>Ga0310909_10000009_pt1 | contig 73488 bp, 67 predicted proteins | sample GREbulkMGT000H_FD_203449 | JGI IMG/M metagenome (GOLD analysis project Ga0310909, IMG submission 203449) | Lab enrichment of tropical soil microbial communities from Luquillo Experimental Forest, Puerto Rico - GRE.bulkMG.T000H | ecosystem: Environmental > Terrestrial > Soil > Tropical forest >... | reverse complement strand
GGATTGCTCGGCAGTTCGGAATTTCTCAGTCGGATGTACGCAAGGCGTTGGCGTCTGGTATCGCAAAACGGTGAGCGTGCATGTCGGAGCTGCACGCCGGTCGGTGAACCCTGGTACCCAAGCAGCCCCAGCGGCTGTGCGATGCCGGAATAGCGGGGCTGCGTACTATACCGCGGTTCCATACTATCGCTGCAGGGATCTGGTGTGCCTGCCGTCTATGTCAGCGCTCCTCGACCAAAATTGGCTTTGTTTCGTAATTTGCGATCGTGCGGCAATCACAGATCACTGTCCCCGGGGCCTAAACGTTCAGTGGCGCGGCAAGTCCGAGTCCCTCTCGGGCTTAACTCTCTTTCTGGTGCCGCTTTCGTAGGCGTACACCGGGTCCGCCGCCGTTCTCCTCGATGAATTCGACGCCGGCGGACTCTAGAGCCGATCGAATCTTTGTGCCCGTTTCATCTCGTCCGCCCAGTGGACCATCTTGCGCCTCTAGTCGCTTGATCGTTGGGATCGAAACATCCGCTGCGGCCGCCAAATCTTCTTGTGACCAAGCGAGAAGTGATCGCGCAGCCTTAACTTGCCTTATTGATACTTTTAGTATTGACTTATTAGGCATTAGCGTGCGATACTTTTGGTATCGATTCACTGATGGCGGGAGAGCGAGAATGGCGCAAGCACAGGCCAAATCAAGAAGCAGCTTGGATCGCCGTTATTTCATCGGTGGTTCGGACGCCCGGATCATTATGGGCGCCGATGAGGCTGCCCTTCTGCGGTTATGGCGGGAGAAGCGCGGCGAGATCGAGCAGGAGGACCTCTCGGGCAATCTCGTAGTCCAACTTGGGTTAGTGACGGAGGACTTAAATCGGCGCTGGTATGAGGGCAATACCGGTCAGATCCTTACGGACTTGCAGAGGCGGATCCGACATCCTGTGCTGCGCTGGATGGCGGCTACCCTCGATGGCCGTGTTAAAGCCACGGGTGCGGTCTTCGAGGCCAAGTTCATGCTGCCCTGGTCATTCTCGGAAGAAGCCGCGGCCGAGAAATACATGCCACAACTGCAGCACAATATGTGGGTGGTCGCGGCCAGGAGCGCTGTCCTCTCGGTGATCACCGGCGGCGGCAAATGGGTCGAGATCACCACCCATGCCGATCCACTCTATCAGCACCTTATTGTCACGGCCGAACGGAAGTTCTGGCGGTGCGTGGAAAGCGGTGAGCCCCCTCAGCTCTTTGGCGTCGAACCACCGAAGCCAAGGATCGAGGCGGTCCGAATCGTCGACATGAGCGGTTCGAATTCCTGGGCGGAATTTGCCAGCTTATTCCGCAGCAGCCGGCAAGCCTTCCTGGATCATGAGCGCTCGAAGGTGGAGCTCAAGGCCCTGATGCCAGACGACGCCAAAGAGGCGGTTGGACATGGAGTCCGGGCTAAGCGCTCCAAGTCAGGCGCGGTCAACTTCGATCTCCTTGAGGTGGAGCGTGGTCATGCAGCGGTCCAGTGAGACGATTGGCACGATCGCCGCGGCCCTGGCCAAGGCCCAAGCGCAGCTCGTCAACCCAGAGAAATCACTGGTTGGGACAATCCGGTCTGATCAAGCCAGCGGATCAGAACGCTTGTTTCGTTACGCACCGCTATCGAGCGGGCTGGATATCGTGCGCAAGACCCTCAGCCAGCATGAGATCGCCACGGTACAGACCACCTCGATTGACGAGAGTGCCGGGATCGTTCGGCTGAGCACTGTGTTGGCGCATGCCTCGGGCGAATGGATTGCCTCGGACTGGCCGGTTTGCGCCGTTAGCGATACGGCCGCTCCGCATCGCATGGGCGCGGCGCTGACCTATGCCCGGCGGTATGCGCTGTTTACGATGGTCGGGATTGCCGGCGAGGACGATCTGGATGCGCCTGATTTGCTGTCGTCAGCAGCGCCGGAAAGCAAAACTGGCGGTGCGATAGGAGATAAAAAAGAGCGCCTCAATGGTGGCCAAGGGAACACAAAGGTACAACAAGCTTCAGCCAGTCACCGTACCAAGGCGGGTCTTACTTCCCCCCAATCGACCCTTGAGCCCGAGGCATCTGCGGCTCTGCGCCAACAGCTCATCGCCGGCACAAAGGCCATCGGTTCAGCTGAGGACGCAGCCAACTGGGCACATCGGGTGATGGGCGCCAAAAACAGTCTGACGGAAGCCGATGCTGAACAGGTCGAGCGAGTCTTCCAAGAGCGCCTGTTGAGCGTCACGAGCGAGGCTGCCGCATCCTCGCTGCCACCGCTGCGGGGTTCAGGTCGCAAAAAACGGCGCCGCTCGGTCGTCGACAAAAGTGTACTGGCATTGCCGGCGCTGCGTCGGATTCGCGACCGCGATCACGTCAAATCGATTGCCAAACAGCCGTGCTTGGTCTGTGGCCGGCGTCCTGCGGATGCTCACCATTTGCGCTTTGCACAGTCATCAGCACTCGGCTGCAAGGTCAGCGACGAGTTTACGGTTCCTCTTTGCCGCGGACATCACCGCGAGCTGCATCGCTGCGGCGATGAAGCCGCGTGGTGGAATAAGACTGGTATCGATCCGACCGCAGCGGCTCGCACCCTCTGGCTAAAGACACATCCGTTGCCAACCGCGTCCGATGCGGTGGGGTCCAAACTGCGAAACGAAGCCAATTTGGAAACCCGCTTTCCATGACTTCATATAGGCAAATCGAGGCTAACCGCCGCAATGCGCTTAAGAGCACTGGACCGAAAACGGAAGCCGGGAAGCGGGTGTCGCGTTGCAACGCCGCCCGCCACGGGCTCACAGCCGAAACAGTCATTGGCGCGCTGGAGGATGCCGAGGACTATAAGGCGTTCGAGGCAGCCATCACCGCTGATTATGATGCTCAGTCGGCGGTCGAGCGCGAGCTTGTCTTACGACTAGCTAGCCTACTGTGGCGGCTGCGCCGTGCCACGACGATGGAAACCGGATTGTTTGAGATTCAAGCCGAACATCTGCGTGATTGTCGCCAAAGCCGCCAACTGCTCCCGGATTCTCGGGACATTATTCACGCAGGATTCGGCCGGGCAGATTCCACTGGCGCGCACGCAGTTTCGCACAGTGCTGTAAGTAATATGGAAACGGTACCCAACTCTGGGAAAAACGTCGACGCTACCAATGTCGAGTTCGCTCGCTGCTTTTTGCGACTGGCCAACCTGCCCAATTTCGCGCTCGATCGTCTCAGCCGTTATGAAGCCACCCTGTGGCGCCAGGCTGGCCGAATCCTTTACGCGCTCGAGATACTTGATCGCCGCAAACCACAAGAGCGAATGCGCCGTTTTTGGCTTGCGAGCGAAGGCCAAATCGAGCAGCGATAAACGAAGGCGAATTCGCAAAATCTAAATTACCGACCCAGAAAAAAGGACCTTAACTCCCGCACTTCCGATTCAAAACGGTGGCCAGATCTGCATCGCCAACGCTAACCCCACCAATGTCAAAGGTGTGATTGGAAAAAGCGTTGGTACCAATTTTCGCATTCGGACCACTAGTCCAACTGTCATCCGAATTTTTCTTGAAATATTTGCATTTGATCTTCGCCATGAGTGCTGCTTCAGCTTTGGTCCCTTTGGTTTGCTGAGCGTTCCCGGAATTGACGTAGCCAGCGCTCGCTAAGCAGAGCGCAAGGCTCAAAAGTTTGTGTATAAACATTGCTGACCCTTTAGACCGTCGAGTCATTTGCAATGGTAACTTTCACCCAGAGACCGTCTTCAGTTCTGCCAATCTACTGAACCGCGATGTGGTTGGAGCGGATCACGTCGCCCCAAAGCTTGATCTCACGTTTGAGCAACGCACTCGCGGCCTCGGGTGTTTCTTCGTCAGTCGGATATTCGTCCATCCCACCGTCGGCAAAAGTTTTGCGGAGCTTGCCGTCGGCAAGTCCGGCGCGTAGCGCGGCATTGAGCTTGTCAACAATTGGCCGGGGCGTGCCGGCAGGCGCCAAAATCATATGCCAGAAATCGACGTCGAGCTTCTTGTAACCGAGTTGGCTCATGGTTTTCAGCTGCGGCAAACCGGCAAAGGGTTTTCTGCCGATGAGCGCATAGGTCTTGAGCTTGCCACTATTGACCAACGGCGTGGCGACGACCGCCGAGATCGGACCCAAATCAACCTGGCCCGCCAACAGGTCGACCAGCGCTGGCCCTGCGCCGCGATAGGGAACTTGAGTCACTTTCACGTCGAGCTCCTGGAACATCAGCACATCGACCAAGTGACCAAACGAGCCGACGCCGGGATGCCCGACTTTGATGGTCTGCCCGGGCACTTTCATCCAGCGCAACAGTTCATCGAAGTTGTTCGGCGGCAGCGACGGGCGCCCCGCTAGCGTAATTGCGGTGGCATTGACTAGGCCAATCGGGACGAAATTCTTTTCGGCGTCGAAGGTGTGATCCGGATAAAGCGTCATGCCCGCTGCAAGCGCGTCCTGGTGTAACAGGATGGTGTAGCCGTCGGGCTCGGCGCGGGCAGCCTTGGCGGCAGCGATCATGCCACCGGCGCCGCCGACATTTTCGATCACGATCGGCTGGCCCAGCGCCTTCTGCATGGGATCCTGGAGGATGCGCGCGGTCGCGTCGTCGGCGCCACCGGGTGGAAATGCGACAATCATGGTGACGGGACGATTGGGATACGTCTGCGGCGAGGCAGCGCCGGTCGCCAACGCGCATGTGGCAAGAAGCGCCGCCGTAAGCGCGCGGACAAAAATCATTTTGTCCTCCCCTGCGGCGCCTATTATTCTTTTCTGCGGAGACGCCGATTGTTTGTCAGCGGATGTTCAGCCTTTCCCTGTCGTGGTGCAAGACAAATGCTAGAAGTGCGACTTCAAGTCCCCGTCTGTAACTGAACATCGAGCGCTATGTGCATGAGAGTGCCTACGCCGGCCGCCGACGAACGCTGGCAGATCGTGAAAGCCCCTCGAATGCAAGGATGTCGCCGAGGCGTGCAGCTTGCTCAGGCGATATATCAAGAATACCGGCGGGGATTCCGGCGCGACCGCATGAGGAAGAGGCACCAGCTGCTGAAGTCAGGCTGCGACGCGATTAGAGACCAGTTTTTCGTAGTTTGCGTTTGGGCCGACCAGATCCCAAGTCAGCATCCAGTTGTAGGCGCGGTCAAACTCTTCCTTCGTATACGGCGCCGGATCGACGTAGCGGAGCCGCGGCAGATAGAAATCATCCGGTGAGAGCTGTTTGGCATATTGCGGCGGCATTTCCTCGATTAGATAGTGGACATATTTCCGCTTGTCGGCATTGATTAATTTCACGGCTTTCTTTACCGCGCGCATAGCTGCGTCCCAGATCTTCGGATCGAGACTGGCATTGGAGTTTTCAGTGCCCTGATAGAAGGTGCCGACGATCTCCTTACAGCCGTTCTTATGCGCCAGCGTTACCCAGGGTTCCATAAGCGTCGCGGCATCGGTCTCGCCGCTCATTAACGCCTCATAGCGCTCGCCAACGGTGCCGGAATGCACGACCTTGATCTCCCCGCGCAGCAGAAAACCCTCAAGCATCGCGAGGGTCGCGTAATGCGAGCCCTGATGGAACTGGACGCCGACAGTCTTGTTGGCAAGCGCGATCGTCGCACTCACTGGTGAATCGCCGCGCACGAAGATCGACTGGTAGACCATTGCCGGGCGCCGGGCGACAATTGGTCCGTTAGGATTATCATAGGTGCGACGGATCTGGCCCCACTCGCAGGCGCGATAGATGTCAGCCTGGCCTTCCTCAAAGGCTTTCTGAAAGTTGGTTGCGCTGACGAGATGGTGATCGCGGCTGCGCGGGTCAGTCCAATCAAACCTGGTCTTGATGCCAGGTGTCACGATCTCGAATTCGAGACCCTCATCTTTAGCCGTGTAGTCGCGAGCGACGAACCAATGTAGACCGAGCACGGCCTCGGCACTCTCCACGACGAGCTTGGTACGATCTGTGGTCACTGTCACCATGGCGAGCTCTCCCGGTCAGCACGAGCGGCTGAAAGATTAAGCAAAGATCGCAAAAGTGTCTACCGATTCTGATAGCTATTGTGCGCATCACCGGCGTATTCAACGCCGCTGTTTAGCTTTTGTCACGACGGGATGCACTAACGTTGCGACGCGTGGCCATCCGAAGGAGCGGTGCTTTCCCAGGGATCGAGCCGCGCATAATGCCCCCACACGTGACTATAGAATTCCTCCTTGCGCGCGCCGGTGAGGACGCTGCGCACCTCGCCGGTCGAGATCTTTTGCACGGTCCCGAGCTGCGCCGCAATCCAATGCAATTGCGCCGTCTCTTCCAGCGAGAAAGTCGCGATCACCGCGTTCTCGATCGAATCTCCGCACACGGCGACGCCGTGGTTCTTGAGCACAAGCGCCATGCCGTCGCCGATCGCGTCACGCACCATGCGACCGCGCTCCGGGGTATCGATCTGCCGGTCGAAATCGAGGATCGGAACCTGCGGCGCGAAGATGGCGCCACGGTTTCCGACCGGAAGAATGTTGACACCCGCGATGCCGAACGCGGTCGCATAGGTCGGATGGGCATGCACGACAGATGTGATGTCGGGCCGCGCCTTCATGATCTCAAGGTGCAGGAAGCGCTCATCCACCGGCTCGATGCGCCCTTCGAGCCAGTTTCCTTCGATGTCGACGGTGACGATGTCGTCGACATCGGTGTCGATAAGCGAGCGGCCCTCGGAATGGATATGCCCGAGGATGAGCATTTTGTCAGTGCCCGGAATGCGCGCGCTGACATGACCTTTGGTCAGCGGCCAGATACCGCCTGCGGTGAGGATGCGGTGCGCCTTGGCGAGTCGTTGGCGCAAGTTCAGTACTTCGGTTTCCAAGGTGGTTTTTGCATCAGCATGAATGGGTCGATGCAGGGTCATGAATGGATGCTCCGAAGAAGTTTAATTACCACGACTGTAGCCACACTTGCCGCTGCAATCGACTCAATGCTTCGAAATAGCTCAAACAGCCCATTTGGGAGTTATTTTAGGTAACCAATTACGTGTGCACCTGAGCTGTTGATGCCGCGCCGGACCCAACGCGGGCTGTGCAGGATTGCCTGACTTTACGCCGCGCGCCTTAGCGACGTCACAGGGAAGGTCAGCGAGCAAGCAAAACCATTTCCCGAAAATTCCGATTGCATACCGCCGGAAAGTGCCTTGGTGCATGCAGCAATCAGCTGGCTACCAAACCCCTGTTTGTTCATCGCCGTAACATTTGGTCCGCCGAATTCTTTCCAGTGTAGCGTGACGCTACCCTCGCGCTGTTGCCAGTTAACAAGAACCCGACCGGCGCCATTAGACAGAGCGCCGTATTTGGCAGCGTTGGTCACGAGTTCGTTGATCAGAAGGATTAGATTACGAGCAGTATCGGGCTCTATGAACACGTCCGACCCTTTAGCTACCATCCGATCAGCACCGTGCGGCTCGAAAGCTTGCAGAAGCAAGCCCCTCAAGGTGAGCAACTGCGGCTTTTCACCCGTAAGTAGGTCGTTGGCGTACATGATTGATCGAATGCGTCCGTAAATCTTGTTTGCATTCTCTGGATCAGCCGACAGCGTCTTACAAACGATTGCTTCGATAATGGTGAAGATATTTCTGTTTCGATGTTGCAATTCCATCGTGAGCAACTCGTTGGTGCGGCTTCTTTCATTCAGTCTTCGCAGTACGAGCCGACAGCAATGCGCAAAGTAGATCGTAAACATGGCCGCGATCAGATACATTACGAAGCCCATCAGCATTCCATGAGGCAGCGAAGCCGCATGAAGATGCGGTGGGGTGAAGAACAACCAGATGATCAAAGTGGATACCACGGTGACGCCGACCGCCGCTGGTATTCCGGCGAGAAGGCCAGTGGCTAAAATCGACGGAAGATATGCGACAAACATCAGATCGGATTGGCCCAAACCGATCAGCCGCAGCACGGTTCCAGCGGCCAGAGCCAAGCAGGCAATGACGACGGATGTGGCAGAATACGGCGCTACGCGGTCGCTCAGCTGCGCTAGCCGGTCAAGAAAGTCGAATTGTTCCTTGTCGTCTCGCCAGGTACGCTTCGAGACGATTGAGGGAAAATGTTTTTGACCCAACTCGAACATTGATCACGCCTGCGCGTGTTAATCAGGCGTACGCAGTCAGCATTTCACGATCCGGTTACGAAGTCCACGTCAGGACAGTTCAGTGTCGGATAAGTGTCTATTCTGGTTCACCAATCCGTTCCCTTATCGGTAGAGACCTCCGCCATCGTCTCAGCAGCTGTGCGGCTTTACTCGACACTTTTTGAAGCCATAGGCCAGGGGCATTTCTGGCAAAACGCGCGGCAATAGAAGGCTCATTGTTTGTGCGCGCTGTCTCGCTTGCAACCGCGACAGCAATCGAGGGGCTGACGTTGGATGCCACACGCGCCCTCTTGCGGCGTTAGGATGCACCGATCGTTCAGTTTTGGGGCGGGGGCGGGCCTCCTCGGCCCAACAACTTGTAGAAGACTGGCGCTCCAAGCGCCATTCGGCGCTCAATGATGCGGTCAAAGGGACGATCTGATAAGGAATTACGTTGATTGCAAGTGCAAGTTAAACTTGGTCCGACCATGTCAATCATTGGCGATGCGGGAACGGATTACCTGTATCCACGACGGGATGATTTGCGCCCGATCCTGGAGACCGCGCTCGATGCCGTAGTTGTCATGAAATCCGACGGGATTGTAGCCGATTGGAATGATCGCGCTGCGGCCGTCTTTGGGTGGTCGCGCGAGGAGGCGGTCGGGCGTGTAATGGCTGACCTCGTCATTCCTGAGCGATACCGTGAAGCGCACAGAAAGGGACTTCGACGGTATCTCGAAAGCGGCAAGGGAGAAGTGGTAGGCAGACGAATCGAGGTGTCGGGTCTCAGAAAAAATGGTGAGGAATTTCTCGTCGAACTTTCCATTTCACCGATTCAAGATCGTGAGAACATTCTTTTTATTGGTTTCCTGCGCGACATCACCGAGCTCCAGGCGCTGCGTCTCGCGCGGGCTGAGCTGGGGCGCGGCATGCGGCGGATGGCTATGGGCGAGATGGCCGCTTCCATCGCTCACGAGATCAAGCAGCCCTTGGCAGCAATTAGCGCGAATGGCAATGCCGGGCTGCGGTGGCTTACAAGAGCAACACCCGACATCGAGAGGGCGTGTGACGTGTTGAAGCGCATTGTAAGCGACACGCAACACGCCAGCGAAGTTATCGATGGCATCCGGTCAATGTTCAAGAATGAAGGACAGGCCAAGACTATGCAAGATGTCAACGAACTCATTCGTGAGGCCCTCACGCTTGTTCGTACCGAAGTTGAGAATCAGCACGTGTCGATTTGCACCGAACTATCGGCCGAACTCCCGCAAGTTCCGGCTAATCAAATTCAGTTGCGGCAGGTAATGGTGAACTTGATTACGAATGCAGTTGACGCAATGAGTGCAGTGACAAATCGTGCGCGGGTTCTACGAATAAAGACCGAGGAACACAAACTTGATGGTGTTCTGATTACCGTAGAAGACTCAGGAGTAGGGATCGAACCGCAAAACCTGGACCGCATCTTTGACACGTTCTTTACGACAAAGTCCCAGGGCATGGGCATGGGACTGTCGATCTGCCGGTCGATCGTAGAAAGTCATGAGGGACACCTGTCAGTGGCCGCCGCTCAACCTCATGGATCGATCTTTCACGTATCGTTACCGACTGGCACCATCCGTCCCAAGGTGAAGCCAGGATCATGAGTCCTTTTCTCGCACCGAGGTGATCTATCAGCCCGTCGCGTGTCTAAGCATGTGAGGGTCGACCTTATACACTGAAGCCTCCAATGCTGGCTTTGGCACATGGTCGTGGCCCACAGCCAATGTCCGCTTTCGGAGCAACAGCGGACGCCAACGCATGCCGCTTTACTCCCAATACCGGACATTTGATTGAGTGTGTCGGGATGGCCCCGCGCTCCTCCAGGAGAACAAGGCGTTGCAGGCGACGGGAGAGATACGGGATCGGCTCGAGGCCCTGACAAAGAGCGGAGGCATTCCCCAAGCCGTTGATGCGCCGCTGCTGTCAACCGGCGTGCACGAATTCAAAAGCTCTAGAGATCCAAGCAAAGTTTACCGCGTAACCTTCGGCGGCGCGTGTTATCTTGAGTGCACTTGTGAGGGTTTCCGCCGGCGCGGAAACTGTAAACATGTTCGGGAGGTTAGAGAAAGTTTATGAGTCGACGAAGCGGAACCAACGTACCGGAGGGGTATCGGTGACGTCAGCCATAAAGCTTTTCAGAGATGGCGGGTCCTCGTCGGCATTAGCAGTGCCGCGACGCTCTGATTACCCGTACGACGGGCCTGTCTACCAAAAGAATTTCGTGGCTTGGTCCACGGGCATGTTGCAAGAATCTTCGCCCTTGGTCTAGTCGTCTTGCCGCTGTGTCCGGAAACCAAGGGACAACCGCTCCCGGCATGAATAAAGCAACAGCCGTTCTCAAGCCCGGCGTTCCCGTTACATTGGCGCCGGCCGGAAACATCAGTTTCGAGATCGAAACCGGCCAGCGCTTCCGGCTGACCCAGCCTGAGGGCGAGCAGGTCGCGGACCTGATCTCGTTTAACCGCGACGATGTGCGCGAAATGCTGTCGATGCATTCGAGCCGCGCCGTCAATCTGAGCTGGAAGCTGACGGCGCCGCAGACGCTCTACACCAATCGCACGCGCCCGATGTGGCAGATCGAGGATGATCTGACCGGCGAGAACTATTGCGGCGGCGGCTATTGCAGCGAGCACTTGAATATCGCACGCTACGGCGACAAGGGCGTCGGCGCGCCGAACTGCCAGTCGAACCTGGAAACGGCGATCCGCGGCTTTGGTATGGATCGGTGGAATTTCAATATCGACGCCTGCTTCAATGTCTTCATGACCGTTGCCTATGACGCAAACGGCGTGTGGGAGATCAGGCCGCCCAAGGGAAAGCCGGGCGACTACATAACGCTGCGTGCGCTGATGCCGCAAATCGTCGCCATCTCGAACTGTCCAATTCTTTTTAACGCCTGCAACAATTTCCGCCTCAAACCGCTGACGCTCGAGATTTTGGCTTAGAGAACGATCTTGTTCACAAACGTGGATCTCAAAGACGAAATTGCCGCCGGCATAGAATTGGCCGGTGAAGCGGTCAAACTCAGGCCGAATCTGAAAGTGCTTTACACGACCAAGCGCAGTCTAACCGACGGAATGAAAGCACGCTTTGTAAAAAATTCGGCGTTTCTAGCGAAACCCTACACTGTCGAGCAATTGCTGACGACACCGTCGGTACATTTCCGCATCAGTCCGCAGGCGCGCCGCTAACCGGCTAACGTCTGATTTTTGAAACCAGCACAGCTAACAGTTGCGGCGGCGTCGTGTAGCGGGCGCGCGATCAATTTGATTTACCGCAAAGTACCCGCCCAGCGGTTGCGCTATGAGCGTGCCCGGTGGGATGCTGCAGGACGCGGCAACATGACCAAAGAGGATTGCAGAGCCAACGCGCTGAAATGCTATCAGTTTGCGCAAAAGGCGACCGATAGCGAAGTTCGGCGCACGCTGTTCGACCTATCGGTTCAATGGCGCGAACTCGCCGATCAAATCGAGCGATTGGAGTGCGACGCGAGCGCCACATCCGCCGCTGGCGCAGACCCGACCGTGCACTAGAGCATGATCTGGAAAAGCCTGCCCCGGACTTGATCCGGGGTGGTAACCGGTTTCCTGCCTGCGCGAAGCCAGGCCCAATCACGCTCCAGGCGACCGGCCGATTGTTAGAAGTTGAATTTGAAGTTCACGCCGGCGCGGAAGATATTTTCAGTCAAGCCGACGCTGACGGGAATTGGTGGACCGCCGGAAGCGACCAGGCAAGTCGTTGTCGCGCAGTTCACGGTGCCGTTGCCAAGATCGACAAACAGATATTCGATCTTGGCGGTCCAATTATCGGCGAAGGCCCATTCGAGTCCGGCGCCGGCGGTCCAGCCGGACTGAGTGTGGCTGGTGGTGACGCCGTTGAAGTTTGTCTGCACATTGGCGAAGGCGCCGCCGGCGGTGGCATAGAAGAGAGCGCGATCGGCGGCGTAACCAACGCGCCCGCGCGCGGTCGCCAGCCAATTATTGCCGGTTTGGCAATTGCCGCTGAAGGTGCAGATGCTCGCGGTCGTGCCGGTATTGATGCCGGAATAGTCCCAATCGCCCTCGACGCCGAACACAAAACCGTCGGTCTGGAAATTCACGCCGAGCGTGCCGCCGACCACGCCGCCGTTATCGTGGGGTGATCCGGTTGCTCCTGGAAAGATACCGGCGGCGTCTGCCGTCCATTTGGCGTTACCCCAGCCCCAGCCGCCATTGATGCCGACATAGACGCCCGCCCAGTTGTAGACCGGCAGCACTGCCGGAACGTATACGGCCGGCGCTCGTGGTGGTGGTGCTAAGGGCGGCAAATCAGCGGCGAAAGCCGAGCCGCCAAGAAAACTGCCGAGCCCGACAAACGCGAAAAAAAAGCCCGCGCTCCACGCATGACCCCACCCCATGTTCCCAGTCATGCTTATCGCACAACGTCTTTTTTAGGTCATATTGGCGCGCGCGAGAACCTGTGAAATCCCGCACGAATCTAAGTGCGCTGCGACAGTCCCCAAGCTCATTCAGAATTCCTCGTGATCGCGAGCGGCGACGCGGCGCCGCTTTAGCGCGCGTAGTCTGAGCCGCCGCGAGAGCCGGGGGGAGAGCTATTGCCCTTTCTGCAATTCCGGATGCTGGCTCAGCCGGCGCTGATTAAGCACGTGGATGAGGAAGGTCACGACCGCGCCGGCGGCAAAAGGCAGCGCCGACCAGATGTAAAGCTGCTGCACCGGCAGGCCGACGAACAGCGCGCCCATGAACGGGCCGATGATGGCGCCGAGGCGGCCAATGCCGAGCTGCCAGCCGGAGCCGTTGGCGCGCAGCGATGTCGGATAAATCATCGCGCCGACGACATTGATGCCGGACTGGATGCCGAGCACCAGCGCGCCGGCGAAGAAGGTTGCGACCAGGAGCGCGGTCGGCGAGGTCAATCCGGCAAAGCCGATCGAACCGACGATCGGCACCGCGATCACGAACAGGATAGCGATGGCGAGGAAGCGATGCCGCTGCAGCCACCAGCACAACGTGAGCGCGCCAACCGTACCGCCGACTTGCAGCGCCGCGCCGGCGAGCGCCGCGGTCCCCGGTGAGACATGCGCGGCGCCCATCAGCGTCGGCGTCCAGCTGATCAGGAAGAAATAACCCATCAGGTTGAGCGCGAACATCAGCCAGGTGAGCGGCGTGATGACGGCGAGTCCGTCATGGAACAGATAGGTGGGATTGGAGCTCGGAAATTGCTTTTCATCCTCGATCACGAAGCGCGCATTCGGCGGCACCTGATAATCGGGACGGATTGCCGCGAGCAGCGCCACCATCTTGCTACGCTGACTCTCGTGTAGCGTCATGTATTTGATCGATTCCGGCAGCCCGATGATAGCGGCGAGCGCGATCACGACCGGCACGATGCCGCCGATCTGAAACAGAATTTGCCAGCCATAGGTCGGCACCAGTGCAGCGCTGGCGAAGCCGGCCAGCGCGCCGCCCATCGGCACCGTGCCGACTGCGATGATGGCAAGCGTAGCGCGCAAATTGCGCGGCGCCGATTCGGCATTGATCGCGACCACATTGGGAATGACGCCGCCGATGCCGAGTCCGGCGATAAACCGCAGCCACGTCAATTGCGTGAGATCGATGGCATAGGCCGCGGCGAAGGTGAACACGCCGAACAGGAGATTGGTCGCGATCAGCGCGGTTTTTCTGCCGTAATTGTCACCGATCCAGCCGAAGATCTGCGAGCCGAACAAGACGCCGATATTGCTGGCGGACAGGACGAGGCCAAGCTCTTTCGGCGCCACGTGCCATTCCTTGATCAGGCTCGGCGCGGCAAAGGCGATGGCGCCGATGTCATAGCCGTCGATCAGCGCGATCAGGATCGACCAGAGGATGAGCTTGATCTGAAACGCACCAACGCCGTGCTCGTCCAAAAAATGCGAAACCTGAACTTCCGCCTCGCCGGCCATCGTTTCCCCCACCGTTTTTGGTTTTCAACTACGCGTCTTCGCAAACTATGGCAGCCGCCGCGTAAAGGAAAGCGGGCATTGCCGCGCATGGGGACATAAGTGGTCTACGGTCGGGTCGTCATTGCGAGGAGCGATAGCGACGAAGCAACCCAGAGCGGCGCCTCAGACTGGATTGCTTCGCCCCACTACGTTCCGCTCGCAATGACGAGTAGAAAATCATTCGACTAATCCCTGGCGACGACGACGCCGGACGGGCCGAAGAATTTGTAATTGACGCCGGCCTTCACCGTGTTGGTGGTGACGGACTCATTGGTGCTGGCTTGCGGGCCCAAGTCGACGTTACGCGACAGATAGCCGACATAGTCGTATTCGAGCTTGACGCTCCAGTTCGGTGCGAAATTCGACACCGAGGCCGAGCAAGAGGCCCGTCAAGGTCGTGCCGCCTTGCAAAAAACCGCCGTTATCAATCGAGGATAGAAAATCTAATCGATAGGTGAACGATGTTCTTCTCACGCTTGATCAGTCCGGTACTTCCGATGCGTCGCAATTCGATTGGCACGCACGCGACAGTGCGGTCGTGTAAATCGCGCGATGTTTGATTCATGAGGCGAACAACGAGTGGTTGGCCGCGCTCATCATCCGTTCAACGGGTCAATCAGGATGAGCTTCCGCGCCCGCGCTTGTCCGCCGTTGCCACTCTATTTTTCATATTGCCGAACATGCGGCGCAGACAATGCTTGAGCGCCGCGATGTCTTTGGCCGACAATCCAGCAATCGCCGCCGCCTCGAAGTCGAGTGCGATGGGGATGAGATGGTTCGCCAGCGACTGGCCCTTCGGCGACAGCTTGACCGTGACCTCGCGGTCGCTGTTGGCCGACCGCGTGCGCGTGACCAGACCCTTGCGGATCAGGCGAGTGACCAGCCGCGACAAGGTCGAAACTTCGATGCTGGTCAGATCGGCCAAATCGATCTGACGCTGGCTGCCGCGCGACGCCAGCACTGCCATCACTCGCCACATCGCAATACTCAGCCCATGCTCGGCGAGCGCGTCAGCGCCGAACTGCTCAGCAACAATCATGCCGACGCGATTAGTGAGATACGGCAGGAAGTCGCCGAGATCGAGCCTGGCACGTGCTTTCATAGGCAGACGATCCCTTGCGGCAACCGGTTCCGTCCACCGGATTCGCCGCGCGCTTCAAAAGCTTAGAACGGTACTCTATTATTGCATTTACAACAGATGCAATGTCAACTATCATGAGCAAAAGTAGGGCCGCTGACCAGCGCCACGCTGCGGAGAGACAAGCGAGTCAAATCGGCGAGCGCACAACAGCAAGCAGAGACAAGGGAGGGAAGCGATGGATTTCGGCTATTTCACCCTGAGCGACAATCACTACGAAAACAACGCGCGCTCCTCGAACCAGTTTGTCGCCGACATCACCGCCGAGGCGCTGTACGCCGAGAAGGTCGGCATGCATTCGGCCTGGATCGGCGAACATCATTTCAATTCGCTCGGCGTGCTCTCCTGCCCGGATATGGTGCTCGCTTACGTCGCGGCGAACACGACGCGGCTTCGCTTGGCACCGGCGGTCAATGTGCTGCCGCTGCATCATCCGATCCGCGTCGCCGAGCAATGGGCGACGCTCGATCTTCTTTCCGGTGGTCGTGTCGATTTCGCCTGCGGCCGCGGTTACGACAAGCGCGAATATCTGCCGTTCCACGTGTCTTTCGAGGACAATCAGAGCATTTTTGAAGAAGGCATCGAGCTCGTGCGCGAGCTGTGGCAGGCGGAAGGGCGCATCTCGCATCACGGCAAATATTATTCGTTCGACGACGTGCGCATTACACCGAAGCCGATCCAACGTCCGTTGCCCACCTATGTCGGCTCATTTTCCAAACCGTCAATCGAGCTTGCCGCACGGCTCGGCTGTGGACTGATCGTGGCGCCGTTCGCTGCGGCGATGAGCTTCGGCGGCTTGAAGCAGGTCGCCGACCTTTATCACGAGACCTGCGCCAAGCACGGCAAGAAACCAGGCCGGCTGATGTGCAGCTACTTCACCCATTTCGCCGACACCAAGGCGGCCGAAGACGCCGCGCGGGCGCGGCAGATCCGCTACTACAAGGAATGCGTGATCCCGGCCTTTCCCGGCGATCCGAAATCGGCGCCGCCGAGCTATCGCTATTTCATCGACATCGTCGAGCGGCTGAATAAGGTGAAGCCGGAGGATCTGACGGAAAATTCCGTGCTGCTCGGCTCCTCGGCGCGCATCACCGAGACCCTGAAGAAAGTCGAAGCCGCCGGCTTCGCCGAAGTGATCCTTTACGTGAATGTGGGCTTAAAGCCGCACAATCAGGTCAAGGACGAGATGGCCCGCTTCATGGCCGAGGTGGCGCCATCATTCGCCGCCAGCCGGAAAATTGCGGCGGCGTAGGCGGACTGCGACACGATTTACCATTTCGTCATGGCCGGGCCGCCCGGCATAGGAGTCACCTCGAACGGCTCTGCCCGGTGGTAACGAAGCGAAGCAAGAGAACGGCCCGCGATGACCCCCATCGTGGCGTTCGTCATAATGGCAATATGAGCGCGGGCTAGGCTTCCCGAAGCTTGTGGAAACCTTGGAATTGCGCAACAATCAGGGCGCTTTCGGGCGGGGGAGCCCAGCGTTGTGTCGGCCGTCTTAGCGCGTGCAGCAGAGAGTGCCAGCATAGAGCAGGCCGTTGAAACGGCGCCGCTCTTGATCCGCAGTTCGTCCGAGATTCATGGCTCGGTGCTCTCGGATACCATCGTCCAGCGAAACTGCACGCTGCATGTGCGCGGCAACGTTCTCGGCAGTTTGACCATCGAGCCCGGCGCCAATGTTGTGGTCGACGGCTCGGTCGACGGGCGGATCACCAACAAAGGCGGGCGGCTTTTAGTCCATAACAAGGGGCTGGCCGCCTGCGTCACGGTCGACGGGCCGGCCGAAGCCGAGGCCTGCGGCACCCTGAAAATCAATCTGACCAATCTCGTCGCCAATTACGAGCAATTAGCGACAGGGACCGAGGCGGAATGCGCCGCCGTCCTCCGCGCCGACGCCTATGGATGCGGCATCGGCCCGATCGCCGGGGCTCTTTGGAAATCCGGCTGTAGGACTTTCTTCGTCTCCACTCTTCCGGAGGCCAAGAGCGCGCGCGCGGTCGCGCCGGAGGCGACGATCTACGTGCTCAATGGTTTCTATTCCGGCACCGGCCAGGCCTTTGCCGACATCAATGCGCGGCCGGTCATCAACAGCGCGATCGAACTTGCCGAATGGGATGTGTTCGCCTCAACGCGGGGGTGGACCGGCGGCTGTGCGCTCAATGTCGATACCGCCGATAGCGGGCTTGGCCTGTCGCTCGAAGAGGCCGCCGCCTTTGTGCCGCGGGTGCAGGTGCTCAATCACGGTGTCGCGCTGTTGCTGAGCCAGCTTGACCACACAGCGATGTCCGACGATGCGCATATCGAGCGGCAGCTTGTCGTGTTTCGCGATCTACGCCGGCTCTTCAGTGGCGTTCCCGCTTCCCTTGCGGGTTCGTCCGGGATTTTCCTTGGCGGCAAGACGCATTTCGATCTGGTGCGCGCAGGCAGTGCGCTCTTCGGCATCAATCCGACGCAAGGCGCCATCAATCCGATGCTGCCGGTGGTCGAGCTCAAGGCGCGCATCGTCCAGGTCCGCGAATTCGCGGTCTCACCGCATTCAGTCACGAATCGTTTGGGTGCCAAAAATGGCACCAAGAACGGTTTAGTCCTCAGGAATGGCTCGGGCGGCAAGGAGCGGCGGGTGGCACTTGTCTCGGTCGGCTATGCCGACGGCTATCCGGCACCGGCAAGCCACGCCGGCCCGCCATTAGAAGTCATAATCAGGGGGGAGCGCTGCCCGGTCGCGGCCGCGCCGTCGATGGACTTCGTACCGATCGACGTCACCGATCTACGGGACCGCAGCGTGGCGCGCTTGGGCACCACGGTGACGCTGATCGGCGACGGAATCGAAGTGGATGACGTGGCGGCGGCGAGCGGATTGACCGGCCGCGAAGTCTTAAGCCGGCTCGGCCGCCGCTTTCACCGTATCTACTACGCGACCTGAGATCAAAGCTTTCGACAGAGGGTGCAACACGAGAGTGAAGGAGTAGCGAAATGTTTGGAAAGACCAAGGACGGCATGCCGGAAGAGTTGCGATCGCCGGCACCAGTGCAACACTTCCAGAGCGTGGCCGCCGCGTCGGTGGCTGAGACAGAACCAACCACCGGCGTGTCGTCGATCAGCGCCGGCATGACCGTGGTCGGCAAGATCGCCGGTTCGGGAACGGTCAAGGTTTTCGGCCGCGTTGAAGGCGAGCTACACGCCTCCAATGTGGTGATTTCCGACGGCGCCGAGGTCGAAGGCGATGTCGTTGCCGAGGATCTGACGGTCGGCGGCCGCGTGAAGGGAACGATCCGCGCCAACCGCGTGCGGCTCAACAGTACCGCCAGCGTCGAAGGCGACATCTTCCATCGCTCACTGGCGATTGAGGAGAACGCCCGCTTCGAAGGCACCTCGCGGCGCGACGAAAACGCCGCCGACAAGCCGCGCCTGCCGTTTGTCCGGTCACAGGCCAGCGTTCATGCGCTCTCCGCCGATGCCGGCCGCAAGCTCAACGGCGCGCCGGAGAAGGAAGCCCCGGCCACACCGGCAGCGGGTTAAGAGACGCAAGGTTACGTCGTCATGGCCGGACTTGTTCCGGCCATCCACTTCTAATTCTGTGACTCTTAAGACGTAGAGGCCCGCGCCATGGGCGAGCCAACGAGTCCGGCCCGAAGTGGCCGGCCCGATGACACGCTCCGCGACGCCGTTCTCCGAACGGCTACGCGCGGGCACGACGATGCATTTGCGTTTTGCGTAGGTATTTACGGATCGAGCTCGGTATCCCAGTAGAGATAATCAAGCCAGCTGTCGTGCAGATAATTCGGCGGAAACAGCCGGCCGTTGCGGTGCAGGTGCTGCACTGATGGCTGGAACGGCCGCTGTGAAGGCCACATCTTGGCTTCGTCCGGCGTCATGTTGCCTTTGCGCAAATTGCACGGCGAGCACGCCGCGACGACATTGCTCCAGACGGTGTGGCCGCCGCGCGAACGCGGCAACAAATGATCGAAGGTGAGATCGTCGCGCGTGCCGCAATATTGGCAGGAGAAGCGATCACGCAGAAACACGTTGAACCGCGTGAAGGCCGGATGCGTCGACGGTTTGACGAAAGTTTTAAGCGATACCACGCTCGGCAGCTTCATCTCCAAGCTCGGGCTGCGCACCGCGCGATCGTAGTTGGCGACGATATTGACCCGTTCGAGGAACACCGCCTTGATCGCGTCCTGCCACGACCACAATGACAGCGGGTAGTAGCTCAGCGGCCGGAAATCGGCATTCAAGACCAGGGCCGGCCAGCCGGATTGCGATACGTGAGCGTTCAAGATGGACGCTCCCACCTCGACTCAAATGCCGCCGCAGCGGCGTTGGGCTGTAGTTTATAGGCAGGCGTGACAGGATTGTGAAGCGGCCATCGGCCTGCTAATCGGCTAGCTCATCCGACGGCCTGTTCCGTCCGTTCCCGCACTCGCCGATGCCGGAGAGCCCGCTTGCGCTACGACGATAACTTGACCAGCGAGCGCAAGACCTTTGTCACGCATCTGGAATGTTCGGCGACCGGCGCGCGCCATGCCGCTGATGCGATTCACAATCTTTCGCGTGCCGGCAAGCCGCTTCTGGTCCGCTACGATCTCGCTGGCGTTGCCAAAGCGTTGAGCAAAGAGGCGCTGGCGCACCGGGCGCCGGATCTGTGGCGCTACCGCGAACTGCTGCCGGTGCGGCGCGTTCAAGACATCATCAGCCTCGGCGAGACGATGACGCCGATCGTGCCACTGCCGAAGCTCGCGGCAAAACTCGGCGCGAGCGAGCTCTTGGTGAAAGACGAAGGCCGCCTGCCGACCGGTTCGTTCAAGGCGCGCGGACTGGTCATGGCGGTGTCGATGGCGAAAGCGCTCGGCATCAAGCACATGGCGATGCCAACTAATGGCAATGCCGGCGCCGCGCTCGCCGCTTATGCGAGCCACGCCGGCATCAAGACCACGATCTTCTGTCCGGAGGATACGCCGGAGGTCAATGTCAGCGAGATCGGGCTGCAAGGCGCGGCAGTTTATCGCGTCAACGGCTTGATCGACGAGTGCGGCAAGATCGTCGCCGAGGGCAAGGGCAAGGTTGGCTGGTTCGACGTCTCGACGCTCAAGGAGCCGTATCGGATCGAAGGCAAGAAAACGATGGGGCTTGAGCTTGCCGAGCAGCTCGGCTGGTCGGTGCCCGACGTCATCTTCTATCCGACCGGCGGCGGCACCGGGCTGATCGGCATGTGGAAGGCGTTCGCCGAATTGGAGGCGGTCGGGTTCATCGGCAAAAAGCGCCCGCGCATGGTGGCGGTGCAGGCGGCCGGCTGCGCGCCAATGGTGCGCGCCTATGAGGCCGGCGTCGAACACGCGCCGCGCTGGGAGAATGCGCACACCATCGCGTCGGGCATTCGCGTGCCACAGGCGATCGGCGATTTTCTGATCCTGCGCGCAGTGCGCGAGAGCGGCGGCTTTGCGATCGCGGTCTCCGACGAGGCGATCACCCAAGCTCTCGAAGAAGCCGCGCGCGAGGAAGGTTTCTTGCTCTGCCCGGAAGGCGCCGCGACCTACGCCGCCTACAAAGCGAGCCTCGCCGACGGCCGGGTCAAGAAAAGCGAGCAGGCGCTGTTGTTCAATTGCGCGACCGGCCTCAAATATCCGCTGCCGCCGATCCGCCGCACGCTCGACCGGCACAAGCCGATCGATTTCTCGATGTTTTGAGGTGGCGGCCTCGTCATTGCGAGGAGCGCGAGCGACGAAGCAATCCAACCTTCAGCTAACATTCTGGATCGCTTCGCGGAGCTTGTCATCGGGCCGGCCACTTCGGGGCGGATCTGTTGGCTCGCAACGACGAGCGAAAAAGCTCACCGCCGCCTCGCGAACCGCCGCGCCAGAAATTCGCCGCCGTGGCGCAGACCCTCCTCGTCAATGCCGTGTCCAATGCCGGCGGATAAATGCCACTCCACTGGAATATCGAGCGCGGAAAGTCCCTGTGCCGCTTGGAACAATGCCTGCGCCGGAATCAGGTCATCGCGATCGCCATGCACCAACAAGATCGGCGGCCGCGATTTGATCTCGGCGGCGAAGCTCTCCGCGTTTAGATCGGGTGGCAGCACCAGCAATCCGGAATAACCGACGATCGCCGCCGGCGGCACCGCGCGGCGGAGCCCGACATGCAACGCCATCATCGTGCCCTGACTGAAGCCGACCAGCGCCAGCGCCGAAGGCGGCAGCTTGTGCCGGGCGAGTTCGGCTTCGAGAAAGCGTTCCAACACCGGCGCGGCCTTGTTGACGCCAATCCAGCGCTCGTTGGGATCGCGAAATGTCAGCGCGAACCATTGCCGGCCGACCGGCGCTTGACCGCACGGCTCGGGTGCATGCGGCGAGACGAAGGCGGCGTGCGGCAACAACTGTTGCCAGGCGCGGCCGATTTCGATCAGGTCATTGCCGTCGGCGCCATAACCATGCAGGAAAACGACGAGCTGCTGCGCTGTGCCGGAGCGCGGCGCAAGCCGCGGGCCATCGAGTGTCCCGATTCCGAAGTCCGTCACCATTTGCGGCGCGCTCGCACGAACTTCGGAATCGATAGGGGCACTCGCAAGTTTATCCTTGTCGTGCCGCTTTTGAACCCCAGGTTCGCATGAGAGGGTTCCGCAAAGTTGCGCGAACTTCGCCTTCGCGGCGTGAGCTCAGCGGCCATTTCGCCCTCGTTTGCTGCGAGCACGTTTGCTGCGAGCACGTTTGCTGCGAGCACGTTTGCTGTGGCTTGCCTTGGAAGAGATTTTTGGCAGTTTGGGCGCTCCGTCGCGACCTTTGACGGCGCGATAGTAGGTCCACAATACGCGCGCCGCCACCGCACGATGCGGGCGCCAGATTTCGGCAAGCGCGACCATCTCTTTCGCGCTCGGCCGCGCTGGCAGCGCGAAGGCGAGCCGCGCCGCTTCCTGCAGCGCCAGATCGCCGGCTGGCCAGGCATCGGCGTGTCCGAGGCACGCCAACAGATAAATGTCGGCAGTCCACGGGCCGATTCCATGCACCGCCGTGAGCGCCGCGTGGGCCGCGTCCGCCTCAATATCGGCGAGGGAGGCGAGCGCAAGCTCACCGCGCGCGACTGCGCGCGCGATTTCCTTGAGCGCGCGAATTTTCGGCGCAGACAGACCAAGCCGCGCCAGCTTCGCCGCTCGCGCGCGGATGATGGCTTGCGGCTCGAATGGATCGAATGCCGCGGCAAGCCTGCCCCAGATCGCGCTTGCGCTTGCAGTCGAAAGCTGTTGCGAGACCACCGTGGCGGCGAGTCCGACAAATCCGTCCGGGCGGCGGCGCAGCGGCGGCCGCCCGGCGCTCGCCATCAGCGCGGTGAAACGCGCATCGGCGCGCGTCAAAGCCGCGAGCGCGGTATCGAGATCGCTTTCGGTGCGAATGTGGGTGAGCATGTTAGACTGCATGACGCCCGATCAATACAGTGTCGGGAAGCGTAGCGTTGATGTACAGCCGCGTTTTGCGTTTCGCACCAAGTCCAAACGGCTATCTGCACTTGGGCCATGCCTATTCCGCATTGCTCAATTACGAGATGGCGCGCGAGCATGGCGGACGCCTGCTGCTGCGCATCGAAGATATCGACACCGAGCGTTGCCGGCCGGAATACGAGGAAGGAATCCACGAGGATCTCCACTGGCTCGGCATTTCCTGGCAGGAGCCGGTGCGGCGGCAGAGTGAGCATTTTGCCGATTACGCGACGGCGATCGAGCGGCTCGAAGCGGACGGTTTGGTTTATCCAAGCTTCGAAAGCCGCCGCGAGCTTACGGCACTCGTGGCGGAGCTCGATCGCCAGGGCGGCTGGCCCCGCGATCCGGACGGCGTGCCGATTTATCCAGGACGGGCACGCAAAATGTCCCCCGCCGAATCGCGGCGCCGGCGGGAGGCTGGCGAGCCATTCGCGTTGCGGCTTGCGATGGACAAGGCGGTGGCGCGCGCCGGGGTGGTCACCTGGACTGAAACCGGCTCCGGGCCGCAAGGCCAGACCGGTCGCGTCACCGCGGCGTCGCAGGTCTGGGGCGACGTGATCCTGGCGCGCAAGGATTCACCCGCCAGCTATCATCTCGCCGCCGTGGTCGACGATGCCCTGCAAGGCGTGACCGATGTCGTGCGCGGGCAGGATCTGTTCTGGTCGACCAGTATTCACCGGCTGCTGCAAACCCTAATCGGACTGCCGGAGCCGACCTACCACCATCACAAGCTGATCCTCGATGAGGCGGGCCAGAAGCTCGCGAAGTCGACCAACGCCACGGGGTTGCGCGAATTGCGCGCTGCCGGCCTCAATCCGCTCGACATCCGGCGTATGGTCGGGCTCGGGCGCTGACTGGAAAGCGGTGCACATCGCGCCGAATCGCGCCCCAATTGTTTTGTACTCGGCTCTGCCATGGCATGGTGTGTCCGCCGCCCCAGGGGGGCTTGATGGCGCGACCGAGGACCAAACAAAAACGCAAGCCGTTGCGGCGGCGGACGCGCCGGCGTAAGCCGGCGCTCAAGGCGGCACCGCGCAGCAATGCCGGCTCGTTGGCCGTTTTCGCGCACGACGTGCGCACGGCGCTCACCGGCATTCTCGCGCTCGGCGAATTGTTGGCGAGGTCCAACCTCGGCGAGCGCGAGCGGCGCTGGGCCTCCGATATTAAAGCCAGCGCCGAGTATCTGGCTGCGCTCACAACTCTGGTCATCGACGCCGCCAAGGCGGCTGCCGGTTCGCTCACATTGCAGCAGGAGGTATTCCGCCCGCGCGCGCTGACCGCCGCGCTAGACGCGGCGTTGACGGTGCGCGCCGAGACCAAGGGCTTGCGCGCTGTGATCATGATCGCCGATAACGTGCCGGAGCGATTGATCGGCGACCCGGTCCGGTTGCGGGCGGCGCTGGAAAACCTTCTCGACAATGCGGTGAAATTCACCGACCGAGGCGCAGTCGAATTGGAGATGCGCGCCGAGCCGGCAAAGGCCGGACAGGTGCGGCTGCACTGCATCGTGCGCGACACCGGCATCGGGCTTACTCGCGCCGAGATGAAGCGGCTGTTCCGGCCGTTCGCTCAAGCAAGCAGCCAGATTGCCCGGCGCTATGGCGGCGCCGGGCTTGGCCTGAGCGTTGTTAAAACGCTAGCCAAAAGCATGGGCGGTGATCTGACCGTCACCAGCACGTCAGGACGCGGCTCGGTCTTTCAGTTCACGGCCGCGCTGCCGATTGCGCGGGACGAGGCGACGGCAGCGGCGCTGACACCGCAGCGCCGCTGACGCAAGTTACGGCGTACTGCCGCGCATCGAAACCGGATGGCCGGGGAGCTTGAGCGGCGTTCCCACGGCGACAAGCTTGTCGCCCTCGAGCCGATAGGGGACCAAGTTCTGCTCGCCCCAATTGGCGACATAGACGAAGCGGCCGTCGGGGCTGAATGCGATGCCTTCGGACAGCGTGCCGACTTCGGTTTGCCCGACCTTGCGTACGGTCTTGCCGTCGCTCTTTAACAGCGCGGCGATGGCGTGATCATGATGGAAAAAGGCATTCTTCGGTACATTGCCGGCGCCATTGGTCAAGAGCGACACGGCGTAGCCGGCCGTTGGGCTGACCGCCAAACCCTCGGGCCCATCGCCGACCACCACCTGATCGGTCACCCGCGGCGGATCGAGCGTCATATCGATGACCGCCACGGTGTCGACTTGGCCGTCGGCTGCCCCGGCCGCGCCATTGTTATTGACAATGCCGAGCTTGCCGTCGGCGGTGAACTGGACGTTGTAGGGAAACACGCCGGTGATCATGTCGTAGTTCTTGTAGGTCACCGTCGTGCCGTTGATGTCGAGCAGCGATGCCTTGTTTGCAAGCGCCTTGATCGCCAGCGCGTGCTTGCCGTCGGGCGTAATCGCCACGGCCGACACCTGCTGGGAAGGCGTGTCGGGCGGAGCCAGTGCCACCGTGCCAACAAGGCTGACGGTCTTGCCGGAAATCGATAACACGCCCACGGTGTTTTCGGCACGATTGGCGACCAGCGCCAGATTGCCCGCGTGATTGATGGCAAGCCCGGACGGTTGTTTGCCGGTTTGCACCGTGGCGATAACGGCCGGCGGCGAAGCGGTCAAATCGATGACGTAGATTTTGTTATCCGGTACCACCTTCAGATTGTCGCCGTCCTTGACCACGTCGAGCGAATTGGCGACCAGCGCCAGTTTGTTGTCGGGCGTGATTGCGAGATTGGTCGGCGGGCCGACGATCGAATTTTCGAGTTGTAGATTGACGACGAGGCGCGGCTTGGCGCGGTCGCTGATATCGACAATGGTGACGGTGTCGTTGCCCGGCGGGCTCAGTACCTGTTTGCCGTCATCGAAGGCGACCTTCTCGTCATTGCCGATAATGAGGTACTGCGCTTGCGCAGCGGCCGTGAGACTCATCGCGGTGGCCAGCGCCGCCACGCCAAGAAATTTTCGCATGCTTTCCTCCCCTGACCGGTCTGCGCCGGTTCGCCCGACTATGCCACGGCCGCGCTAGGCTGCCTAGTTTGGCCGGCGAGCGGCTGCGGCATCTGCAATCGATCGGATTGCCGCGACGGCGGCGATAAAAGCTGGCCGTCCCGCGAAAAGAAAGAATGAGTTTTTGACCCTTGCTTACGAATTACGACTGCCGCGAGCCCGTGCTGAAGCAGTTCACGCACAGCCGCCGCCCGATCGGCATGCGATGGAGAAATCGAAAATTGTCGACCGCCTTAAGCTCCTCGGGGTCCGCACGATTTGCAACTGCTGTTCCCGAACGAGACCGCGTCCGCCCCCCGCTGTTCTTCACAAGCACCCTCTCACCAAATTAGTCAAAACAAGCTAACGTGGTAAGCCTGATTAATACGACAAGTATAACTAGTGAAGCTGATACTGTCTTTACTCATTTGTGTTGTCTTATTTGCTGAAAAGTCAAAAGGGCGCAAAAGGTTCCAAAGGCAGGTTGCGGCTGCACTTTTAAGCGCAAATGTCAGGAACAGTACTCAGGCGAAGTGAGTTTTTACTCAAATGGCTCAAAAGGTATAATTTGGTTTGGTGAAATGCTCGGGCTAAGTGATGCCGATAAATTGCGAACGCGCGCCAAGCGCATGATCGAACTGGCTAACCGGGCCTATTGCGAAAAAAACTACGATTTTGCCCGCTTGCTCACCCAATTGGCCACCGAAGCTCTTGACGACGTCGAGCAGATCGAACGAGCCAAAGACAGTAGCCAGTCGGCAAATCCCGCCGGCCGTTGATGTTATTCGGCCGACGAGTTCGAAGCCGACATTGTGTCGCAAGCGCAAGCCTCCATTGAGGAAAGCAAACGCTTGATCCATGAAGCTGGGAAATTATTGAAACGGAGATAGGTCTCGTCACTTAGTGGCGTCCACCGCCCCTTCGACGATACGCACCAGATCGAACATGATGCGATTCAACTCGAAATTCTTCGGCGTATAGACTTCTGCGACGCCGGCGTCTTTGAGTGCGCGGGCGTCCTGCGGGGGTATGATGCCGCCGACCACGACCGGCACTTGCGCCACGCCGTGTTCGTGCAATCGCGCCATCACCTCATGCACCAGCGGCAGGTGCGAGCCCGAGAGGATCGACAGCCCGACCACATGCACTTTGTTTTCCCGCGCGGCGGCGGCGATTGCCTCGGCGGTCAGGCGAATCCCGTCATAGACCACATCCATGCCGGCATCGCGGGCGCGCGCCGCGATCTGTTCAGCGCCATTGGAATGGCCGTCCAGGCCCGGTTTGCCGACCAGGAATTTCAAACGCCGGCCAAGTTTTTTGGAGACGCGATCGACTGCGGCGCGAATGTCGTCGAGCCCCTCGGCGTCATTGCGCATCGCGGTGCCGACGCCGGTCGGCGCACGATATTCGCCGAAGGCGCCGCGCAGCGCAGCGCCCCACTCGCCGGTCGTCACGCCGGCCTTAGCGCAGGCGATCGAGGCCGGCATGATGTTGGCGCCGCTTTTGGCCGCTTTGCGCAAGCCATCGAGTGCCGCAGCGACCGCATGCGAATCGCGCGCCGCGCGCCATGTATTCAGCCGTGCAATCTGATCGGCTTCGGCCTCCGCGGCGACGGTCAGCACCGCGCCGGCCGCGGCGGCGAGCGGTGATGGCTCGGTTTCGGTAAAGCGATTGACGCCGACCACGGTTTGCTCGCCACGCTCGATGGCTTCGACCCGGCGGGAATTTGATTCAACGAGCTGCTGCTTGAGATAACCGGATTCGACTGCCGGGACCGTGCCGCCGAGCGCCTCGACGTGCTTGAGCTCCTCGCGCGCGGCGGCTTTCAATTCGGCGACTTTGGCAGCGATTACCGGCGAGCCGTCGAAAATGTCGCTATACTCCAAGAGGTCGGTTTCGTAGGCGAGGATTTGCTGCATGCGCAGCGACCATTGTTGATCCCATGGCCGCGGCAAACCGAGCGCTTCGTTCCAAGCCGGCAGCTGCACCGCGCGCGCCCGTGCATCCTTCGACAGCGTTACTGCGAGCATTTCGATAAGGATGCGCGTGACGTTGTTCTCCGGCTGTTGCTCTGTCAGCCCAAGCGAGTTGACCTGTACGCCATAGCGGAACAGCCGCTGCTTTGGGTCGCGCACGCCATAGCGCTCGCGCGTGATCTCGTCCCACAATTCGGTAAAGGTGCGCACCTTGCAGACTTCGGTGACGAAGCGCAGTCCGGCATTGACGAAGAATGAGATACGCCCGACGACGTCGCCGAACTCTTCGTCTGCGCATTGCCGCGAAGCCTTTACCGCATCAAGGACGCCGATAGCGGTGGCGAGCGCGAAGGCCAATTCCTGCACTGGCGTCGCGCCGGCTTCCTGCAGGTGATAGGAGCAAACGTTGATTGGATTCCATTTTGGCATTTCCCTGGTCGTGAACAGGATCACGTCCTTGGTCAGCCGCATCGAGGGCGCCGGCGGAAACACATAGGTGCCGCGTGATAGATATTCCTTGATAATGTCGTTTTGCGTCGTGCCCTGCAGCTTGGCGCGCGGCACGCTTTGTTCGTCGGCGAGTGCAATATAAAGCGCGAGCAGCCAGGCGGCGGTCGCGTTGATGGTCATCGACGTGTTCATCTCGCCGAGCGGGATGCCGTCGAACAGCGCGCGCAGATCGCCGAGGTGGCAGATCGGCACGCCGACTTTGCCGACCTCGCCCCTGGCGAGCGAGTGATCGCTGTCGTAGCCGGTCTGGGTCGGCAGATCGAAGGCAACGGAAAGCCCGGTCTGCCCTTTGCTCAGATTGGTGCGGTAGAGCGCGTTAGAAGCCGCAGCGGTGGAATGCCCGGCATAGGTTCGAAATATCCACGGCTTATCCCGCTGCGTTTGGCCGCGATTCTGGCCGCCGGTCGGAAAATCCGCTTTTAGTTCATTGCGCTGCATTGATTGCGCCGTCGACTGCAGAACTTTGAGCGCAAACGGCAGTGTGACGCCGTTCTTGTTGCAATGCAACATAAACTGCGTCAAAGTGTTATCGTTGCGACCGCGACCGTGCTGCCTCGCGATTGATCGCGGAACGCCCGGGAGTGCCGGTGCTTGGGGAGCCCCGCCATGGCCGTTGCACAGAAGAAACCTTCAGCCGCGCCGCTTAAGGATCTCTACGAGATCGGTGAAGTTCCGCCGCTCGGCTATGTTCCGCAAAAAATGTATGCCTGGGCGATCCGCAAGGAGCGCCACGGCCCGCCGGAAACGGCGATGCAGTGCGAGGTAGTTCCGACCTGGCCGATCGCCGAGGACGAAGTGCTGGTCTACGTGATGGCCGGCGGCGTCAACTACAACGGCGTGTGGGCCGGGCTCGGGGTCCCGGTCTCGCCGTTGGACGGACACAAGCACCCCTTTCATATCGCCGGCTCGGACGCCTCGGGCGTGGTGTGGGCGGTCGGCTCCAAGGTCAAGCGTTGGAAAGTCGGCGACGAGGTCATCGTGCATTGCAATCAGGACGACGGCGACGATGAAGAATGCAATGGTGGCGATCCGCTGTTGTCGCCGTCGCAGCGGATTTGGGGCTACGAGACTCCCGACGGCTCGTTCGCGCAATTCTGCCGCGTGCAGTCGCGGCAATTGATGCAAAAACCCGCGCATCTGACGTGGGAGGAATCGGCCTGCTACACGCTCACGCTGGCGACGGCTTATCGGATGCTGTTCGGGCATCCGCCGCATACGCTTAAACCGAGCGACAATGTGCTGGTCTGGGGCGCGTCCGGCGGTCTCGGCGTTTTCGGCGTGCAGCTCGTCGCCGCTTCCGGCGCCAACGCAATCGGCATCGTGTCAGATCAAGCCAAGGTGCAATACGTACTCGACCTTGGCGCCAAAGGCGTCGTCAACCGCAGCGATTTCAAATGCTGGGGAGCGATGCCCAAAGTCGGCACGCCGGAATACGATGCTTGGGTGAAAGAGGCGCGGCGCTTCGGCAAGGCGATCTGGGATATCACCGGCAAACGCGATGTTGACATCGTGTTCGAACATCCGGGCGAAGCGACATTTCCGGTGTCGTGCCTGGTGGTCAAGCGCGGCGGCATGGTCGTGTTCTGCGCCGGCACCTCCGGCTACAATATCACCTTCGACGCTCGCTATGTCTGGATGCGGCAAAAGCGCGTCCAGGGCTCGCATTTCGCGCATCTCAAGCAAGCAAGCGCCGCCAATCAGTTCGTTATCGATCGGCGCGTCGATCCGTGCATGAGCGACGTGTTTGCGTGGGAGAAGATTCCCTATGCGCACGAACTGATGCGCACCAACCGGCACAAGCCGGGGAATATGGCGGTGCTGATCAACACGCCGCGGCCGGGGCTGCGAAATTTCGACGACGTCATCGAGGCGCAACGCGCCTGATCCACGGCCGATGCCTAGACGGCAGGCTTCTCATTCATGCCAGGCGATCTGGCGTACCACGCCGGATCGCACGTTCGCGGGCGATCGCGGCATTGAGCTCGCCGCCGTAAATGAAAATCCAGGCGATGAAATAAAGAAATACCAGCGCCACCATCGCCGACGCCAAGCCGGCATAATAGGTGACATAGGTCGAGGGAAAGTCGGCCAGATACCGTCCGAAAACGAAGCCGCAGGCAAGCCACAGCAGCAGCGTGGCGGCAATGCCGGGCCATACATCCTCGATCTGCCGGCGGCCTGCCGGCAGCCACATATGCAGGATCAACAGCGCCACCGTGAGAACAAACGCGGCAACGCCGAAACGCGCGATGTTGTAATGGCCTTCGAGCGGTGCGAGCCAATCGAAATAAGCGAGCGCCGCGCGAAAGACCAAAGGACCAAGCACAACCAGAAAGGCGAGTACGAGCAGCCCGACGGCGGCGACCAGTACGTAGCCGATCGATTCAAGTCGCAACAGCCACCACGGCCGTTCTTCAGCCAGTCCGTAGGCGCGGTTGAGCCCGATGCGCAGGCTCTCGATCCCGCTCGAGGCGAAATAAACTGCGAATACAGCGCCAATGGTGAGAATATCGCCGCGCGCGGTGGTCAGCACTTTGTGGATTTCACCGGCTATGCCACCGGAAACTTCGCGCGGCCACGCCGCGACGACCAGGCCCGCCACTTCATTGGCCAGATTCTGGGAACCGATGAAGCCGGCGAGCGCCGTCACCAGGATCAAGAACGGGAACATCGACATCAGGACCGAGAGTGCGATGTGGCTCGCGATCGCCCAGCCGTCATCGGCGTTGAAGCGATAGAAGGCGTCCAAGGCCACGCGGCAACACAGGCGGATCGCATTCAATGGCAGACAAGCTCCGCGCCCAACGTCTGGGATTTCATAGCATCGTTTGTGGCCGATTCCGTAAGTGCGGGCCCCCGTTGTGGCCGCGCACCGCGATTGGCTTTTGTGCACTGCACGCATAAGGTCGTCGGAGGCCCGTCCAGCGACTTATGTCGAACCAAGAGTAGGCCATGCCCGCTGTCGTTACGGAGAGACCGCCGCGCCGTGAGGTGATCGCCATGCTCGGCGATGCAGCCGCGGCGATGGATGCGCTGTTGAGCGATGCGCGCCGCGCGGTTGCGGAGCGGGTCATGGTCGATGGCCGCGTAGCGTCGCGATTGTTCGACAGCGAGCAACGCGCCACCCACGGGCTCGCTTGGCTCGCTACTTATGTCGAGGCCATTCGCCAACTCGCGCACTATGCGCAGCGCCTCGCCGATAGCGGCGGCTTCGGCGAAATTGAGGAACTCATTGTGCGCATTGGCGCCGGCGAATATCTCGCGCAAGTGCTGGGCGGCATTGCGATGAGTCAGGGCGAAATCGTGCGCCTGTCGGATCTCGGGCTGAACGCGGCGGCAGTCGCCGCGCGCGCCAATCCGGCCGTCGAGCATCTCATCGCTACCGGCAACACGCCGACCCGCCGGGCGCGGTTGGCGGAGCTGATGCGCGCGCATCATGATGCGACAGTCGGCGCCTGCGGCCTGGACGACACGCTTGATTCGATCCGCGAGGAAATGCGCAAGTTTGCCGAAGATCGCGTCGCGCCTTTCGCCCAAGGATGGCATCTGCGCAACGAGTACATCCCGCTCGATGTCATCGCGCAGATGGCGGAGCTTGGTGTTTTCAGTCTGACCGTTCCCGAGGATTACGACGGTATGGGACTGGGCAAGGAGTCGATGTGCGTCGTCTCGGAGGAATTGTCGCGCGGTTATATCGGGGTTGGCAGTCTCGGTACGCGTTCGGAGATCGCAGCCGAACTCATTCTCGGGTCTGGCACCGAGGAGCAGAAGCGCAAATGGCTGCCGAAGATCGCCTCCGGCGAAGTGTTGCCGACCGCAGTATTCACCGAGCCGAATACCGGTTCGGATCTGGCGTCGCTGAAGGCGCGGGCGGTGCGGCACGGCGATGTCTACAAGATCTACGGCAACAAGACCTGGATCACCCATCCGGTGCGGGCCGATCTGATGACGCTTCTGGTGCGCACCAACCCGGCGGAGACGGGCTATCGCGGGCTTTCGATGCTGCTGGCGGAGAAACCGCGCGGCAGCGACGACGATCCTTTCCCAGTGCCGGGCATGACCGGGACCGAGATCGAGGTGTTGGGTTATCGCGGCATGAAGGAATACGAGATCGCTTTCGACGGCTTCGCCGTCAAAGCGGATAATCTGCTTGGTGGCGTCGAGGGTCTCGGCTTCAAGCAGTTGATGGCGACGTTCGAGGCGGCCCGCATCCAAACTGCGGCGCGCGCGATCGGCGTGGCGCAGGCAGCCATGGAACAGGCGCTCAGTTATGCGATAAGTCGCGTCCAGTTCGGTGAGCCGATCGCCGCGTTTCCCCGTATAGCCGACAAGATCGCGATGATGGCGGCTGAGATCATGATCGCACGCCAGCTCACCTATTATGCCGCGCGGGAGAAGGATTCGGGGCGGCGCTGCGATCTTGAGGCGGGCATGGCCAAGCTTCTCGCCGCGCGCGTTGCCTGGGCTGCAGCCGATAATGCGGTGCAGGTGCATGGTGGCAACGGCTTTGCCCTCGAATTTCCGGTGTCGCGGATTTTATGCGACGCGCGCATCCTCAATATTTTCGAAGGCGCCGCCGAGATTCAGGCGCAAGTCATCGCCCGGCGCTTGCTTGACGGTTCAAATTGAGAACGTGGCAAAGCAAAAGGTGACAAGCAGAGTTCGGGACCCGTGCCGTTCGGAACGAATAAGCCATTGCGCTAGTTGACTTAAATCAAGGCGGACTAGGCCCGCCAAGACCATCGTCCCCGCGATCAGCTCGCAATCATCATTCGGTCGACGCCATGAGCAAAACTACCATTCCGCACAATGCTGTTGTTTTCGTCGGCGACGGCCGCAAAGCGCTAGTCTTGCGCAATCATGGCGACGGAGACTTGCTCGATTTGAGAACCGAACGGGTCTTCACAGATCAGAATCCGTCAACCCATGAGCAAGGCGCCGACCGACCAGGCCGAGCCTTTTCCTCGGTCGGGAGCGGCCGCTCTGCCGTCACTCAGACCGACTGGCACGCGCTGGAAGAGCATCGATTCACGCATGAGGTTGCCTCAACCTTGCAACGGATCGTACGCGAACGCGATGTCGAAGCCTTGGTCGTGGTCGCACCGCCGCGCACGCTCGCCGATCTGCGCAAGGCATTTCATCCCGACGTGAAAAAGAAGATCGTCGCCGAGATCGGCAAGGATCTCACCAAATTTCCGGTCGATCAGATCGAAAAGCACCTGGCGAGCGCTTAATTCCTCCTCTGTAAGCGAAGCAATGGTGCTTAAACAACGCAGGTTTCGGGTGTCGGATCACCTGGCTTTTGAGAATATTTGCCTGCGATCCGCAGCCTCACGGAAATTTAGGATCAAGACTTTGGAGTCCAGACATGGCGCCAATGCCCCAAATGCAGCGATCGATCGCGCAAGCAAAATCGTCGTCGATCGGCGCGCGGGTCGCGGCGTTGAATTGGACCGCGATCAACTCCGATCTGGACGACTATGGCTGTGCAGCTACGGAACCGTTGCTTACACCAGAAGAATGCGCGGTCTTGGCGGAGAGCTACGACTCTGATCAGTTGTTTCGCACCCGGATAATCATGGCGCGGCACGGCTTTGGCCGCGGCGAATACAAATATTTCGCTTATCCGCTGCCGCAGATCGTCGCCGGGCTTCGGGAATCTCTTTATCCGGCCCTGGCGCAGGTTGCGAATCGCTGGAACAAGGCGCTTGGCATCGAGGCAACATATCCCTCAACGCACGGCGCTTATTTAAGGCGCTGCCACGCCGACGGGCAAAGCAAGCCTACGCCGCTCCTTCTCCGCTATGGTCCCGGCGACTTCAATTGCTTGCATCAGGACATTTACGGCGAGAACGTCTTTCCGCTTCAAGTGGCATTTCTCTTGTCCGAGCCGGAACGAGATTTTACCGGCGGCGAGTTTCTGCTCACGGAGCAACGACCGCGCATGCAATCGCGCGCCGAGGTCGTGCCGCTGCGGCAAGGCGAGGGGGTGATCTTTCCGGTCCACCACCGTCCGGTTAGCGGCACTCGCGGAATTTATCGCGTCAATATGCGGCACGGGGTAAGCCGCCTGCGCTCGGGCCGCCGGCACACGCTTGGTGTCATTTTCCACGATGCGGCGTGACAACCAGATCGTTACTCGCGCTACAACATCCGCTCTTCGATTTTTGCTCGCTCCGGCGCCGGCCGCTCCTTGAGCAGAGGCCCAATATTGCCGGCGAGCTTTCCCTGAACGCATTTGCCAGTCGTCTGCTGTAATTGGGTGCTCGCAGGCAAGGCTGGAGTGGTGCTGCGCCTAGCGACAAGCTATAAGCAAGGCTTTGGGGGAAGGATGCGTCGGCGCGATTTCATCACATTGGCTGGCAGCGCGGCCGCTTGGCCAGTTGTGGCACGCGCGCAGCAGCAAGGAAAGAAAGCCCGGATCGGTTTTCTGTCCAGTCTACCCGACAATCCGTTGTTGATCGCCAGCTATTCGGCCTTCTCGGATGAGATGCGGCGGCTTGGTTGGGTTGAGAACCAGAATCTCATCATCGAATATCGCTATACAAACGATCCGAAGGCCGATCTTGCCACCCAAGCGGCCGACTTGGTCAAGTCGAATGTCGACTTGTTCGTTGCCATCGGGCCGGAGACCGCGCTGCAGGTCGCCTTCAACGCGACCCGCACAATCCCGATAGCGATGATCGCGGTCAATTTCGATCCGATCGCGCGCGGCTACGTCGCCGGACTGGCGCGGCCCGGGGGCAACGTCACCGGGATATTTTTCCGCCAATTGGAATTGGCGCAGAAGCAGGTTGAACTGCTCACGCAGGCCTTTCCCCAAAGGAAGAACATCGCTGCCCTATACGACGCTCTTTCCGCCGACCAATTCGCGGCTTCCGAGCGGATGGCAGCGCAGATGAATCTGCAATTGCGCGGCGTGAAGCTCGAAAATCCGCCCTACGATTTCAATGAGGCGTTCCATGTCCTGGCGCAGGGCTCGCCGCAGATGCTGCTTGTGCAGTCCAGCCCGTATTTCACCAGTAGCCAGCGGCTTATCGCCGGTCTTGCGATTGAGCAGCGGCTGCCCACCATGTTCATCTTCAAAAACTATGTCGAGGCAGGCGGGCTGATGTCCTACGGCGTCGATTTTGTCGCTATGCACCGCCGTATCGCCGAATATGTCGACAAAATCCTGGAAGGCGCGAAGCCTGCCGACATTCCGGTCGAACAGCCCACCAAATTCGAGCTCACGGTCAATCTGAAAACGGCCAGATCAATCGGCGTCGAAATACCGCTATCGATTCAGTTACGCGCTGATCAAGTTATTGAGTAAAAATGGACCTCGGCGCTTCGGCTCCTACAACATTCGCTCTTCGAGTTTTGTTCGTTCCGTCGCCGGCGGCTCTTTCAGCAAAAGACCGACATTGCCGGAGAGGATGCGCTCGCCGTCGGCGCCGAGCCTTCGAAGCTCGTTCACGAAATCGCGCACCGGCTCACGCTTCCTGATTTCCTGCGGATAATCGGTGGCGAACACGATGCGCGAAGCGGGAATTTCGCATAAACCCGCTTTGATGGCGCCGATGCCGCCGGCAAAACCTGCCGTGTCAAATACGAGATTGTGCCGGATGTAATGATCAAGGTCTTTCTGCGCTTTGCGGCCGTGGCGTTGATTGTCGGCCGTGCCCCAGAACTCCTTGTCCTGAAAACAGCGGATGCGCGCCAGCATCGAGGCGATGCCGCCGGCAAGATGCGCCATGTGCACCGTGAGTTTGGGATGCCGATCGAACACACCAGAATTGACCAACCGGATCGCCGCCATAATCAGTGAAAATTCGCGCCCGACCGCGCGCGCCGTGTCGTAAGAGTCGAACTGCTGGGCGTGATTGAGCTTGAGTGCCGGATGGACGAAGACGAACATGTCGAGCTTGGCGGCTTCGTTCCAAAACAATTCGAGCGCTGGATCGTCAATGAATTTTCCATCGAATTCGGACGTGATCACCACGCCCTGAAAGCCCAACTCATGGCGGCAGCGGGCGAGTTCCTTGAAAGCGGCGGCGCCGCCAAGCGGATGCGCATGCGCGGCGCCGATGAAGCGCCCCGGGTAATCGCGCTCGGCTTGGCTGGCTTTGTCGTTGACCAGCCGCGAGGTTGCAAGATCGGCGCACATTCCGGCGGCGCTGGTGAGCCACGCCGCATCGATGCCCGCCAAATCCATCATGCGGACGTGCTCGTCGAGGTCGTAAAGGAGCGAGTGCACGGTATAGCTCGGCGCGCCGAGCGCATCATAGTGCAGCACCAGGCGGTCACCCGGATCTTCCTTTATCAATTCGCGCGGGGTGAAGTGGTGCTGAAAGTCGACGATCATCGCGGGCATTTCCCTTCCCTTTTTACGTCATCCTGAGGCGGCCGCGAAGCGGCCCTCGAAGGATGCCTGAAGTGACCGTCCTTCGAGGCTCGCTCCGCTCGCACCCTCGGGACGACGTAAAGAACTTTCTCTCACGCTCAAGCCAAGCTAGATATTATGCGCCATGGCCAATTTCATGTCCCATGTCGGGGTCCCAATCGCGATTGGCGCCGTCGCGGCCGTTTTGCTGCTCGGCCTCATCAATATGATGCGGGGCGGCTCGCCGAACCGCTCGCAGCAGCTGATGCGGCTTCGCGTATTGCTGCAATTCGTCGCCATCGTCGTTATCATGTTCACGCTGTGGATCATGGCGAAGTAGCGACGCGAAGCGCGATGGTCGTTCTCAACAAAATCTATACGCGGACCGGTGATGACGGCACGACCGCGCTCGGCACCGGCGGACGGCGCAAGAAATATGATCTGCGGATCGCTGCCTATGGCACGGTCGACGAGGCCAATGCCGCGATCGGCATCGCGCGGTTGCATGCCGCCGGCAATACCGCGCTCGACGCAGCACTGGCGCGCATTCAGAACGATTTGTTCGATCTTGGCGCCGACCTTTGCACGCCGGGGCGGGGCAAAGGACCCGGCGGCGCGCGCTTGACCGTCACCGAAAATCAGGTGGCGTGGCTCGAAGCCGAGATCGATCGCCTGAACGCCGAACTTGCCCCGTTGCGCTCGTTTGTGCTCCCGGGCGGCAGCCCAGCCGCGGCCTATCTGCACCTCGCCCGCACCATCTGCCGGCGCGCCGAGCGGCTGACCGCCGAGCTTAACGACAAGGCCGGGGAGAGCGTGACGCCCGAAGTGCTGAAATACCTCAACCGCCTGTCGGATTATCTTTTCGTCGCCAGTCGTTACGCTAACGGCAAGGGTGCAGACGATGTACTCTGGAAGCCGGGCGAGAACCGCTAAAGCATGATCCCGAAAAGTGGATGCGGGTTTTCGGAAAGATCATGCTCACGAGGCAGCGTTGACCGGACGGTGGATGGCCGTTAGTTTGCCGCACCGCAGCAGGGGCAAATTCCTCAATCGCGCGAACGCTTAGCCAACAATAGCAGTAGCCGTTCTCATGAAAATCCTGGTGCCCGTAAAGCGGGCGATCGACAAGGACGTGAAAATCCGGGTCAAGCCGGACGGCTCTGGCGTCGAGCTCGGCAACGTCAAGATGTCGATGAATCCGTTCGACGAAATCGCCGTCGAAGAGGCTATCCGGCTCAAGGAGGCCGGCAAAGCGACCGAGATCGTCTGCGCCTCGATCGGTCCGGCGCAGGCCGGCGAAACCATCCGCACCGCGCTCGCGATGGGCGCCGACCGCGGCATCCTGGTGAAGGTGGACGGCGCGGTTGAGCCGCTCGCGGTGGCCAAGATCCTCAAGGCGATTGCCGAGGCTGAGAAGCCCGGCTTGATCATCATGGGCAAGCAGGCGATCGACGACGACTGCAATCAGACCGGACAAATGTTGGCGGCGCTGCTCGGCTGGCCACAAGGCACCTTCGCCTCCAAGGTAGCGCTCGACGGCGATGCGATTACGGTCACGCGCGAGGTGGATGGCGGCTTGCAGACCGTGAAGCTGAAAATGCCGGCAATCGTTACCACCGATCTGCGGCTCAATGAGCCGCGCTACGCATCCTTGCCCAACATCATGAAGGCGAAAAAGAAGCCGATCGATGAAAAGACCGCCGCCGATTACGGCGTCGACATCAAGCCGCGGCTTGAAGTGATCAAGACCGCCGAGCCGCCCGTGCGCAAAGCCGGGTTGAAGGTGAAAAACGTCGCCGAACTTGTCGAGAAGCTCAAAGCAGCGGGAGCGGTCTGATATATGCCCACGCTTCTTCTCGCCGAGCACGACAACGTCGCACTCAAGGACGCGACCAACAAGGCGCTGACCGCGGCGAAGGAGCTCGGCAGCGACGTGCACATTTTAGTCGCAGGCCAGAATTGCAAAGCCGTGGCCGAGGCGGCGGCCAGGCTCAACGGTGTCGGCAAAGTGTTGCTCGCCGACGCGCCCGCTTACCGGCACATGCTGGCCGAGCCGACGGCGGCACTGATCGTCGCGCTTGCCGGGCCTTACGAGACCTTGATGGCGCCGGCCACCACGACGGGCAAAAACATCATGCCGCGCGTCGCCGCCTTGCTGGACGTCATGCAGATTTCCGACGTCACCAAAGTGGTGGCGCCGGACACGTTCGAGCGTCCGATCTATGCCGGCAATGCCGTCCAGACGGTGCGCTCGCGCGAAGGCAAGCGCGTCATGACCGTACGCACGGCGGCGTTCCAGGCGACCGGCGAGGGTGGTTCGGCGCCGATCGAGCCGGTCGCCGCGGCGGCCGATCCGGGCGTCTCCGGCTTCGTCGGTGAAGAACTCTCAAAGTCCGAGCGTCCGGAATTAACCTCGGCCAAGATCATCATCTCCGGCGGCCGGGCGATGCAAAACCGCGAAAACTTCACCAAATATATCGAGCCAGTCGCGGATAAGCTCGGCGCCGCAATCGGCGCCTCGCGTGCCGCGGTCGATGCCGGCTACGCGCCGAACGATTGGCAGGTCGGCCAAACCGGCAAAGTCGTGGCCCCGGATCTTTACATTGCGGTCGGAATTTCCGGCGCTATTCAGCATCTCGCGGGCATGAAGGATTCGAAAGTGATCGTGGCGATCAACAAGGACGAAGAGGCGCCAATCTTCCAGGTCGCCGACTATGGCTTGGTGGCCGATCTTTACCAGGCGCTGCCTGAGCTTGCGGCAGAGCTCGATAAGGTTAAGCGCTGACGGAATCTGGCGCGCCGACGAAGATCGTCGTAAAATTGCGTTAAGGTGAACCGAAATGGTTGACGTCAAGGAACGCCCGAAAGAACGAACCAGTCCGCGCGCGCAGCCCGCGCGCGGGGCGGAGGCGGATGACGCGGTCCCTCCTTTTCGCAAGGTCGGCGTGATTGGCGCCGGCCAGATGGGCAACGGCATCGCCCACGTTTGTGCGCTGTCCGGCTTTCACGTTTTGTTGAACGATGTCGCTGCCGACCGCATCACCGAAGGCTTGGCGACCATCAGCGGTAATTTAGCGCGGCAAGTGAGCCGCCAGCGCATCAGCGACGAGCAGCGCCAGGCCGCGATCAAGCGCATTGCACCGGCCAAGACGCTCGACGAACTCGGCGACTGCGATCTCGTGATCGAGTCGGCGACCGAACAGGAAGAGATCAAGCGCAAGATTTTTACCGCGCTGTGCCCGGCCCTCAAGCCCGAGGCCATCGTTGGCACAAATACGTCGTCAATCTCGATCACGCGGCTGGCCGCGGCGACCGATCGGCCGGAACGTTTCATCGGCATTCATTTCATGAATCCGGTACCGCTGATGGAGCTAGTCGAGGTCATCCGCGGCATTGCCACCGGTGACGCCACCTTCGAGGCCACCAAGCAATTCGTCAGCAAGCTCGGCAAGCAGATCGCAGTGGCGGAGGATTTCCCCGCTTTCATCGTCAACCGCATCCTGTTGCCGATGATCAACGAGGCGATCTACACGCTTTATGAAGGCGTCGGCAATGTCGAGTCGATCGACACCGCGATGCGCCTTGGCGCCCATCATCCAATGGGACCGCTGGAACTCGCGGACTTCATCGGCCTCGACACCTGCCTTTCGGTGATGCAGGTGCTGCACGAGGGCTTGGCGGATTCAAAATACCGCCCGTGCCCGCTCTTGGTGAAATACGTCGAAGCCGGCTGGCTCGGCCGTAAAACGCAGCGTGGCTTTTATGATTATCGCGGCGAAAAGCCGGTACCGACCAGATAATCAGGAGTCAGTAATCAGGAAGGCAATCGGGCCATCTGATTACTGATCTACTGATTTCTGATTCCTGTTCACGCCGCCGCCGCCATTTGCGGAGCAGTCTCGCGCCAGCACGGCAGCGCCGACACGCGTTCGAACCAGCCGCGGACCTGCGGATAGGCCGCGAGCGGCAGTTCGGCTTCCTTGGCGTAAAACACGGGTGCAGCGACGGCAAAATCCGCGATCGTGAGCGCTTCGCCGAGCAGATATTTTTGTTTTGCTAAATGCGCGTTGAGCATCTTTGCCTCTTTTTCATAGGCGACGGCACCCTTGGCAATCATCGCCTGGTCGGGCGGCCCGAGATTTAGAAATTTTTTGACGAGTCGCTCGAAAAGCACCGGAGCCCAGACGTCGCGATTCCAGTGCGCCAGACTCCAACTTTGCCAGCGCGTGATGTCGGCACGTGTGCGCGCATCGTTCGGCCATAGCGGATTCGGCTTTTTGCCGGCGACATATTGCATGATCGCCATGGTCTCCCAGAGCTTGAAGTCGCCGTCGACCAAGGCCGGCGTGCGGCCGGTCGGATTGATGGCAAGAAAAGCCGGCGTCTGCGCGCCACCTTTGGAGAGATCGACGAACTCAAACTCGAGCGGCACGCCGAGATAGCTAGCGAGCGCGCGAACCTGCCACGTATTCGGCGAGGGCGGGAAGCCATAAAGTTTCATGGACGACTCCTTGGTTTAGACGACGGACGACACACGACGGACGGCGGAGAACGGAAAATCATGAAGTGGGAAACGCGCCCGGTAAAACATCCGGTGCGATCCGACATCTGTCGTCCGTCCTCTTTGTCCGCCTACTCACAACATGAGGCGGATTTGGGCTCCTGGTATGACGCTTTTGTATCGACCACCGCGCCTTCATAGCGATCGTGGTGGCGAACCCAAGCCATCGACCATGCGAGCCCTTCCTCATCGCGGCCCTTAGGCGCGAGGTCGAGGAAATTATAGGTGCCGATCAAGATATCGAGACCGCGGCCATACGTGGAATAGGTGTGAAAGACTTCGCCTTTCTGGTTTTTGTAAAACGCGCTCGCGCCCGGCCGCTCCTCGCTCGGGAAATTCTCGATGAACTCGAAATTGTACATCACCTTGCCGCCAGCCTTCTCTTGCGGCGTTACCGATACTTGATAATCGGGATTGAAGTCGCTGCCGAACGAGGACACCCATTTAAAGCGCCAGCCCATGCGACGTTTGAACGCTTCGATCTCCGATAACGGCGCCCGCGACACGACGACGAACGACACGTCGCGCTGAGCGAGGTGAATGACCGCGCCGTCGAAATGGTCGGCAAGGTACGAGCAGCTCGGACAACCGGCTTCCCAGCCTGGGCCGAGCATAAAGTGATAGATGATCAGTTGGCTCTTGCCGCCGAACAGATCGGCAAGCGATTGTTTGCCGTCTGGCGTATCGAAAACGTACTTTTTCTCAACTTTCTCCCATGGCAATTCGCGACGTTTGCGGCTGAGAGCATCGCGGGCGCGGCTGAACGCTTTTTCCTCGGCGAGATGGGCCTTGCGCGCGGCGATCCATTCGTCGTGCGACACCACTTTATGCGGTTCCATGTGTGATTCCATGGGGGCCTCCTGTTAGCGCGCCGTCCGCATGGTCTCCATGCGGGCGGCGCAATTGCTCATGCGACCTGCAACAAATTGAGAATTGCCAGGGCGATGATCGTCAGCAAAGTCAAACTTACTCCGACGATGCGTCCGAAAGTCGGTTCTGGCCCGCTCCACATTCCCCACGCGTGCATCAGCCGGCCGACGACGAGCGCAATGCCGGCGATATGCAGCAGGCGATGCGAGCCGCCGTCCAATTCGTAGACGGCCATCAGCAGCAACGCGATCGGCACGTATTCGACGGCATTAGCGTGGATACGGATCATCCGTAGCATTTGCGGATTGTTGCCGTCACCGATGTCAACCTTCAGCTTTCCGCGGTGGATTGAGACGTTTATGGCGAGTGCTAGCATCACGAGCGCCAAGATCGCGGTGTAAAGCGCTGTAATCGCTACCGGCATGAATTTTCCTCTCAGTCGTTGCGCGCACCGGGCAAAGCGCGGTATCCGCCCAGCAGAAGCATGATCGGCGAAAGCCTTGCCCCGGATTTATCCGTGGCTCGATACCGGCCTTGGCAAAAGACCACGCTCAAAACACAAGCTAAAGCGAAATAGATTCAACTCGAATCTATTTGCTTTAGTGAAGTCAGCTGGCCGGCGTCATCCAGCCGACGCCGGCGCCGCCGGGTTCTTGCAGCACAACGATGCGGCCGACATTCGGCACGTCGAAGGCGGGCTTCATGATTTTGGCGCCGGCGGCGACGGCTTTCCTGGAGCGAGCGTCGACGTCATCGACGGCGATGTAAGGCATCCAGCCCTCGGGCACGGCCTTATAATCCGGCCCGCTGATATCGAAAATGCCGGCCACCGGTTCGTCGCCCATCTTAGCGAGCCAATAAGTGCCGCCGCCCGGCATCGGCATGGCGTCGAAGCTCCAGCCCAGAGTGTCGGCATAAAATTTCTTTGCTTTCGCGACGTCGCGCGCCATCAGCTCGTTCCAGTAAAATTTTCCGTGCGAATCAGTCATGTGAACTCCCCGCTGCTGTCACGGCCGTTGTGACATGGACGGATGGATCGGTCGCTCAGCTTAATTCGAGCGCGTGACAAAGCCGCAAACGTGGCCATATTCGATCACCTTGTCGGCACTGCATGCGTGTGCTTTTGGACGGCCGGATCCATATGATCCCACGGCTGCGCGCTAGCAGTGAAGGCGTCCATCGCCGGTCGATAGATTGATGGATCATCTAAGCTTCCTGCCTGCAATCCGAGGAGATCGGGCAGCCGATCTAATTTCACCGCCACTGGACTACCGCAATTCGGGCAAAAGCCGCGCTCGACTGCCTTGCCAGCCTTGCCAACAACCTTGTGATAACGCGGCTCTCCACGAAACTGAACGGCGGTCTTCGGCACTACAACGATCGCAGCATAAGCGCTGCCACTCGCCTGTTGGCAGTCCCTACAGTGGCAGTTCAACACTATGACTGGATCAGCACTGCATTCATAATGGATAGCGCCACAGACGCATCCGGCTGACAGCTTCTGTGCCATAGTCACTCCTCCAAGGCCCGCAAATTTCAACGCACAAGGTCCGGTCACCCGCAGCTATGCGACGAATCTTTCGAGCTTGTCGAGGGAGCCAGTCCAACCGCCCTGATGACGATCGCGCGCCTCTTCGTCGAAGAATTGCTCGTGGGTGAGCGTGAGTAGCGATCCGTCGCCGTCCGGCTTGATGTCGACCGTCACCAGGGATTCGCGCTCCGGCGTGGTCTTCCAAGCCCAGGTAAAGACGAGTTTCTGGTTCGGCACGAATTCGCGATAAGTGCCGCTGACGTCGTGTTCTTCGCCGTCTGGAGTTTGCATCAGCAAGCGGTAGCGGCCGCCGACCCGCGGATCACACTCAACTTTGAGCACTTTGGCTTCGCTCGGCCCCATCCAGCGTTTCACTTTTTCTGGATCGGTCCACGCCGCGAAGACTTTGGCCGGCGGCGCGTTGAGCCGGCGCTTGAGCGTGAGACTCGGTTTTGTAGCGGTTTGGATTTCCGATTGGACTGCCATGACTCTTCCTCCAGATATGCGGCAAGGCTGGAAAGCCGGTCGGACCAGAATTTCTCGTATCGATTGAGCCATTCGAAGGCATCGCGCATCGGTTCGGCATCAAGTCGGCAGGCGACGGTTCGCCCTGCCTTGGTTCGTTTGACCAGCCCGGCATCGGACAGCACATCGAGATGCTTCATCACGGCCGGGAGCGACATCGCGAACGGCGCGGCAAGTTCGCTGACCGACAGGCCGGGCTGTTGCGCGAGCCGCATCACCAGCGCGCGGCGCGTTGCGTCCGATAAGGCGGCAAAAGTCCGGTCGAGCGGGGCGGCGTGAAACTTTACCATTTGGTTAAGTATAGAGGTGCGCGCCGGCGTGTCAATATGTTTGCTGTCACAAGATTAGGTGGAACAAGATTTGTTCGTCGTGAAACCGAGTTTTCGTTGTGCCGAGCGGGACTTATCGTCGAGCAAGGGCCGCACTGACCAGTTTGACACCGTCATCGCTCGCCCATTCGGCCGGGCCGGCCATATTGCCGATCTCGCAGCCGGACGGATCGACGATCACCGTGGTCGGCATGCCGAACGCCTTGCCCGCGGTTTTGAGATTCTCGAACACCCGCCCACTGGGGTCGGCATAGTAGGCGAGGTGCGTGATCCCAACCTCCTTGAGAAAGGTGAGGGGCTTTTGCGAATCGCGGGTGTCGATATTGATCGCAACCACCTCGAAATCGGCGCCGCCGAGCAGCGCCTGCAAGGCGTCGAGCGCCGGCATTTCCCGGCGGCATGGCACGCACCAGGTCGCCCAGAGGTTGAGAAGAACCGTGCGGCCGCGCCACTCGGCAAGCGTCAAATCGTGCCCTTTCGCGTCCTTGAACGTAAGATCCGGCACGTGAAACGGTGTGTGCGCCACTGTGAGGGCGGCGACCTCGCCGCGCGCCAGAGGCGCCACGCGTTTGGCGATGTTAACCGCGCCTTGACACGCTGCGTCTGCCGGATTGCTTCGCAGATGGGCAATCCCGTATACCCCCGCCAAGGCAATCAGGATGACGAGCGCGGCAGCGGCCGAAAGCAGACGCAAGCGGCCGATCTTCTGCAGTAATGGCGGCGGTGACTCGGTCACGGCCGTGTTATTAGGCGTGGTCTTGTTTGACTCGGGTTTGTTAGGTTCAGGCTTCATGAGTGTTTCGTTATGAGCAACACAATGTGGGGCGGACGTTTCGGTTCAGGCCCCGATCCGATCATGGAGGACATCAACGCTTCCATTGATTTCGACCGCCAGCTTTATCGGCAGGACATCGCCGCCAGCAAGGCGCATGCGGCGATGCTTGCGAAAAAAGGCATCATCGCGACCCAAGATGCAAAGCGAATCGCTCACGGTCTAGACACGATCCTGTCAGAAATCGAGGCCGGCAAGTTCGTGTTCAGGCGTGCGCTCGAGGACATTCACATGAATGTCGAGAGCCGGCTCGCGGAACTGATCGGGCCTGCGGCAGGACGGTTGCACACTGCGCGCTCGCGCAATGACCAGGTGGCGACCGATTTCCGCCTGTGGCTGCGTGACGCGATCGACGAAATCGACGCCGCGCTTGCGGCCTATCAGCGCGCCCTGGCACGCAAAGCGCTCGACCACGCCGCGACCGTGATGCCGGGCTTGACGCATCTGCAGCCGGCGCAGCCGGTGACATTCGGGCATCATCTCCTCGCCTATGTGGAAATGGCGACGCGCGATCGTGGCCGCTTTGCCGATGCGCGGGCGCGGCTCAATGAGTCCCCGCTCGGCTCAGGCGCGCTCGCCGGCACTTCATATCCGATCGATCGCGCCATGACCGCGAAGGCGCTTGGTTTCGCCCGGCCGACGGCGAACTCACTCGACGCCGTCGCCGACCGCGATTTCGTGCTGGAGACGCTCTCAGCCTGCGCGATCACGGCGGTGCATTTGTCGCGGCTTGCCGAAGAGATCGTGATCTGGTCATCGTCGCTGACCGGCCTCATTCGGCTATCCGACAAATTCACCACCGGCTCGTCGATGATGCCGCAAAAGCGCAATCCGGACGCGGCCGAGCTCATTCGCGCCAAGACCGGACGCATCGTTGGCGCATTGATGAGCCTGCTGATGGTGATCAAGGCGCTGCCGCTCGCTTATCAAAAGGATCTGCAGGAGGACAAAGAAGGAGCGATCGACTCAATCGGCGCGCTCACGCTGTCGCTGACGGCCATGACCGGCATGGTGGGCGACATGGAGCCTGATGTCGCGCGGATGGCGGCAGCCGCCGCCGAGGGCTATTCGACCGCGACCGACCTTGCCGACTGGCTGGTGCGCACGCTCAAACTCCCGTTCAGGGAAGCGCATCACGTGACCGGGCGGATCGTTGCCAAAGCGGCGGAAGCGGGCGTTGCGCTCGATAAGCTTCCCTTGAAGATTATGCAGGCGATCGAGCCGCGGATAACCAAATCCGTGTTTGGCATCCTTTCGGTCGCCAACTCTGTCAAAAGCCGCATGGCCTATGGCGGCACGGCGCCAAAAAATGTGCGCCGAGAGGCCGAACGCTGGCTCAAGCGATTGGGCAAAAAGGCATAACGCGCCGGCAAGGTTGGATCTGACACAATATCGCCGCGCCGCTGCGGTGTGATAGCTTCGGTGGGCATGGTCGGGGGGCTTATTTGACTCGTGATCGCCTGGTGTTTCCGTTAGCCGCACTAATCGCGTGCGCTCTCGCATTGTCGGCCTGCGGCCGCGCCGGACCGCTCGAGCCACCGCCCGGACCGGCCGCCGTCCCGACGCCGACCGCGCAGCTGACCCAGCCTGACGGCTCGCCGGCGCCAGGCACCCCGCAGGATGCCGCCGCCAAGAGCGGTTTCGATGCACAGGGCAATCCGGTCGCTTCGCCGGGCCAGAAACGCTCCTTCATCCTCGATCCGCTGCTGCGCTAGCCTCGTCATTGCGAGGAGCGTGAGCGACGAAGCAATCCAGAAACCCCGGCGTGGGATGCTGGATTGCTTCGCTTCGCTCGCAATGACGAAAACTGATTTCCACCGTCCAACTCATGTTCTAAACACTTGCCATGCATCATTTCGCCTATCGCAACCGCGCACTTCATGCCGAAGCGGTCAATCTCGCCGAGCTTGCCGACGCCGTCGGCACGCCATTCTATTGTTATTCGACCGCGACCATCGAACGGCACTATCACGTATTCGCCGGCGCCTTCGCCGACGTCGATGCGCTCGTCTGTTATGCGCTCAAAGCGAATTCCAACCAGGCCGTGATCGCGACGCTGGCGCGGCTTGGCGCGGGCGCCGATGTCGTCTCTGAAGGCGAACTTCTACGCGCACGCGCTGCCGGCATTCCACCACAGCGGATCGTATTCTCAGGGGTCGGCAAGACCGCGCGCGAACTGGCGCTGGCGGTCGAACAGGGCATCCTCTGCGTCAACGTCGAATCGGAATCCGAGCTGGAGCTTCTTGCCTCGATCGCTACCGCCAAAGCCCGCACTGCCGACATTTCGATCCGCGTCAATCCGGATGTCGATCCGAAGACGCATGCCAAGATCTCGACCGGCAAAGCGGAGAACAAGTTCGGCATTCCGATCAGTCGCGCCCGCGAAGTCTATGCGCGCGCCGCGAAACTCAAAGGCGTGCGCGCGATCGGCGTCGACATGCATATCGGTAGTCAGATCATCGACCTGCACCCGTTCCGCGACGCGTTCTCGTTGCTGGCGGAATTTGTCGGCGCGCTGCGGGCCGATGGCCACGCTATCGCGCACATCGATGTCGGCGGCGGGCTTGGCGTGCCGTATCGCGAGGACAATGAGCCGCCGCCCGATCCCAACGCTTATGCGGCGATCGTCAAGAGCGCTACCAAGACCCTCGGCTGCCGGCTCATCCTTGAGCCCGGCCGTCTGATCGTCGGCAATGCCGGAATCCTGGTGACGCGGGTGCTGCAGGTAAAGCACGGCGACGCCAAGACCTTCGTCGTCGTCGATGCCGGCATGAACGACCTCATCCGGCCGACCCTTTACGACGCCCATCACGACATCCGCCCAGTGCGCGAGCCCGCCGCGAACAGCCGGCGAATCGTCGCCGATGTGGTCGGTCCGGTCTGCGAATCAGGCGATTATTTTGCGCTCGACCGCGAGCTTGCCGCACCGGAACCCGGCGACTACCTGGCGCTGATGACCGCCGGCGCCTATGGCGCGACCCAGTCCGGCACTTACAACAGCCGGCCGCTTATACCCGAAGTGCTTGTTCGCCAACATGAATGGGCGCTGGTTCGGCCGCGGCATCCGGTCGAGGACTTGATCGCGCTCGATCGGCTGCCGCCGTGGCTGTCACGGTGATTTGTACGCTGACTTGCATTGCGCTGATTTCACTCGCCAGGCGTTGTCAGGAAAGCAAAAGTCGCGAAACCGGACAAAGGCAGGGGAAAATCCCAGTCGTGACATGGGCTAAAGTGCCATCGGGTGGCCCACATGTTACCCTGTTGTAGCGCGATTTTCGGCGGGAGAGCGTGGTGACGGAACCGCCTGTGAGCCAATCGATCGACCAAAAAGCGTCGGCGCCGGCGTCGCCGTTAGCGGCTGCGGCTCGGCGCGCGCGCTACGTAATCGCGTGGGAACGGCTGTGGCCGCCGCTCGCGGCGCTCGCCACCGCGACTGGCCTGTTCCTGGCGGTCTCGTGGCTCGGGCTATGGCTGTGGCTGCCACCGCTGGGTCGCGCCGCCGGTCTTCTACTGTTCATCGCGGTCGCGCTGTGGGCGGCATTTCCATTTTTCTTTTTGCGCCTGCCCAGATTCGGCGACGCATTACGCCGGCTCGATCGGGTCAGCGGCTTGCAGCACCGGCCGGCGACCGCGATCGCCGACCAGCTCGCGGTCAATGCGCAGGATCCTTATTCGCTGGCGCTGTGGAACGCGCATGTCGCGCGCTCGTTACAAAGCGTCAAGGCGCTCCGCGCCGGCGCGCCTGCGCCGCGCGTCGCCGGACGCGACCCTTACGCGCTGCGCGCGCTCGTTCTCGTCACCGCGATCGCTGCCTTTATCGCCGCCGGCGGCGAGCGCTGGCAGCGCATCGCGGCGGCGTTCGATTGGCACGGCGTCGGTGTGCCCGCCAATTTCCGCGTCGACGCCTGGGTTGCGCCGCCGCCCTATACCGGCAGGCCGCCGATCATCCTGCCGGGCATCCATCCCGGCGAGGCGACAGCGGCCGCAGCCCAAACCGAGGGGCCGGTCAGCGTGCCGGTGAACTCGACACTCGTCGTGCGCGCGACCGGCAAGCTCATCGAACTCTCAACCAGCGGCGGCCTTGTGCCGTCGAACGAACAAGTGCGGCCGCCCGCCGGCGCCGAGGAGCATCGCTTCACCATCACCGGTACCGGCGCGGCGACATTGCGCGGCGCCGGCGAAAACCTGGTCTGGCCGTTCAACGCCATTCCCGATAAGCCGCCGACCATCGCGCTGATCAAGGATCCCGAGCAGCAGAGCCGCGGCGCGCTGTTATTGTCGTACCGGCTGGAGGACGATTACGGGGTCGCCGAGGCGCAAGCGACTTTTGCCCGCAAGGAGGTTTCGGGCGCTACCAGTCCGGTGCGTCCATTGTTTGGTCCGCCCGATTTCGCGCTGGTGCTGCCGCAAGCGCGCACCAAGAGCGGCACCGGCCAGACGATCAAGGACCTCACCGATCATCCGTGGGCCGGCGCCGAAGTGGTCATGACCCTCGTCGCCCGCGACGACGCCGGCAATGAGGGCAAAAGCGAGCCGTTTACCTTTCGTCTGCCGGAACGGATTTTCACCAAGCCGCTGGCGCGGGCTTTGATCGAGCAGCGCCGTAATCTCGCGCTCGATGCCAATGCGCGCCCGGTCGTCACCACCGCGCTCGACGCGCTCGCCATCGCGCCGGAACGGTTCACCCCGCAAGCCGGCATTTATCTCGGCTTGCGCTCGATCTATTGGTCGCTGGCGCGCGCCAAAACCGACGACGATCTGCGCGATGTCGTCAAACAGTTGTGGCAGATGGCGGTCGGCATTGAGGATGGCGACATCGCCAATGCCGAGGAGGCTTTGCGCAACGCCGAGAACGCGCTGCAGCAGGCGCTCGACCGCGGCGCCAGCGACCAGGAGATCAAGGCGCTAATGGATCAGCTGCGCGCGGCCATGGATCGCTTCGTGCAGGCGTTGGCCGAGCAGCTGAAAAACAGCCGCGAGCTTGCTCGCCCGCTTAGCCCCAACACTCGCGTGCTTAGTTCGCGCGACCTGCAGAATATGCTCGACCGGCTGGAAAATCTGGCGCGCAACGGCGCCAAGGATGCCGCGCGTCAGCTTTTGCAGCAGCTCCAGGAGATGATGGAGAATCTGCAAGCCGGCATGCCGGACATGGACGAGGGCGACGAGGACATGATGTCGGCCCTGGACGAGCTCGGCGACATGATCCACCAGCAGCAGCAATTGCGCGATCGCACGTTCCAGCAGGGCCAGGATCAGCGCCAGCGCGGCGCGCCGCGCGACGGCCGGCCGGGCCAGCAGCAGCCCAATGCCAATAACTTTGGCGACCTGCAGCAGAACCAGCAGGCGTTGCGCGATCGGCTCAACAAATTGCTCGATGAATTAAAGAACCGCGGCCTTGGCCAGAACGATCAGAACCAGCAGGGCCAGCCTGCGCCCGGTCAAGGACAAGAACAATTGGATGAGCTCGGCCACGCCGGCGACGCCATGGGCGATGCCGCCGGCAATCTCGGCCAGGGCGATGCCGACAGCGCCGTCGAATCGCAAGGCCGCGCGCTTGACGCTTTGCGCAAGGGCGCGCAGGGCCTGGCGCAGTCCATGCAGCAACAGATGGGGCGCGGCCCCGGGACCGGGCGCCCCGGCCGCTTCGGTCAATCGCGCGCGCAACAGGATACCGATCCGCTCGGCCGGCCGATGCGCGGGCACGAATACAGCGACGACGCCACGGTGAAAGTGCCGGGCGAGATCGACGTGCAGCGCGCGCGGCGCATCATAGAGGAATTGCGCAAACGCTTCGGCGACTTTGCCCGGCCGCAGGAAGAGCTCGATTACATCGAGCGGCTGTTGAAGAGTTATTGATCCAACCTCACCCCGCATGCGCATCTTTATCTTTTCCTCCCCCTGGAAGGGGGAGGACGGCGAGCAAAGCGAGCCAGGTGGGGGTCAAATGTCGTTGTGCGAATCGACCCCCACCCGATCCGCGCTGCGCGCGTCTCGACCTCCCCCTTTCAGGGGGAGGCGAATCCCACGCTATCGACCGATCTCGATCCAATCCGCTTTTTGCGTGTTTCGACCCTCCCTTTCGGGGAGGTGAGATTTTGCAGCCCAATCAAGCCGCTTTCGCGGGGGAGGATTCATTGACACCCCACCCTATCGGCCTAAATTATTGGTGTTCCGAGGGGAGCTCCGGGAGGAGCTGAGAGACCGCCGATCTCGCCTGCGAGACACCGCGGTGACCCTTTGAACCTGATCCGGGTCATGCCGGCGAAGGGACAGGACATCATGGCCACCTCAGTGTTTCTGGCGAGACTGCTCGGGCCGCTGTTGCTGGCGGTCGGGGCCGGCATCCTGATCAATCCGAAAGCGTTCCGCACCATGGCCGGCGAGGTGGTGCGCAGCGTGACGCTGGTCTATCTGTTCGGCCTTTTCGATTTCGCCGCCGGCCTCGCCATCGTGCTCACCCACAATGTGTGGGTGGCGAACTGGCGCGTGCTGATCACGCTCATCGGCTGGCTGATGCTGATCCGCGGCGCGGTTCGCATTCTCGCGCCGGAAATGATCATGGGCTACGCCACGACGCTTCTGCGCAACAAACAAATCATTCCGGTGTCCGGTGTCGTCACTGGCGTGCTCGGTCTCGTGTTCTGCTATTTCGGCTACGTGTCCGGTCATCTGACCTAAAACAATACCAAGGGGTACGGAGAATTGCGATGAACAAGCCATTATCTGAATCCGATTTCGCCACGCCGAAGGTCACGACCGGCCCGATCGCCGGGTCGCGCAAGATCTATTCGGCGCCGGAGGCCGCGCCCGATTTGCGCGTGCCGTACCGCGAGATCGCGCTTTCGGAGGGGGCCGGCGAAGAGCCGGTGCGGGTCTACGATCCTTCGGGCGTCTATACCGACAGCGATGCTGCGATCGACGTGGAGAAGGGACTAAAGCGCGGCCGCGTCGAATGGGTGAGGGAGCGCGGCGGCGTCGAGGAATACGAAGGCCGTACGATTAAGCCGGTCGATAACGGCAATGTCAGCGGCAAGCATCTCGCGCGCAGTTTTCCGAATACGCCGAAGCCGATGCGGCGCAGAGATCGGATGTCGGAGATCGGAGGTCAGAATACGTCATCCGACATCCGTCATCCGACATCCGACATCCCTCTCACCCAGCTCGAATGGGCGCGCGCCGGCGTCATCACCAAGGAAATGATCTACATCGCCGAGCGCGAAAATCTCGGCCGCAAAAAGATGCTCGATTGCGCGCAAGCCGCGCGCGAGGACGGCGAGAGCTTCGGCGCATCGGTGCCGCTCTTCGTCACGCCGGAATTCGTGCGCGACGAGGTGGCGCGCGGCCGCGCCATCATCCCGTCCAACATCAATCACGGCGAACTCGAGCCCATGATCATCGGCCGGAATTTTCTCACCAAGATCAACGCCAATATCGGCAACTCCGCCGTCACCTCCTCGGTCGAGGAGGAAGTGGAGAAGATGGTGTGGGCGATCCGCTGGGGCGCCGATACGGTGATGGACCTCTCCACCGGGCGCAACATCCACAACACCCGCGAATGGATCATCCGCAATTCGCCGGTACCGATCGGCACGGTGCCGATCTATCAGGCGCTGGAGAAGGTCGACGGCGATCCGGTGAAGCTCGATTGGGAGTGCTACAAGGACACGCTGATCGAGCAATGCGAGCAGGGCGTCGACTATTTCACCATCCATGCCGGCGTGCGGCTCGGCTACATCCATCTCACCGCCAACCGCGTCACCGGCATCGTCTCGCGCGGCGGCTCGATCATGGCCAAGTGGTGCCTGGCGCATCACAAGGAAAGCTTCCTCTACGACCGGTTCGACGAGATTTGCGACATCATGCGCAAATACGACGTCTCGTTCTCGCTCGGCGACGGGTTGCGTCCCGGCTCGATCCGCGACGCCAATGACCGCGCGCAATTTGCCGAGCTGGAGACACTTGGAGAGCTGACCAAGATCGCCTGGGCCAAAGGCTGTCAGGTGATGATCGAAGGCCCCGGCCACATTCCGCTGCACAAGATCAAGATCAATGTCGACAAGCAGCTCAAAGAATGCGGCGAGGCGCCGTTCTACACGCTCGGGCCACTCGTCACCGACGTCGCGCCGGCTTATGACCACATCACCTCCGCGATCGGCGCGGCGATGATCGGCTGGTTCGGCACCGCGATGCTCTGTTACGTCACGCCGAAGGAGCATCTCGGCCTGCCGAACCGCGACGACGTCAAACAAGGCGTCATCGCCTACAAGATCGCGGCCCATGCCGCCGACCTCGCCAAGGGCCATCCGGCGGCGCAATTGCGCGATGATGCTTTAAGCCGGGCGCGGTTCGAATTCCGCTGGGTCGATCAGTTCAACCTGTCGCTCGATCCCGACACCGCGCGCAGCTACCACGACGAGACGCTGCCCAAGGAAGCGCACAAAGTGGCGCATTTCTGCTCGATGTGCGGGCCGAAATTCTGCTCGATGAAAATCACCCAGGACGTGCGCGACTATGCGGCGACGCTCAACGATAAGGAGCAGGGCATGGCGCGACAAGAGGCGGGGAGCGCCGGAGGCGCGACAGGGACGAAACAAGAAATCGAGGCCGGAATGGCCTCGATGTCGAAGAAGTTCCTCGACCTGGGCGCGGAGGTCTATGTCGACGCGGAGAAGGTGAGGGACAGCAACAAGGCGTTGTAAGATTGGCCTTGCGGGTAGGGCGATCGCGTATCACCCTACCTCCCTCCCCTGAAAGGGGAGGGTCGACGCGCGAAGCGCGTCGGGGAGGGGTCGGCTTGAAGCCCAAACGTCACGATTTTGACCCCCACCCGGCGGCCTGCGGCCGCCGACCTCCCCTTTTTAGGGGGAGGCAACAGGCCTGCTTGTCTGCGTGGTGACGGAGAACACGATGAGCAACGGCAGTTCGCTTTCGCTTCCGGAGATCGAACGGCGCATGGCGATCGTGCGCGACAATATCCGTCAGCTCATCGAACAAGCCGCCGCGAATTCCGGCGCCGGCGACGAAAGCCGCAACGCCGACCGTATCGCCGCGCAGCAGGAGGAGCTAGACCGGTTGTCAAAGCAGCGCGACGCGCTGATGAAGAAGTGAGCTATTTTAATCGCCACGCCCGGGCATAGCCGTTCGCAGAACGGCGTCGCTGCGCTCGCCTATGTCGGGCATCCATGCTGACGTTCCGCAGCAAAGCCGTTTAAACAGGGATCGCGGTTTCGCCGCATGGATTGCCGGATCAAGTCCGGCAAAGACGACCTGAAAAACAGGAGCCCAAAATGAGTGAACGCGCGCTGGCCTTCGTCGACGAATGGGTATCCGGCCACGTCCGTGCGGAGGACGCCGATGGCGACATTGAAGCTCGCGCCAGAACGCTGGCCAGTCAGTGTCTCGCCGATGCGGGCAACAAAGGCATTCCCGCCTCCGAGATCGACGAGGCCATCGACGATCTCCCCGAATTCATGATCGGCGCCATCGAGGAGGCCGAGGAGCGCGAGGATCACGCTCACCGACAAGAAAGCGACAAAGAGGCCGCGGAACTGATCGACGCCCAGGCCGTCGAAGACGCCGAGGAAGACGCGCTCGAAGATGAGGAGGATGACGACGAGGAGGAGCAGTGAGGGTTAATCGACACGCGAGGGCTAAGTAGTATCTGGCTTGACGGGGTTGCGGATCCGTCTGATCGCGCCCACTCAGGCCACCCAACGGTATGTTTTCAATTTGAAGCTCGCCTGGATCAATCATGCGAAAGTACTGGTGCGGGAGGTCCGAATTGATCTACTTCTGAAACTCGGATTCTCTGATCGCCCACCTACAACCCGTGATCATCACCCCAGCCAACGCAGCGACGCCGGCGACGAGCAGAAAAAATTCCGGCTTGGCCATGCGGCTCCAGAAACTGCCGATGTAGCCTGAAAGAAAGCCGCCGGTGAAACTGGTGGCGAGCCACACGCCCATCATCAGCGAGATCAATCGCGCCGGCGCCACTTTTGTGACGAACGACAGGCCGACCGGCGAGAGATAAAGCTCGCCGAGCGTGATGACGACGAAATAGCCAAACAGCCAGAGCCAATTCGCTTTGTGGGTGGCGACGGCGCCTGCAACTTCCGCAGACGTGCCGCCTAGACCGCCGGCATCAAGCGCCGCCGCGACCATGATCAGATAGGCCGCGCATACGCCAAAACAGCCGAGCGCCATTTTCGTGATGGTCGATGGCTCGGTGCCGCGCGCCGCCTGCCGCGCCCACAGCGCGACGACGAACGGCGTGAAGGCAAAGATCATGAACGGATTGACGGCGAGAAACCACGTCGTTGGGATTTGCGCGCTTGCGCCGAACAGATGCAGCACATCGATGCTGCGGTCGGTATAGGCCTCGGCCCATAGAACGATCGTGTTGCCCATCTGCTCATAGGCCGCCCAGAACAAAGTGTTTGGGACAAACAGCGCGAGCAGTGCCCACACGGCACGGCGTTCGCTGGCGTCGAGCGGCTTGCGCGTCATGTGTTTGGCTTGTGTCGCTTGCGCCTTATGCAATTCGTCGGGCGGCAACAGCGGCAGGGCGTAGAGATAAATGGCAAGCCCGATCAGCATGCCGACGCCGGCGGCGGCGAAACCATAGTGCCAGCCGAAGCCTTCGCCCAAGGTGCCGCAAACGAGCGGGGCGAGAAACGCGCCGAGATTGATGCCGACATAGAAGATCGAATAGGCGCGGTCGCGGCGCGGATCGCCCGGCGCATAGAGGCTGCCGACCTGCGTCGAGATATTCGGCTTGAAGCAGCCGCTGCCGACAATGAGGGCCAAGAGCGCGAACAGAAAAAGCTGCTCGACCGCCATCATGAAATGCCCGAAGGCCATCAGCACCGCGCCGATGACGACGGTGCGGCGCTGGCCGAGTACGCGATCGGCCAGGAGCCCGCCGAAGATCGGCGTGAAATAGACAAGCCCGGTATAAAGGCCCCAGATCTGCGACGATAATGGCTGCACGTCGAGCGGACCGAACACGCTTTCCAGCGCACGGTGCACGGTCGCAAGCCCGATCACATTGCCGGAATGCTGCGCCAGCAACAGATATTTCGTCATGTAGAGCACGAGCAGTGAGCGCATGCCGTAATAGGAAAAGCGCTCCCACATCTCGGTGGTGAACAGGAATGTCAGCCCGCGCGGATGGCCGAATAGTTCCATCCGTCCAGCAATTGGAGGTGCTTCAATACGATCAGCCAAGAGTCTTCTCCTTCCCTCCCTGAAAGGGGAGGGTCAGATCCCTGCAAGCGATCCGGGGAGGGGTCAACCTGATACAAGATCGTGGCGATAGCGACCCCCACCCGGCGGCCTATGGCCGCCGTCCTCCCCCTTTCAGGGGGAGGCAAGACCACTAAGATCACCCAACCCCGTATGGGCCGACCGAGAATTGGAGCACTGCATGCCCGCCACCTATCCTGAAGAAGCCAAGAACTTCCGCCTGCTCGGTCATGATCCATCGGCGGCGTGGGGTGGCGGCAGTCTGGTCCAGGTGCATAAAGGCCATGCCTATGTCGGCGCGGTCGGCGGCTCGAGCTATAACGGCCCGGAAGGCTTTACCGTCCATGACGTGCGCGATCCGACGAAGCCGAAGAAGGTCGGCGAATTCCGCGCGCCGCCGGGCGTGCATTGCCACAAGCTGCGGATTGTCGGCGACGATCTCCTCTACGTGAATTCGGAGCGGCTCGCCGGCGACAAGGGCAAGAACGCCCGCGCCGGATTTTTCATTTTCGATGTCTCGACGCCAGCGACGCCCAAGCCCGTCGGTTTCTACGACATGCCGGGCTCCGGGCCGCATCGTTTCGGCGTCGATCTTGCGCGCAAGCTTGCGTTTCTGCCGAACGATGCACCGGGCTGGGACCGGCGCGTAATCTGGACGCTCGATATCCGCGACCCGTTGCGTCCGGAAGTGGTCTCGATCTGGGGCCTGCCATGGATGAAGACCGATACGAGCGAGGTCGGCAACGATCCGCATCCGCACGAGCAGGCGACGACGTTGCATGGCCCGCCGATGATCCGCGGCAACCGCATGTATTGCGCCTGGTGGGGCGGCGGCATTTCCATCATCGACTGCAGCGATCTCTCCGCGATGAAACTCATCGGTCACATCAAATGGTCGCCGCCGTTTCCCGGCTCGACGCATACCTGCTGGCCGATCGGCGATCGGCCCTATCTCGTCGTCACCGACGAGGCGCGCGCCAAGGAAAAATACTGGGACGCGCAGTTCATGTGGATCATCGATGCGCGCGAGGAGGACAATCCGATGCCGGTTTCAACTTTCGTGCCGGAACGGGAGAAATATTTCGACCGGCCCGGCCGTTTCGGCGCGCATAACATTCTCGAATACCTTCCCGCCGACGGCCCGTGGAAGGACATCGTCTTTCTCACCTACTTCAATGCCGGGCTGCGCGCGGTTGATGTGCGCGATCCGCTACGTCCGAAGGAGATCGGCTGCTATGTGCCGGAGACGGCTACGGGCGCGCCGGGCATCCAGTCGAACGATATCGGCAGCGATGACGACGGCCGGCTCTATCTGATCGACCGCTGGGGCCAGGGCTTGCACATTCTGGAATATACGGGGTGATTATTTTTCTCCTCCCCGCTGCTTTGCGGGGGGAGGGTGGGGTGAGGGGGCTTTGCCGTTGGACTGAGAATCGCGGAAACGCCCCCTCACCCGTCGCGCATTTGCGCGCCGACCTCTCCCCGCAGGCGGGGAGAGGTGAAGCTAACGCGTCAAATCCGCCCTCTGCGGACTTTGATAATTTCTTTTCACATATTCCTTCATATCGGTAATCGTCAGCGTTCGCTGAACAAGCGCGTTGTCCGAATTTGCCGAACTCGACTGCGGCTCAGGAAAAAATGCTTGCACCCTGATCTGCCGTTCCGGCTCTTCCGGTTTGGCCATCTCCGAATTCAGTGAACTCGAAATCGGATCAGGAAAAACTCCTTGCGTTTGTGCCGACGCGCTGAGCTGATGTTCCGGCCGTCCCTGTTTGGCAACTTTTAGGTTGGGTGGCTCGGTCGTCTTGGCTTGCTTGGTTGGTTGCGGTGCCTTGGGCCCTTTAGGTTGCGCCGTGCTCGGATCATCCAGAGCGATCAGCCTGGCGAGTTCATTTTTTACGAGCGTATGGAATTGCGAGTTGAACTGCGCGCCCGGATGTGAGTCGTTATTCTCGATGTATTCGATATTTGGCGCCACAAGCTTCTGCGAGCCCATCCCACCAAAAGTCAGCCAGGGATTTGGATTATAAATTTCAATGATTTTGCCAACGTTGCCGGTCAGACTATCTTGCGAAGTGAGCATCGAGGGCTGCAGCGCGATAATCGAATCAATGTAGCCGGTATTGTTCGCTACCAAAATTGCGTTATTCGCGCCCAAGCTGTAGCCGACAATCAGGATATGCGTTCCCTTCGGTTGACGGTTGATGTCATCGACCAAGTATTTCCATGACTGATGCAGATATGTCGCGACCTCGACATCGGGCATCGATCGAAGTTCGCTGGCCAGTTCAACTAATCCGATCGCCGCCATGGGCCCAAATAACGGGTACAGTACGCCCACGAACGTCTTCGCCCAGACCGGCGAGCAAACGAGCGAGCAGCACAAGCCAAGAACGATTGAACGTTTCTTCACCTGCTCCATCCCCCAGCGATGGCAGGGTCGGAATTCAATAGACCAGAGTTTAACCGCTCCAGGTCGGGCTGGAGCCTTTGCAATCATAGACCTTTTACGCAGTCGAGGCGAGTATTCACCCCGCCAAATGTGGCACGCTTACGGCGCTATCGAAGAAGGCGAGCACGGCTGCGCTTGGTTGGACCGACCAAGCGGGAAGACTTGTGGAAATCGTGGCAAAGTGGCGGCCGGCCCGATCGCGGCCGCGAAGCCGTCACATTCCACCCCGCGAATACTATGCGCTAGTGCGGAGTCGCAGAGATATATCCTCGAACGGTGATGATATGGGGGACGTAACCATGAACATTGCCAGGCCGGTCGGGTCTGCGGAGATTGAAAAATCTCTGGAAGTGGAAATCGCCGGAAATGTCCACGAATTGGCGCGCAGTAGCGGCGCTGTGTTTCGATCAGCCGAGAATGGCGATGGCGAAACCTCGACAGACAATCTTGCCACGCTATTGCGCCGTGTAGCAGACGCATCGACGCGCGAAGTCGACAGCCTTATCGTTGACCTCCAGGCGCTGCGTAGAAAGCTCAACACCGATGGCAGCCGAATTCAGCGCGACATTTCGGAATACACGGAACTCAGTCAGCAGGTGATGCAATTGACCAACATCATCTCTGAAAGCGTGAAAAAGCTGCCGGCGGCTCCGGGTATCGGTCGATAGATAATCATTTCCCCTACCCCGACGCGCAGCGCGTGGTGGGGTGAGGCGCAGGCGGCCTGCGGCCGCCGTGCTTTGTCAATTAATTAACGCCGATGCGAAGCATCGGTTATGGTTGGGGGCGACGTATGTGCCCCCAACCTCGCCGTTCACGTTGGTCGCGGCGACCCTCTCCACCGTTTTGCGGGGGGTAGTGTTACCGGCGCGGCGCGAAGCCGAACGCTCGCTCAAAACGTGTGGCGTAAGCCGGCCAGACCTGCGAATTGACAATCCGCGTCACCGGTTTGCCGTCGAGCGCATCGAGCATCTGCTCGGCGGCGATGCGGCCCATATTGGCGCGGGCTTCGCGGGTGACGCCCGCGGTATGCGCGGTGACGATGACATTGTCGAATTGCAACAGCGGATGCGCGGGCGGCGGCGGTTCCTTGTCCCAAACATCGAGCCCAGCGCCAGCGATTTTCTTTTCGCGCAACGCGGCTGCGAGCGCCGCCTCGTCGTGGATGAAACCGCGCGCGGTGGTGATGAAATAAGCGGTCGATTTCATCAGCGCATATTGGCGCGCGCCGATCATGCCGCGCGTCTCATCGGTCAGCGGGCAATTGATCGAAACGAAATCGGCGCTGCGCAAAAGCTCGTCGAGCTCGACCTTGCGGGCGCCGCGCCGGCGCGTTTCCTCGACGTCGACATAGGGGTCATAGGCGAGGACATCCATGTGGAACAGGCCGCGGCAGAGTTCGGCGACGCGCCGCCCGACATTGCCGATGCCGATAATGCCGATGGTCTTGCCGTGCGCCTCGCGGCCGGTAAAAGCGGCGCGGTCGGCGAGCGTGCCGGCGCGCAGCGCGCGGTCGCATTCGACCACGCGCTTGACCAGTGACAGCATCATGCCGAGCACGTGTTCGGCGACCGATTCCGCGTTGCCGCCAGCCTGGTTGACGACGAGAATGCCGCGCTCGGTGCACGCCTTCACATCGACAGTGTCGTAACCGGCGCCGTTGGTCGAGACGATGAGCAGGTTCGGTGCGTGCTGCAACAATTCGGTGCCGGTATGGTAGTGCCGCGCCAGCTCGTCGCGCGTCGAGCTCGTCTGATAAGCATGTGCGGCGGCGAGTACTGACTGCGCGACTTCAGTCGGATTACCATTCGCAAGTCGATCAAGCCGCACGTCGTCGCGGCGGCCGACGATGTCGAGATAGCCGATCGGTACGTGCGGCACGACCAGAAATACGCGCTTGTTGTTGACGGCATTGTTCATCGCTAGTGTCCCGATTCCGAAGTTCGCAAGTGGTTTCGGCGCCCCTGATGCGAACTTCGGAATCAAAGGGACACTAGGAAATTTATAGTTCTAGTGTGAATTTCGGATTTGAAGTTCCTAACCGACCTAGCCGCTTATTCATAGGAACTTCAAATCCGCCACACTAGTCGCTCTGCGCTTAGCTTTTACCTAGCATGATCTTTTCCGAAAACCGGTATCCATCCTCGGATCAAGTCCGAGAACAGGCTTTTTCGGGATCATGCCCTACCGCGGCACCGTGAGCGCCGTAAGCTTGGCAATATCGGCGCAATCGTCGACTGTCCAGATCGCCTCGATCAGCGCCGCAACATCGTTGTGCGGAATGACGCGTTCCACCGCCTCACGCAGCTTTTGTTCGAGGTCCGCGTCAGCCATCGGATTGTCGTCGCTGCCGCGCGCCGCGCGCTGATGGAGCTTGTGGACCTTGCCGTCGGCGCTCGCGATCTCGACTGCTGCGGCCGTGGTGGCGAAGCTTTCGTCGCGCTTGACCGCGACCTTGCCGCGCAGCGTCACGACCCGCGGATCGTTCACGCAAGCCTCGCCGAACTGCTCGACGCCGGCTTTGCCAGTCACGAGCGCCGCCGCAACGGCATGCTGGACGCTGACTTGCGATTGGCCGCTCGTCGAAATAATCGGCCGGTCGGTGCGCGCCGCGAGAAGCGGATTGCCGATCACGGTGACCTGTTCGACGACGGCGTCGGGATGGGCGCGCCGCCAATCGATGACGCAGTCGAGCACAGGATGAACGACAAAGCCGCACGGATAGGGTTTGAACGCAGTCTTCATCAATTCCCAGCCATCGCCCAACTCGTCGGTGAGTATCGAAAGCTGCGGCGCCTCCGCGAGGGCATGGAAGTAGCCTTGCGTCCCGTTCAGCGGCTCCGGCGGCCCGGCAAAACCTTGCGCCGCCAACAGCGCCGCCCACAAACCGTTGCGCGCGGCGTTGCCGACGCCGACACTCTTCGCCGGCGTGCCAAGGCATTCACACAGACCCGCCGCCTGCGTCGCGGCGATGCCAAGCGCGGACACGAGCGGCTCGGTTTTGAGCGCCAACAGCTTGCCGCCGCCGGCGGCGGCGCCAAACACGCCGCAGGTCGCCGTGATGTGCCAGCCGCGGCGGTAATGGCTTGGCGAGATCGCAAGCCCAATTCGGCATTCGATTTCGGCGCCAAGGATGAAAGCGAGAATGAGATCGCGACCGCGCACGCGCGACATTTCGCCGAGTGCGAAGAGGGCAGGGGCCACCGGTGCGGTCGGATGAATGACGGTCGGAATATGCGTGTCGCAGAAGTCGAGCACATTAGCGCTTGCGGCATTGAGGAACGCGGCGGAGAGCGCATCGAGGCGCTCGGGCCGGCCGATCACCGCCGCCTGCCGGCCGACGGAAAAACCGGCGAGCGATTGCAGCGCGGTTTCGATCGCGCCCTCGCGGCAGCCAATCAGCGCTACGGCGAAGAAATTCATCAGCGCGCGCTTGGCCTGATGCACGACGGGCGCATCGAGCGCGTCCCATTGCGTCTCGGCGACGAATTGCGCCAGTCGCTGCGTCACATTCGTATTATTTGGCGGATTGTTTGGCATCTCACCCCTCGCGCCGGGCAGTGAGCATCGACCGCCCCAGGCAAAAGTGCAAGGATGGTGCAGCGATGACGCGATCAATGCGAACACTGTTCGATAATGGGAGTGAATAATGCAAAACGTTCTCATTACCGGCGCCGCCGGTGATATCGGCACGCGATTGCGTAAGATTCTGCGCGGCGTTTATCCCCGCATCCGGGCAAGCGATATACGCAAGCCTGCCGATCTCGCTGCCGGCGATGACTTTATTTCCGCCGATCTCACCGATCTCGCGCAAGTCGAGAAAGCCGTCGCCGGCATGGAAGGCGTCGTGCATCTCGGCGGCCATTCGGTCGAAGGGTCATGGGAGACGATCCTCAATGCCAATATCATCGGCTGTTACAATTTGTTCGAGGCGGCGCGCCGCGCCGGCGTCAAACGTGTCGTCTTCGCCTCCTCTAATCACGCCATCGGTTTTTATCCGCGCTCGCAGCGCATCGGCGTTGACGGCAGGGTCCGCCCGGATAGCCGCTACGGAGTCAGTAAGGCGTTCGGCGAAGCGCTCGGCTCGCTTTATGCCGACAAGCACGGCCTGCGCGTGACGTGTTTGCGCATCGGCAATATCGCCGACGCACCGGTCGACGAGCGGCGGCTATCGATCTGGATCAAGCCGGAAGATCTGGCGCAGCTCGTGCGCATCGGCCTTGAGCATCCCGACATTCATTTCGAAATCTTCTACGGCGTCTCCGACAATGGGGCGAGCTTTTGGGACAATAGCCGCGCCGCGCATTTCGGCTACCGGCCGCAGGGCCGCGCCGAGGATTTTCGTCAGCAGGCGCTTGCCGCGCAGGCGAAGCTTCCGCCCGATCCGATTGGGGCGCGCTACCAGGGCGGTCCGTTTTGCAGCGCCGAATATGATGCAGATCAAAAGCGATAAGGATTGGCAATTTGATCAAAGCGATCGAGCTTTACACCCGCTCCTCGGCGCGTTCCGAATGCAAAGGCGCTCTTCGTCCGTTCTGCGCTGCGAGGCGCTGATAGCGTTGGCGGCTGCCAAGGAGGTGGCGCCGCATCGCACGGCGCGCGGCTGCGACGTCGGAAGCCTCGATTGCCGCAGCGATGGCGCGATGCTCGGTCTGAATCCGTTCCAGATACGCGCGCAACTCCTTGCCGCTTTTGAGCCCGATCCGCACGCTCTGCCGCGGGATGAGAAAACGGCCGAGGAATTCGAGAAAGCGCATGAAATGCGGATTACCCGTTGCCGCAGCGATTGCTTGATGAAAAGCAAAATCTTCGTCGATCGCGCCGTCGCCGCGCTGGAGCGCCCCATCGATCGCGGCGAGCGTACTGGCGATACGCCGACGCGAGGCTGCGTTTGCCCGTTCGGCGGCGATGCCAGCGGCCTCGACCTCGACGCCGGTCCGCAGCTCCATGACCTGCACGACTTCCGGAATCGAGCGCAGGCCGTCCGGATCGATGCGGAATGGGCGACGCTGCACGTCGCGGACGACAAAGGCGCCGACGCCCTGGCGGGTCTCGACCAGACCTTCGGCGCGCAGCACCGCCACCGCCTCGCGTACCACCGTGCGGCTCACTCCGAGCGCCGCCGTGAGTTCCTGCTCGGTCGGCAGCCGCGCGCCGGGCGCGATGCGGCCGCTAGCGATCTCCGCCGCGAGCCGCTCGACGACCTCGCCGGTCCGGTTCTTGGCCGGGCCCAGTGGGTGAAAGAAATCAGCAGGAAGTCTTGACAGGGTCGAATCCGTCTGGTCAGGTCATCATATGACCTGATGACTTACGCGAGCCCGGTCAGTCCGTCAACCGTGTGCGCCGCTAGTTTCAGGGAATTCAGGGAGGAAATAATGCGCCGACGTGATGTTCTTTGCGGCACCGCAGCCTTGGCCAGCACGCTCGCGCTCGCCGGAGGCGCGCCAATCCCGGCTTTTGCGCAAACGACACTCAAAGCGTCCGACGTTCATCCTCCCGGCTACCCGACCGTCGCCGCGGTGGAGAGCCTCGGCAAAAAGCTCGAAGCGGCGACCAATGGCCGGCTCACCGTCCAGATATTCGCCTCGATGCAGCTCGGCGGCGAAAAGGAGGCAATCGAACAGGCGCAGGTCGGCGCCCTGCAATTCGCGCGTGTGAGTGTCGGCACTATCGGCCCGGTGATCGACGATCTCAACGTGTTCAATCTGCCATTTCTGTTCCGCAATACCGCCCATATGCAGAAGGTGATCGACGGCGCGCTCGGCAGCGAGCTTCTAGACAAAGTGACCGCGAACGAAAAAGCCGGTCTGGTCGGGCTGTGCTGGATGGATGCCGGCGCCCGCAGCTTCTACAACACCAAGCATCCGATCAAATCGATCGCCGATCTGAAGGGCCTGAAGGTTCGCGTCATCGGCAACCCGATGTTCGTCGATATGGCGAATGCGCTCGGCGCCAACGGCGTGGCCATGGGCTACGACCAGGTGTTCAGCGCCTTGCAAACCGGCGTGATCGACGGCGCCGAGAACAATCCACCGAGCTTTGTGTTCGACAATCACTATCAAGTGGCCAAAAATTACACGCTGACCGAGCACCTGATCGTGCCCGAAATTCTCGTATTCTCGCGCAAAAGCTGGGACTCGCTGTCGAAGGACGATCAGGCGCTGATCAAGAAATTCGGCGGCGAGGCGCAGGCTGAGGAGCGCGTGCTTTGGGCGGAATACGAAAAGCAGGCCATGGACAAAGCGCGCAGCGGCGGCGTGCAGATCGTCGAGACCATCGACAAGCAGCCGTTCCAGGACGCGGTCAAGCCGGTCTGGGACAAATACGGTCCGCGTTTTTCCGAACTGGTCAAGCGCATTCAAGCAGTCAGCTGATTTAGCTGGCCATGAATTCACGATGAATTCACGATCGCTGCAAGCGGCGCTGCGCAGGCTGATGGACCAGTTGTACGCCTTGTGCGTGATCGTCGCCGGCACCGCCTTGGTCTTGATCTCGGCCGTGATCCCCTGGGCGGTCTATACCCGCTATGTGCTCAACCGTGCCGCGTCCTGGCCCGAGCCGATGGCGGTGCTGTTGATGATCGTGCTGACATTCTTCGGTGCAGCCGCCTGCTACCGCGTTCAGCTGCATATGCGGGTAGCGTTTTTCGTTTCGCTGTTGCCGCCGTCCGTGCAGCGCGCCATAGCTCTCATCGTCGAGCTGCTGATGGCCGCGATCGCGCTATTCATGATCGATTGGGGCACCAAGCTTGTTGTGGCGACTTGGCAAAATTCGATCGCCGATTTTCCAGCGCTGTCGGTCGGCGTGACCTACCTTCCCATACCGATCGGCGGCGCAATTTTGTTGCTGTTCGTGTTGGAGCGGCTCGCGATTGGTCCGCCGCCGGTGCCGGAGCGGAGCGAACACGCCGCCGCGGCTTTTGACTAAGGATCGAAAGCAGACGCGATGGATATTTTTATCCTCCTCGCCACGATGCTGACCTGCTTCGTGATCGGCATGCCGATCGCCTATTCGCTTGCTCTGGCGGCGATTGCTGGCGCCTTCTGGATGGGCATCCCGCTTGAAGCGGTGATGCTGAAAATCTCCGACGGGGTGAGCAAAGTGGCGATGCTGACCATCCCGTTCTTCGTGCTCGCCGGCGCGATCATGGCCGAGGGCGGCATGGCCAAGCGGCTGGTCGCCTTCGCCGACGTGCTCGTCGGCTTCACGCGGGTACGCGGCGGCCTCTCGGTCGTCAATGTGGTGGCGACAACTTTCTTGAGCGGCATTTCGGGCTCCGCCGTCGCCGACACCTCCGCGATCGGCTCGGTGATGATCCCGCAAATGGAGAAGAGCGGCTTTCCGCGCGTCTTCGCCACCAATGTGACGATCTCGGCCTCGGTGCAGGCTTTATTGGTGCCGCCGAGCCACAATGCGGTGATCTATTCGCTCGCGACCGGCGGCACGATTTCGATCATCAGCCTGTTCATGGCTGGCGTCGTGCCCGGCCTCTTGCTCGGCCTGGCGCTGGTCGTGCTCTGCCTTGTCATCGCCTATCGCGACGGCCATCCGCGCGGCACCGCAGTGCCGGTGCGCGAAGCGGTTAGAATTACCATCGAGGCTTTATGGGGCCTGATTACGCTCTTGATCATTCTCGGTGGCATCCTCGCCGGCGTGTTCACCGCCATCGAAGCCGGCGCGGTCGCCTGCGTCTGGGCGTTCTTCGTCACCATGTTTGTCTATCGCGATTATCGCTGGCGTGACCTGCCAGCCTTGGTGCATCGAACCATGCGCACGGTGGCGATGGTGCTGACCTTGATCGCCTGCGCCTCGAGCGTCGGCTACATCATGGCGCTCACGCAGATGCCGGCCAAGATCACCGCATTCTTTCTGGCGATTTCCAGCAACAAATACGTGATCCTGATGCTGGTCAACCTGCTGTTGTTACTGCTCGGCACGTTGGTTGACATGGCGCCGTCGATCCTGATCTCGACGCCGATCCTCCTTCCGGTGATGCTCAAGCTCGGCGTTGATCCGGTCCACTTCGGCATGATCATGCTGCTCAACCTCGGTATCGGGCTGTGCCATCCGCCAGTCGGCGCCATTTTGTTCGTCGGCTGCGCGGTTGGCGACGTCACCATCGAACAGGTGCTCCGCCGCATCTGGCCATTTTACGGCGTGATGTTCGCCGTGCTGATGCTGGTGACTTATTTGCCGGTGCTCTCGCTGTGGCTGCCGCGGCTGCTGGGGCTGTAGGGCGCTGACAGTTCATTCCTCGGCCAGCGCGAACCGAACGGAAGAGTGCCGACACGGGTCGGCAGGAGCTTCGCGGCGCTTCGCTGCATTGGGCTGCGCGTTTACTCCGCCGCCAGCACCGCGCTTTCGCGTCCCGCGCGCACCAAACGGCCAGGCATGGCGCCGGTATGCTCGCCACGCTCGAAGATCGGCGTGCCGGCGACGAGTGTCGTTTCATAACCTTGGACGTGCTGCACGAAGCGGCGCCCGCCCGCCGGCATGTCGTGGACGAGTTCGGGCTTGCGCACCTTGAGATTGTCAAAATCGATGACGTTGATGTCGGCGCGTAGTCCCGGCGCAAGCCGTCCGCGGTCGGAAAAGCCGAAGAAATCCGCGGTTTCGCTAGTCTGACGCTTGACCAAGTGCTCGAGCGGCAGGCGCGGTCCGCGGCTGCGGTCGCGGCCCCAATGCATCAGCATGAACGTCGGCACGCCAGAGTCTACGATCGACGTGCAATGCGCGCCGCCGTCGCTCAAGCCGAGCAAGCAGGCCGGATCGTTGAGCATTTCAAGGATCGGCGCGTGATCGCCGGACACATAGTTCACCACTGGGAAATAAAGATACTGGCCTTCGCCGCCGGTCATGTAGTCGTAGGCGACTTCGTCGGGCGGCCGTCCCTCGCGCGCGGCGATCGCGGCAACGCTTTTGTCCGGCGCCGGCTCGTAATCCGGCGGGTCGCCCATGACGTAGAACCGGTCCCATTTCCGCGTCACCGCCTGGCGGAATTGCGCGAGCTTGGCGACATCGGCGTCGGATGGCGCTTCCGCGAGAATCTGCGCCCGTACTTGCGGATCGCGCAGCCGACGTCGCTGCTCGGCGATCGGCAACGATTCGATTTTCTTATAGCTCGGCCGCACGGTGAAGGGATTGAGTGCGGTGCCGATCCCCATCATCACGCCGATCGGCCGGCCAGCGATCTGCGCGGTGAAGGACAGGCCTTGCGCACGCGCCGCATGCGTGGCGTCAAGGAGCCGCCGCCAGCGCTGCGGGTCTTCGTAACGATCGGTCAGTAAGAACCAGACCGGCCGACCGGTCTGGCGCGCGAGCTTGGTCATCCAGTTTAGTTCGTAAGCCTCGTCATCGAAATCGCTGTTCATGCCGAAAGCGCCCATGCCGACCGCGCCCAGCGCTGAACCGATGCCGACAAGCTCGTCAGCATCGGCGTCGCGCGACGGCACCAGCTCGCCGTCCGGCGTCTTGTGCGAATCGGTGCGCGAGGTGGTGAAGCCGAAAGCGCCGCATTGCAGCGCCTCGATGGTAAGCCGGCGCATCTCGGCGATGTCCTCGGGCGTGGCCGCTTCGCGCCGCACGGCACGATCGCCCATGACATAAACGCGCAACGGCAGATGCGCGGCTTGCGCGGCGATGTCGATGGCGTGCGGCCGCCGCTCCAGCGAATCCATGAATTGCGGAAAGGTTTCCCATTCCCAATTCAACCCTGCGGCGAGCACCGGGTTGGGAATCTCTTCGACGCCTTCCATCAAATCCATCAGCGCGCCGCGATGCTGCTTCTTCACCGGGGCAAAGCCGACGCCGCAATTGCCGAACAGCACCGTGGTCACGCCGTGCCAGCAGGACGGCGCCAGGAGCGGGTCCCACATCGCCTGGCCGTCGTAATGAGTATGCGCGTCGACCCAGCCGGGTGTGACGACAAGCCCGTCGGCATCGATGTTGCGCTTAGCCGGCCCCTGTTTGCCGCCGAGCGCGGCAATGCGGCCGTCGGCGATGGCGACGTCGCCGGTGAATGCGGTCTTGCCGGTACCGTCGATGATCTTGCCGCCGCGAATGACGATGTCGTGCATGGCCGCCGCTCCTTAGCTTGCTTTGGGTCGGGCGCTGCTTTGAGACGGTTTTGGTCTGCTATGGGGCCCGGATTCTGAAATTCACACGGACTCTGTGTGCATGATGCACCCGGCTTGGGGGCCGTGCAACGCGGTTATTCCGCAATGCAGGTCTCTGCCGTGCGATGGACAAGGCGGGCAAAGAGCCGGCATATAGCGCGGTTTTTGAGTTTTCTGATTGTTGGCAGTCCGCGCGTGGCAACCTCTCCCGCAATCCGGCTCGGCGTCGATATCGGCGGCACGTTCACCGACGTGGCGCTCGAAATCGGCGACCGCCGCTATACGGCCAAGGGTCTGACCACCACGCGCGCCCCGGAAGCAGGGGTGCTGACAATCGTGCGTACGATTATCGCCGAAGCCGGCATCAAGTCCGGCGATGTGCAATTGATCATCCACGGCACCACGCTCGCGACCAATGCGCTGATCGAGCGCAAGGGCGCCAAGACCGCGCTTTTGACCACGGAAGGTTTTCGCGACGTTCTTGAGATCAGGCACGAAAACCGATTCGAACAGTACGACGTCAATATCGACTTGCCGCCACCGCTGGTGCCGCGCCGGCTGCGCTTGCCGATCCGCGAACGCATCGACGCGCAAGGCAACGTGCTCATTCCGCTCGATGAAACGAGTGTGACGCGCGCGCTTGATGCTCTGGCTCCGCAAAACATCGATGCGGTGGCGGTCGGATTTCTGCACAGTTTCACCAATCCGGATCACGAGCGACGCGTCGGTGAAGCGGTGGCGCGTCTTCTGCCCAATGTCGCCGTGAGCCTGTCCTCGGATGTCTCGCCGGAAATGCGCGAATACGAGCGGTTCTCGACCGCTTGCGCCAATGCCTATCTGCAGCCGCTGATCGGCAGCTACCTCGGCAAGCTCGCGCGCGAGCTTGAGCAATCGGGTTTTCGCTGTCCGATGCTGCTGATGACCTCGGGTGGCGGCATCACCACGACCGAAACCGCTATCCGCTATCCGGTGCGTCTTGTCGAATCCGGACCCGCCGGCGGCGCGATCTTTGCCGCCTGCATCGCCCGCCAGAACGGGCTCGATCACGTCGTGTCGTTCGACATGGGCGGCACGACAGCGAAAATCTGTTTCATCGATCACGGCCGGCCGCAGACCGCCCGCGCCTTCGAAGTCGCGCGCGTCTACCGCTTTACCAAAGGCAGCGGCCTGCCGCTGCGTATTCCTGTCATCGAAATGGTGGAGATCGGCGCCGGCGGCGGCTCGATTGCCGTGGTCGACTCGCTCGGACGGATTACCGTTGGCCCGCAAAGCGCCGGCTCAGAGCCGGGTCCGGTCGCTTACGGCCGGGGCGGCAGCGAGCCGACGGTCACCGATGCCGATCTTCTCCTCGGCCGTATCGACCCCGCGACCTTTTCCGGCGGCAAGATGCCACTCGATGCATCCGCCGCCCAACGCGCGGTCGCCGAGCGAGTGGCGCGCAAGCTCGATCTCGACGCCGAACATGCCGCGTTTGGCATCAGCGAATTGGTCGATGAGAGCATGGCGAATGCCACGCGCGTGCACGCGATCGAAACCGGAAAAGATTTGCGGCCGCGGACCTTGATCGCATTCGGCGGCGCGGCGCCGCTGCACGCGACGCGGGTTGCCGAGAAACTCGGTATCAGCCGCGTTCTCATTCCAGTCAATGCCGGCGTCGGCTCTGCGGTGGGTTTGTTGCGCGCGCCAGTCGCCTACGAAATTGTTCGCGGCCGGTTGATCCGGCTTTCCAGCTTCGAACCGGATGTCGCCAACCGGCTGCTTGCGGACATGCGCGCCGAAGCAGAAGCGATCGTAAGGCGCGCCGCGCCGGACGCGCCGATTGCCGAAAAACGCTCGGCCTTCATGCGCTATCGCGGCCAAGGTCACGAGATCGCGGTGGAGCTTCCGGTGCGGACATTCAGCGGCGCCGATCGCGTGACCATCACCGCATTGTTCGAAGAAGCCTATCGCCGCCTCTATAGCCGACCGATTCCCGGTGTCGACATCGAAATTCTGAGCTGGGTGATTACGGTCAGCGCGCCGGCGCAAGGCGAACTCGCAAGGGCGATGCCGATACGCCCGAGCGAGCCGAACGCGCGTGCGCGGCGTCCGCTGTTCGATCCGCACGACGGCGCCTTTGCCGAGGTGCCGATCTATTGGCGCAACGATCTTGCGCCGGGCGCGAAAATCGCAGGCCCGGCAGTGATTGCCGAGGACGATACGTCAACGGTTGTGAGTGCCATGTTCGAGGCGCAGATCGACAAGTTCGGCTATATTGCGCTCAACCGCCGCGATGTTTGATCCGAGGCTCTTTTGATGGTCGCCCGCCCCAACGCCGCGCTCGCGCAGATCCATACCCAGATCATGTGGAACCGGCTGATCGCCGTGGTCGAAGAGCAAGCACAGACCATGCTGCGCACCGCGTTTTCCACTTCCGTCCGCGAGGCTGGCGATCTCTCAGCGGGCGTGTTCGACCGTCACGGCCGCATGCTCGCCCAAGCCGTGACCGGCACGCCAGGTCACGTCAATTCGATGGCGAATGCGGTGCGGCATTTTTTCGATGTCTATCCGCTCGCGACCATGAAGCCGGGCGATCATTACATCACCAACGATCCCTGGCTCACCTCCGGTCATCTGCACGACATCACCGTGGTGACGCCGAGCTTTTATCGCGGGCGAGCGGTCGGTTTGTTCGCCAACACTATCCACGTGGTCGATATCGGCGGGCTTGGCATGGGACCCGATGGCCGCCAGGTGTTCGAGGAAGGATTGTCCATTCCCATCATGCCGCTCGCGCGGGAAGGTCGCATGAGCGAAGACTTGCTGCGACTCGTGCGCGCCAATGTGCGCGAACCGCTGCAGGTCGAAGGCGACATTTATGCCTGCGCGGCGTGCAACGACGAAGGCAGCCGCCGGCTCATCGAAATGATGGACGAATTCGAGATCGCCAATCTCGATCGGCTCGGCGATACCATCATCGAAGCGTCCCGCGACACCACGCTCGAACGCATCCGCGCGCTACCAAATGGCACTTTCCACAACAGCATGACGATGGACGGTTATGACAAGCCGCTCGTACTCAACGCCGCGCTGACCATTTCGGACGACGGCATCCACGTCGATTACCACGGCACCTCGCCGGCTTCGGCTTATGGCATCAATGTGGTTTTCAATTACTGTCTCGCTTATACGGCGTTCGGCGTGAAATGCCTGGTCGCGCCTGACGTGCCGAACAATGCTGGTTCGCTTGAGCCGATTACGGTAAGTGCGCCGGAAGGTTGCGTGCTCAACGTCAAGCGGCCGTGGCCGGTCGCGGCGCGCCACACGGTCGGACAAATGCTGCCTGACGTGGTCGCCGGCTGTCTGCAGCAGGCGATCACCGGCGGCGTGCCGGCGGAGGGCGCCTCGTCATTGTGGAATCCGCAAATCTTCGGCGGCGGCTCGCTGGTCGATGAAGTCGAGGCCGGCACCGATGCCAATACGCTGCCCGAATTCTCCACCGTCATCTTTCATTGCGGCGGCGCCGGCGCGCGCCCGCAAAAGGACGGCTTGAGCGCCACCGCTTTTCCCTCTGGCGTGCGCACGATACCGGTGGAAGCAACCGAAAGCGTCGCGCCGGTCGTGTTCTATCGCCGCGAATTCCGCGAGGGCTCCGGCGGACCCGGACAATTCCGCGGCGGCCTCGGCCAGGTGATCGAGCTCGGCGGCGCCGGCGCGAATCCGCTGGCGCTTCTGTGCAATTTCGAGCGCGTGCGCCATCCCGCGCGCGGGCGCAGCGGCGGTCAGTCCGGAGGTGCGGGTATGGTGTCACTCCGCTCCGGCCGGCCGATCCGGCCCAAGGGACGCCAGACCGTGCCGCCGCGCGACGCCATTTGCCTGCAATTGCCGGGCGGCGGCGGTTTCGGCGATCCGCGCGCTCGCGATCCGAAAGCCGTGCGCGACGATGTGCGCGATGGTCTGATCACTGCGGAACAAGCGCGGCGCGATTATGGTGTCGCGATCGATGCCATAGGCGAAATCGATCTTGCGGAAACCGAACGACTTAGAGCATCACAAAAGGCAGCAATAACATAACCGGGAGGCGGCAATGCCCAAAAGCCGGAGGCGGTAATGTCAATTCGCGTGATCGGTATGATCGGAGTGACGCCGCCGAAAAGCGCGGCCACTTTGCACGTGATCGAAGGCGGGCTGTCGCCGAACTATGTCGCCGAGGCGGCGCGCGCGCACGAAACTTCCGGCTTCGATCTGGTGTTGGTCGGTTATTCGTCCTCGTCCGCCGAGGGCTTTCTGGTGGCGCTGCACGCGGCGGCGCGCACCGAACGGCTCGGCTACCTGATCGCGCATCGTCCCGGCTTCGTCGCGCCAACTTTGATGGCACGTAAAATCGCTACTTTCGATCATTTGAGCGGCGGCCGCCTCGCCGTTCATATCATTACCGGCAAGACCGACGATGAGCAGGAAGGCGACGGCGATTTCACGCCCAAAGCCGAACGCTATCGCCGCG
>Ga0310909_10000007_pt1 | contig 74918 bp, 64 predicted proteins | sample GREbulkMGT000H_FD_203449 | JGI IMG/M metagenome (GOLD analysis project Ga0310909, IMG submission 203449) | Lab enrichment of tropical soil microbial communities from Luquillo Experimental Forest, Puerto Rico - GRE.bulkMG.T000H | ecosystem: Environmental > Terrestrial > Soil > Tropical forest >... | reverse complement strand
GCAGGCAAAGCCCACCGGCAATGATCCGTGCCGGCATTGCATGCGAAATGCGGGGAGCCGCGCCAATCGCCTCGCAGCACCTCGATTTTGCCCTTTAACGAGGATACGACTACCGAAGGGCTGATCAGCGTTCCGGCGTGCCGGTCTGCAGCGCCAGCGCGTGCAGCTTGCCGCCCATTTCAGTTTTCAGCGCTTCATAGACGATCTGGTGCTGTTGAACACGTGATTTACCGCGGAATGATTCGGCTATGACAGTCGCCGCGTAATGGTCGCCATCGCCGGCGAGGTCACGGATCGTCACCTCCGCGTCCGGAATGCGGGCACGGATCAAACGCTCAATATCGCTTGCAGCCATCGGCATTGTTTGACCCGGAACTCTTCAGCGCGCACGGCCGCCACGCATCCTCGGGACGGCAAATCGCGCAATGCTGCGACCAGAATGCGGCCTGCGCCCGCAAGCGTCAATGCACGCTTCGGTCAGGCCGAGGCCGCCATATAGGTCGGCAGCCAAGATTCATGACGGTGTTTGAGATCGTCAACGCGCAGCGGCCGCTCGCCTGCAAGCGAAAGGATTCTGCCGCCCGTCGCGCCGAGCCGGACAAGGGGCACGCCCGCGCGCTCGGCCCGCTCGATCAAGACGTCGGCGCGCTTGGTCGTGATCACGTACCGGGCCTGATCTTCGCCAAACCAGTGCGCGTGAGCTGGGAGACCGCAGGACGCCTCCAACACCGCCCCGATCCCCGATGCGATCACCATTTCCGCAATCGCGACGAGAAGACCGCCGTCCGAAACATCGTGTGCCGCCGTAATCAGGCCGTCGCGTATTAAGGTGCGCACGAAATCGCCGTGACGCCGCTCGGCGGCAAGGTCAACCGGCGGCGGAGCGCCCTCCTCCCGGCCGCAGACATCACGCAAGTAAAGCGATTGCCCGAGCCAGCCCTTGGTGGCGCCAACCACAAAGATCGCCTCGCTCTCGCTCTTGAAAGCGATTGTCATCGACCGAGTAAATTCGTCGAGCAGCCCGACGCCGCCGATCGTCGGCGTCGGCAGAATGGCGCGGCTGTTGGTTTCGTTGTAGAGCGAGACGTTGCCTGATACGACCGGGAAATCGAGCGCTCGGCAGGCGGCGCCGATGCCGTGCACACAACCGACGAACTGGCCCATGATCTCCGGCCGCTCGGGATTGCCGAAATTAAGATTATCAGTGACCGCCAACGGCTGCGCACCGACGGCGTTGAGATTGCGCCACGCTTCGGCGACCGCCTGTTTGCCACCCTCGAACGGATCAGCCTCGCAATAGCGCGGCGTCACATCGGCGGTGAGCGCCAGTGCCTTTGGGCCTTCATTGATGCGAACGACCGCCGCGTCGCCGCCTGGCCGCTGTACGGTGTTGCCGAGAATAACGTGATCGTATTGCTCCCACACCCAGCGCTTGCTGCACAAATCCGGCGAGCCGATCAACTTCTCAAGCGCGTCCGCAACGGTCACAGGCGGCTTGACGGAGCCCGGCTCGAGCTCACGTGCCTTATGGCGTTCGACGACGGACCGCTGATAAACCGGCGCCTCGTCGCCAAGTTCTTTGATCGGCAAATCGGCGACCACAGCGCCGCTATGACGCACGACGAACCGCTTGCTCGGCGTCGTTTCGCCGACCACCGCAAAATCGAGACCCCATTTGCGGAAGATCGCTTCAGCTTCCTTCTCTTTGTCCGGCCTGAGCACCATGAGCATGCGCTCTTGGCTCTCCGACAGCATCATCTCGTAAGCGCTCATGCCGACTTCGCGGCACGGCACTTTGTCGAGATCAAGCACGACGCCGAGATCGCCCTTGGCGCCCATCTCCACCGCCGAACAAGTCAAACCGGCCGCACCCATGTCCTGAATGGCGATCACACAGCCCCTTCTCATAATTTCGAGACAGGCTTCGAGTAAAAGTTTCTCCGAGAATGGATCGCCAACCTGGACGGTAGGCCGCTTCTCCTCGGCATTGGCGCCGAATTCAGCGGAAGCCATGGTCGCGCCGTGAATGCCGTCACGGCCGGTTTTTGAGCCGAGATAGACGATCGGCATGCCGACACCGGTCGCCTTGGCGTAGAAGATCTTGTCGGTCTCGGCGAGACCGACCGCCATAGCGTTGACCAGGCAATTGCCGTCATAGCGCCGATCGAAGCGCACTTCGCCGCCGACCGTCGGCACGCCGAACGAATTGCCGTAGCCACCGATCCCGGCGACGACGCCGGCGAGGAGCGCGCGCGTCTTCGGATGTTTGGGATCGCCGAAAGACAGCGCATTGAGGCAGGCGATCGGCCGCGCCCCCATCGTGAAAACGTCGCGCAAAATCCCGCCGACGCCAGTGGCGGCGCCCTGGTAGGGCTCGATATAGCTCGGGTGATTGTGGCTCTCCATCTTGAACACGACGGCGAGCCCATCGCCGATATCAATTACGCCGGCGTTCTCGCCAGGTCCTTGGATCACCCACGGCGCCTTCGTCGGCAGCGTGCGCAGATGGATTTTCGATGATTTATACGAGCAATGCTCGTTCCACATCGCGGAAAAAATCCCAATCTCGGTGAAGCTTGGCGCGCGGCCGAGAAGTTTTAGGATGCGATCGTATTCCTCCGGCGTGAGCCCATGTTGGGCAACCAGTTCGGGGGTGATGGCGGGCTCGTCGGAGATCATACGTCGATGTGGGGTCAGCAGCCTGTCGGATCAATGTTCAAGTTTTTACCCGATCGCGAAGCGCCTTTTGGGCGCGTGCGATCCACTCGGATTGCATCCGCCGTACATATCTGGGCGAGCGTTTGTACCGAGCCAACACCTCGGACAGGACAGCTTTCGCCTCGGCTTGCCGGCCCGCTTTGTCAAGGAGAAGACCATAGCGCACGCGCGCTTCGGCACCGGAAAAATAATTTGCAACTGCCTGATATTCGAAAAGCGCGTCTTCGATGCGTCCGTTTTCCTCGAGAGCGCGAGCGTAAAGGAGATGTCCTTCTGCCGATTGGTAGTCCGGCCACCGCATTCGCAAACCGTCGAGCGTGGTGATCGCCTCATCGGATTGTCCAAGGCCGAACTGAGCGCGTGCTTTGCCCAACCCATAAACGGCCTCATCCCCCATCGGCAACGCTAAGACATGGTCGTAATGACGCAACGCCTCTCCAAACTTTTCAAGCTCCAGGCATTCCTCGGCGAGCGCGACGCGGTTGGCGATCGTATCTGTGACCTCCAATTGATCGCTGAGCATACGGTAGTGTTTGGCCGGATCGAGTGTTTTGGAAACGCGATGACGCGCCAACTGCCCTTGGGGCGTGCCAAGCCACTCGGGCAAAATCTCCATCAGGAAATAAGCGAGCGCGCCAAAACCCGGCACCGCCAAAATCACCGCGCCCCACGGCCAAAATCGGCCGGTTTTGGCGGCATGGACGACGCAGAGCACGTCGACCAGCACCAGTAAAAGCCCAATTTGCATGAAAGCTCCACTTGAGCGGTGCGTGAGTCTACGCCGCCACCTTGAAATGATCGACCAGCCCGGCAAACAGGCCGCGGCCATCTGTCCGCCCCATCGACGCTTCGACGTGGTTCTCGGGATGCGGCATCATGCCGAGCACATTGCCGCGCTCATTGATGATGCCGGCGATGCCGTTCATCGCGCCATTGTGATTCCAATTTGGATCGATGATGCCGTCGGGCGACGAATAGCGAAACAACACCCTGCCCTCGCTCTCGAGCCGGGCGATGGTTTTCCCGTCGGCAATGTAATTGCCTTCGCCGTGCGCGACCGGGACGCGGATGACTTGCCCGGCATTGTAGCCACGGGTGAACGGCGTATCCGATCGCTCGACGCGCAAATAGACATCGCGGCAGATGAAACGAAGCTGGCCGTTTCGCATCAATACGCCGGGCAGCAATCCGGCTTCGCAAGCGATCTGAAAACCGTTGCAGATCGCGAGCACGAGCCCGCCTTCGGCGGCAAAAGCACGCACCGCGTCCATGATCGGGGCGCGGGCGGCAATCGCGCCGCAGCGCAAATAATCGCCGTAGGAGAATCCGCCGGGAAGGACCACGAGATCTGTGCCCGCCGGTAAAGCCGTGTCGGCGTGCCACACCATTGCCGGCTCGCGTCCCGAGATCAGCCGTAGCGCGCGCGCCATGTCGCGCTCGCGGTTGATTCCGGGGAAGACGACGACCGCCGATTTCATGGCAGTGGGTCGGCCGAGGGATAGGTTTTCATTATCCGCCCACCTCGATCCGGTAATTCTCGATCACGGTGTTGGCCAGAAGCTTTTCCGCGGCGCTTTTGAGCGCGGCCTCGGCGCCCGCGCGATCCGCGCCTTCAATTTCGATGTCGAAGACTTTGCCCTGGCGGACGCTGGTAACCCCGCCAACGCCAAGCGAGCGCAGCGCCCCTTCGATCGCCTTGCCTTGTGGATCGAGAACGCCGGATTTGAGCGTGACCGTGACGCGCGCCTTCATAGTTCACTGAATAAGTATGAATCGGCCGCGCCGCAATACACGGCTGTGATTAGGGGAATCGGCGGCTCCCCAAGCGGTCGTAAGCCCGATCAAGCTCGGCTTTCATCGGCTTGGCCTTTGGTCCAGGCTTGGGTTCGGGCTTGGGTTCGGGCTTGGGTTCAGGCTTGCTTTAGGTCTGGGGCATCCCGTTGGGGATGTCATGCCCGCGCTCAACCCTTGACCAAAACTGGCCCAGTCCCTTGCGGCCGCTCACCCTCGCTCATGATGCCGAGCCGTTTGGCGACTTCGGTATAGGCCTCGACGAGGCCGCCGAGATCGCGGCGGAAGCGGTCTTTGTCGAGCTTCTCGTTGGACTTGATGTCCCACAACCGGCAGGAGTCAGGAGATATCTCGTCGGCCACCACGATCCGCATCAGGTCGTTCTCCCACAAGCGGCCGGTCTCCATTTTGAAATCGACGAGCCGTATGCCGACACCGAGGAACAGGCCGGAGAGGAAATCGTTGACGCGGATTGCCAACGACATGATGTCGTCGATTTCCTGCGGCGTTGCCCAGCCGAAAGCGGTGATGTGCTCCTCCGACACCATCGGATCGTTCAGCTGATCGTTTTTGTAATAAAATTCGATGATCGAGCGCGGCAGTTGCGTGCCCTCATCGATACCGAGCCGCTGCGACAGCGATCCCGCGGCGATATTGCGCACCACCACTTCGAGCGGAATGATCTCGACCTCGCGGATCAATTGCTCGCGCATATTGAGCCGACGGATGAAATGGGTGGGAACACCGATGTCGTTGAGGTGCTGAAAGACGTACTCGGAAATCCGATTATTCAGGACCCCTTTGCCTTCGATCACCTCATGCTTTTTGGCATTGAAGGCGGTCGCGTCGTCCTTAAAGTGCTGAATCAGCGTTCCAGGCTCGGGCCCCTCGTAGAGGACCTTCGCCTTGCCCTCATAAATGCGGCGACGGCGGCTCATTGGAGTGTACCGGGGTTTTGTGAAATCCATCGTAATGCCGTGGCTCCATTTCGGATGTCGAGATCCGCGGCGGCGTAAGCGGGCACGCGACTCAACTCAGCGGCCCCTCCGCGCCACAAAAGCTAGCCGAAGGTGAAGCGGAGTACAATCGACATAGACCCGTGCGGCGGTCGCCGCAATGTGATTGTGCAGGACGGAGGGCGTTGCCTTGACGCGCTAGCCTCGATATGCAAGGCGCAGGTGATTTGCGCTTAATCCGCTGTTCCCCATTCGCGGGCAAAGGCGACGACAATGACCACATTCGACAAGCGCGAAGAAGCGTTCGAGCAGCAATTCGCGCACGACGAGGAACTCAGGTTCAAGGCCACCGCGCGCCGCAACAAGATGCTTGGTCTATGGGCGGCGGGAAAGCTCGGCTTGAGCGGCGCCGAGGCGGAGAATTACGCACGCTCGATCGTCTTGACCGAATTCGAGCAGGGCGGCGACCGCGCGGTGGTTGCGAAGATACGCAAGGATCTCGAAGCGAAGGGTATCACTCAGTCCGAGCATCAGATCACCCGCACGATGACCGAGCTGATGGCAACAGCCATCATCGACATCAAGGCCGGCCGGTGATTTGAGATGGCGATCTCAGCCTTCACCCTTGCCGCACGGCTCCATGCCGGTGAAACCGTCTATTCCGGCTGGTGCGGCCTGCCCTATCCACTGATCGCGGAGACGCTCGGTCGCGACGGCTTTCCAGCAGTCACGATCGAAAGCCAGCACGGCTTGTGGGACGTCAATGGCATTCTCGCCGGCATTGCCGCCATTCGCCAAGGCGGCGCGGCACCGTTGGTGCGCGTGCCGTTCGGCGATTTCGCGCTGGTGAGCCGGGTGCTCGATTTCGGCGCCGAAGGCATTATCGCGCCGATGATCAATACGCCGGCCGACGCACGCGCTTTCGCCGGCGCCGCCAAGTTCCCGCCGATCGGCGAGCGCAGCTGGGGACCCCATCGCGCGACGACCTTGGCGGGCCTCGCCGATCAGTCGATCTATCTGCGCGAGGCGAACGATCACATCGTCACGCTGGCGATGATCGAGACGCGCACCGCGCTGCAAAATTTCGACGCCATCATTGCTACGCCGGGAATCGATGGCTTCTTTCTCGGTCCGTCGGATTTGTCGATCGCGCTTTCCGACGGAAGGACGGTCGATCCGCTGTCGAAGGATGTCGAACGCGAGCTCGACCGCCTTATCGCCGCAACGCAGCAGGCGAAAAAAATTCCGGGCGCCTATTGTCACTCCGCGGAGCGGGCAGCGGCGCTCGCCAAGCGGGGCGTGAAATTTCTGGCCGTATCGAGCGATCTCTCCATGCTGCGCGCCGGCGCCGCGGCGGCGATGAAGGTGCTCAAGGGCTAGAGCGGGAATTAGCTCTCGAGGAGCGTAGCGACGAAGCGATCAAGTCTTCTCCGCACCAACTGGATCGCTATTTGCCGATCTCACGTTCTAAGCGTTCAAGCACTCCAACGAGATCGGCATCCGCATCAGCTGCTGCGATTTCAATGACGCGATAATCGCGCTCTTTAAGCCAGGCATGCTTTTGCGCCCGCGCCGCGGCCGCCGCCGCGCTCTCGTCCCGCGGCACGAGATCGATCACGAGCCGGAGCGGAAACGACACGAAATCGCAGATCTGCTGACCGACTGGCGTTTGCCGCTTGAAGCCGCGCCCGGCAAAACGCCGATCATTGGTGAGCGCGGTCCACAACGCGCGCTCCACCTCGGTCGGATTGCGGCGGAGAAGACGCGCCAAGCCGCGGACCGGGCCGCGCTCTTTCGGGACCCGGCCGCCGCCATGCTCGGCCAATAGCGCGCGCAAAAGTTCCGCCTGTTCTCCGTCTAAGACTCCGCCGCGCGCCGGTCCTTTGCGGCCCTCGGCGATGGCCATGATCACCCCGTGCAGGGTCTGGATGTCCTGCTGCGTCGGCTGCATGCGGGTAAAGATGTTGCGCAAGTTGATCTGCATGGTCGCGCGCTTGTCCGGTGGGCGAAAGAACTCGACCTTTTCGAGCTCGCGCTCAATGCTTTCGAAGAAGGCAACGAGCTGCTGTTTGGGCGCGAGCGCGGATTTGTTCGGCATCGCGAACGGCAGTTTGCCGGCGCTCGCAAGCTTGAACCATTCATAAGCGATGACGACGACCGCTTGCGCGAGGTTAAGCGATGCAAAAGCCGGATTGACCGGCAGCGTGATAATGGCGTCGGATAATGCCACTTCATCATTCTCAAGCCCGTTGCGCTCGCGCCCAAACAAGATGGCAACGTTTTCGCCCGCACCGACTCGCGGCGCCATCAAGCCTGCAGCCTCAGCGGGCCCGATGACCGGCTTCGCCTGGTCGTGCGCACGCGCGGTGGTGGCAAGGACGAAACCGCAATCAGCAATCGCAGCCTCAAGCGTTGGAAAAAGCACGGCTGCGTCGAGCACCCGGGCGGCCCCCGTTGCCATCATCCACGCCTTGTCATTGGGCCAACCCTGCCGCGGACGAACCAGACGCAGCCGCGACAGGCCGAAATTCGCCATGGCGCGGGCGGTGGCGCCAATATTCTCACCAAGCTGGGGCTCGACCAGGACCACGATCGGGCCGCGGCCGACGCTCCAGTCCTTGGTTTTGTCGGTGCCTGCTCCAGGCATGGGTTCTCCGCGTTCATCACGGGCACAGAGCCCGCAACCGCCGATCGTTACCGGCGAGGTGTCAGGAAAATTCAAATACTTCAAGACCGGATTTATCGCTTCCTCGTTGTGCACGGGCTGGCAATGACCTCGTGCTGCTTTCTCCGCCGCGTCCTGGGTGCTATAGCGACGCCGCCGGTTCGGTGGGGGCTTTGTTCACGGACGCGCGGTCCCCGCCGTTTCAATTCATTACGCGCCGCAAAGGTCTAAATGCCAATGAACAAGATCAAGGTCGCCAATCCGGTCGTCGAAATGGACGGCGACGAGATGACCCGGATCATTTGGAAAGACATCAAGGATAAACTGATCCATCCTTATCTCGATATCACGCTTCTTTATTTCGATCTCGGCATCCAGAAGCGCGACGAAACGCGCGACCAGATCACGGTCGACGCCGCCGAGGCCACCAAAAAGGTCGGCGTCGCGGTGAAATGCGCCACCATCACGCCGGACGAAGCGCGCGTGAAGGAATTCAACCTTCACGAGATGTATCGCTCGCCGAACGGCACCATCCGCAACATCCTCGGCGGCGTGATCTTCCGCGAGCCGATCATCTGCAAGAATGTGCCGCGGCTGGTGCCGGGATGGACCAAGCCGATTATCATTGGCCGCCACGCTTTCGGCGACCAGTACCGCGCCACCGATTTCCGCGTGCCCAGCAAGGGCAAGCTCTACCTCACCTTCATCGGCGACGACGGCAAGGAAATCAAACGCGAAGTCTTCCAGTTCCCCGGCGGCGGCGTCGCCATGGCGATGTACAATCTCGACGACTCGATCCGCGATTTCGCCCGCGCCTCGATGAATTATGCGCTCAACCGCGGCTACCCGCTCTACCTTTCGACCAAGAATACGATCGTCAAAGTCTACGACGGGCGTTTCAAGGACATTTTCCAGGAAGTGTTCGACGCCGAATTCAGGGATAAGTTCGCCGAAAAGAAGCTGACCTATGAACACCGGCTGATCGACGACATGGTGGCGGCGGCGCTGAAATGGTCGGGCGGTTATGTCTGGGCGTGCAAGAATTACGACGGCGACGTCCAGTCTGACACCGTCGCGCAGGGCTATGGCTCGCTGGGGCTGATGACCTCGGTGCTCACCACGCCGGATGGCAAAGTGGTCGAAGCCGAGGCGGCCCATGGCACCGTGACGCGGCACTATCGCGAATATCAGAAAGGCCGCGAAACCTCGACCAATTCCGTCGCCTCGATCTTCGCCTGGACGCGCGGGCTCGCGCACCGCGCCAAACTCGACAACAATGCCGAATTGGCGAAGTTCGCCGCGACTTTGGAAAAGGTCACCGTCGGCACGGTCGAGGCCGGATTCATGACCAAAGACCTCGCCATACTGATTGGCCCGGAGCAGAAGTGGCTCTCAACCACCGCGTTCCTCGACAAGATCGACGCCAACCTGAAAGCGGCAATGGCCTAAAACCCGCTTTCTCACGAGCGGCGGGCACGCCACCTCTCCCCGCCTGTAGGAAGAGGTAGCTCACATTTGGCTGCGCCAAGCCCTATCTTTCTGTGGATGGACCATAGTCGCCCGCCCACGCCCAACGGCACGCTCAACAGAACAAGCAGGCTTGGAACGAGCAGGCTTGGAACGAGCAGGCTTGGAACGAGCAGACTTGGAACGATCGCACTCATTGTGGTGCTGTTCGGCCTCTTGGTCGCGGCGACAGTGTTCGCCATACGCAGCTGGACTTCGATAGAAGGCCCGCCCATGCCCGAGGTCGGCTATGTGGCGATGACGATCGGGGTCGTGTTTTCGCTTTTGATCGGCTTCGCCTTGATGGCGCTATTGTTCTATTCGAGCCGCCATGGTTACGACGAGCGAGCCTCGCGCGGGCATCACGTCGATGGCGTTGACGACGGCGGCGGCGGCGAACGGGAATAGAGCAGCACCGTAAAGCTGCATCGCCGTCATGTCCGCATCGCGTTGAACACGTGGGCTGCTTTGTCTACGTTCCTGCCTTCATTCGGCTTTGGTGTCGCCAAACGATCCAAAAACCGCGATTCAAGGACCTTACCGATAGGACTGCACAATGACCCGAACCATCCGTCTGCAAAGCGACAGCAACGCCCATGATCGGCCGTGGCGTGTCGCCGTCGAGCAAGGCTTCTTCGCCGCCGAAGGGCTTGATGTCGAATATCACGAGGATAATCCAAAAGGCACGGCGGGCCGGGTCGAGGATTTCTCGAAGCGCTGGAAAGAATCGCAGCTGCAGAAAGGCGCGCTGGAAGTTTATCCGGTGTGCGAATGGGGCGCGATCGAGCGTGTGCAGGCACTCGGCGGCGGCAAGATCATTGGGCTCGACACAACGGTGCGCACCGGTGCGCTGATGGTGCGTAAAGATTCCAAAATCCGGTCAGTCATCGAGCTGCGCAATGCGCCGATCGCGGTGACCTGGCATGCGGGCACGTTTTATGCCGCGATCGAAGTGCTCGAAGCGGCCGGCGTGCCGTTTGCCGAGATCAAGCTCGTCCACGCCAATGACCGGCTCGACGCCCTACTGAGCGGATCGACCGAAGCAGCGGCGCTGATGGAGCCGCTGGTCAGCCGGGCGCTTGCCACTGGCGCGCGCAAGCTTGCCGGTTTGCGCTGGCGCGGCGGCATTGTCGCCGCCGAGGACATCGACGAAGCGACCGCGGCGAAACTGCGCCGCGCCCTCAATCGCGCCATCGCCTGGCTCGCTGAAAACGAGAACCGCTCGCGCGATGAGGTGCTGCGCGACCTCGCTCCACACCAGCGCAGCGCCGGCATGATGCCGGAACTGGTTGGGGTGAAGACCTACCGTGCCGACGAATTCAAGGAGAAGGTCGACTGGATGATGGCGCGCGGCTTTCTCGAGGAAGCCCCCGATTACGCCAAAGTCGTGCGCAGCGAATAGTCGTCGCACTCAAGCGAAACGTTTTTTAGGTTGAATCGGTACGTCGCTTTAGCCCGTTGTTTGAGCATGATCTTTTCGGGAAATCGGCAGCCACTTTTGCGGATCACACTTTGGACCATGCTCTAGCAAACAAATGCCCCCGGCGGGGAGTGCCGGGGGCCAATCCGTGGGGGGCAAGCTGAAGATGGTGGAAGCCTTGCCGCCACAGGCGACCGCGCTTTGATCATGAAATTACGGCAGCATAGTGTGTCGAACGAGCTACAGCCGCGCAATTTGTGAACGCGACAGGTTGGTGGCTTGATTATGGTAAACGCGGCCTTGCCGCGCAGCTGCCGGCATTGCCGGGGCCTCAATTGCTTCCGGTTTGATTGCCCGCGGCTGGGCGCGCCAACCGCTTTCCTCGTCGTTTTTGCGTGCGCATCAACGAGATTTGAACTTTTCCCGCGCACAAACTTTGGGATGAGACACCAACGGCGCCGGACCGCAACGCCGGCGCCTCGTTCCAAATAATCCAGTGGACATGAGCCTGCAACAATTGGGAGCGCGACGATGATCGCCCTGAATCGGACCGGCCATGGCGCACCTGGCGCATGTGATGCACCTGGCGCGATCGCGGCCGCAATCGCGATCACCAGCACCATCGTGGCAAGCGCGATCATCGCCAGTACCGCGAGTTTCGCACTACCGCGCTATGACGGTTTGTGGAGCGTTTCGATTGTGACCGAAAAGGGCGATTGTGATCGCGGCTATCGATACCCGGTCCGCATCTCGAATGGCACGCTCGCCAATGCCGGCGACACGATGATCACGATCACCGGCAAAGTCGCGGGCACCGGCGCTATTACCGTCACCGTAACTGCTGGCGGTAAAAGCGCCATTGGCTCCGGACGGCTCGCCGGCAATATCGGCATGGGCTCTTGGACGGGCTCCTGGACCGGCGGCTCGTGCTCCGGCTCCTGGACGGCGCAGCGGCGCGGGTCCTGATTCGTCATTTCTGGGCGCGCAACGGGCCGCGCGGCCCGATGACAGGCTCCGCGCGGGGCGCCCGGAATCCATAATCACCGACTGTGCATATGGATTCCGGACTTGTCGCCTCGCTCCAATCCGGAATGACGAGGTACCCTACCCTTCCGCCGCGTCGTCCGCGGCAGAGGCTTCGCCTTCCTCGCCGGCGAGGATCCGTTCAGCGATCAGGCCGGCATTCTGCCGTATCGCGGCCTCGATCCTGGCGGCGATATCGGAGTTAGCCTTGAGGAAGGCCTTGGCGTTCTCGCGGCCCTGGCCGATGCGCTGGCTGTCATACGAGAACCAGGCGCCGGATTTTTCCACGACGCCGGCTTTGACGCCGAGATCGATCAGTTCGCCGGTCTTAGAGACGCCCTCGCCATACATAATATCGAATTCGACCTGCTTGAACGGCGGCGCGAGTTTGTTCTTCACCACTTTCACGCGGGTCTGATTGCCGACCACCTCGTCGCGTTCCTTGATCGCACCGATGCGGCGGATGTCGAGGCGAACGGAGGCGTAGAATTTGAGCGCATGGCCGCCGGTGGTGGTTTCCGGCGAGCCGTACATGACGCCGATCTTCATGCGAATCTGGTTGATGAAGACCACCATTGTGTTGGAGCGGTTGATCGAGGCGGTGAGCTTGCGCAGCGCCTGGCTCATCAGGCGCGCTTGCAGGCCGGGCTGACTGTCGCCCATCTCGCCTTCGAGCTCGGCGCGCGGCACCAGAGCGGCGACCGAATCGATGACCAGGACGTCGACGGCGCCGGAGCGCACCAAGGTATCGGCGATTTCCAGCGCCTGTTCGCCGGCGTCCGGCTGCGAGATCAGAAGATCGTCGACATTAACGCCGAGCTTGCGCGCATAGATCGGATCGAGCGCGTGTTCGGCATCGATGAAGGCGCAAATGCCGCCCTTTTTCTGCGCCTCGGCAAGGCAATGCAATGCCAGCGTCGTTTTCCCTGAGGATTCCGGACCATAGATTTCGACGACACGGCCGCGCGGCAGGCCGCCAATCCCGAGCGCGATATCGAGGCCGAGGGAGCCGGTAGAAACGATCTCCACGTCCATCGACTGCATGTTCTTGCCGAGCCGCATGATCGAGCCCTTGCCGAAGCTGCGCTCGATTTGCGACAGCGCGGCATCAAGGGCTTTCGATTTATCCATGGACGATCCTTCAACGAGACGAAGTGCTGCACTCATTTCTCGCGCTCCTTATGACCGGGATTCGGAGGGCACGAAAGATGCGGCCTCCCCCGCTGGCCTGTGACAGTTGGCAATGGAGAGAGTGTACACGATCTGTTCTTCGTTCGCAATATGTTCTCATCATCCTAATTCCGGGGCCTTTGTCCTAATTTGCCGCGCCCGCCGTCCTAATTAAGTGATTCGCTATTTGTTCGATTAGCGCGCACACTTTGTCATCACCGGCAGCGGCCCTGAGCCAGGCGTCGGTGGCTGAGAGACCCATCGCGCTCCCGCCTGAGAAAAGGGGTAGCGTCATGCCGGTCTACCGAATCTTCCAGAACTCCGCATTCAGTCCCAAAGATATTGAGATAATGTCCGCAGCATTTGAAGATGTCTGCGGCGATTTAGGATTTGCAGTGAAGGACAGCGTGCTGCGCGACGTTATCGCGAAGGTCATAATTGAATGCGCTCAAAGGGGCGTCCGCAATCAAATCGATTTGCGGAAGGGTGCCCACGATGCCCTTGGTGGGTGGGGCCTCGCGCGATCATAGGGCCGCCTCAGTTTGCGCCCTCTTTCATTATAACCCTTACTGTCGTCCTGAATCCGGAGGCGTTGGAACTCATAAACAAATCTATGGTGATTAAGTCGTTTCCGACGGTTCGCGATAATCCTGACGGTACGATTCGCAATACAGATTTCCAGCGCTCGATCTTCTTAGCCAAAACCGCGCCGATCCATCGTAGATCCACAAGCGCGCAAACGTTCCGACAATCTGTGACGCCGGTCACGGCAGTCTCGTCCATCTGGATTACCCTTCCCGCCAACCTGATTTCGACACAGCGACCGCACGTCGATCAGGCTCGCATCAGGCGCAAAATCACTCAGCGCACATGGGAGGGTTTCCATGGACGCGACATATTTCCGGGAAAAAGCCGAGACTTGCCTGCGATTGGCCAAGGGCCTGTCGTGGAACAATCCGGCGCGGCTCAAACTCATGGAACTCGCCGACGACTTCCGGCGAGAGGCGGACAAGATGGACGCCGCGGTAGGTCGAGGAGCGCGCTCGCGCGAATCTGCCTAGGAGTTAGAGCGCCGCGCTGGACGCCTCTAACTTGCCGACGAACGGACGGGCGGCGGCGGCGTTGCATGTCTCTCACCCGAGATGAAATCTTTTTGGCGCTGCGGACCATCGTTCCGCGCGCTTGTTGCGGAACAGAGCGTGTCTTTTGACGTTCTTGGAACTCAACCGGAGAGTTCCTGAAGCGAGTTCTTGAAGCGAGTTCTTGAAGCGAGTTTTCCTAGGCGAGTTCCCAAAAATGAGTGCGGAATTTGAGTATCGGCGATTGGCCGGCGCCTGTCTCGATTTGGCCAAACGAACCGCAATTCCCACCGACAAGACGCGTTTTCTCGTCATCGCTGAAGCTTGGCTTGATCTTGCCGACCGCGTCGCGCGCAAGATGCGAAGCACCAAACGCGAAACTGCCGATGGCGCCGAGCACCCTTTGGTGACGAGAATCTTGGGCAGCGACGAAGCGGAAGCGCGAGAAGCTCCACCCGCCCTCAACGCTGCTGTTGGCCCAGCTGTTGGCCCTGCTCTCGGCGGCCGCTCGCGCACGACCGGCGGTTCGTCTGCGGCGCGTGATTAGCGTCATCGCACGCACAGCCGTCCGCGTGCCGCAAGGCAGGCTGACAGCCGACGACAGCATTAGGCTTCGATGACGATTTTAGGCGCGGGCCGGCCCGCAGCGGCAAGCCCGTCGCGCACGCGCGTTGCGATTTCGCGATAGAATTCGGCGTGGGGGCCGTCCGGCACCGTCGCCACGACCGGCGCACCGCTATCCGATTTTTCCCGGATCGCAATATCGAGCGGCACTTCGCCGAGGAATGGAACGCCGAGCCGCTCGGCTTCGCGCCGCGCGCCGCCATGGCCGAAAATATCCGAGCGCGTGCCGCATTGCGGGCAGATGAACGTGCTCATGTTCTCGACAATGCCGAGCACCGGCACGTTCACCCGCCGGAACATGGCAATGCCGCGCCGGGCGTCGATCAAGGCTAGATCCTGTGGGGTCGAAACAATGACGGCGCCCTTGAGCGGCACCTGTTGGGCCATCGTGAGCTGCGCGTCGCCGGTGCCGGGCGGCATGTCCACCACCATGACGTCGAGCGCGCCCCATTCGACCTCGCGCAGCATTTGCGTGAGCGCCGACATCACCATTGGCCCCCGCCAAATCATCGGCGTCTCCTCTTCGATGAGGAAGCCGATCGACATGACTGGCATGCCGAACCGTTCGATCGGCCGTAGCCGATTGCCGCCAATAGTCTGCGGGCGCTCGCGGATGGCGAGCAGTTTGGGCATCGATGGTCCATAAATGTCGGCATCGAGGATGCCGACCTTGAGCCCAAGGTCGCGTAGCGCCAGCGCAAGATTGACGGCGGTGGTCGATTTGCCGACGCCGCCTTTTCCCGAGGCAACCGCGATGATGGCTTCAACTCCGGGGATCCCGGCCGGCGAAGGCGCTGCCGGACCGCCGGGCGAACCGCCCGGCCGCGGCCGCGACGTCGGCCCCGCTGTGGTCGGTACTGGTGAGGGACCGCCACGGGCTTGTCCGGCGCCCGCCGCGCGTTCCGCCGTCAGCGCCACCATCACCGACTGTACGCCCGGCAGCGCGCCAACGGCCTTCTGCGCGCGCTCACGGACGGCCTCCCATTCCTGTACCGCACCCGCATCCACGGTGATCGAGAAAAACACTTTGCCGTCAGCAACCACGATGTCGGAAAGCTTGCCGGTCGCCGGTAATGGCACGCCGGCTGGGCTCGCAATCTTGCCAAGCGCGCCGAGAACGTCGTCTTTCGCAATGCTCATACCGGACCACCGAAAATCTGATCTCTACATAGGCGAGCCGGTGCGCCGGTCAATCTTGCTCAGTGGTGTTGACGCGCTGGCATCGGCCGGGCCATGAGCAATGTAAATCCGTCATCCTGAGGCGCGAGCGTAAGCGAGCCCCGAAGGATGAACGGCCGCCATCACCCTTCGACGGGTCGCGGAGCTTGTCATCGGGCCGGCCAGTTCGGGCCGGACCCGTTGGCGATCGCCTAAGCGGGGCGGAAGGGATTCAACGTCGTTTCTGGAGGAGACAATGGCAAAGGTCGCATTCGTCGGGCTCGGGGTCATGGGGTATCCAATGGCAGGACATCTCAAGGCGAAGGGCGGCCATGAGGTCACGGTCTACAATCGCACCGCGGCCAAGGCGGAGAAATGGGTCGGCCAGCATCGCGGCAAGAGCGCACCGACCCCGCGGCAGGCGGCCGAGGGCCAGGATTTCGTGATGGCCTGCGTCGGCAACGACCACGATTTGCGCGAGGTCATGCTCGGCAAGGACGGCGTGTTCGCCGGCGTGCGCAAAGGCGCAATCGTCGTCGACCACACCACCGCTTCGGCTGAAATCGCGCGCGAGCTTTATGGCGAGGCGAAAAAGCTCGGCTTCGATTTTGTCGATGCTCCGGTTTCGGGCGGCCAGGCGGGCGCGGAGAATGGCGTGCTCACCGTCATGTGCGGCGGCGATGCCGGACCGTTCGAACGCGCCGAGAAGGTCATCGCTGCCTATGCACGCGCCTGCAATCTGATGGGCGCTTCAGGCTCGGGGCAGCTTGCCAAGATGGTAAACCAGATTTGCATCGCCGGATTGGTGCAGGGCTTGGCGGAGGGCCTGCACTTCGCGATGAGAGCCGGACTCGATGTCGAGAAACTGATCGCCACTATCTCCAAAGGGGCCGCGCAATCCTGGCAGATGGAGAACCGCTATAAGACCATGGTCGCCGGCAAGTTCGATTTCGGCTTTGCCGTCGACTGGATGCGCAAGGATCTCGGCATCTGCTTGTCGGAAGCGCGCCGCAATGGCGCGCATTTGCCGATCGCGGCGCTGGTCGATCAGTTTTATTCGCAAGTTCAGACGATGGGCGGCAAGCGCTGGGATACGTCCAGCCTGATCGCGCTGTTGAACCGTCACTAGGCTCGTTCTTTTCTCGTCATCGCCGGGCATAGCCGTTTGCAGAACGGCGTCCGCCTCGCTGGCCTATGCCGGCGATCCGCGTTGGCGGCACGACTGCATGGATTGCCGGATCAAGTCCGGCAACGACGATTGATCAATCCAGCGGCTCGATATGCGCTTGTTTGGCGAGCTGCACGGTCGACGCGAGATCGTCTTTGACGAACTTGCCGAATGCCTCGACACTCATCGACTCCGGCTCAACGCCAAGGTTCGCCAATTTGTCTTTCATGGCGGGGTCGGTAATGGCTTTCTCGGTCGCATCGTGGATCTTATTGATGATCGCGGCTGGTGTTTGCGCGGGCGCCGCTAGCCCCAGCCAGAAGCGGAATACGGCGTCCGGGTAGCCGGCCTCGACGATCGACGGCACGTCCGGCAGCAAAGCGACGCGCTTGGGCGAACTGACCGCAAGCACGTTGAGCTTGCCGCTGCCGAGCGCCGAGGCCGCCGCCGCAAGCGGAATGAAATAGAAATCGATGCGGCCGGCCATCACTTCCGTCAATCCGGTATCGCGAAACGGCACATGCCGAACGTCGATATTGGCGGCAAGCCGCAGTCGTTCGCCGGCCATATGCGACGACGAGCCGACGCCGGCGGAGGCAAAGGTCAGTGCGCCGGGTTTTGCCTTGGCCGCGGCTACCAAATCAGCGACGGTCTTGAATCCGCTGTCCTTTGAGGCGACCAGCACGTTGGGCTGAACCCCTAACATTGCGATCGCTACGAAATCCTTGTTGGGATCGTAAGGAAGTTGGCGGTGCAACACCATGCCGGTGCCGAGCGAGGTCGAGCTGGTGACCAATGTGTAGCCGTCAGGATCCGCTTTGGCGACGTCGGCAAATCCCACGATGCCGCCTGCGCCGGGTTTGGCCTCAATCACCATCGGCTGGCCGAGAAGCTGTGAGACGCGGTCGAGGACCACGCGGCTGACCGTATCGGATGCGCTTCCGGCTGCGAATGGACTGATGACCCTGATTGGCCGGGTTGGCCAATCCTCGGCGTGTGCGACCGATGCAGCGAACAGGAGCACCGCGCACAGGGCGCCGGTGGATGGGCGAAGCGACACCAACAGAACCTCCCAAACCTTGTGGATCGAACACCGCCGGCTGCCAGGCGAGAGCCAGCCAAAGTTGATAGCAGAGGTTTCGGCTCGCATTAAACAGGGCGGCCAATCGGCCGCACGCTGCCAAAAGCATAACTGTCACAGGGGGTACGGCGCACGACCAGGGAGCACGCCGAGAGTGCAAGCAAAAACAGCCCAAATCCGCCGCGAGTGGAAGTCTTGGTGAGCTACGGCTTTTCTAGTCTTGGTCTCTCACCATGAAATCTCCTTTGGCTGCGGCGACTGGATCTAATTCCGGCTGGTAAACCCTAGGCTCGCGCTGCGCCGGACCAAGCTCGAAATGCCCGGGTGGGCCGGCCAAGCTGAACCTCGCACCGACGGATCGCAGGAATACGCCTGGCATTGCGCCCCCTTCACCGAAGGCGCGCAATACGGGATTGAGGTCAGGAAAGACGGCAAGCTGGTCTTTGACGGAGATTTCGGCCCCTGCCCCGACAATAGTGGCGATCTGATGTGGCCGCCATTCCGCAGCTTCGGCCAGGATTATTTATACAGAGATGACAAAGTGAGCGCGCGGCGCAAATTATTTTCTTGGCGCCACGTAGCAGAATCGCGGAACTCGCGGTGGCGACACGCGTTAGGCCGAGCGACGACAAATCAAGGACGGGGGCGATGCGCAATTTTTCTCGCAGCATTTGGGCTTGCGCGGCGCTTTATGTCGCGATCGGGCTGATCGGAATCTTTTTCCTCAGCGGCCAATCAGGACATACGACGTCGAGTGACGGCTACGGGATCGCTGCAATCGCGCCAGGGACCGGCCTTCATTGACAACTTATGCCGCCGCGCTCGGCCGAGCCGAAACGGCTTTGTGCCAGCGCTGCAGATTGCCAAAACTCTGCGGCGCCGCGAGCTTCGAGACCCGCATAAAATCGACCGCGACCAATGCAGTGATGTCCGCTACGCTGTATTCCGCACCGGCGACAAAGGCGCGGTCCTTCAGTTCGCGGTCGAGAAATTCAAGAAACTGCATAGCGCGAGGCTTATTCGCCTCGCCCCAGTCCGGCACCTGCGGGTCGACCATCCGGCTCATGGCCGGATGCAGATGCTGGAACACGCTCGCAACAGGAAACAGAAGGTGAAGTTCGGCGCGCCGATTCCACATTTCGACCAGTGCAGCCTGGAGCGCGCCGACACCGAAGAGCGGCGGATCCGGCTGCAATGCCTCGAAATAGCGACAAATGGCGATCGATTCGGCAATGACCGTGCCGTCGTCAAGCACAAGCGCCGGCACGCGCTGCATCGGGTTGATTGCAGTATAGGCTTCGCTCCGTTGCTCTAGGGCGCCGAGGTTCACCTGCTCGGTAGGCACCGTGATTCCCTTCTCGGCCAGAAAAATGCGCACGCGACGCGGATTGGGAGCGCGACCACCATCATAAAGCTTCATCGCCATCGCCTTTCGATTCAGCGGCGGAACCTTAACGCGCTACCGATGCGCTCACCAGGACAGCCTACGAGGACTTCATTGGCCGGCTTGGGGTTTTGCCGACATTGTGGAAGCCTGACGCGAGTTTGCAGCGATAAGGTGGGGCCCTGCCCTGCCCAGCGCCGTCCTGCCGTCGTGTGCGGTTGAGAAATTATCAATCCTGGCGCGATGAGCCGGGAGCAAGCCGCGCGCCGAAGGGATTGCGTTCCACTATCGGCCGTTTATCTTGTTTTGTGATTCCGCTGCCAATGCTCTCACAGCCACCAATGACGGCATCCTGTGCAACAGCGCGTGGGTCGCGCAAGAACCGACCTGCTGCGCGGCCGGGCGCAAAAGGCCGCCACGCCAGAGGATAGTCGCCGTGCGCCAGCGCCTGCTGTGGCTCCTTTTGCTCGGACTTTTTGTCGCCGTCCTTGTGCTGATCGCACAACACAGCACCGGAATGGTCGGACCGTTGACGACCGGCGAATTTGGTTCGCTCGCGTATAAGCTCGCGGTCCTTGTTTTCCTCGCCGGTGCCTTGTTCACGATTTTCCGCGACCGCTTAACGGAAGCGGTCATGGGGGCGATGTTATGGGCGGTCATCGCGCTCGTTCTCGTGGTTGGATATTCCTACCGCTACGAGGTGAACCAGGTCGCCGACCGCGTTATTGCCGAACTGATGCCCGGCCACGTGATCTCGCATGGCCGCGTTGCCGAGGTCGCGCGCACCAGCGCCGGCGATTTCGCCATTTCCGCCCAGATCAATGGCGCGAGGGTGCATATGGTGGTCGATACCGGTGCAAGTTCGGTGGTGCTGACGCCCGAGGATGCCAAGGCCGCCGGCCTGCCGCTCGCCTTGCTGAATTACACCGTCAGCATCGAGACGGCGAACGGGCGCAGCCGCGCCGCGCCGGTTACGATCGATCGCATTGCACTCGGCGAGCTCGAGGAGCGTTCGGTCGAAGCGCTGGTGGCGCAGCCGGGGCAGCTGCGGACGAGTCTACTCGGGATGAGCTTTCTCAATCGATTGCAGAGCTGGCAGGTCAATGGCGACCGGCTGACGCTCAGAGGATATCCATAAATCCATTCACCGAAATCGAGTGGCGCTGGAACGGCGGGATATTCCCCTCGCGATTAGAATAAGCTGACGAGAAACCGTAGCGACACGAGAAGGAGAAAGATCGAAAACGCGATCTCGAGCGCACGGTGCGACAGCCGGTGCGCGAGCCGGGCGCCGTAGGGCGCGGTGAAGCTCGACAGCGGCGCGATCACGGCAAACCCGATCAGCGACACAAAGCCGAGCGAGAGCGGCGGCAGCAGCGCCTCATGCGGCAATCCGGCGGCGATATAGCCGAGCGTGCCGACGATGGTGATCGGCACGCCTAATCCCGACGATGTGGCGACGGCGTTGTGGAGCGGCTTGCCATAGAGGGTCAAAACAATGTTGGACAGCGAACCGCCGCTCACGCCCATGAGCGAGCTGCCAAGGCCAATGCCAAAACCATAGAGGCGCATGGTCATAGCGCTCGGCAATTCGTTGCCCAAATTCCAGCGATTTCCGGCGAACAGAAATTTGCTCGCGATGAACGTTGCGATAGCGATGAACGCGATCTTGAACACCTCCGATGGGGCGAAGGCGGCGATGATTGCGCCGCAGACCACGCCGAGCACCGCGGGCGCCGCCCACACACGTATCACTCCTGGAACTATCAGGCCCTTTTCGCGATGCGCCAGGTAAGACCGGATGGTCGTCGGAACGATGATGGCGATCGAGGTGCCGACGCAGAGCTGAATGCGGACCTCTTCGGGCACGCCGAGCAGGCGAAAAACTTCATACAGCACGGGCACGATGATTGCGCCGCCGCCGATGCCGAACAATCCGGCGAGCAGACCGGTGATAACGCCCGCAATGACTATTGCTAATGCAAGCCAGAACAGCTCGCTCAACGGAACACCAAGGAGCATCTGCCCTTTCCCAAAGCATGATCCCGGAAAGTGGACGCCGGTTTTCGGAAAAGATCTTGCTAGAATAACAAGCTAAAGCAAAATACCGAACGAACCTAAAATCATTTCGCTTTAGTGCGCTTGCACGCGCTCTTGCGCCCCCTGCTACGCTGCTACCCGCGTCTGGTCCAGGACCTGTGACACCAGTGCGAGGGCCTCCATCAACAGCACCGCGCCCGTTTGCGGCGAGGCCGCCGCATCGGCAAGTCGCCGGCGATACGCCCGCGCTCCCGGCACGCCCTGGAACAGTCCATGCAGGTGACGCGTGATGGAGTGAAGTCGCGTGCCTTCCGCGCGCTCGCACTCGATATAGGGGACGAGCGCCGCTGCGGCCGCCCGTACTGACGCGAACGGCGCCTCGTCGCCAAACACGGATGGATCGACGGCAAGAAGCCGCCACGGCTCCTGATAGGCCGCACGGCCCATCATGACGCCGTCAACGCGCTCAAGGTGGGCGTGCGCCTCCGCGAGCCCGGCGATACCGCCGTTGAGAACGACGGCCAGCCGCGGATGTGCCGCCTTTAGCCGATAGACGCGATCGTAATCGAGTGGCGGGATTTCGCGGTTCTCTTTCGGCGACAGACCCTTCAGCCACGCCTTCCTGGCATGCACGATCAGCGCATCGGCGCCGGCGCGTTCAACCGTCTCGGCAAAAACGGAAAGTGCCTGTTCCGGATCCTGTTCGTCGATGCCGATGCGGCATTTGACCGTCACGGGAATTGCGGCTGCGGCCATCATGGCAGCGATGCAGTCACCAACAAGCGCCGGCTCCGCCATCAAGCAGGCGCCAAAGCGGCCCTCCTGCACGCGGTCCGACGGACAGCCGACATTCAGATTAATTTCGTCAAATCCCGAATCGGCGGCAATTGTCGCGCACTGTGCTAGCGCACGCGGATCTGCCCCGCCGATCTGCAGCGCCAGCGGATGCTCGGCCGGATCGTAGCGCAACAGCCGTGCGCGGTCTCCGCGTAAGACCGCGCCGGTAGTCAGCATTTCGGTATAGAGCAGTGCGCGGCGCGTGAGCAGCCGGTGGAAGAACCGGCAGTGCCGGTCCGTCCACTCCATCATCGGAGCGACACAAAATCGTCTATTGATCATATACAATCAGCGGTCATAAACCTGCTCTCTACGAGCGGTCATAAACCTGCTCTCTACGATTCGTCGGCGCCGACGCCGCGCAGCTCCGAGTTTTTAACGCCGTGGCGATCTGATCAAACCCCTTTGTGGAATTCCGGACGCCACGCTCATACTGCCGGCGCGACGAACTGATGTAGCCCGCGCTTAAACCTGTAGCAACACTGGAGTCCCAATCGGAAAGCTGTAGTGCATTTGGCGCTGATCGATTCAACGCAATATAGGGCGTGTACCCATACGCTGATGTCTGCTTCCGGGGCTAAAGCGGACACTGCAAATTCGCGCCGTCATGCCGCTTTTGACCCAACGCGGACATGAGCTCTGGTCAATGCAAATCGCACTAGGATCATCACGTTTGCGCTTGGGGCGCAGCTGCCAACTATCTTCGGTACTCGTGACTACGTTCGAGCCGGCGCTCTTATGTCCTACGGACCAAATTTTCCCGTCATGTTTCGGCGTGCGGCCGAATTGGTTGACAAGATTTTGCGCGGGGCGAAACCCGCCGATATTCCTGTGGAACAGGCGGACAAGTATGAGCTGATTGTCAATCTCACGACAGCTAAGGCAATCGGCCTAAAGGTTCCAGATTCATTCTTGCTACGCGCCGATGAGGTGATCGAATGAAGCGGCTGATGTCTGCTTTTGGCGCAAAGCGGACATCCAACTGTCCACTCTCAACCAAATTTTGATATACTTTGGCATGCCCAACTTAGTCCTCGGCTCGAGGAAAGCCTGAGGCGGCGCGAGTTCATCATTCTTCTCGGCGGCAGCACGGCGTTTGGCCGTTTGGGGCACGCGAAATTGCCGTTGCCCCGAAGACCAAAAGCGCCCTTGCCGGCTCTTCAGGGAGGTCGGCGGGTCTGCAGGAACTAGTTGAAGAGAACTTCCTCTAACCCTTCGAGGGAAATCGTCATGGCAAAATTTGCGAACGTCGTCACGATCGAGGTTGCCCCAGGGCGGAGAGATCAGGTCGTAACTCTGCTAGCAGCGCACAAGGCACGCCTGAAAAATGAACCGGGCACCCTGCAATTCGAAGTGCTGCTACCCAAAGAAGACGATACGAAAGTTCTCTCGTTCGAAATGTACCGGGACGCCGCTGCATTCGAGGCGCATCTGCACGGGCCATCCCTCGCACAATTGTTAAAAGAGACTGCTGGAATGGTAATGAAACTTCATGGAGTGCGATGCGCGGTCGTGGACTAGTGGCTGTCACCAAATCGCGACAATCCGACTACCCGCAGGAGGACCGCCGTGAATACCCCGACCTACGACAAGGGCATCACCGCGCTGCTGGTGGTCGATCCGTATAACGACTTCATCTCCGAAGGCGGCAAGATCTGGCCTCACATCAAAGCCGTTGCCGAAGCCAACAACTGCGTTCCCCACATGCTGGAAGTTCTGAACGCCGCGCGCAAGGCGAAGCTTCGGGTCTTCTATGCCATGCATCATCGTTACCGTCAGGGCGATTACGAGACCTGGAAATACGTCGCGCCCATCCAAAGGGCGGCGTGGCAACACAAGACCTTCGAATACGGCAGCTGGGGCGGCGAATTCCGCGCCGAATTCGTGCCGGCGTCGGGCGAGATCGTCGCGCAGGAACATTGGTGCTCCAGCGGTTTCGCCAATACCGATTTGGATTTGCAGCTCAAGAAGCACGGTATCCATCAGCTGATCGTCATCGGCCTGATCGCGCATACCTGTATCGAAGCAACCGTCCGCTATGCCGCCGAACTTGGCTACGAGGTCACGGTGGTACGAGACGCGACTGCGGATTACTCGGACGAAATGATGCACGCCGCGCTCGACATCAACATGCCGAACTACGCCAGCGCGATTGTCAGCACGCAAGAGATCGTCGCCGCGATTGCCACGCTGTAGACCGCGATGGCGGTTACGGGTTACCCAAACGGTCTGCTAGTTTGGCGATGTCCGATTTGGCACTTCTGAGACGTTGCGCGATGCCAGCGAAAGCTCGATGGCAAGGCGAAACGCGCCTTTTTAGCGGAAGCACGGCGCGACCTCCTCGCACATGAGCTGCAGCGAGCGCATGACTTTTTCATTGCCGAGCAGACCTCCGCAATTGAGCTCCGCCAGGACGCCATTGAGGCCGAGCTTGTCGGTTAAATACTGGAGGCGCATCGCCACGGATGCTGGAGTTCCGACAATCACTTTATTGCGCAGCGCATCTTCGTAGCTGATGATCTGCAACGCCTGACCGCGCTCGGCGCGTTCCTCGCCCGCACCCATGCCGGGCCTTTTCGCCGCACCCTCGAGCTGCAGTCCGAGCGTCCGGTAGAACTGCATGATTGATGACTCAGGGTCTGCTCGTGCCGACGACTCGGTCTCTGCAACATAGATCGGAACTCGCAAATAAACCTCGCCTTGCCCCGCATGACCGGCCGACTGATAGGCCTCGCGGTAGGCCGCTATGTTGGGACCCAGTTCTTCGAACGAACCGAGGCGGACGGCAACGAAGATGGGCAAGCCCATGGCGCCAATCGCCCGATAGGTGTCTGCGCTCGTCGCTGCGATGCGCAACGGCGGATATGGCTTCTGTAACGGCCTCGGGACGATTGTGACATTGTGAAACCTGTGAAACTTCCCCTCGAAGGAGAAGCGCTCCTCAGCCCAACAGCGCTTGAGGATTTCGAGCACTTCGGCGAAGCGCTCGCGGCTCTCGCCGTAGGGTATGCCATAGGCTTCGTAGGTGTGAGGAAAGCCGCTACGGCCCACACCGAAAATAAGGCGTCCATGGCTGATGTGATCAAGTGTTGCGACTTCCTCGGCCAAGCGCAACGGATGGCACAGCGGCAGCACCTGCACCGCAATGCCGATTTTCATGCGGCGGGTCTGCGAAGCGATGGCGCTAGCGATCAGCAGCGGAGCGGACGCCACCGATCGCTCCGGGTGGAAGTGCAATTCCGCGATCCAGATGACGTCGAGACCCCAACGCTCAGCTGCGTCCACCTGGGCGAAGGATTGCATGAATGCCTCTGCATCCGTCACCCCTGCGTAGCGCGGAAACTCGTGAAAGACACCGAACTCGAATGACATGCTGCCTCCCGCGCGGCGCTGTTGCGAACGGCTGTCCTTCGCGGAAATCATATCCGCTGCTCGCGATGGCGCCAATGCAGCGCTTTGACCACGAGATCACCTTTCATGGTGTATGGCGCGCTCGTTTTGATTTGCTCCTGAATGACGGTAACGTCGTGGACGAGGCCCTTTGCGACAATGCCCAACCGGTCGTCGTTGAAGCGGCAGATACGCATTCTCGTTCCTCTTTTTGGTTTTAGGCGCTCAATGCTGGCGCCATTTGTACTGTGCTGGCCGGATAGTTGCGGCCATCTCATTGATGCTCGAACAAGTCGGTGGCGTTGTCGAATCCCACTCGCTAGCTGCAACGTTTCACCTAGCCGACGAGCCATTAACGGGCATTGGCGAGAGTAGTAGAGTGCTGGGTGAGTTATCTGCGTTCGGTGCGCGAGCGCTCGGCCGTGGAAACCCTGGGGAAACCAATGAAGCAAAAATTGCTCGTTGCTTTGCTTGCGTGCATTGGGCAACTGTTGATCGCTCAAGGCGCGCGAGCCTTCCCCGACCGGCCGGTCAAGATCGTCGTGCCAACCCCTCCCGGGGGGCCACCAGACATCATGGCGCGGCTCCTCATCGACAAAATGGGCGCCGGGCTCGGCCAGCCCGTCATCGTCGAGAATCGGGCCGGCGGCGCTGCCGGAATGATCGGCGCCAAATCGGTGCTGGGCGCCGAGCCCGACGGCTACACGCTGCTGATGGGCAGCACCAGCACGTTGATGATTGCGCCGCTGATCTACAAGAATGCAGGGTATAGCGCCGAATCCTTCGCACCTGTTGCCGGTCTTTCGGAGAGTGCAGAACTGCTGACGGTCAATCCCTCGGTTGCGGCCCATACCGTCATCGAATTGGTGAGTCTAGCGAAGTCGGAGCCAGGAGTACTGCGCTACGGCTCGGCCGGCGTTGGGTCGCTGGCAGATCGATATAATCCACGTTCCCTACCGCGGCGGCGGCCCGGCGTTGGTCGGTCTTCTGGGCGGTGAGGTTCAAATTTTCTTCTCAACAGTAACTCAGTTGCTCCCATATGTTCGCGAGGGGCGCTTGCGCGGGCTGGCCGTCTCCAGCGCCGCACGCAGTGCGCTCGCGCCAGACATTCCGACGATGCAGGAAAGCGGGTTCGACCAGTTCGTTACCGCATCGATCAATTTCCTCGTCGCGCCTCCGGGCACACCAATTGAGATCAGGCACTTGCTGAGCGACGCGGTAGCGCGTGCACTCGCCAGTGATGAAATTAAGGCCGCTTTTGCCAAGATAAACGCCAAGGCAGAACCGGCTACACCGGAGCAACTCGCTTCCTACCTGGCGCAGCAGCAAGTTCGATGGGCTAAGATCGTGGAGACAACAAAGATATCAGCCGAATGACGATCGCGCCGCTCACGCTGCGTAGGCGCTAGGAACAACAGGTTCCTTGTCCCATTCGCCAACCGGATCGTAGCCCCAGACCCATTCGGAGTCGCCGTGGACGCTGCCGGTGCCGGCAGCGATCGATTGCTTCTGCGCCGTTGCGTCGCGCATGTGCTTGAAGCGGGCGTTGGAGAAGGAAAGGCGCTGCACGCCATGCACGCGCGGAATGCGGACGCGGCGGAAATTGGCAAAGGCCTCGGCCGGATCGCCGCAGGCGTCGAGCCAGCGAGCCAGGATGTAGGCGTCTTCGAAAGCTTGGCAAGCACCCTGGCCGGCATTGGGCAGCATGGCATGCGCTGCGTCGCCGATGAGCTGGATGCGGCCACGGCCCCAGTTGTGCGTCAGCGGGCGCGTGAACAGCCCCCACTTTGAGCACTCGGTGACGAGGCTCAAAAGCTTCTCGAGGCGCGGTTCGGAGTTGGGGAAGCTCACCCGCATCTCGTCGGGATCGCCGCGGGTCGACCAACCTTCCTCGACCCACTTGTCGGTGTCCTGCTGGGTGACGATGTTCACCAGCTTGCCCTGCCGGATTTTATAGGCGAGCAAATGGCGACCTGGTCCGACCCATTGGGTATGACCCGTCGGGTCCAGGACCTCTTGCGGCACATCGCCGGCGTTCAGCAGTGACCGCCAGACCATCTGGCCGGTGTAGGCCGGGTTATCGGCGCCATACAGGGTCTGACGAAGCACTGAGCGTACCCCATCGGCGCCGATCACATAGTCGGCTTCGACGCGCGCGCCGTTAGCGAAGATGAGGATGACGCCGCCGCCTCGCTCCTCTATTCCTGCCAGGCGGTGTCCCAGATGGACGGCGCGTTGCTCAAGTCCGCTCGCCAGCGCGTCCAATAGGTCGGCGCGGTGAAAGCTGTAGTAGGGAGCGCCATAGCGCTCCGCGAGCTTGAAGCGATCGTTGAATTCAAGGAATTCACCGGTCTGCATGTTGCGCGTGTAGATGCCGGGCGACAGGTGCCCGACGGCGGCAATCCTGTTGCCGACGCCGATCGCCCGCAGCGCCTTCACGGCCTGGGGGCTGGTGTTGACCGCGGCGCCAATCTCCCCCAGTGCCGGCGCGGTTTCGAAAACTTCAGCCTCGATGGCGAAAGTTTTCAGCGCCTGCGCGGTTGCGATTCCCGCTAGCCCGCCGCCAATAATTGCGATCCGGCAGCCCAGCGACATTTATCTCTCCAACCCACGCCTGCGCCCAAACCGGCGAGCACCGGTCGAGTATAGCGGAACTGCAGCGGGTCAGAAGCTGACACTCTCGGAGGTTCGCGCCATGTCGGCTTTGCCCCCAGAAGTGGACATTGTTCAGCACGATCGCGATGTCTGCTTTGTGCCAATAGCGGACACAGCGAAAACGCCCAACTTCGGAAGCTCTCCCCTAGCCTGCATTCAGCACGATATTAAACACCACCAATTTCGACTCCAGCTCCATCTCCGAGGTTGGCTGCAATAACTTGGCAACAAGCAAATCCTTTTGCTCCAATGCGGTTTGAAAAAAACGATCTGATTCGAGGTAAGGGTCACCTTCAAAATACATCTGGGTCACAAGTCTGTCCTGCCGACCTGAAACCTGAAAGTGAATGTGTGCTGGCCGCATTCGATTGGGCCCCGCAGGATAAGCGGCGGGCTTGATCGTCTTGAATCGATACCGGCCGTCGTTGTCAGTGGTCAGAAGCGCTGACCCTTCAAAGTTCGGATCGAGAGGCGCAGTGTTGTGATCGCTTGGGTGCGTATATCGTCCATACGTGTTGGCCTGCCATATTTCAACTTTTGCGTCGCGAACCGGCTCTCCCTTCAGATTGAGCACTTGCCCTATAACATTGAGGACGAGGCCCGCTGCGCGTCCCGGTCGGCCAGGCACCTTTGTCAGATCGGTATTTTGACCAAGCGTTTTCAGCGGATAAAAAGGGCCCAGTATTTGGTCCGGCGTGAGCCGCCCGGCCGTTTGCGCAATCGCAAACCTGGTTGAGGCGGCGCTCGCGGCACCGAGCACCGTGAACATCCTCAAGATTTCACGACGGCTAAGATCGCTTATCGAATAAGTCGCCATTCGCTGCCACTCCTCAAAGTACCCGCTCGATGGTCGTGCCGTACCTTGATTTGAATCCAAGATGATCTAACCCGTAAAAGAATATCCCGGGGTCTAGCCGACCGCCACCGACGGAATTGCCAGCCGAATACGCGATGTCCGCATGATATTGCGGACGTCCGACGCGGTGTCCGCTTTACCCCCGAAAGCGGAGATCGGTCAGTACGATTAGCACGTCCGCTTTGTGCCAAAAGCAGACATTGCACCGCAGAAAAAGCATCATTTAATCACCGCGGCGTGCCTCTCAATAACGGAGCGAACAGACTGAAAAGAGGATACCGGCCTGCCTCGCGTAAACGAATACCGCGGTTACGCGGACGGTCAGATAAAACCACCGGGCGAGGACGCGGCAATGGAATATCACTTACGTTCACAACGGCTGGATTGGACGCGGTCGCGGCTGCTGCCTTCTTGGCCGCGAGGGCGGCCGTCTCAGCGACATCAAGTACGTCCCATTGACAAATCCTGTAGTGGTTACTCCGCTCAAGCAGATCGAGATGGACGTGACTATCGTGATAGGCATCGGCGCCGTTACCGAGCACAGTCGAGAAACGAGAACACGCACTCTGCCGCAACTTCTCGCGCAATGATTTGGCGACGCTGGCGTCAGTCAGTTCAATAGGAGCACTGTTGGTGATTTTAAACTCACGCACATCGAGCGCGTTGGCGCGGCCGTGCTCGCTGATTTTCGCATCGGTAATACCGTTGCGCCTGCGGCAGTCGAATGAATCGAGAATTTCCACGCCGCGCAGCGACTTGCCCAAGGCGGCGATGCTCGGCGCCACATCGTCGCGTATCCAGTGCGTCACCGCCTCGGCCATTGGGCATCGCAGCGTTGCTGCGGGGGAAAGGGCGATGCGGTGCCTGTCTGCCAGGAGCACTGCATCCAGCGCGACCACATCTGTTGCCGTGCAGTCCCCCGGGCCTGTAATGGATGGCAAAGGTTTGAAGTCAGCAATTTCAGCAAGTCGTGACCGGCACGCCGATATGGCCGTCTCTGCACTGATGAGATCCCCGGGAATACCAACCGGGCGAGCGCGCGGCAGTGGAATGATCTCTGCAATCACGGGCACAGTTGTGGCGAGCAGAAGAGCTATCGTTCCGAGAACTTTCACGTCAATGAACCGAATCGGTGAAGGCAATACAGGCCGCGCAGACGTGTCCCGCATGCGCGTAATAACTGGCTACCTTCGATGGCGTCTAATTTACTGAGAAACGAAGGCGCATCGGATTCTTCGCGAAACTGGTCGCCTTCGAGGGTGGCGCCTAATCTCTCGATAAGCGCGAGCATCTCCGACGGCAATTCCTGAGGCGCCGCATAGTAGTCTCGAAGGTCCGCCCCAATACGTGCTCTGTCGAGCCACCATGCAAACGGCTCATAGTGTGCGCTCTGGGTCCCCATAGGACACCGACGTTTGGCGCCCTCAAAGACAGGTAAAGATGGAACTTAAAGTTTGTTCCCAGACTCACGGCTGATTTAATTGCGAGATGGCGGGAGGCGCAGGAACTCACAAACCACTGTCATAATTTGCCCTAAGCAAGCGGGAACTAGGCTTTTGGACCTAAGTTTTGTTTTGGGACCAAAACCGGGGACAAATTACGTGCCGCGCGGTCATTTCGTGGTTTGCGAACCTGACTACACGGACGACGATCCGGATGGTGTGCAGCTACAAGCCATGACCCCGCAAAAGATCATGGAAACCGCATCGTGCGTGAACTGAAAGACGGCGGCTATTGTCCGGGGAACGCCGCCTTGGTCACACACGATGACCACTCGATTCCGTTTTGAGCAAGTTTGCCCGCACAAATCCAGAACCGCTCATGTCCGCTTTACCCTCGAAAGCGGACATTCGTCGGTTGCGAATTGAACGTCCGCTTTGTGCCAAAAGCAGACTCAGGCACTGCAGCAATCAATACCGGCCGTAGGGGAGGTATTGCCGAATTCTGGCCAACACTTTGCGCGGCCTAAAGGGCTTCGGAACGTAATCATCTCGGAACGTAATCATCACAGCCCGCAGTCCGGAGCCGTACAGATGGTTAGGCCGGCTATGATCCTGCGGTACTCTGATGTGAAACGAACTCGGGCTCAACCTTTCTAATCGTGTCACCGTCGCAACTCGCGGCAAGGGTCGAGACCTTCATGATTGCAGTCTTGCCACAGACTGAACATCCCCACCGTAACGCCAATGGGGAAGCCGCGGTGGTGCAGTCGCAATTTGAATCGGGATGCTTCATTGGTGACGCCCTCGTTATGGGCCGTGGGTCAGACCTTAATTGCTCTGGATCGACGCGGGCTGCGGATACCGCGGTCTTTCCATTCTAAATGGATAGCACAACGCGGTCGCCATGGGCGTCGCCTGCAAGGAGAATTTCGAGAGCAATGCTCTGGCATAAAGCGTGCCGTAGGCCGCATCCTAATGTGTGTGAAAGAGAGTGAACAATGCAAGGATGCGATCGGCTATGCCGCGGAGCGTCGGTTGCGAGCACCTCGCAGCTTCCGCATCGTTTCTTTGACAGACCGAGGAAAAACCTGTCAACGAAGTGGACGGCTTGGTCACCATCCGGAAGCGCATGAATCGGAGGTCAGTCATGCCCAACTTTGACGCGATTATCATAGGCACCGGGCAGTCAGGACCCGCGTTAGCGCGGCGATTGGTGGCAGCAGGCTGGAAGGTCGCGATCATCGAACGCAAGCTGTTCGGCGGCACATGCATCAACACCGGCTGCACCCCTACAAAGACATTACTCGCCAGCGCCCACGCTGCACATCTTGCACGCCGCGCCGCTGACTACGGTGTCAGAATTGAGGGGTCCGTCAATGTCGACATGAAGGCAATCAAGGCGCGAAAGGATGCCATTGTGGCTGCGTCCCACAATGGCATCGAGCGATCGCTGAAAACCTTGCAAGGATGTACGGTTTATCAAGGCCACGGCCGCTTTGTCGCGGAAAAGAAAGTGGCAGTGAATGACTCTGAGCTTACCGCCGATCACATCTTTCTCAATGTCGGTGCGCGCGCGGCAATTCCTCCGATCCCCGGCCTCGACCAGGTTCCTTACCTGACCAACAGCTCAATGATGGACATCGATTTTCTCCCCACGCATCTCGTTATCCTCGGGGGCAGTTACGTCGGCCTTGAGTTCGCACAGATGTATCGCCGTTTCGGAAGCGAGGTGACCGTGATCGAGCTCGGACCGCGCTTGATCTCGCGGGAAGACGCTGACGTCTCGCAAGCTGTTGCAGATTTTCTCAACGATGAAGGCATTAACGTGCGGGTTGACAGTAAGGTGGTCGGTGCGGAGAAACAGGGAAACTCGATCGCCGTGAAGGTCGAGTCAGGGGGGAAGCTCACAAATGTTGTTGGAACGCACGTGCTGGTCGCGGCCGGTCGCCGGCCGAACACGGACGACCTAGGGCTCGACAGGACCGGCATCGTCACCGACGCGCGCGGCTATATCCAGGTGGACGACCAGTTGCATACTAACGTCTCAGGCGTCTGGGCGATGGGCGACTGCAATGGCCGGGGTGCGTTCACGCACACGTCGTGGAATGATTTCGAGATCGTGGCGGCTAATCTTCTCGACAACGATCAGAGGCGCGTCAGCGACCGCATCACCGCTTACGCGCTCTACACCGATCCGCCACTCGGTCGCGGGGGGATGACGGAAGCGGAAGTCCGCAAGACTGGCAAGCCCGCGCTGATTTCTACACTGGCTATGGAAGATGTCAGCCGCGCATATGAGAACGGCGAGACCAAGGGGTTCATGAAAATCCTGGTGGATCGAGATAGCAAACAGATATTGGGCGCCTCCTTCCTGGGACTAGCAGGTGACGAGGTCATCCACTGCATTCTCGATATTATGTACGCCAAGGCGCCCTACACAGTGATACAACGCGCGATGCACATTCATCCCACGGTGTCGGAGTTTATTCCGACTATGATGGATGACCTAAAGCCGTTGCAATGATTTCGTTGCAGCGCACGGGGTTGCGGGTTTCTTAATGTCGCAGGCAAATTCGGTTCTACCGATTTGTGCTTAGAGTCAGAAGCTTATATTTCACTGCGGCACTGGCGAATCTAAAAAGGCGAGATCATTGAGTCCTGCTAGATCGCAACGGAATTTGCAGGGTGAAATTGCTGCCAATTGGCGCCAGCGGCCGCGTCAGTTCGCCCCCTAATTGCCTTGAAAGCGCGTTGACGAGGCGCGTGCCCAGCCGCTTGCTCGCGGCCGGGTCAAAACCGGGAGGAAGGCCGACGCCTTCATCGCGGACCGAAATCGCAATTGCCTCTTTATCCGTTTGAAGTGAAACCTGCACCGAGATCAAGCCGCCTGCACGATTTGGATAAGCATACTTTCCCGCATTTGAGACGAGCTCGGTGATGATGAGCCCGATAAGAATCGCACGATCCGCAGCAAACCGAATTGCTTCGGGAGCATCAAATTGTATTTTACAAGGAGCCACCGTTGGCTCCAGGTCGTTAATGATCTGGCGTAGATACTCGATTAAATCGATGTTCTCATAGTCCGCGGTGTAAGCAAGGCGTTCGTAGGCACGGCCGACAGCATTCACGCGACTAGCTGCCTCGTTAAGTGTTTCACTTAAGTTCTGGTCACCGGCCGCGTTAGCTTGAAGTTGAAGCATGCTCGAAACGACTTGCAGGCTGTTCTTCATCCGGTGATTAACTTCCCGGAGCAAGACCTCATGACGATCAAGCGCGGCCTGAAGCTTGCGCTGATATTGCTGTTGCTCGATGGCCATTCCCAGAATGTTTGCAGCGCCCTGAAGGAAAGCAACATCGTGCTGACTGAATTCTCCCTCGGAGCGACTGTCGACCTCCAACACGCCATACGGCGAGCCATCACCTTGAAGAATTACGTTCATTGCGCGTCGAATGCCGTGCTCAACTAGCAACTCCGGAGTTCTAAACCGCTGTTCGTTTTCGAGATGATTGGAGATCACCGGCTTTCCAGTACGCAAAGCAAACCCAGAGGGGGATTCCAAATCTGCGCCCACAGTCGCCCTTCCAACAATGCCTTCATGCCAACCGACACCTGCGCGCACCAGGAGGCGATTGTCCCCTGGAGTGTATTCTAAGACCTTGCAGAATTCTGCATTCATTCCCTCGGCAGTAAGCCGCACAGTTTCATTGAGAAGCTCTCGAAATGGCTTCCCCTGCAATGCCACAACACCCAACTCAGCGAGAATTTCTTGCTGATGAATCCGTTGTTGAAGTGCGCGCGTGGTAGGATCGGCGGCGGCTGGACTTGGCTCCACCACTGGCTTTGGGTGATCAGTTGCGTCGTTTGGGCTCGTCATATCTCGCAATTCAAACAGGAAACTGCGATTTGGGAAATGGGGTTCAATGGCGGCAGCAATTTTGGGAAGCCTATGTCCGCTTTGTGCAACAAGCGGACTCGTGGACTGCAGCAATTAATCGCAGGCTTAAGACAGGTATTGCCTAATTTTCGCCAGTAGCTGACGTGGGCTGAAGGGCTTCGGAACATAATCATCACAGCCGGCCGCTCGCGCCTTCTTTTCCTCCCCGCTTAGCGCGTAAGACGTGACCGCAATGATTGGGATCGATCGCATTGCAGGATCGGCTTTGATCTGGCGCGTGGCGGTATAGCCGTCCATGATCGGCAATTGGATATCCATCAAAATGAGATCGGGCCGCTGCTTTGCGATTGCCGCCAGCGCCTGCTCGCCGTTTTCAGCCTCCATGATTTCGTAGTCGGTAGGGGCCAGCATGTCGCGGATGATCTGGCGATTATCCGGCTGGTCCTCCACCACCAGAATGCGCTTGCTCATGCCGCTTCCACCTGCCGCTCAACGATCACCGGAAGCGTGAAAGCGAACGTCGAGCCTTGGCCAGGCTGCGACTCGACCCAAATCCGACCGCCGTGCATCTCAATAATGCGCTTGGATATGGCAAGCCCCAAGCCGGTTCCGCCCTTCTTCTTGGTGATGGCATTGTCGGCCTGCTGGAACTCCTGAAACAACCTGGCTTGGTCCGCAGATGAGATGCCCGGCCCGGTGTCCCGCACCGACACATGAAACCACCCGTTCTTCGCTTCTGCATTGATGGCGACTTCGCCGGCATCGGTGAACTTGATTGCGTTGCCGACGAGATTGATCAGGACTTGCGTCAAGCGCCGCCCGTCGCCACGACCTGATGGCAGTTTTGGAGCGACCTCGACTTTGAACCCAAGCTTCTTATCAGCCGCTAACGGCTCGAGCGTGCTGCGGACACTCTGGGCGATATCCTGAATGTAGTAATCCGATAGTTCGAGCACCAATTGGCCGGCCTCGATCTTGGACAGATCGAGCACATCGTTGATCAGCCCAAGCAGGTGCCTGCCGTTAGCCTCAAGCCGTTTAAGAATGCCGAGCATCTTCTCGGATGGCTCACCGTAAGCGCCGTCCGCCATCAATTCGGTGTAGCCGAGGATGGCGTTGAGCGGCGTACGCAGCTCATGACTCATATTGGCGAGGAATTGGGACTTGTGTTGGCTCGCTTCCTCAAGCTGCCGGCTCTTGTCCTGGATTTCATCGAACAGCCGCACATTTTCGATGGCGATCACCGCCTGGTCGGCAAAGGTTTGGACTAGTTCAATCTGCTTTTCGGTGAACGGACGAACATCCCGACGATAGACGCCGACTACGCCAATCAACGCGTTGTCCTTAAACATCGGCACAGCGGCCACGCTTCGGATCCCACCGATTTTCGCCGCCTCTTGATTTGTGTGTTCTGGGTCGGCCAATACATCCGGGATTTGAATGGGTTTCTTTTCCTGAATTGCCCGCGCAACGGTCGTCCCGCGTCCAATTTGAATTGGGTGCTCCTCCATGAACTGTTCAAATTCTCGGGAAAATCCGTAGCTGGCTATTTGGCGGTACACTTGACCAAATTGCCGGTTGATCGAAGCCATTTCCGCTTCGCACAATCTGGCTGCTGACTCGACCAACGTGTTGAGAACAACCTGCAGATCAAAAGTAGAGCGACTGATGATCTTCAACACATCGGCAGTGGCGGTCTGCTGTTGCAGGGATTCTGAAAGATCGTCGGTGCGCTGGCGCAGCTCGTTGAGTAGGCGGGCGTTTTCGATGGCGATCACCGCCTGGCTGGCGAAATTCTGTAGCAGCGCGATCTGCTTGTCGGTGAACGGCTGCACGACGTCGCGATAAATGGTGATGCCGCCAATGACGGCATCGTCGCGCAGCATCGGAACCGCCAAGCCGGACCGGGCACCAGCCAGTCTTGCCAAAGCCGATCGCGCGTAGTTTTTGTCAGTGGCGAGATCGTGGACGTGATTCACTCGCTTCGTCCTGACCGCCGGCCCGACGATTGTTCCGTGTAGTGGAATAACTGGATTGCCGCGGCGCTGCTCCTCATAGGCGCGCGGCGCGTTGTGCATAGCGGCAATCCGCGCCTCACGCCCGTCGAACAGGAAGAGATTGCCGAACCGGGCGCTGCAGATGCGCACCGCGTTTGAAAGCATGGCTTCGAACACGGGCTGCAAGTCGCCCTGTGAACTGCTGATGACTTTGAGAACCTCCGACGTCCCTGTCTGCTGTTCCAGCGATTCGGTGAGATCGTCCGTGCGCTGGCGCAATTCGTTGAGCAGCCGCGCGTTCTCGATGGCGATGACGGCCTGCGCGGCGAAGCTTTTGACGAGTTCAATCTGTTTGTCCGTAAAGGGCCGCACTTCCTGGCGATAGATGGCGATGACGCCGACTAGCGCATTCTCTTGTAGCATCGGTACGATTAGAAGAGTTCGAGCGCCAGCGACTCTTGCAATCGGCTCATCAGGATTTTCAGCGGCAATATCGGCAATATGCGCAATCTGTTTCGTATCAGCTACGCGGTAAAGGAAACGTGCCGAGCGACGCGGAGCGACTGGATCGCGTTGTTGTTCGGCGGCCCAAGCCTCCGGTGCGTTGAATAAGGCAACGTGCCGGAAGGCACCATCTTCGCAGAGTAACAGGTTACCGAAGCTCGCCTGGCAGATATGCACCGCGTTCTCTAGCATCGACTGGAAAACCGGCGCTAACTCGCCGGGTGACGAACTGATAACGCGCAGCACGTCCGCCGAGGCGGTCTGCTGCTCCAGAGATTCACGCAATTCATTCAATAGCCGCGCATTCTCGATGGCGATGACGGCTTGGGCGGCGAAGTTCTTCACCAACTCAATCTGCTTGTCGGTGAATGGACGAACTTCCTGGCGATAGAGGAGAATAGCGCCGATCAGTTCGTCTTCCTTGAGCATTGGCACGCCCAACAGCGTCCGAACGCCACCGAGTTCGACAGCTGCGACGACGACCGGATCGCGTTCGATATAACCTCGTGACGCGACGAGGTCGGCGATATGGACTATCTGCTTGGTCGTGGCGATGCGCGCAGAGACGGTTTCGGGTCCTGGCCGCTTATATCCGTGCTGCTGCAGGTATTCGGTATAGGCCGGGGCCGCACCATGGACGGCGATAATCTTCGGGGCATCACCTTCATATCGATTCATAAATCCAAATTTGGCCTGACAGATGTGCACCGCGTTATCCAACATGGTCTGGAAAACAGGCTCGAGGCGACCAGACGAACTGGAGATGACGCTGAGAACCTCTGATGTCGCTGTCTGCTGCTCTAGAGATTCGCTGAGGTCGCTGGTGCGTTGCCGCAATTCGTTGAGCAGCCGCGTGTTCTCGATGGCGATGACGGCCTGAGCAGCGAAGGTCTCGAGAAGCGTAATCTGCTTAGGAGTAAACGGATTAACTTCGATCCGTCGAAGCTGGAGCGTTCCGACCGCCACTCCCTCACTTATCAGCGGAACACTAGCGATCGTCCGGTGTCCGAACCGTCTCGCCAGGGCGCTTCCTTCGGGAAAGTTCTCTGCCTCCGCCTGGAGGTCAATTACATGAACGGTTTTCCGCTCGAGAACGACGCGGCCCGCAACGCTTCCGCGCGTGCACGGAAAACGAAAGCTCCCTCCCCCGTGTGGGAGGGCGCCCCAGTGGGCGGCTTCACGCAGCTCCTGCCCATCCAGTTCGAAAAGGGTTACGTCGTCCGCTTTGCAGTAGCGTGCCGCACTTCTGACCACGACCTCCAGGACGGGCTGGAGTTCGGTCCGCGAAGCACTGATGATCTTTAGAACCTCCGCCGTGGCCGTTTGCTGTTCCTGCGCATCGTCCAGCTCGCGGGTGAGCCGCGCGACCTCGGTTTCCTGGCCGGAAGCGGAGGAACTGCTACGGCGCACAGCCTTTAGGGCTTTCGCCTTACGGCCTCGCGCTTTAGCCAGTTTGCTGCTTGCTCGGGAGCGCCGTCGCATCGCCCATCCCAAAGGCTCGGGACTACGCCGGTTTTCAAAGTCGGATTACATCAGGGATTTGCGGGCGGCGAAATGGGGTGCAGAGGTCATCTTGCGCAGCAGCAATTCTTGGAGACTGATGTCCGTTATGGGTCAAAAGCAGACATGACGCTCTAAAATCAGGATATCCGTTTTACCCCCGAAGGCAGACATCGTTTGGCGCCGTGGCAATGTCGTGCCAAAGACGAACATCGGCGGTTGTTAGACGGCCTGATCGTAATAGGGCTGAGACCGTGATCAGAGCAGCCAATTTTTTCGGATCTTCGCCGCTATAAATGGCGGAATAAGCGCCAAGTTTGATGTTTGCTGAGTCAAGAATGACGTCATCAAAATCGAAAATAATCACTTTAGGAGGATTCGGCAGCGCTGCGGCCGTCACATCTTTTTCGCTTTGCGCTTTTCAAAGGGAATCCCCCTCAAAACGTAAACGTAGTGGACGCTGGAGGTGAGTTGAAGGCCGCCTGCAGTGTTAAAACACGTTTTTGCTTCGGGTGTAAGCCGCGGATGGATTAACCGAGTAGTATGAGAGATAAGGACAGGCGCAACAGCCCAAGGGAAAGAGATGTCGTTAGTAAGATTTGGGCGCAGGGCCGTTTCAAGTTGTTTCGTTGCCGGCTGGATTGCCCTGATCGCCGGAGCATTCAACCATGCGCAAGCGCAACAAGTGCGGCAATTTGTACCTCCCCCTACGCCGCCGGTACCACCACCGCTACCACCTGTTTTTAATCCATCAACTCCATACACTTTGCCTGGCGTAAAGGAGACTCCAGTTTCCCCAGCATTGCCAAGTAAACTTCCAGACTCGTCGTTCTGTAGCGTTTTTGATTTGGGTCCATGTTTTCCGCAATTCCTGCCGCCGATCGGCCAGGATCTACGCCTGACCATTGTTTCGACCGATGATAACGATTCAGCCAATATGCCCACAGTCGCCAACAAAAGCGCCGACGAGACAGATAAGACGGCGCACGAAAAATCCTTGGATTCGATCCGTGAAATGTATGCCGCGTTACGCGCATGCTGGACGCCGCCGCCGAAGGACGAGGCGCGCCACGGCATGGAATACACCATCCGTTTCGCCTTTAGGCGCGACGGCGAGATCACCGCTCCGCCACGCAGGACCTACTCGAGCCACGAAGCTTCGGACGAGGTGCGTGATACCTACCGCGATGCCGTCGGCGCGGCGCTGAAACGTTGCACGCCACTGCATTTTAGCAAGGGCATGGCCGGTGCCGTGGCGGGTCGTCCGATCGCGATTCGCTATGTCGACGAACGCACGCTCGCCAACTCGATCAACAAAGCGAAATTGCCCTAATGAACGCGATGTTGCGCCTTCTCTTGCTGACTATGAGGAGCAAATTATGCCCGACCTTATCCCTGGCTCAGATCCGGCCATGTCCGCTTTGGGTCAGAAGCGGACATTTCGCTAAGTCCAGTCGATGTCCGCTATTCCCCCGAAAAGCGGACATTCGGCGGCAGCAATGGGAATTGATGATTGGTTGGGCCGAACGATCGGTAGTAATATTTTCAGCCCAGGTGCGGCGCTGGTCTTGGTTCATTTCGAACACAGCTTGGTCATGCTGATGAACAGACCATTGAAACCCGATCGCCGTCGATTTCTGCTCAACAGCGGCATTCTTGCAGCGGCGTGGGAACTGTCCTGTGCGGGCACTGCCCTGACCGAGGAGCTTGCGCCTACCCCGTCCTGTCACGATGGGGATGAACCGACCGTCAGCGAGACCGAGGGGCCGTTTTTCAAGCCAAGATCGCCGGAGCGCAACGACCTGCGCGAGCCTGGCGCTCGAGGCCGTCAGTTTGAACTTTCTGGCGTTGCGGTGTCGAGAAGCTGCCACCCTCTTCGCGGAGCGGTGGTCGATCTCTGGCATGCGGATGAGAAGGGCGAATACGACAACATCGGTTTCCGATATCGTGGCCACGTCATCACCGGGCCCGACGGCGCCTTCCGTTTTCGCACCATCGTGCCCGCGCTCTACTCTGGCCGCACGAGACATTATCACGTCAAGGTTCAAGTGCCGGGCAGTCGTCTACTCACCACGCAACTCTACTTTCCCAACGAGCCCGCAAACTCTCGCGACGGCCTTTTCCAGCGCGAATTGCTGATGCGAGTAACGGACGCCGGCGAAGGTCTCGCCGGCCGGTTCGATTTCATACTCAATATTCGTTAGGAAGCGTGCACCCGTCCAGGGTGCGATTTCTTCAGAATCAATGTCCGCTTTGCGTCAAAAGGCGACATCAGCCCCGTGCTGATCCATGTCCGCTTTACCTCCGAACGCGGACGTCGCCGGGCGATATCTGGATGTCCGCTCAGTGCCAAAAGCAAACGTCGCCGGTGGGCAACGTCATCCGATTTTCGCTTCCGCTGGGTGATGTAGGATATCGGGATAACAATCCGATTCGCGTACCGAGACATAGGTCGGCGTCAGAGCCATTCCCGATTTCAGGCACGCGATCCGCTTTGCGCGCATTGAGATGGACGAGCCGAGAGTGCCGGAGAGGATTTACATCGACGATCGGGCACGCGAGCCGGTCCGAAGGTTTGCCCGTCTGACGGCCACAGGTGTGCTTGCTATGGCGATCGCCAGCACGCTGCAACCACAGGCTGAGGCTCAGCAAGCGGACAGCGCGGCCCGCAATGCGCCGGCCACGGCAGCAACGCCGACGCCGCAAACAGACACCGCGTCCAAGTTCGACGTCAATGTCACCGCATCGATCGCCAGCGACTACAATTACCGCGGCTATACGCTGTCCGATCACAAGCCGAGCGTCTCGACGAATTTCGAGGCTACATAAAATATTCTTTTCGCCGCCGTTAACGCAGCATCCGTGCAGATACCGATGCTCTCGCAATTGCAGATGACCGATTACGCCGGTATCCGTCCGGTATTCGGACCGATCACTGTCGAGACTGGCGTTGCCTATTACAGCTATCCGAGAAGCGCGATCGATACTTCCTATCCAGAATATTACGTGGCGCCGAGCTACGCACTAACCTCCAGGTTTACGATCAGAGTGAATGCTTATTATGCGCCCAACTACAGCCGCACCGGCGCCTGGGAAAATTACGACTCGATCGACGCCAAGTACACATTCGATTCAGGTCTGGCAATTTCCGGCGAACTCGGCCGCCAGAGCTTCGGAACCACCATGGCGACGGCGACAGACACCGCACACAAGCTACCGGACTACACGTATTGGAATTTGGGATTTTCCTACACCTATAAAGCACTGACGTTCGATCTGCGCTATTTCGCAGCCACACTCTCGAAACAGAGCTGCTTTCTGATCACCGGAACGGGTCAAGCGGCCGCGGGATCGAACGGCTGCAACCCCGCGGTTGTCGCGACGCTGTCCTGGAACACAAGCCTATCCAGCCTGAAATGATCGCCACGAACGGCGGAACCGAAACGGCGAACCCGCAACGTCAACACGTGGCAAAATCCTGTGACGTTTCTCATCAAATGAAACCATTGGCTTCCGGGATCAAATTATAGAAAATAACCGTGTGATGCACGGTCATTGGCAGATCGTAGGTCGTGTTCTACTTGTGGCGCTGACATTCTGGGCGCTGGCCATGGTCGTCCCCGATTTCTATCGGTTGTATCAGCCGCTAGGGTCATTCGGTTTCTACGCAAACAACGACGGCATCATCACGGACGTTCAGGGACCCTTCCTAGATGAAACCATCTCGCCCGCATTTCGGGCCGGTCTACGTGTCGGTGACAGGCTCGATCTTGAGCAGATGCGCTGTATTCCCATACGCACTCTTAGATGCGCGACTGCGATGGCGGCCTTGGGAGGCTTTCGCCTCGTCGCTAATCAGCAGCGCGCCGAACTCGTGATGGCTGCGGCCCCGGGCCGAGCGGCGCGTGAAGTCGATATCATTGCTAGCCAACGGCCGTACAACGGATGGGTGCTCGCCGTGTTGCTACTCGATCAGGTCGCAGCGTTACTCGTCATTCTGGCAGCCGCATGGCTTGTTTGGACAAGACCAGGAATTATGACCTGGGGATTTTTCCTTTACGTCATTTGGTTCAATCCAGGCCAGTCCGCGCAATACTATGCGCTCTTGCAACGCTATTCACCAATCGCGCTGCTGACACAGAACATAGCGGGCGCGATCGCGCAGGGTATCGGTTCAGCAGGCTTCATCTGGTTTGCGCTGCGAGCGCCGAACGATGAAACGACATCGCGCTGGCGGCCGGTTGAACTGCTTTTGCCTTTCATTGCGATTGCGCTCGCGGGTTTATTGACACTAAGTTACGCGAACCTACTCGGTTATCCTACAGAGGCGATCACTAGGGCTGGTGTATTGAGCGGGATCGTCGTGGCTGCATGCGCTTTCCTGATACTATTGGCGCGCCAAAACGAGCTCCTGCCGCAAGACTATCAACGCCTTCGCTGGGTGATCTGGGGCTGCCTGATCGGATTACCCGCACTTGTGTTCGCGGACGCCGGGACAACCACGACTCTTCTCAATAATTTTTGGCCAGGCTATTCGCCACCCGAACAATTGTGGGGTCTGCTTTACCTCGTCAATGGTGTCCTTTGCCTCCTCGTCAGCGAGGCCGTGCGTCGGCCCTACGTCGTCAAGGTAAGTATTCCGCTGCGTCGCGTGACGATTCTCGGTCTTCTCCTCAGTTTGCCAGTGCTTTTCTTGCACGACAGCATTGATCATCTTCGCGAAGCAGTCAGCAAAAACGTAGCACTTCCTGCATGGGCGTGGATTTCAATCGCGGCTGCCATTATTTTTTTTATCTCGAAGATTCACGACTCCGCCGCTCATTACCTGGATTGGCTTTTCAATCGTTCAATTGCAAAAGCGGGAGAACGGCTCGGCGATGCTGTTTTGAAGGCGGAGGACTATGGTGACATCGAAGGACAGCTCGTCCAAGGAGTACGCGGTGCCCTCGGTCTTACCTCCGCTAGTATTTTTCGCGAACAAGATCATGTCTTCCGGCGCACGGCCTCGGACCGTGCATGGGATAATGCGGCGCGAGCGCTCGATCCGAATGACCCCATGCTCGAACCAGCGCGTGCTCATCGGCCTTACGACGTTGCCGGCAAGACTGCCGCGCGCAATGACCTTCCCGGCGGATTACTGCGGCCCATACTCGCAGTTCCTGTGGGCGACCGTTTGCGCTGCTTAGGCTTAGCGCTCTACGGACCGCATGCGACCGGTAATGCGCTCAGTCATGATGAACGCTCGATGCTGGCGGAGCTTGCCGACAAGGCGGCAAGTGCACTTATGAAGCTCGACGATCAGCAGCTTCGCCGCCGCATCGCAGCGCTGGAAAGCGAACTTGAGGCTATCGCCGCAGGCCTCGCTACTGGAAGTGCGCACCCCTCAGTCCCTTTACAGACCATCACTGAGACAAACCAATGATGATGTCCGCTTTGGGTCAAATATCCGAGGTTGCACATTTCTGACTAAGGAACGCATTCGCGCCGGCGCGTCCGCTGGCCGGACGGGAGGCATCGGTGATCGCACCATCTGGTAAGCAGATCACGATCACAGCCGGAGATCAGCAGGCAGTGGTCGTCGAGGTTGGTGGAGGCCTTCGCTCCTATTCCGCGGGCGGCCGGGAGCTTGTCGACGGATACAAGATGGACCAGATGAGCTCCTCAGGCCGAGGTCAAGTACTGATCCCGTGGCCAAACCGATTGCAAGATGGCAGTTACGACTTTGACGGACGGCGCCACCAGCTCCCATTGAACGAGCCGGAGCGCCGAAACGCAATCCATGGCCTCGTCCGCTGGGCAACCTGGACCGCGGCTGAACGAGAGCCACATCGAGCCGTGATGAAACATGTGCTCTATCCACAACCAGGCTATCCGTTCACGCTTGGAATCAGCATCGAATATGCACTATCGGACAGCGGTCTCCAGGTGCGGACAACTGCCACGAACCTTGGCGCCCACCCATGTCCCTATGGAAGTGGCGCTCATCCGTACCTAACGCTTGGGATCGAACCTATCGATCATCTGACGTTGCGTGTTCCTGGGCGATCCGTCCTGCAATCCGACGAGCGGGGGCTTCCTGTTGCTACACAAATCGTGGAGGGCACGGACTATGATTTTCAACAGCCGCGGCGGATCGGCTCGACGAGGCTCGACCATGCGTTCACCGACCTTAAGCGCGATCAGGATGGCCTCGCTCGTGTGGAGCTCCGAGATTCGGACCGCGGAATGCAAGTCTCGCTCTGGGTCGACCAGAGCTACCCGTACTTGATGATTTTCAGTGGCGACTCTCTTGCGAACTTCAACCGTCGCAGTCTTGCCGTTGAACCCATGACCTGTCCGCCGAACGCATTTCGAACCGGAGACGCTTTGGCCCGGCTGGAGCCAGGCTCCTCGTTGGCGAGCACTTGGGGCATCACTCACGGAAGCGTGCACAGGCGCTAAATCACACTGCAATCCTTCAGCCACAGCGCCTGTTTAAGCGATTTTTTCGGCCGTCAGTCAATTTGTTCTCGAAAGCGCAATCACGTTTTAACGCGTTTCGTCGGAGAACATTTTCAGTAGCGTCGATAAGCGTTCGAGCGCAGCGGGCGGCAACGGACCTTTTGCGACTGCGGCAAGCGCATCTTCGAACTGGTGCGGCGTTGCTATCCCGACGAGAATGGTCCCAATACCCGAATGTGAGATTGCAAAGCGAGTGGCCGCTTCTGTCAGGCTCGCCGCAAAACCTTCTTTTACCAGCGGCATCAATCGCCGGGCGCGTGCGACATCGGCATCGTAACTCATGGCCGACCCGATCGGCTCAGGCGGCGGGCTCGCAATCGGATGGCGGTCTGTCGATCCCGACAAGGCGCCGCCGGCGAGCACGCGGATGCCAATGACCCCGACGCCGGCTTGCCTCGTCTGCTCGAACAGCTGTCGGTAGTCTTGTGCTGGATAATTCTTCGGTAACTCGCAGGCCGCAGATGGGTTGAGCATATTGTAGACGACCTGCGCGCTGTCGAAGGCGACTGCATCAATCACTTGATGAAGCGCCGCGGTGTCGCCGACAGCGGTAAGCCCGAGAAAGCGTGTCTTACCCTGCTGGCGCAGCCGCTCGAATGTCGGCACGATTCCATCGAGCACCTGTCGGACGCTGAGTGTTTCGCCGCCACCAGTCTCGGTGATCGCATTGTGCAAATGGAAGATGTCGACCTGATCGCGGCGCAGTCGGGTCAGACTCTCTTCGAGCGATGTTGCCACCGCATCCGCAATGCGGCCGAAACTGGCGCTTGGCAGCCGAACTTTCGTGCCGATGACCGTATCGGAAGGCTTCAGTTTGTGCAGGACGCGGCCAAGATTCTTTTCCGATTCACCATTGCCATATTGCACCGCCGTGTCGAAGTAGTTCACACCGGCAGCCATAGCCCGGGCAGTAGTCCGCTCCTGATCGAGCGGATCGCCCCGCACCATCAATCCGCCGACCGCGCCACAGCCGAAGCCTAACACCGAGAGACGTAGTCCAGTGCGGCCGAATACTCGCATTTCCATCGTCGATTCCTTTAGCCATGCTCGCTGGTACCTACCTTACGCGAAAAGCGATCCGTCACCCCGTTTTGGGCGTTCCTCCCGCCAGCACAGTCTGCATCAATTCGCGATCGATGTTCTGCCCCGTTAGGACGACCGCGGCGCGCTGGCCTTGTAGCTGCGCGCGATCCTTTATCAACGCGGCCAAAGCCGCGGCACCGGCACCCTCGGCGCAGTTATGAGTAGCAGTGTAGAGAAGGCGAACCGCGTCCGCGATCTCCTCGTCGGTCACCTCGACAATGCGCTCAGCGCCTTTCTGAATGAGTTCCAATGCTGCCGGATCGGGTACGCGCACCGCCATACCATCGGCAAATGTCAGCGCGGAGTTGGTAGTTACGACGCGGCCGGCAGTGAATGAGCGGAGATAGGCATTCGCTGCTTGGGCGACCACGCCGACGATCTTAGTCTTCAGGCCGAGCACTTCGCGCGTGCCAATTACGCCGCAAATGCCAGAGCCAAGACCAATCGGCACATAGACTGCGTCGAGATCACCGAACGCGCTGAACAGTTCACGAGCATAAGTTGCTACCCCAACGACCAGATCCCGGTCGAATGAAGGCGCATATTCGAGCCCCCGCTCGGCAGCAATCGTTATCGCAGCCTGTTTTGCTTCGTCGAAATCACAACCGTGCTCGATAAGGTCGGCGCCAAATGCGCGCATCGCTGCATTTTTCTCTGTCGAGTTACCGTGGGGCACTACGATGGTCACGGCGATGCCAGCGCGCCTCCCCGCGAATGCCAGTGATTGGCCATGGTTGCCCCGCGTGGCCGTGATCACTCCCTTGACTTTCGGCCGCTCGCGCTTGAGCCGATCAAAATAGACAATCCCGCCGCGGAGCTTGAAAGCGCCAATCGGCGTGTGGTTCTCGTGCTTTACAATGACCTCCACGCCGGTTCGCACCTTAAGCAGCGGCCAGGCATATTGGGGCGTCGGCTGGACGCTGGTGCAAACTAGCGGAACTACGTTCTCAAGCTCGGCGAGAGTAAACATCCACTAAAGCCTCGTTGGGCGCACATCGAGAGCAATGACTTACAGCTGTTGACTTACCTTTTTATTCGGCAACGATCGAATTTTCAAAATGCAGATATTTCCGGGAGGTTGTCATGGCGACAAGAAGGAAAGCTGCGGCTAAATCCACCCGAAAGCAAAAGAAAACGCCCGTCCGCAAAGCGGCCAGAAAGACGGTCAGAAAAACCAAAACAACCAGCAAGAGCTCGCCCGGGCCGGCGCCGCGTAAACGAGCTACGTCAACCATCAGGCCGACCTCGATCCGTCCGCCGACCCAGGCCGGAGCGGCGCTGCCCATCAGGCCGGCCCGAGCCGCATCGCGGGAGCAGCGTATCGGTGTCGTGACCCACTATTACAGCCACTTATCGGTCGTGGCTATGCAGCTCGAACCGGGTGCTACGCTTCGTGTTGGCGATGTAATCCATATTCACGGACACAGCACCGATTTCACACAGAGGGTCGAATCGCTCGAGGTTAATCATGCGTCAGTCGCTGAAGTAGGAGCGAGCGATGATTTCGGACTAAAGGTGATCGACCACGCTCGCGAGCACGACGCCGTGTTCAAAGTCTGATCGTAACTGACTGTAAGGAGCCGTTCGCCGAAGCAGTGTGGCGCCGAGGGAGCGGTCATCGCTCTAAACCTCACCCGATAAAACTGGATTGCTTCGTGTCTTCTTCGAGAGCCGAGCCAATCAGCATCACAGCCGGTGACGCCGTCCGCGTTTCCGGCTTGTTGCAAAACCCTGGCCAAGCACGGGCGTGCTACGTCTTAGCGCATGGCGCCGGCGCGGGGATGAATCATCCCTTTATGTCCGCCGTCGCCACAGAACTCGCGCGTCACGGCTTCGCCAGCTTGCGTTTCCAATTTCCTTACATGGAGCGCGGCGCCAAGCGGCCAGATCCGCCGCAACTGGCGCAAGCAGCGGTTCGCAGCGCCGTGGCTGCAGCGCTTACTCTGTTTCCCGAACATCCAATCATTGCCGGGGGGAAATCGTTTGGCGGCAGGATGGCGTCGCAGGCCCAGGCAAAAGCTCCCTTGCAAGGAGTCCGTGGACTAGCGTTCCTTGGATTTCCGCTGCATCCGGCCGGTCGTCCATCGCAGGATCGCGCCGCGCATTTGTCTGATGTGCAAATCCCGATGCTGTTCTTGCAGGGCACCCGCGATACGTTGGCATCACTCGACCAAATCGAACCGCTTTGCAAGGAACTTGGCGGGCGCGCAACGCTGAAATTGTTTGCGGATGCTGATCACTCCTTTCATGTGCCGGCGCGGACTGGGCGAAAAGACGCACAGGTTCTCGGAGACATGATCAGTGCGTTCGCTGCATGGTTTGAAGACGCCATCGCGCCATTTGTGAAGAAGTCCTGATTAAATGAACTCGATGGGTGGCAAGCCAAGCCCGCGAGTTGCATTGATTTGGTAGTATTGCGTGATGACGGACGCACTGCGCGGGCTCTACCGCACTGTTGCGGGGGCCTATGTGACCAACGGTAGGGTGGCATTCCACGTTCCCGAAGCCGATTACCGGGCGTTTGGGTACGAACCAGATTTCAATAGCCTTCCTTGGCAAGAGAGTTACAACGCAGCCGAGCTAGCGCGCACTGATGGGGACCTTGAGCATGCCCATGCCGCACCCGATTTATAATTCAAATGGATCGCGCCGACGCGATACGACTGCTGAAAGCCCTAGCTGCCGCCGGAATGAATATCTACGCGCCGAGGGCAAATGTGTGGATTGAGGAAAAAGCATTGGAAATTGGATTGGAAGGCAACCAATTTGTGGGCGCCCTCACCTATGCAGGAAATGAAGGCTGGTTAGTTGACGCCCCGCGCAGAGGTTGGACTTTCCTGACCGGCGCCGGCAAGGCCATTGCCGAACGCTAGCCCGCGTTTAGCGGCTCTTACGTTTAGGATCTGCCAATCGTGAACGCCGCCTCCTTCGAACATCTCGCCGGCCGGAGCGAGCACGTACGGGGGCACGAGCAAGTTGAGCATTCTTGCGGTCTGCGCTCTGATAACAATTCGCCTCAGCGGAAGCTCCCATGTGTTTGGCATTCGCGTGTCAGTGGAGGAGCTATCCACAGCATCAACAACGGACTTCTTTGAAGCGGGATGCTACGTTACGAGACCGACCTTAGGTGTTGGTGCGCAAAAACGGAATTTGCAATCATGTTGTTTCTTGTCGTTTCAACGCCACGGCCGGAGAGGCCTTCCGAGCTAGCGCAAGCGCGGCAATCTTTCTGGCCTTGGATCGCCGAGTACGAAGCACGGGGTGTATGTCGGCACGTTTATGCTCGCGTGGGGCGCGGCGCGATTGCCGTTTTCGATGTCGCAGAGACCAATACACTGCATCGAATTCTCAATGAGTGGGCGGACATAATCCCTGCACATTTCGAAACTTATCCGCTTCTCGAGGCGGAAGCGGCAAAGCGAATGTTAGCGGCGCAAACAGCAGCAAAGTGATAAAGACTAGACCGCCACGCGGCACTCGGCGGCTTCTCATTTACAAATCCTAATTTTTAGGCGTCAAAAAAGCGAGACAGCCTCGGGATGAACGAAAAGGAAAAAGCCGCACTTGGATCGATCGCCGCGTCGGCCGGCTTGACGGTGGCCAAAACCGTCATCGGCCTGCTCACCGGTTCGCTGGCGATCCTCTCGGAGGCCGGACACTCGCTGCTCGATCTATCCGCCACGGTGCTGACCTATTTCGCGGTACGGATTTCCGGCAAGCCGGCGGACGCCGAACATCAATACGGCCACGGAAAAATCGAGAGCGTCACGGCGCTTGCCGAGACTGCGCTGTTGTTCGTCCTGACGGCGATCGTGGTTTTCGAAGCTGTGCAGCGGCTTATCGGCGCGCATGCGCATGCAGTCGAAGCGACGGCGGCGGCTTTTGCCATCATAATCGCTTCGATCGCGATCGATTTCTTCCGGGCGCGCGCGCTCAAGCGCGTCGCCGAAGCAACAGGCAGCGAAGCGCTCGAAGCCGACGCGCTGCATTTCCGATCCGATATGTGGTCGTCGATCGCGGTGCTGATCGGGCTCTTTGGCGTGGCGCTGGGTCATGCCTGGGCTGATGCCGCGGCCGCGCTCGTGGTTGCGGTATTTATCTGCATCGCTGGATATCGCCTCGGCCGCCGCACCATCGGCACGCTGACGGACACCGCGCCGGCGGGCGCCAGGGAGCATGTTGCCGCTATCGCGCGCCAGGTCCCCGGCGTAGTCGCGGTGGAGCGCGTGCGCGTCCGCCCGGCAGGCGCGGTGCTGTTCGTTGAGCTAAGCGTCAGCATCAGCCGCACGCTTCCGCTTGATCGCGTCACTGCCATCAAACAGCAACTGGCCCGGGCGATCCGCGCCGATATGCCGGCAACCGAACTCACCATAACAACCGAGCCCAAAGCGCTCGACAGCGAGACCGTACGGGAACGGGTGATGGTGATCGCGCGCGACCTTGGTCTTGCCATTCACCATGTCGGGGTACAGACCATTGGCGGGCGTTTGTCGGTCTCGGCCGATTTGGAGATCGACGGCGCGCAGCCCCTCGCCGCCGCACATGAGGTTGCGAGCCGTCTTGAAGATGCGGTCCGGCGCGAACTCGGACCCGAGGTCGAAGTCGAAACCCACATCGAGCCGCTGCCCGCGGATCTGTTGGCGGGCCGCGACGCCGAGCCCGAACGCATTGCCGAAGTTCGGGGGCTGCTAGCCTCCCTGGCCACGGAGTTTTCCGCGCTCAGCGAAGTGCATGATGTGCGGGTGCGGGAAACCCCTGCGGGGGAAATCGTCAATTTTCACTGTCACGTCGATCCCGCGCTCTCGGTCAGGGCCGTGCACGATCTGGTGGATACACTGGAACGCAGGCTGCGGCGTCAGTTTCCGACAATCCAACGGGTCATCGGCCACGCCGAACCACGGCGATGACTTTGCGGCTAACCTTCAACCGATTTTCGGCACCACAGCCACGATCCGGCGTGCGATCGCATCCACGATCACGGGTTGATCGCCGACGAGCACATGATCGTCAGACGCGCGCCAGGCTCGTTGGCAAAATATTGCCGGATTTGCTGCCGTCGTGCGTTGGTGAGCTGCAGAGGTGTGGCAGTTTGCTCTGGGCGGCTTCACCGCTTGAATTCTGGCCTGGGCACCCTGTTTTCCGGACTGGCTCTCGCCGGAGCCCTGGTTGCCAAGCACGCCGGGCCAGGAACGCCAACTGGCACCGCGGCCTTTCGCAAAGCGTCTGTTCGGCTTTCCATCGACGCGCAAACCTTCTAGATCAGCGGCACCATGCGCACTGAAGAACCAAGGCCGGTCCGGCTCGAGGATTACCGCCCACCCGATTGGCTCATCGAGACCGTCCGGCTCGATGTAACGCTGCATCCGACCGCAACGACGGTTCTCAGCAAGCTAGCGGTCAAGCCCAATGGCGCCGGAGCGCCCGCGCCGCTTGTCCTCGACGGCGATGAACTGATGCTTCGTTCAATCCGGCTCGATGGAAAGCCGCTGCCGGCGGACAGCTACGTTGTCACGCCGGATCGGCTGACCATCGCGCAAGCGCCGCATCGGCCGTTCGAGCTCGAAATCGAAACGGTCATCGACCCGACCAACAATACCAAGCTAATGGGTCTCTATCGGGCCGGCCCAGTCTATTGCACGCAGTGCGAGGCCGAAGGTTTCCGTCGCATCACCTACTTCCTCGATCGGCCGGACGTCATGGCGGTGTACACGACGCGCATCGAAGCCGACAAAGCGGAGGCCAGCGTCCTTCTGTCCAACGGCAATCTGATCGCTCAGGGCGACGTACCCGGAACGTCGCGGCATTTTGCGGTTTGGCACGATCCGTTTCCGAAGCCCTCATATCTGTTCGCGCTGGTCGGCGGGAATCTCGGTTGCGTAAAAGATAGCTTCACCACAATGTCGGGGCGGAACGTCGCGCTTGCCGTCTATGTCGAGCCTGGCAAAGAGGATCGCTGCCACTACGCGATGGACAGCCTCAAGCGCGCAATGCGTTGGGATGAGGTCGCGTTCGGGCGCGAATACGATCTCGATATTTTCATGATCGTCGCTGTCTCCGCGTTCAATATGGGCGCGATGGAGAACAAAGGACTGAATGTCTTTAACGACAAATACGTCCTGGCCTCGCCGGCCACGGCGACTGACGGCGATTATGCCGGCATCGAAGCGGTGATAGCGCACGAATATTTCCACAATTGGACCGGCGACCGCATCACTTGCCGGGATTGGTTTCAGCTTTGCCTGAAGGAAGGGCTCACTGTCTTCCGCGACCAGGAGTTCACGGCCGATCAGCGCTCGCGCGCGGTCGAACGTATCAGCGATGTGCGCGAGCTGCGCGCATCTCAATTCGTCGAGGATGCCGGGCCGCTCGCGCATCCGGTGCGGCCCACCCTCTATCACGAGATCAACAACTTCTACACCGCGACCGTCTATCAAAAAGGCGCCGAGGTCGTGCGCATGATCAAGACACTGCTCGGCCCGGCGATGTTCCGCGCCGGCATGGACCTCTATTTTGCCCGTCATGACGGGCAAGCGGCGACGGTCGAGGACTTCGTGCAATGCTTCGCCGATGTGAGTGGCCGCGATATGCGGCAGTTCATGCGCTGGTATTCACAAGCGGGAACGCCCGAAATCAAGGTCGCGCCGCATTTTGATCCCGATTCGCATCAATTGCGGCTCGACATCGCGCAGAGCATTCCACCGACCCCAAAACAGTCCGATAAGCAGCCGATGCTCATCCCGCTCGCGCTAGGTCTGGTTGGGCCAAATGGCGATGACCTTCCGCTTATGCATGACGGCCAGCGGCTTGAACGCAGCGTGATCGAAGTCACCACGTCTGATCAGTCGTTTGTCTTCACCAATATCGCGGAGCGGCCGGTTCTGTCGCTCAACCGCGGCTTCTCGGCGCCGGTAAAAGTAACGCTGACGATCGAGACCGACGATCTACGCTTCCTGGCCGCCCACGATTCCGACGCGTTCAACCGATGGCAGGCGATCCAGACATTGGCGATGACCATGCTCAAAAGCAACGTCGCCGCGCTGCGAGCGGGCAGCACGCCACGTGTCGACGAGGGCTTGATGCATGCGCTCGAAGCCATTCTCAAGGACCCCGCGCTCGAGCCTGCCTTCGTCGCTTTGACGTTGTCGCCACCCAGCGAAACCGACATTGCCCGCGAAATCGGCTCCGATGTCGATCCCGATGCGGTCTTTACCGCACGCCGTAACTTACGTGCGGCAACGGGTGCGTGGCATGGCGCGCTGCTCGCAGACACCTACGCGCACATGATTAGCTCAGGCCCTTACCGGCCTGACGCGCAGAGTGCCGGGCGCCGCGCGCTGAAGAATGCCTGCCTTGATCTTTTAGCCATGACGGAAAGCGACGCGGCCATTGCGCGCGCTTTCACGCAATATCGCAATGCCGACAATATGACCGACCGAATGGCGGCACTTGAAACGCTCGCGGCCCATGATCGTGCGGAGCGCGCAACGGCGTTTGATGATTTCTACCAGCTTTACGCCGAGGACCCGCTGGTCATTGACAAATGGTTTTCGCTCCAGGCGATCATCCCGGAGCCGCAAACGCTCGACCGCGTGCGCGCTTTGACCAGTCATCCCGCCTTTTCAGCCGCCAATCCCAACCGCATACGGGCTCTGATCGGCGCCTTTGCCCAAGCCAACCACACCCAGTTCAATCGACGCGACGGCGCCGGCTATGATTTCGTCGCCGACTTCGTCCTCGAGCTCGACTCAAAGAACCCGCAAGTCGCTGCCCGTCTGATGAGCGCATTCCGTTCCTGGCGCGCACTGGAAGCGCAACGTCGCGGACGCGCAGAAGCAACGTTGCGTCGCGTCGCGGCGACGCCGGCGCTCTCACCTGATGTCCGCGACATCGTCATGCGCACACTCGCCGACGTTAAAAGCGACTCAGACCGTTGATTTGACTCAACTTTGAGTCGGCGATGTGAGCGGCAACACAAATAAAAATGCGAAACCGAATGCGACGCCGTATTTCGCAGCGCAAAATCTTTTGGACATTTCTTAAAAAAATATTGACTCGAGACCCTCGACAAATCAGCGCGCATCGATTCTATTGATAGTGATTCGGAGAGACGCGGCACAATCTCTGAACAGAGTTCGAGGCGATAATCCGAACGGAGGCAGGCGATGGCGCGCGCCGATATGGCGAGTGCGTCTTTACGTCCCGATTCCATCAAAGGGTTGGCGGAATCGATTGCCAACCCTGCCTACCGGCGCCTCTTGAGCGCAGAGCCACTGCTACGGCGCGCCGTTCCAGTTCTTATCATTGCCTTCATGGTGACAGTATGCATCGGCGCCGCTGTGCAAGTGCTGGAGCATCGCCGTCAGGCAATGTCCGATGCAAAACAAAGCATCGCCGCCTTGGCCGACCATTTCGCAACAGCCTTTGACCGCCGAAGCCGTGACGGCCGTTCGCACTGGCCGCGCACTTCCGACGCCCTGGCCGAGGCGCTGCCGGAATGGGCCGCGGGCCCAGCGCGGCGCGTCGTCGTTGCGGATGCCGACGGCAATATCGTCGCGAGCTTGCCGAATGCCCCACCGATCGTTGGACGATCGCTGCTTGAGGTGCTCGGTCCGCTTCAGCCTCTCACCACGTTCGGAGCCGAAGCCGGCACGCGAGAACTCGTGCTGGGGAACGGGGAATTGGCGTTCGCTGCCGTTCGGGCACTGAAGAACCCGATCGGGCTCCTGGCCGTGATCCAGACCCAGGACAATGCGCTGGCAAATTGGCGTTCGATTACCGCCCTGACGATCACTTTGTCGGCAACGACCGGCTTCGTGGTGCTGATCCTAGGTTTTGCCTTCCACTGGCAGGCGACTCGGGCGCGCGAGGCCGACATTATCAATGACACGGTCCGCGGCCGCGTCGACACCGCGCTCAACCGCGGACGCTGCGGGCTGTGGGATTGGGATCTCGCGCGCGGCCGTGTGTTTTGGACGCATTCGATGTTCGAAATGCTCGGCCTGTCGCAAAAAGATGAGCTCCTGACTTTTGGCGAAGTCGATGCGCTCGTCCACAAAGACGACATCGATCTTTACGAACTCGCGGGTCAACTCGCTGAAGGCGAGTCGCAATCGATCGATCGGGCCTTTCGCATGCGCCATGCCGAAGGTCGATGGCTGTGGCTGCGTGTCCGCTGCGAGTTAACGCGCCGGGAGGGCGAAGTCGGCTCTCATCTCATTGGCATTGCGGTCGACATCACAGAGCAGAAAAACTTGGTCGAGCGTACCGTAGCCGCCGACTTGCGCCTGCGCGACGCCATCGAGACCATACCCGAGGCCTTCGTCCTGTGGGATGCGGAAAATCGCCTCGTCCTGTGCAATTCGAACTTCCAGGAATTGCATCGGCTGCCTGACGAAGCCGTGGTAGCCGGGACGTCGTACGAGACGATTGTGGCGACCGGCAGAAAACCTCTGATCCGGACGACGGTTGCCCATGACAGCGAGCCGCGCGGCGCACGGACGTTCGAAGCGCAACTCGAGGACGGGCGCTGGATGCATATCAGCGAACGCCGCACCAAGGACGGCGGCTATGTCTCAGTCGGAACCGACATCACCAAGATCAAGCAGCACGAGCAGAAATTGATAGAAGGTGAAAAACGTCAGTGGGCGACCATTGCCGACTTGCGTAAATCCCAACAGGCCCTGGAATGGCAAACCGCGGAGCTCGCCGATCTCGCTGAAAAATACGCAGAGGAAAAAACCAGAGCCGAGGAAGCCAATGCGGCCAAGTCGAAATTCCTGGCCAATATGAGCCATGAATTGCGCACGCCGTTAAACGCCATCATCGGCTTTTCGGAGATCATGGAATCGGCAATGTTCGGCCCGCTCGGCGCCGAAAAATATATTGAATATTCGCGCGACATCCGCGAAAGCGGCGAATATTTGCTCGACGTCATCAATGACATCCTCGACATGTCCAAAATTGAAGCCGGCGGAATACGGCTGTCGCCGGAAGCCGTCGATCTCGATTCACTTTTGGCCGATTGCCTTCGTGTGGTGTCAACCCGCGCCGGCGAAAAAAGGCTCGCTCTCGACGCTCAGGTAGAAGCTGGAATCAATCTCAATGCCGACCGTCGCGCGCTCAAGCAGATCACACTCAATCTCCTCTCCAATGCGGTAAAATTCACCCCCGACGGTGGCGCCGTGACGGTGCGAGGGCGCCGGCGAGGCGATGGGATCATTATTGCCATTAAGGACAATGGAATCGGCATCCCGCAGCAGGCGCTGCAGAAGCTCGGGCGGCCGTTCGAGCAGGTCGAAAGTCAGTTGACTAAACGGCACCAAGGCTCCGGCCTTGGGCTGGCCATCGCAAAATCGCTTGTTGAATTGCACGGCGGCAGGATGCGCATCCGCTCCCAGCTTGGTCGTGGCACGATGGTCGTCGTACGGCTCCCAGTGAGCGCGAGAGCGCCGGTGCAGTTTGCGAACATCGAAGCTGCTGCCTGAAACTAAGCTTCAGATCGCACCGGCAAGAGCATCGTGACGGGCGTCAGGGTGCGCCTCCAAGAATCCTAATGAAGGATGCGCGTACGGCGCGCTGGGTGTCGGCAAGATGCGCCGCAAGCGTCGGAAAATCCGGCAAGTCAGCCGCGCGCGCCAGCAGCGCCAGTATGCCGGGATTCGCGGCTTGCGGATCGAAAGTTGTCGGCAGGCAGAGGCGGAGAATTTGCGTCAGATCATGAAATAGCCGCACCGCCGGCCGCAGCACCTCGGCCTCCTCAGCCGCGAGCATACCGAGCCGCGCGGCCTTTTCCAGGGTCCGGGCGGTCGACGAGTCCAATATTCCCGGCTCGTGCGCCGCATGCACCAATTGCAGATATTGCGCGATGAACTCGATATCGATCAATCCGCCTGCCACATATTTGAGATCCCATGGATTGGCGTCACCCTTCTCCTTGGCGATAGCACCGCGCATGTCGACAACGTCTCCGGCAGTTTCGGCGGCATCTCTTGGCCGGCAAAGCACATCGCGAATGACTGCCTCGACTCGCGCCGCAAAATCTGGCGCTGCCGACACGACGCGCGCGCGCGTCAACGCCATATGCTCCCAGGTCCAGGCCTCGTGCTCCTGATAACTTTTGAAACCGTCGATCTGGGTGGCGACCGGACCAGATCGCCCTGAGGGCCGCAACCGCATATCAACCGGATAAAGTACGCCATAGTTAGTCTGCACGGTGAACACGCTGATCATGCGTTGAGTCAAACGGGCGAAATATTGGCTGCCGTGGAGCGGACGCCTGCCGTCTGACTGCGGATGTTCCTGATCAAAGTCATAGACGACGATAAGATCGAGGTCCGAGCTCGCGGTCATTTCGCGCGCGCCAAGCCGACCCAAAGCGACCACCGCGCTTTGCCCGCGGCTGATCTGACCGTGGGTGATGGTAAATTCGGATTGCACCCATCGATGCACGACATTGAGCAGCACATCCGCCAACCGGGCGAAAGTCTCGCCAGCCTGCTCGGCTGATAACGATCCAGAAATGACTCGCGCGCCGACTAGAAACATATGCTCCTGACCGAACAGACGGATGGCGTCGAGCATCGACTCAAACCCGTGCGCGTCTTCGAGCGCCAGTTCGAGGTTCTCCCGCAAGCGCGCTTCATCGGGCAACGCGCCGAAAAAGCCGGGATCGACCAGCGGATCGATGAAATGAGGATGACGCGCCAGTATGTCGGCCAGGCGTGGCGCCGCCCCTATGACAAGCGCAACAAAGCGGATCAATTCCGGATTTTGCCGCAACAGCGAGAAAAAACGGCCGCCAGCACGTAGCCCAACCAGGAACTGGTCGAAAGCGGCAAAGCCCGCATCGGGATTTTCCGCACGCGACAATTGATCAAAAATGACGGGTATAAGGTCGACAAGATTGGCGCGGGCCTGTTCGCCGCGCAGCGCGCGGTACACTCCGCCTTGCCAATTTCTTACAGCGCTAATGATGTCCGGGGCCCGCCGGAACCCCATTTGCGTCAAGCGCTCGTATATTTCTCCGTCGCGCTCGGAGCGCTCAAGCGAAAACTTCTGCCGCTGAGCCAGCAATTGGGGAGCCCGCTCGAACAATCTGATATAATGTCGCTCGACATTGCGCAAATGCGAGACCAACACCCCGGCGAAATCATCGCGCGATCGGTAGCCGAGAAAGCGGGCGAAAACATCGAGGGCTTCAGCGGTCGCGGGCAGCGTGTGCGTCTGCTCATCCGCCAGCATTTGCAGGCGATGCTCGACGTTACGCAAGAAATTGTACGCCGCTGCGAGCTCATCGCGGGCCGCGTCATCGATCCACCCGTCGGCCGCGAGTGCCGAGAGCGTGGCGATGGTGCTGCGGTTACGCAACTCCGCGTGTCGTCCGCCCGCGATCAGCTGCTGGGTCTGCACGAAAAATTCAATTTCGCGGATGCCGCCGCGACCGAGCTTTATGTTGTGGCCCTCGACCGCTATTTCGCCATGACCCCGATAGGCGTGGATCTGGCGCTTCATTTCGTGCACATCCGCGATCGCGGCGTAATCGAGATACCGGCGCCAGATGAACGGCGACAGCTCGCGGAGAAATTGTTCGCCAGCGGCAATATCGCCAGCGCAGACGCGTGCCTTGATCAGCGCCGCGCGTTCCCAATTCTGGCCACGGCTTTCGTAGTAGTCGAGCGCCGCCGCAGTCGAGATCGCGATTTGAGTTGATGAAGGGTCCGGCCGCAGCCGCAGATCGACGCGGAATACATACCCATCCGAGGTACGCGCTTGCAGGATTTTGACAAAATCGCGGGTGAGCTCAATGAAAAAAGGCGCGGCCTCGACATCGGCGCCGAGTTTGGCGCTTGCGCCGAAGAAAACCATGAGATCGATGTCACTCGAGAAATTGAGTTCACGCGCTCCCATTTTGCCCATTGCGATCACGATATAGCCCGAACCGTATTGTGGCTTCGTCGCATCGCTCGGCTTAATTTTTTTGCGCCTCACTGCGTCACGGAGAAGATGATCCACAGTGAGGCCGACCGCGGTGTCGGCCACAGAGGTCAGCGCCTCGGTAATATGAGAAAGCGTCCATACGCCGCCAATATCGGCGAGCGCGATCAGAAGCGCCGCTTCGATTTTCACCTCGCGGAGAAGCCGCATCAGTTCGGGCTGTGATCTCGTCGCCGCCCCTGCGGTTTTGGTTTTTTCGATCAGGGTGGCCAGTGCCTCGGCGGGATCGGCCAGAAGAAGGCGCATCGCGCGGCCGGGGTTTGCCGTAATGGTATCCCAGAGAAACGGCGCCGCTTCGGCAATGCCGGCCAGAAGCCTGGCCGCGCCGGGATTGCGACGCGTGAGCGTTGAAAGCGCGTTGCCAGCAGTTTTCGGTCGGATATCCGCAAGCCAACGCGCAAAGCGCGCAGATGCCTCGGCCGCCGGCTTGGGCAGCGGCTCGCCGAGCCGCTCAACGAGTCCCGCCGTGTCCGGCTTTTGCTTCGGCCGCTTCCTGGCCGCCGGCTGCCTCATCCCCGGCCCGCAGCACCGCCCGGACCTGCGCGCGGCAAAGCAATCGTCGTTCGCAGTCCGGGATGGTTGTCTTCGAGCTTGAGTTCGCCGCCGTGCAGCCGGGCGACGGCCGAAGCGAGGCTCAGCCCCAAGCCCGAGCCCGGTTCGGATCGGCTCTGCTCAAGACGGACGAACCGTTCCACCACACGCCCGCGGTCGGCATCAGGAATGCCCGGCCCGCGGTCGGCGACGCTCAATGTGATGCGGTCACCGTCATTCCCGGCCTTGACCACAATCTCTGCAGGCATGCCGTTTATTTTGCCATTCGGCCCGGCATATTTGATCGCGTTATCGATAAGATTAGCCAAAGCTTGGCTGACCAGCTCCCGGTTGCCATGCACTGGCGCCGCCGCCGGGGCTTCGACTTTGAGCGCGATCCCCTTCTCGTCTGCCACCGGCTCATAAAGCTCACCGACATCGCGGGCGATCTCGGAAGCGTCGAATTCGGCCATATTGTCGCGCGCTTGCCCGGATTCGGCGCGTGCAATCATCAAAAGCGCGTCGAAGGTACGAATAAGCTCGTCTGATTCGGCAATGGTGGATTCCAACGCCGCCCGATAGCTCGCCTCGCCGGCCGCGCTACGCAGCGCTTGCTCGCAACGATTGCGAAGCCTCGTCAACGGTGTCTTGAGGTCATGCGCAATATTGTCCGATACCTCCTTTAATCCACGCATCAGTGCTTCGATCCGCTCGAGCATCGCGTTGACATTGTCGGCGAGTCGGTCGAGTTCATCGCCGGTACCGGCGACCGGCAAGCGCCCGGAAAGATCACCCGCCATGATCGTCTGCGCGGTCCCCGTCATCGCGTCGATGCGGCTGAGCACACGCCGGCTGACGAAAAACCCGCCGATCAAGCCAAGCACGATGACGAGCGCGAGTGACCACTGACCGGCATTGACGACGATGCCGAACAACCGTTCGCGCTCCTCAAGATCGCGTCCAACTAGCAGCCGAAATCCGCCCGGCAGCTGCACAACGCGGACCAGCGCGCGATGATCAGCGCCTTCGGGCGATTCCAAGCGATGATAACTCGTCTCCAGCCAGCCTGGACGATCGAGGACCCCCGGCTCCAACGAACCGACATTGCCGGCAAGACCCTCCCCGCTCGGAGTCGTGACCAAATACAGGCTCGACCCCGGACGGCGGGAACGCACATCGACCACCGTAACCAAGCGCCTCAGCCCGCCTTGTCCGTATTGCTCCGATAGTCCGTTGACTTCGCCATTGACCGTGGCCGTGATCTGTTCGGTGATGAGGCGGCGCGTATTGAGCGCGAAGTAACCAAGCAGCGATGCCGCGAATAAAATGAAAACACCAAGATAGACCAGCGTCAGCTTGAACGCGGTCGTGCGGATGAGTTTGCCGAGAGCGGTCACGTTATTTTATCTCGGTTTCGGGGAAATCGTCTTCCCAGAATTCGAGTGACGCACGCTTACCGCTCTGCTGGTTTGCGGCCTCGGCACGGCGCAGCTCCACGCGCCTGATCTTGCCGGAGATTGTTTTCGGCAGTTCAGAAAATTCCAGCCGGCGCACGCGCTTGAACGGCGCGAGGGAGGCCCGGCAGTGCCGGAAAATCGATAATGCCGTGGTGCGATCCGGCGCATATCCAGCAGCGAGCGCGAGAAATGCCTTTGGCACCGCAAGCCGCATCGGATCGGGCGACGGCACGACTGCGGCCTCGGCGACGGCGGGGTGCTCGATCAGGACGCTCTCGAGCTCGAAGGGACTGATCCGATAATCGGACGATTTGAAAACATCGTCGGCGCGGCCGATGTAAGTGAGGTAGCCGTCGTCATCGACCGCCGCGACATCGCCCGTCCGATACACAGTGTCCGCGGACGCGCGCGTAGGCTTCGCATCGTCATCTTGGCCTTGATAACCCTGCATGAGCCCGGTCGGCCGCGGTTTTATGGTCAGGCAAATCTCTCCTTCCTTCACTGGCGCACCGTCGGGATCGAGCAGCGCTACACGATAACCGGGCAGCGGGCGGCCCATCGAACCGGGTTCTACTTTTTGGCCCGGGCTGTTTCCGACCAAGGCCGTTGTCTCGGTCTGGCCGTAACCATCCCGAATGGTGATGCCCCAAGCATTCTTGACGCGCTCGATTACTTCTGGATTGAGCGGCTCGCCGGCGCTGATGAGCTCCCTGATGTGGACCGGCCAAGCCGCCAAATCCTCCTGGATCAACATCCGCCAAACGGTCGGCGGTGCGCAGAACGTCGTGACACCGCAGCGCACAATTGCATCGAGAAGGCCGCGCGCGTTGAAACGCCGCTGATTGAAAATAAAAACGGCCGCTTGTGCGTTCCAAGGTGCAAAGAAACAACTCCAGGCGTGCTTGGCCCAGCCCGGCGAGGAAATGTTCAGATGCAGATCGCCGGGACCAAGTCCGAGCCAATACATCGTCGACAAATGTCCTACGGGATAGCTTTGGTGACTGTGCAGTACGAGTTTCGGTTTCGCTGTCGTGCCTGAAGTGAAATAGAGCAGCAGCGGATCTTGCGCGCGTGTTTCGCCGTCGGGCGTAAAACGCGTTGACGCGGAGTAGCCTTTTTCAAACGGAATCCAGCCGGCAGCTTCTTTACCGACCACGATGCGGGTGTAATCGCCCGGTAGGTCGGCGAATTTCACCGCAGCCTCCGGACTGGCAATCACGTGGCGGACCCGGCCGCGGGCAAACCGATCGTTAAGATCGCTCGGCGTCAACAGTGTCGTCGCCGGAACGATCACGGCGCCAAGCTTCATCGCCGCCAGCATGCATTCCCACAGCGGCGCGACATTGCCGAGCATGACGAGGATGCGATCACCGCGGCGCACGCCGAGATCGCGCAATACATTGGCGATCTGGTTGGAGCGGTGGCTCAGTGCGGCGAACGACAGTTTGGTCTCGGCGCCGTCCTCGTCCACCAGCCAGAGCGCCGGCTGCGCGTTATCGCGCGCCACCTCATCGAAGTAATCAAGCGCCCAATTGAACCGATCGAGTTTCGGCCATTCGAAATCACGATAGGCGACCGCGTAATCTTCACGATGGCGCAGCAGGAAATCACGAGCCGCGATAAAAGCGGCGGCGTCACGCGACGTTGTATTCGCTCCTACGCCCATTCTCACTCCCCGCCCCTCTCCCGATGCATCGGCATTCGCTCACCGCGCACCTTCCCGGATCATGTAGCCGGCGCCGCGCACGGTGTGCAGCAGCGGCTGCGCAAAGCCCTTGTCGATTTTAGATCGCAAACGCGAAATGTGCACGTCGATCACATTCGTCTGCGGGTCGAAGTGATAGTCCCAGACGTTTTCCAGGAGCATCGTGCGGGTGACGACCTGACCGGCATGCCGCATAAGATATTCGAGCAAGCGAAATTCGCGCGGCTGCAGTTGAACCTCCTGTCCGGCGCGGCTCACTTCGTGAGACAAACGGTTCAGTTCCAGATCGCCAACACGGTAGACCGTTTCCTCGCCCCGACTGCCGCGGCGGCGTCCTAGCGCCTCGACACGGGCCAACAGCTCCGAAAATGCATACGGCTTCGCCAGATAATCGTCCCCGCCGGTGCGAAGTCCTTTGACACGGTCGTCGACTTGACCGAGCGCGGAGAGGATTAGCACCGGTGTTTCGATCGATTTTGTGCGTAATGCGCCGATGACCGAGAGACCGTCGCGCTTCGGCAGCATGCGATCGACGATAAGCACGTCGTAATCGCCGTCTAACGCGAGCTGCAAACCATCCTCGCCGTCGCCCGCGTGGTCCGCAATGTGACCGGCTTCGCGGAACGCCTTCACGAGGTAGTCGGCCGCGTCGTGATCATCCTCAATGATGAGAAGACGCATGGTTTATCGTTTTCGCCGCATTGTAACGCTCAGGCGCAATCCGCCGCGCCGGGATGATAATCCTCCCGCAGTCGCCGTAATAGCGAGGGGGTGGCGAGCGCACGCCCGCCACCCCCTACCACTCTACCCCGGCGGGGGCGACGGATGCCGGTAGGCAGAGCTGGTATTTGTGGGGACGGACCTTGCGATCCGCCCCCAGGGTACGCCCGCCAGCGGGGGCGACGGATGCCGGCGGATGCCCCTTTATGAGAGCCCGGTTAGCTGCGAGATATGCGAGCGGGCTCCTTATGGCTTCCAGCGTGACCTCACTCGGACGAGGGGTCACGCATCAAGCGTTGCCGAGCGGCAGCGCTACGAATTTCATGCCCTCGTTCGACTTCACTCGAAACAACACGGTGTGTTTGCCCTCGCCGCGCGCGTCGGCGAGGCTTTTGCGAACCTCGGCCGGCGTTGCCACGGCCTTGCCACCGACTTCCAAAATCACGTCACCGACCTGCAAGCCATGCTCGGCGGCAACGCCGCCAGCGCTCACTGCGGTAACCACGACGCCGTTGCCGCCGGAGCCGGAAACCTTGCTGCCGGGCGCGAGCGTAAGACCCAGATTCGGCATCTCGCTATCCGGCACCTCACGCTGGTCGCGCTGGTTCTGATCGTTGGCTGCTTGTTTGTCGTTGGGCAACGTCCCGAGCGTCAGCGAAACGGTTTTGGTCTGCCCAGCGTGGATCATAGCGAGTTTAACGGTCGTACCGGGCGCCATCGAGCTGATTTTGCGCGCGAGTTCGCGTGGATCATGAACCGGCGCGTCATTGAGCGATGTAATGACGTCTCCGCTCGCAATGCCCGCTTTGGCGGCCGGACTGTCCTTCTGCGGTTCGGACACGAGCGCACCGGTCGCTTGCTTTAGTCCCATGCTGTCGGCGATGTCGGGGGTGACCGGTTGAATTTGCACGCCGATCCAGCCGCGCGTGACACTGCCTTTGTCGCGTAACTGCGCAACGACGCTTTTCACCGTGTCAGCAGGAATTGCGAAAGCGATGCCGACCGAGCCGCCAGACGGCGAGAAAATCGCCGTATTGACCCCGATAACGCTGCCGTCAACGTCGAACGTCGGTCCGCCCGAATTGCCTTTGTTCACCGGCGCGTCGATCTGAATAAAGTCGTCGTAAGGACCGGCGCCGATGTCGCGGCCGCGCGCTGACACGATGCCGGCCGTGACGGTGCCGCCGAGACCGAACGGATTTCCGACCGCGAGAACCCAGTCGCCTACGCGAGGCGAATTCTCCGCCAGTTTCACAAAGGGGAAATTGTCGCCGTCGACTTTGATGAGCGCGAGGTCAGTGCGCGGATCGGTACCGATCACCTTCGCGGTATAGGTTTTGCCGTCGTCAGCGGTGACCTGAACGTTCTCGGCGTTCTGTACGACGTGATTGTTCGTCACCGCGTAGCCGTCGCGCGAAATGAAGAAGCCCGAGCCCTGACCGGTGATCACTTCGTGGCCCCTCGGCGTGCCCGGCGTGCCAAAGCGCCGGAAGAAACGCTCGAACGGCGAGCCAGGTGGGAATGGCAGGTCGTCATCGCTAAGGCTGGATTCGCCAGGACGATCGATCTTCACGCGAACCGAAATCACCGCCGGCTTTACTTTTTCGACGATGTCGGCAAAGCCCACAGGCCGCTGCGCCAGCTCTTGGACCTTTTCGGTCAAGTTCTGCGCCTGCGCCGTCTCGGCAAAAGCGCCCGGCGCGTATGTGTGAGGTGAGAAAACCAAGCCGGCTACGGCAAGACTTGCCACTGTCGTCGTCAAAAGCGCTAAACGTCGCGCCGACAAAATACGCCGGGATTCTCGGAAATTACCCTTCATGCCTGTCTCCAAATGCGGTCGGTTCCGTGTGAGCGGTTCGTCTTGTGCCGAAGATGGTGCGCCGCGCCTTACGGCGCTCTGTCGGCAGCATTAAAAATTTGTAATGTTATTCGCCAGATGCTCGGGAAGAAAAACATGTGCTGCATCCGGTACTTACGTGCGCTGAGCGCAACACTTGATTTTAAAAAAGCCGAGCAACGTGCCCCGAGCCCGCTATGTGCCGTGGTCCTCAGCCAAAATTCTCTTCAACCGCGCCTCTTCGGCAGCGGTGAGTTTCGGGGCAGGTTCCAGCGCGCCCCCTCGCCGGCGTCGGGCGGCGACCACCAGCACCGCGAGGCCGATGAGCAGAAGTCCAGGCGGCAAGCCCCACAACCCCGCGGTGGCCCATGACAGCCGCGGCTTGAGCAGGACGAATTCACCGTAACGTGCGACTAGAAAATCGAGCACTTGTGCGTCGCTGTCTCCAGCTTGCAGTCGTTCGCGAACCAGAACGCGCAAATCATGCGCTAGAGGCGCGTCGGACTCATCGATTGATTCATTCTGACAGACCATGCAGCGAAGCTGCTGTGACACGGCGCGCGCACGGGTTTCGAGCGCCGGATTCGGCAAAATCTCGTCCGGTTGCACCGCCGCCCATGACAGCGAGGGATGCAAAAGCGCGATCAGAAGGACCAGCAAAGAAAGGCGTCTCATGACCTTCACTCCGCCGCGCGCAATGCCGTTCTGGCTTTCGCCGGCTGCGGCGCACCGACGCGCAGGCGCCGGTCTGAAAGCGATAAAGCGCCGCCTGCGAACATGATCGCGGCGCCGAGCCAGATCAGCAAGACGCGCGGTTTGAAATAGACCCGCACCGCCAGATCCCCGTTTGGCATCGGATCGCCGAGCGAGAGGTAGAGCTGGCTCACGCCGCGTGTCATCAGCGCCGCCTCGGTGGTGGTCATGTTGCGGCTCGGGAAACTGCGCCGGCTCGGCTCCATGACCCCGATCAAATCGCCGTTCTTGCGGTGGACGAGAAAGCGGCCGACCATGTCGTGATAATTCGGGCCTTGCCGGCTGAACAGGCCGGTGAAGGTCAGCCGGTAACGGGCAATCTCCAAATTGTCACCGATCTTCATCTCCGCGATCCGTTCGCTGCCCCATGCGGTCGCGGCGACAATGCCGAGCAGCGTGACGCCGAGGCCGAAATGCGCAAATGCGGTGCCCCAAGCCGAACGCGGCAAGCCGATGGCGCGCCGCAGCGCCGCACGAAACGGCACACGCATAAACAGCGTGCGCTCCGCGATGTCGGTAACGGCGCCGGCCATGACGAAAACGGCAACGCCGGCTCCGAACGGCGCCAGGACCGGTCCGCCTTGTTCGAGCGCGAAAGTCGCGGCCATGGCGAGACCGGCGAGTATTGCCGCCGCCAACAGACGTTGCGCCGCGCCGATGAGGTCGCCACGCTTCCAGCCCATGAGCGGCCCAAACGGCATCACCACCATCAAAGGAATGAACAGCGGACCGAAGGTCGCGTTGAAAAATGGCGGCCCGACCGAAATCTTCTCGCCAGTGAGCGCTTCAAGTGCCAGCGGATAAAGCGTGCCGACAAAAACCGTGGCGCATGCGGTGGTCAGAAACAGATTATTGAACACCAACGCGCCTTCGCGCGAAATCGGCGCGAATATTCCACCTTGCTTGAGAAGCGGCGCGCGCCAGCCATAGAGCGCCAGAGCTCCGCCGATGAACACTACCAGGATCGCCAGAATGAACACGCCGCGCATCGGATCGGTGGCAAAGGCGTGGACCGACGTCAGCACGCCCGAGCGGACCAGGAACGTTCCGATCAGTGACAATGAGAAGGTGAGGATGGCGAGCAGAATGGTCCATATTTTCAACGCCCCGCGCTTCTCCATGACGACGGCAGAATGCAAGAGCGCGGTTCCGGCGAGCCACGGCATCAGCGAGGCATTCTCGACCGGATCCCAAAACCAGAAGCCGCCCCAGCCCAGCGTGTAGTAGGCCCAGTACGATCCACCGGCGATGCCGACGGTCAGACACATCCAGGCGCCGAGCACCCAAGGGCGAACCCAGCGCGCCCAGGCCGCATCGATGCGGCCCTCTAACAAGGCAGCGATGGCGAAGGAGAACGTGATCGAGAAGCCGACATAGCCGAGGTAAAGCATCGGCGGATGAAACGCGAGACCGGGGTCTTGCAGAATTGGATTGAGATCACGGCCCTCAAATGGAGCTTGCGGAATGCGGACGAACGGATTGGACGTGGTCAGAATGAAAAGATGGAATGCCGCCGCAATCCAGGCCTGGACCGCGAGTGCATTCGCTTTAAGCACCACCGGCAGATTGCCGCCGAACACCGCAACCAGCGCGCCGAAGAAGCTCAGGATCGAGACCCACAGCATCATCGAGCCTTCATGATTGCCCCAGATGCTTGTGAGCCGATAAATGAACGGCATTTGCGAATTGGAATTCTCGAACACGTTCAAAACTGAAAAATCCGAAATCACATAGCAAATGGCTAACGCCGCAAACGCCATTGCGACGAAGGCGAAATGCGCGACCGCGACGGGTGCGGCGATGCTCATCAGGACCGTGTCGTTGGTCTTGGTGCCAACAATCGGCATCGTGCCCTGAATAAGTGCCAGCCCCAGCGCCAGCATCAGTGCGTAGTGACCCAATTCGGGAATCATTAGCTGTGCCTTCCGTGCACCTTTCCCATTCCGCACCTGTCAGAGGCAAACGGCACTATCGCAACGCGCAAGTCATTTGGTTGCTTCGCCGACAGGCGTTGCAGCACGTCGGCCATAGTCGTCCTTCCAATGTCCCGACCGTTTCAGCGCGTCGGCGACTTCCTTCGGCAGGTATGTTTCGTCGTGTTTGGCGAGAATCGAATCCGCATTAAACGTGCCGGCAGCATCGAGTGCGCCTTCGGCCACGACGCCCTGGCCTTCACGGAACAAATCCGGCAGCACACCCTGGTAGCTGACCGGAATTTCGTTCTTGCCATCGGTGACTTCGAAACGCACGAAAAGATTATTGCCGCGTACCACACTGCCGTTTTGGACGAGCCCGCCAAGCCTGATCCGCGTTCCCGGCCGCACGTGCTTTTCCATAACGTCGCTCGGCGAATTGAAGAATACGATCGAATCGCGAAGCGCATTGAGCATCAGCGCGACTGCGACGGCGAGCACGCCAACCCCACCGCCAATTAATACAAGACGCCGCTGCTTGCGAGTCATCGTGGTCGCCTCAATCGCATGCGCGGATTACCCTTCGAGCCCGAGACCTTTGACGAGATCGTCGATGCGCTTGATCTGATCGGGCTGATCGGACAGCGCGCGCCGCGCGTCGTCCGCGGCACCCTTTGCTTTGTCGCGGTCGCCAAGGACGGCATAGGCGCGAACGAGGCGCATCCAGCCGTCTACATCCTTGCCATCGGCGTGCAGCCTGTCAGAGAGCCGCTGCACCATCCCGCGTATCATCTCGGCGCGCGCGCCCTCAGGCATATTCTCGGCCGCTGCAATATCGGCAGCGCTGGGTGAGCCAGAACGCGGCGGCTCTCCTGTGACGCGCGCCAGGTCGGCACGGACAAGATCTTTCCACGGCGCGTCCACTGGAGCGTCGTCGAGAAGCGCGCGCCATTTTTTTGCCGCCGCATCGCGATCGCCATCCTGTTCGTCGGCAAGCCCAAGAAAATAGCGCGCCTTGGCATTGTGCGCGTCGCCCGCGACCGCGCGCTGAAAGGCAAGCTTGGCCTCATCGGTGACAACGCCATTGGCCTCCGCCACCAGCGCTTCGCCGAGATCGGATTCACGCACCGGCGTATCACCGTTGAGCGCGAGCGCTTTCTTGCGCGCCAATACCGCATCGGCAAAACGCCCGAGGCGCAAGTAGACCGGAGCGATCACTTCCCAGCCGGCGCCATCATTCGGATTGCTTGCGAGATGATTCTCGACCTGGCTGATAAGGCTGGCGATTGATCGATCCGCTTCAGGCTCATTTGCTCGAGCGAGCGCGGATTGCTCGGGAATATTTGGCGAGCCAAGCTTTAGGTAGAAACCAAGTGCGACAAGGGGCACGACCACAACAGCAACGCCTGCGGCGCGCCGCCGCACGCTTGCGGCAGAGCCTGGCTTTTGCGGAATTGCGCTTTCAGCATCCGCGGCCGCCAGCAATCGCCGCGAAATTTCAACGCGCGCGGATTCGGTTTCGGCCTCGCCAATCAAACCAGCCGCGCGATCGCGATCGATCTCCCGCAGCTGGTCCTGATAAACCAGCTGGTCGCTGCCGCCGGCGTCAAGCTCATGCTTTCTCCCAAGCGGCCAAAGCACCGCAAATACTGCCGCGGCGGTCATCACGGCGAAAATGATCCAAAGAGTCATTATGCAAAGTGTCTGAGCTTGACTGCCAAGGCCGAAAATCTCGCCTGCCGGCGCAAAATCCTTTGCGACCACGCCACCGGCGCGGTTACATCACGGCGCGAATGCGGCCGCAATGGGAGTTCGAGCGCGGCAATTTCGCACGATCGCGCTCGATTAACCGAAAATACCCGGTATCGACGAATTCAGGCCGGCCCTCACCTATTGCGGCGAGCCGACGCAAATCGCGATCAACGGCGTATTTGACGCACTGGCAACTGGCCCGCAGGAAGCACCTCTTTCGCCGAGGAACTGCGCTTGATTGCGCGTCGCCCCGCAATAGGCGGTAACCAGGATCTCGTTGTCCTGACATTGCACCGAACACCCGGAGACGCAGTCAGACCGGATGACCCTGACGCTCGGGCTGGGCGGGCCCGGCGGCCCTTTTTCGCCCTGCGGACCAGGGGGCCCCGGAGGCCCCGGCGGACCGACCGGACCAGCATCGCCTTTGGGACCCTGAGGTCCCGCTGGGCCTGGATCGCCTTGCGGGCCCCTGCCGCAGGCGGCCAAGCCGACGAGCAACGCCACCGCCAGTGTCAAATGCGACACGCGCATCGTCATAATTCTCCCAGAGAAAGCCGCCCCACATCGCCGCTTAGAAGATCAAACCCAGCAGTTCGGCGCAAGGCAAATGCTGGCAGTTACGGAACGGTTTGTCTAAGTTGCAATCCGCGAGGCCTGCAGGATGAAACGGCGAACAGAAATATGACCGCTAAGAAATTTGTCACGATTTGCGCGCTCATGCTCTCATTCATTGCCGCCGCTGCTCTGGCTGTTTCAGCGGTGAACGCGGAAAATTAACCAGCACGGGTCGTCAAGATCGTGGTGCCGTTTCCTGCCGGCGGTACCGCCGACGTAATGCCGCGTGTCGTCGCCGAATGGCTCGCACGCAAATGGGGCCAGTCGGTGATTGTCGAAAACCATACCGGCGCTGGCGGCAATATTGGCGCGGAAGTTGTGGCGAAGTCGGAACCCGACGGCTACACGCTACTCGCTTCGCCTCCGCCGCCCTTGGTCATCAATCAGAATCTCTATCCTCACCTTGAGTTCGATCCGCAACAATTCGTGCCAATCATCGTCATGGCGCGGGTGCCGAATGCACTCGTGATCAATCCGAACAAGATTGCGGCGAATTCAGTCAAGGATTTCATCGCCTTTGCCCAGGCGAACCCGGGCAAGGTGACGGACGCCACGCAAGGCAACGGCACCACCTCGCAGCTGACGTCTGAAATGTTCCAGATGGTGGCGCATGTGAAGTTGCAAAACGTGCCGTATCGCGGCTCGGCACCGCCGCTTAACGACCTCGTCGCCGGCAATGTCGACTGCATGTTCGATAATCTGGGTGTCTCGCTGCAGCTCGTTAAAGCTGGGAATTTAAAGCTCATTGCGGTCGCATCGCCGCAACGTATAGCGAGCCTGCCGGATGTACCGGCGATTGCGGAGGCCTTACCTGGCTTTGCCGCCGTTACCTGGTACGCCGTGGTAGCGCCGCCGCGCACGCCGGCCGCGATCGTGGACAAGGTCAATGCCGGCATCAATGCGGCGCTGCATGATTCCGAGGTGCAAAAACGCCTTGCCGAGCTTTCGGCCGAATCGGTTGGTGGCACGCCACAAGCCACGGCGGATTATCTCACGCAGGAAACCGAGCGCTGGAACAAGGTCATTACCGCTGCGCATGTGACGCTGGATTAGCATCGGTCCGGCCACCGCTCGGGAACTGGAGAAAAAATGAAACACAGCGTCGATCGCATTCTAACGACTCACGCCGGAAGCCTTCCCCGCCCGCCGGATCTCCTTGAGCTTGTGAATAGCGGCGATAGCGCCGCCTTCGACCAAGGCAGCAATACGCAACGATTACGCTTTGCCGTGAGTGAGATTGTTCGCCGACAGGCCGAGCTCGGCATCGACGTGATCGATGACGGCGAATACGGCAAGCCGAGCTTCGTCAGTTACATCAATGAACGGCTCGGCGGCTACGAAGTCGACACCCGCGCCGGTCCGCGCAACCAGTGGGAAACCTCTCGCGAGGGCCGCTCCTTTCCGGAGTTTTATGCACAGTCCAGTCCGGCCTCGACCCACACCCACATGATCTGCACCGGGCCGATCACCTATAAAGGCCAGGCGCAGCTCAAACGCGACATCGACAATCTCAAAGCGGCGCTGCAAGGCGTTGCAGTGCAAGAAGCGTTTATGCCGGCAATCTCGCCAGCCAACATCGAAGACTGGCAAAAGAACGCGTATTACAAATCACCAGAGGAATATCTTTTCGCGATAGCGGACGCGATGCGCGAAGAATATACGGCGATCGTCGATGCCGGTTTTCTGCTGCAGATCGACGACCCGCGTCTGGTGACCTATTACATCCTGCATCCGGAGGCGAGCATCGAGGATTGTCGCAAATGGGCCGAGCTTCGTATCGCGGCCCTTAATCACGCGCTACGCGATATCCCGCTCGAAAAAACCCGATTCCATACTTGCTACGGCGTCAATATGGGCCCGCGAATTCACGACATGGAGCTTAAGGATATCGTCGACCTCATCCTCAAGATCCGCGCCGGCGCCTATTCGTTCGAGGCCGCAAACCCGCGCCACGAACATGAGTGGAAAGTGTGGAAAAACGTCAAACTTCCGGACGGCAAAATCCTCATCCCGGGAGTCATCTCGCATTCGACTATCCTGGTTGAGCATCCCGAACTGGTCGCAGACCGGATCATCCGCTACGCCGAAATCGTCGGCCGCGAAAACGTAATCGCCGGATCGGACTGCGGCTTCGCTACTTTTGCTGGATCGAAGGAAGTGCATCCGTCGATCGTCTGGGCCAAGTTCAAGGCGCTCAGCGATGGGGCCCGGATTGCTTCCGACCAGCTGTGGCGACGCTAGCCGGCTGGCCCGGGCGCGCTTCTGATCCTCGCGATACATCGGGGCGCCGGCATAGATCACATAGCGCAACGACGCGCGATTGTATTTGTCGGCGGCCGGATGCTCGGCGAGCATTTTCAAGATCGTGGGCACAGTGAAGATATTGGTCACGCGCCAGCGCTCGATCAGCCGCCACGTCTCTTCGGCATCGAACCGATCGCCTGACAGCACCGTCTTGGCGCCGCGCGCAACTTGCGCTAGCGCGTGAATGCCGGCGCCGTGTGAAAGCGGTGCGACCGCGAGCGAAACGTCGTGGTGCGTTGTGCCGGGCATCAGATCGCACAGATGATTGGTGACGACGAATCCCATTTGTCCGTGCGTCAGCACGGCAGCCTTCGGGCGGCCGGTCGTGCCCGAGGTGAAAAAGAACCAGCAGGGATCGTCGTGTTCGACTGCGGTGTCCGGAGCAACGCGTCCCTGATGTTCGCCGACTATTGTCTCATAATCGTCGCCGAACGGCGATGCGCCGATCGAGACCACAAGATTGATCGAAGGCGCAGAGCCGGTGGCGCCTCGTGCATGTTCGGGAAATTCCCGGCCGCAGATCATCGCAGTGGCGCCGCTGACGCGGGCGAGGTAAGCGACTTCATCCGCCGTCAATCGAAAATTCGTTGGCACCCAAATCGCTCCGAGCCGGAAACACACGAACATCGACTCGAAGAGTTGATTGCAATTCCTAGCCAGTACGAGGACGCGGTCTCCCTTGCTTACGCCGCGCGCCGAAAGCGCTGCAGCCATGGCGTCGACGCGGGCGTCGAGCCGCGCCCACGTCCACCTATCTCACCCGACACCAGGCCGACCGCGTCCGGATATCGCTTTGCGGATTGCCGTAAAAAATGCGCAAGGTTCATCACCCGCCGCGAGCATGGCGCGATGCCGCCTTTTGGTACTGATGCGCTTATTCGCGCTCTCTCGCGAGATCAATTAAGAAACCCGGTCGATATCCATGGCACGGCCGCGACGATGATCGTTCCCATCACCAGCGCGAGCATATAGCCCCAGATTGGTCGCATGCCAGCGACTGGTTCGACCCGACCGATCGCGCATGCGGCATAGTAGCCGACGCCAAATGGCGGCGCGAATAGGCCGATGCCCATCGCTAGGATCACTACCATCGCGTAGTGGACCTCGTGGATGCCGACCGCCTTGGCGATGGGAAATAACAACGGCCCGAACAGCACGATCGCCGGAATGCCTTCGAGCACCGAGCCAAGCACAACGAAGGCGACGATCGAGGCGGCCATAAAACTCACCGCGCCGCCCGGCAGGCCAGTCATTGCGGCGGCAAGCGTGCGCGAGAAACCAGATTGGGTTAGCCCCCAGGCCATTGCGGTCGCTGTACCGATGATCAGGAGGATTGCGCCCGAAAGGGCGGCGGTCGCGACCAGCATCGGACGCAGCGCCCGCCAGTCAAAGCGGCGGTAAACCAGAAGGCCGGCAACGACAGAATAGGCGATGCCAATTGTCGAGACCTCAGTCGCGGTGGCGACGCCCTCGACGACGGCCGCTCTGATCAGGAACGGCAACGCAAGCGCCGGCAACGCGACGACGAAGCTACGGGCGATCTCGCGCTTGGCGGCACGATCGATTTGGCCGAGATCTTCACGCCGATACCGCCAGCGGATAACAAAACACAAGAGACACGCGAGCACGATCGCGGGCAACAAGCCGCCAGTGAAGAGTGCGGCGATCGACACTCCCGTCACCGACCCGATGGTAATGAGGACCAGGCTCGGCGGAATGGTTTCAGTCTGGGCGCCGGTGGCCGACAATAGCGCGACCAGGTCGCCGGATTTGGCGCCCCGCGCCTTCATTTCTGGAAACAGCACAGGCGCAACCGCCGCCATATCAGCGGCTTTCGAGCCGGAAATTCCCGAGACCAGATACATCCCGGCAACCAGGACAAAATGCAGCCCGC
>Ga0310909_10000006_pt1 | contig 75865 bp, 65 predicted proteins | sample GREbulkMGT000H_FD_203449 | JGI IMG/M metagenome (GOLD analysis project Ga0310909, IMG submission 203449) | Lab enrichment of tropical soil microbial communities from Luquillo Experimental Forest, Puerto Rico - GRE.bulkMG.T000H | ecosystem: Environmental > Terrestrial > Soil > Tropical forest >... | reverse complement strand
GAAGCTTGCTCTCCGCGTAAGCCGTCGAACCGTTCCAGCGGCGCTTCTTCCAGAGAATGTCGTCAAGATTGGCGTCGGCATGATGGTGCATACCGGAGCTCAGATAGACGAGCCGCTTGGGCCGCTCGATCAGCGCGGTCAGGATATAGGCCGACAGCGTGTTGATGGCGAACACATGCGGCAGGCCGTCAGCGGTCACGCGATGGCCTTCGCGATAGCCGACCGCCGCGTTGTGAATCACGGTGTCGAAGTGGCCGAGTGCATTGACCTGGGCTGCAACTTCCTTAGCGCCGGAGATCGTCTCGATGTCGCCGACCACGATCGCCTCGGTCTGGGTCGCTTCCTGGCGGACTGCTTCAGCGCGCTTGGCGTTACGGGCGTGAAGGACGACGCTGTGCTGACGAGCAAATCGGCGGCCATCAGGCCGAGGCCAGTGGACGATCCAGAAATGAAGATGCGTGACATGGTGCTGCTCCTCAGCTGAAGGCCATGTACGGCCACACGCCATAATCGCACAGACCGTAACAGCAGACGGCGAGAAGCAGCAGTGCTTCTCGCCATCGTGAGTTCGATGTCCGCTTTGGGTCAAAAACGGACATGCCGCTCTGAAACTGCGATGTCCGCTTTGCCCCCAAAAGCGGACATTGCTGAGCGCGATCGCCATGTCCGCTTTGTGCCAAAAGCGGACATTCGGCGCTGCGGCAGAGACTGGCGTTATTCGATGACCTCGTTGGTGCCGCCCTGCCAAGACCCCCGCTATCGATTAAAGGCTAGCAGGTCCGGGCTCAGTGTGTGCCAACTCGGTGGAGCTGGAGTGTGCTGGATCAACTTGTGGCCCAAATAACTCCGGATGGTGCGCGTATCGACGCCATCATGTGCAGTCCCGTCGTTGAACAGTCCGAGACCCGGCGTTATCGTATTGCGTAGGCCCTCGCGACACGAACCAGATCCTGCTTCAGCAGGTAAAGCGAGACCGCCAACAGCACCACATCCTTCAACGTTGCCGGTCATGGCCGGAAATCCGCCGGCCGAGGCGTCCCAGCCGTCCGGCATAAAGGGAATAATCGTGACCGTCGTGAAGAAGGTGACGGCCGAACCGGCGGCACCAAGAATACCGAGCCGCTTGTCCCAAAAGCCCGCGAACAGCAATGCGCCGAAGATCCACTCAAAGGTACCGAGAAACCAGCTGGCGCCACGCATGCCAAATACGGGATACAACCACGAAATCAGCGGACCATTGCTGATGAATGGAACGAGTCTCTCGGCCTCGTATTCCCACCACTTTTGATAACCAAAGAACAGAAAGATGATCACCATCGAGGCACGGAGGAGATGATAATCCCAATCCTTCGCGAGCAGGCCGGACTTTTGCAAGAATCCAACAAAGGGATTGAGCATGGCATTGAGAAACGTGTTCATTCTCGTAATCCCTGTCTTGACGCGGCGAAGCAGTCAATCGACGTTGATCCAAACAGTCCTGGCGGCATCAACTCCGCGCACGGCCTGATTCTGTTCGACGGCGTATGCGTCCTCTGCTCGCGCGGCTGCGGCTTCGTCAGCAAACGTGATCGCCGCGGCTATTTTCGCTTCGTTCCAATCCAGCTGACGGAGGGACGTCCGCTCGCTGAGCAGCTCGGCATCGATCCTGATCGCCCGGATTCCTTTGCGTTCGTGGCGAACGGTCACGGCTATGTAAAATCGGAAGCCGTGCTGCGCATTGCGCGCGAGCTTCCGCGCTGGCAGTGGACTTGGGTCTTCCACTTTATCCCACGGTCGATCCGCGACGCAATCTATGATCGGGTCGCGCGCAACCGCTATCGTTGGTTCGGCCCTCGTGACGCTTGCATCCTGCCGAATTCGGACGGTTCTTGGCCATCGTGAGCCGCGCCGAGACTGAGGGACAAAGCGACATGGCCGCTTTGGCGGAACGCGGTTACGACCTCGTCGTGCTTACGTCGACCGGCGCCCCGGCGACCTTTTATTTTTCGGTAATACCGCCGCTGGCAGTGCTCGAAAAATCCCCGACCTCGAATCTGTTCGTCGCGAGTTGAGGTAGATGGACCTAGTCGGAACTAGGTTTAGGTTACTCTGGATGATAAGCCGCAGGCATGTCAGCGTCATGTGCCGCTTTGTGCCAAAAGTAGACATTCTGCGCTGCGGCAGAGACCGGCGCTATTCGATCACCTCGTCGGCGGTGGTGACGAGCGATTGTGTCAGACCTAGCGTCCTGGGCCCTGGTACTAGCTCGCCAGCGGCTGGAAGGTTCCCGCTGGCGCGGCATCCAGTTCGGACCAGTCGAGTTCCGTCCGCTAAAATGATCAAGTACGCAGAGGACTGTACGGATGCTGTTCTGAAAGACGAACTGCTCCGAATGTCGGCCAATTGGCTCAAGCTTACATCGACCCCAAGTAGGGCCACCAAGCAATCTATATCCGAAAGTACGTCTGATTAGGCGGCTACAGATTGGCTTAGCAAAGGCCCATAGGGGCTGTGAGGGAGCGCGGGGGCATCGCATGAAGATGCTCGCCGAGTATTTGGAAAACGCAATCAAGTTCGAGAAAATGGCGGCCGAGGAAAAGGACGCCACGCTAAAAAATCACTTTGAAAAACAGGCCGCAGCTTATCGGAAACTAGCGGAGAAAAGAGCGAAGGTTTACGGCCTCAAATTTCCAAGCGGCCGCGATTAGCGAGCAAACTGATGCTGAACAATTGAGCGACCAAATCCGCGAATGTTTACAGCACGCGGAGGAATGCGCTCGTTTCAGTGTTTATGAGTTTTAGAAACAGCCAAAAATCGACTTTGACGCATTCAGCGTCATCGTCTCTGTGGTCGTCGCTTTGGTCGTTCCGATGCATGGCGCTCGCTCGCCCGCTCTCGCTCCTTGGTGAATAGAGCGTGCAAACCGGGCGGAGTGTCTGAGGGCGGATAAAGTTTTCGGAGTTCCCGCCCAATGTGTTCCATGGTGGTTCAACGGCCCGTTTTGGACACCCTAAGTTCTTTTGCGACACGAAGATTCCAATCAAAAGGGGATCATCTGTCGTGCGAAACTGGCGTGATTATCTGAACGTCGTGGCTGGACCGCTTCGATTTCGCCAGTACCACCACAAACATCACAACGACATTGGCCGGTCCTGTGGCAATCTTTACAGTCGCCGATTGCGATGCCGGCAATCAACCGTTTGCCGCTGCCGCCGCAAAGAGTGCAGCAGGTCATCCTTTGACCACGACATTTAGGACATAAAAATCTATTGGGCATCAGCAGCCTCCCTTTAAGGGCCAGAAATAGAGGCCACTGATGCGTTTTTCTCTGCGGCAGCGACCCGACATGTCGGCAGGTCGCACAACGAGCTTCGCGACCCGGTTAGGTGATCTCTTCTGTCACCAGATGTACTTCGCCGCGATCGCGATTAAGCCGCCTACCGCAATGACTAACACGGCCATTTGCACCCAGAAGTTATTCGCGAAACCGCTTGTGTTTCCGATCTGCGTATTCATTGCCGGATTACCTCCCTTCTGCCGATAGCCCGGCGGAACGCCCGATCCAAGAGCGGCGACGCGAGCCTGAAATGGAAAGTTAGCTGTCGCGCCGCGCCCTCAGCCGTCACAATTCCCCCCGTGCGCCCGCAGCGAATCCTCAGGGATGAATCTGAGCATTCAGCTATGCTTCAACAATTGCTATCTTTTGAGGTCTATATAACTAAACCGTATAGGGCGCGTTATGCGTGGCGACCGCCGCGTCAACCGACTCAAGCTCCATGAATTGGAGGTTCTGCTCGAAGTGGCGCAGGCCGGAAGCATGGCGAAGGCCGCCGCACAGCTTGCGCTGTCCGAGCCCGCCGTCTCGAGGTCGATCTCCGACATGGAGAACACGCTTGGCGTGTCTCTCTTCGATCGCAGCTCCAAAGGCGTCGAGCCGACGCGGTACGGCCGCGCACTCATAAAGCGAGGTGTTGCCGTCTTCGATGAACTCCGGCAAGGGATCAGGGAAATCGAGGCCATCAAGGACCCGACAATGGGAGAAGTACACATCGGTGCGACTTCGACCATCGCGGAGGTCGGGATCGTTGCCGCCGTTATCGGCCAGATGTCCCAGAAATATCCGCGTATCAATTTTCATGTCGTGGAGGCTACGCCCGAGTGGCTTTTCCATAAACTTCGGGAACGCAGCCTCGACTTGATCCGGCTCGGCGGCCTCTCGGAGGTATTCAATGAAAAGCTGTGCAGCCGGGCTCAAGGCTCGTTTTTTCAGCGTCATGATGCTAGTCGTTCCTCTGGCCATGGCGAGTTCCACGGGCAAGACCTTGAACTGGGAAAGCGTTGCGCCATCTTGCTGACGTTCGATCCTGTTGCGAGCAATGATATCGTCTCAGAGATGCTGTACGAAGATCGAATGGTCATCGTCGCGGCGGCCGATAATCGGTGGACTCGGCAGTCGCGGGTCGATCTCGCAGATCTCGTTGACGAAAATTGGACGCTGCCTGAGCCAGAACATCCCGTGACGTCGATCGTGGCCAGCGCGTTCCGCGCAATCGGATGTGAGCCTCCGCCGGTAATCGCCACGGCAGCCCCAGGGCGTATACGCGACACTATGCTGGCGACCGGGCGATTTCTCACTGTGGTGCAGGAATCGGCGGCCACTCGGCAACCAGGCAGACGTCGCTGGACAGGCGCAGTAGCTCCGGCAGCTTGGCAATATTCATTGGCAAAGAGAAGAAATAGTGCTCCTTCGCAGGAGCAGAATCCCCGCCCCTCACTCGATCACCCCGTCGGCGCGCGCGAGTAGGCTTGGTAGGATGACCGCAATCCGCCGCGCCTCGTCGCGTGTGAGATCGCCCGCGGAGCCCTGACCTGATTAAAAGCCAGACACCGCCGCACCTCGGCCAGGACATGTTGGACTTAATTTTGCTCGGACATTTTCGGGACCACGCGCCCAAGCTCGGACCGTTGCTCAGGCGTTAATGCTATCGTTTGTCTTCCCCGACTAAGCCGCGACAGCTTAGGCTATTGCGATCAGCAATGTCAGTAGTGGGAGGGCAACATGGACATGAGAACGGCAATCATCAGAATCTTTGAATGGCTCTGTCTCTTCGGCGTGTATCTTGCGACGACAATCGGCGTTGTGGTCGGGGGCCTCGCGGGCGGTCTTCTGTTTGCCGTCATCGGGGGTGTCGGAGCGTTTTTGGTATCCGCCTTTGTTACTGGCGGCGCGCTTACACTTTTGGATATCGGAGACAGCTTGCACCGGCTGGTCGAAATCGAGGAGAAGCGAGACGCCGAATCTGCACCGCGGCAACAGCTGCTCACTTAACGTTTCCGCCCCAGTTTACTGCTGTTGCAATCAAGGCTTCCGCACCAGCTCCGGCAGCTTGGCGATATTCGCCACAATCCGCCGCGCGTCTAACGCGATTACTGCATTACTGAGAACTGGAGAATTAGCTGCGGCCCCTCGTTTCCTACGGTGCCGACCAATTCCGCCCCGGAACAATGTTGGCGATAAATTGTTCCTTGATCACGGTGTCGGGCGACAACGTGTGTGGGAGAGCCTCACATGAAGCTATTACGCACCACCGCTCTAACCGCGGCGCTGATGACTGCCGCCGTTCCGTCACTCACAACTCCTGCCAACGCTTGGGGTTGGGGCTGGCGCGGCGGATGGGGATGGGGCGGTGTAGGACTGGGGCTTGCAGCAGGAGCCTTAATCGGTGGCGCGATAGCCGCGTCTTCATACGGCTACGGTTATCCGTATTACGGCTATGGTTACGGCTACCCAGCTTACGGCTATGGTTACGGATATGCCCCGGCCTACAGTTACGGCTATGGCTACCCAGCTTACGGCTATGGTTATGGGAGCGGCTACTACGGCGGTTACAGAGCTGCCTATCACCCCGTTATCCGCCGCCATATCTATGCCCGCGCTGTGGGTTTCCGGCGTCACTGGTAAAACGGCTAGAGCATCATGTTGTGACGACTTTCGTCCCGGCGATGATGCAAGTGCGCGACGTAGTTTGATGAATTGGTCATCGTAGCGCCCTCCTACACGCTACGGTGCTGTGGCCGGTCACAGAACCGTGGCCACGGCCTTTGACTCAGCCGACAAAGCACGCGGTCTATTCCTCGACGGACCAGGCCGGCGGGAAGCGGCGAGTTGTCATTTGCGGATTCACAGCAAAGCCGTCGGCGGTACGTAACCGGCGGCTTTGCCTCGTTGCCCCAAACGATGCGCTGGGAACGATGCACGTCGCGGCATCGTCAGGGCTGTCGAACCTGAGGGGGAGAATTTCATGAGAAAGCCCCGGTTCGACCAGAGAATTATAGGCGCTTGCGCGCTACGCTTTCAGTGCCTCTTGCGGCGTACCCCCAAATGCTAGCGACGCGGCTTGATCGCCGTCACGTTGGCGCCGGTCGCCTGGGCGACGGCGACCATCAGATGTGACGCCCACGTATCTAGCGCCGCCCTCTTCTCCGCCATATAGGTGTTGCGATCGTAAGTGCGGATCAGTTTCGGCGGCAGATGGTTTAATACCGCTTCGGCAATGTGGGGCTGAGCGCCCAGCTTGCCGAGCCCGGTGCGGACAGTGCGGCGCAGATCGTGCAACGTCCACGGCTCTTTGAGCTTAGCAATTTTGTTCAATTCCGCTTTGCATCTCGACCAACCGGAGAATCCGCGGGTGAGTGTTCGGCCGAATACGTAATCACGATCGCCACGCTCAATATTGGCTATGATGTCCAAGGCAGCATCGGCGATCGGCACAACATGTTCCTTGCCGTTCTTTGTGCGCTCCCGCGGTAACGTGATCGTGCGCGCGTCCATGTCGATCTCGGACCATTTGAGCCCGCCGATCTCGTCACGCCGACAGCCGGTCAGGAGGATGAGCCTAACGATGCGACCGTAATTGGTGTCCCGTGCGGCAAGCCAAACGCGCGCGGCTTCCGCATCTGATAGTGATCGTTCGCGCGGTTCGTTTTCGGGGCGCTTGTTGGTGCCGGCGACGGGGTTGTGATCGCAAATCCCCTCCCCGATCGCCCAACGATAGAACTTCGATAGCGTAGCGCGGGCGCGATTGACGACGATCGGCCCCTTGTCCTTGGCGATGATAGTCAACGCGCCGGCAACATCAGCGCGGGTGATGTCATTGATTGGGCGGTCATGGAGCCCTGACCAGTGATCATTAAGGTGTCGCTGCTGGATCTCGCGCGTACTGTCTTTGATCGCACCGCGCCTAGCGTCCAAGTAAGCCGGGATGATCGAAGCTAGCGAGTTATGCTTCGGCCTTGCTTTCGCGGTTTCCTGCCGTTGCTGTTCTCGCTTGGCGCCGGGGTGAAGACGATCGCCGTCCCGCGCTTTGTAAACGTCGCTCTTTTGGTCGTGTGCAAGCTTGCGCGCGTCGTCGGGGCTTAACGGCGGGAACGTCCCCAGCCGCATGCGAAAGTTGGCGCCATTGAACTTGTATTGGAATATCCAAGTGTATTTGCCGTCGCGCAAACGAAGTCCGAATCCTTTGAGCTCGTCGTCCCATTCAATGTAGTCTGATTTCTTCCCAGCATTTTTCTTGACGGTGGCAATGGATTGCTTCGTGAGCTTCATGGTAATGCCCCCCGTTTTCGGGAAGCGCCCGGGAAGATTTTCAGTGTCTTCCCCAGTCTTCCCCGGTCCAATCGTGGCAAGATAATACTCGGGCTGTATCACGATAACCCGCATTCTGCAAGGTCTAATGTGGACACTAGATGACTAGGGAAGACAAAAACCCGGGATCAAAAGTCCCGGGCGGAGTGGTTTTGCGACAGTTAGAATGCCACCCGCGTCGTCACTCCCCTTCGCGATGGCGAAGGAACCCGTGTTCTTTGTGACGCAGCGCACAATTCCGAAATCAAGTAAGTTATTGCATTGCAACGCAAATTGTCGGTGAAGCTCCATCGTGCCGACGCAAATCAATCTTGCCGTCGCGATGGAATAGCTTTAGCCTAACTACTGGGCAGAGGGTGGTTCTGAGTTAGGGAGGAAGAATCATGGCTCTGCAAGCCGAGACGCCGGCACGGACGCGCTTGGCCACATACAGCAAGAACCATTGCCCCCAATGCGGCGAGTGGCTGCTCGCCCCCGACTGGTCCGAATATTTCAATGATCGCTGCGTGCGGCACACCTGGTCGTGCCAAAGCTGCGGTTATGAATTCGAGACCTCGGTGTTTTTTGCGCCGCAGGAAGCCGCAGCTTAGCCGCGGAGGCGCGGCGGATAAGCGTGCCGCGCACCGTTGAAGTCGATAATCTCTGTTCTGTCGGTGCTCAGATAAGCGGGCACGAGTAGTGATTTGCCGTCAGCGATTTGCCGTGCCCGCCGGGAATGTTGAGCGCATAATTCGGCTGACATAGGTCCGAATAGCGCCGCAGAAATATTTCGACCACTTCCTCTCGACACCATTTTGCATTCCGGGGCGTCACTCGAATTTTCTGGTTGCTCCACCTGCGCGAGATTTGCACGCCCCGAGATTTGCACGCCCCGTGCCTTCTGCCCGACTTTAACGCCATTCGCCTGCCGAGTGACCGCCGCGCAACCTGCCGCGAAGAACGGAGCCGTGACAAATTCGCCACGGCGTTGCAGATAAAGCTGTTGCGCGCGCGCTGAACCTGCCCCTCTTGCGCGCAACAACGATCCTCGCCGGATGAAGCGTCCCAATACATTAAAGCTCGCTTTATTCCTGTCATTCCTGAGCACGCTCGGGCCGCTATCGCTGGACACTTATCTGCCGTCGCTGCCGGACATCGGCCTCAGCCTTGAAGCCTCGGCGCTGCAAGTGCAGCTGACGATTTCGAGTTATCTGTTCGGCTCCGGGATCGGGGCGATTATCTACGGGCCGGTTTCGGATCACCTCGGCCACCGACCAGTGTTACTGAGGGCGCTGGTTCTCTATGGGATCATGACCACGGCCTGCGCGGTGGCGCCGTCGATCGTCGCATTCATCACGCTGCGCTTCGTCCAAGGAATCGCCGTCGCCGGGGCCATGGCGCTGGCGCGAGCCATGGTGCGCGATATTTCTTCCGGGGTTCGCGCCGGCCGCGAATTGTCACTGGTGGCGTCCATCACCGGGTTCGTGCCGGTCATTGCGCCGGTGATCGGCGGCGCCTTGCAAATATGGTTCGGCTGGCGCGCCAACTTCGTGGCCTTGCTGCTGTTCGCCGTCGTGATCGGCTCGATCGCCGGACTGCGAGTCCCGGAGACATTGCGTCATCCGATCAAGACGCCTTTTTCATTTATCGGCGTGGCGGTGGAGTATCGTTCGGTGGCACGTCATCGCGGCTTTTTCTCGCACCTCGTCATTTTGACTCTCGGTATTGCCGGAATATTCGCCGGCTCTCCGGCGCATCATTCGTCATGCAGAGTACGCTCTACGGATTGTCGCCGGTCGCGTTTGGTGCGAGTTTAGCGATCAGCTCGGCAGGCTACGTCCTCGGCACGCGCATTGCCGCACAGGCCATGATGCGCTCGGCCTGGATTTCGTGATTGGCGTCGGCACCGCAGTCATGGCGCTTGGCGGCCTCTCGGTGGCGGCCGTTGTCGGTTTGGCCTTGTCGAACGTCCTCTGGCTCGTCGGCGCCATGACGCTCTACGCAACCGGGCTTGGCTCAGTAGTGCCGGCGACCAGGGCGGCAGCGCTGACGCCGTTCCGGGACCGTGCCGCCACCGCCGCGTCCGTCATGGGTTTGACGCAGCAGACCGGCGCTGCGGTGTCGGCGACGGTGGTCGCCTTTTATCTCGGCCACTCGACATGGCCGATCGCCTCGGTGGTCGCTGTGATGGGCTGCCTGTCCTTTGTGACTTGGCTTTTGACCCGCCGCCTACGCGCCGCAGCGCTGAAGTGACTGCGGCCGTGTAGCTGGGGTCAGCAAAATTACCACTCTAATTAAAGAGACGGTTTGCCGCGAGCTCCGATACTTTCTCGCCCTTCGACATTCGATCCATCATTTGAAGGATCGTTTCTGGAATTTGAATTTGCTCGCTTAGATGCTCGTTTATGTCGACTGAGCTTCGGCCATGATCGCCTGGACACCTGACATTTCCATTGCCGCTTTCTGGACGGCTGGCTCGAATCGAATCAAGTAAGGTGCCGACCTGATGAGCAAAACCTGACCTGCCCGCACGAGCCGCTATGGGATCTATCCCGATCAGAAACGCGCCGCAGTCAAATTCCGATTTAACGTCAAGACCGGCACGTCCTCCGGCAAGCGGGCCGGCCAACATTTCAATGGGTAAATTCAATGCCCATCCCCTGCGTCCGACAAACGCTCGGACAGCATCGACTTCGGACGGCGCAGTGGTCACGTCACCTGCGCTGCTTAGGAACGGCCCAGAAACGAGACCTCTACCCTCAAGCGTCGCTTGACGAATTTCTCCCCAGACAACTTCTGACGTGGCAAAATCGAACGTTTGCGGCACGCCACTTGGCGTCGGAAACGAAAAGCAAATTGGATTAGTGCCAGTTATCGGATCAACAGACCCAAACGGAGCGACAGCCGCCGGCCCTGCCGTATTCGCCAATATGCCGACAAAGCCTCGCTGCGCCAAACGAACTGTGTAGGGATACAGTGAACTATACCGACTAAAGTTGTGCACGAAGGCGGCGACAACACCCATCGCCGAACAACGCTCGCACACCAGTTCGGCGATTTGCCGAAATAATAGAAATCCGTTGCCGCCATTCCCGTCAACGGAAATGACCGCGCCGTATTCCACTATATCTGGTTTGGCCGCCAGATCGCCGAACTGAAGCGACCCCAGTTTCCCAACACCGTGCGTTTTTGTGCCGGTAAGTTCAGAAACGACGAACTCTTCAGCTATCTCGGCCGCAAGTTCTCGTGAAAACCCTTGGCCCTGTAGCGCGACTATGGATGCCGACAGTAGCTCGGCGATAGATATGAGCGGCATGGCGCCAAACGTGCTGGAGGTCGGGTGTGCGCTGTTTTTGAAACCAAATGGCGGTTTCTGGGGTTCTGCGCTTCAGACTTTCAGATATTTCTCGCGCGGCTCACCTGCCAATGTTTCGAACGGTTTCGCTTATCACATCAAGCGCCTTATAGAACACGCGATCCGGTTTCAATAACGACAGCCTGACATTACCGGTATGTTGATCCTGCGAGTTCCAATAGAACAAACGGCCAGCCAACAAAGATACCTGAAACTCACCTAGCTTTCGGACAAGCTCAAGGTCGGTAAGACCGGTTGCGGAACAATCTATCCACGCCAACGGCAAAGAGCATGACCGATTGTTTCTGACAAGAGTCAGAGGAGTTTCCAACAACGCCCTCTCAACATGATTCATCCTCCTTGTAACTTCTTGGTGGACGATCTTATCGATGCCGACGCTTAGCGTTCTCTCCATAAGCGCATTCAAGAAAGCCAGTGTGAAATTGCTGTGGCACAGAAATATTTCCTCATACAGCATTCTCAGATCTTCGGCCAAAGATTCGGAATAAACCATGAGGCTGGCCTTCGCATCCTGCGACGGCCAAGTCTTTCCGGTGTCCTCTATAACGACATAGTTGAGGCCGCTGTCATTCAGGATTTTGTAGGTGTCGAAAACCTGCGTGGAATACAATCGGAATGTCTTATCTACGAAAAGTGTCACACCCATGCGCGCGCATAACTCGCAGAGCGCACTGAATTCCTCGGCGTCTAACTGGAAACCAGTCGGATTGTTTGGCGTGACAATGAATAGGCTTTTCAGATCATACGTTCTTATTTTAGTTTCCAGAGCATCCAAGTCGATCAAATCGCCTTCGTGCACGCATGCGATTTTCACCCCTCTGCGGCGAAGAACCAGATAGAGATTATCGAACACAGGTTCCAGCAGACCGACATTGTAACGTCGCATATGCAACCACGTAGCTATGATATCGATCGAATTGGTGGCCGTGGGGCAAACGGAATAAAAGCGATGATTTGCAAGCGCGGACGAACCAAACACTTCTGCTGAAGTGAGCTTAAACTCCTCTTCCATGTCGGGAACGGACCTTGACACGGCGTGATTCCATATTTCTGGAAGATCTTTGATAATAGGCTGCAGCTCGGTCGGAACATCATGATAGGCATGACCATTTGCAAGATCATAGAACGTATTAAAACCTACAACTTGAGCCTCAGTCAGAGTCGTGTAGCGGGTGCCCAGTATATTTTTAGTACTCGCGGCCGCGGTCATTGATCCCCCAATAATTTGACTTCGGTCGTATGGTTTAGTCTCGCGCCCCGGATAACCGGCAAATCCCTAAGATTTGTGACAGCCATTCTGTTTTCAACGCGAGAAATTCTTGCCTAAGCATCCAAGATTATTTGTTGGACACTTGATACGCGCTTACTTCGTCACGCCGGCGACGCAGGTGGCGGCGTTGATGTCGTCGATGATTGCAGAAAAGAATTAGCGGTCGCCCGATATTTCTTCCCCCACGCTGCAATGTCCGGACGACAATCGCGGTAATTACTTTTAGAAAGCTACAACGCACCGAGATTTATTTTCGTGAAAAAGATTCATCTTACTCGACAAACCTTCACGCGCCTTTTGCGTGCGCATGGTTTTTTTGCATCTGACGATTGAGTGGCCGGCGGCTTACTGTCACTCCCGCGGCGGCGGGTAGAAGTGCCGCGCTCCTTTAAAATCGGTGATCTCTCCTCCGTCGGCGCTCAGAAACGTGGGCCCAATCGGCGATTTGCCGTGACCACCAGGAATGTCGAGCACATAATTCGGCTGACATAGACCCGAATAGCGTCCGTGCAGCGCGCGCATTAAAGCCTGCCCTTCGGCAATCGAAGTGCGCAAATGCGCCGTGCCGGGCGCGTGATCAGCGTGGTGCAGGTAATATGGCTTGATCCGGCACTCGACTAGCGCTCGCATCAGGGCGCCGAGCGTTTCCATATCATCGTTGACGCCGCGCAAAAGCACCGACTGCGACAACATCGGGATGCCGGCGTCGATCACGCGTGCGCAAGCGGCCCGCGCCTGTTTGCTCAGCTCGCGCGCGTGATTGGCGTGCAAGACCATGAAGGTCGCCTTGCCCGTGCGCAGCGCGCGCAACAGTGCCGGCGTGATGCGTTCCGGCATCGCGATCGGGATACGCGTGTGCAGACGGACGACTTTCACATGATCGATCACGGCAAGGCGCGTCATTATGTCTTTCAGGCGGCGCGGCGGCAGCAAGAGCGGATCGCCGCCGGTCAAGATCACTTCCCAAACCTCCGGCGTGTGGGCGATGTAATCGAGCGCGGCGGTGAGCGCTTTGCCTGTGAGCGCGCCACGTCCCGGCCCAACCATTTCGCGGCGGAAGCAAAAGCGGCAATACACCGCGCACGCATTGACCACTTTGAGGAGAACGCGGTCCGGATAGCGATGCACCACGCCCGCGACCGGACTGTGGGTTTCGTCACCGATTGGATCGCGGTGTTCTTGCGGATGAAATGCCAGCTCCCGCTCGTCGGCAACAAATTGCCGCGCGATCGGGTCGTGCGGATCCGCAATGTCGATCAAATCGGCCAGCACCGGCGTGATCGCCACGGCATAACGCGCCGCGACGTTCTGCAATGCCGCCACCTGCTCGGGCTTTATCAGTTGTGCGCCGACCAGATCGGATACGCTGCGAAGAGTTTTGTGTCCTGCCGGCATAGCCGACCTCATTGTTTTATGGTTCGTTGCGTGGAGCGCCGCGGGGTACGCGATGCCACTCTATTGCGATGGATCCTCAAGCGGTGTCCAGAGCACCTGATCGATCCGCGACGCCCCGGTCGCCAGCATGACCAGCCGGTCGAGACCAAGCGCGACACCGCAGGCTTGCGGCATATGCGCGAGCGCCGCAAGGAAGTCCTCGTCGATCGGGTAACGCTCGCCGTAGCGGCGCTCCTTCTCCGCCATTTCCTGTTCCAGCCGCCGACGCTGCTCTACCGGATCTGTCAGTTCGCCAAAGCCGTTGGCGAGTTCCACGCCACAGACATAAAGCTCGAACCGTTCGGTGACGCGAGGATCGCCCGTGCGCTTAGCCAAAGCGGAGAGCACGGCGGGATATTCGTCAAGGATCGTGGCCCGACCAATACCGAGATTGGGCTCGATCCGCTCGACCAGGATACGGCTGAAAATATCGGCCCAGCAATCGTTCGCGGCAGTCCGGATGCCGGCGTCCTGCGCCGCGTGCGCCAAGCGATCACGATCCGCCGTGCCGCCATCAAGCGTCGTCAGAATGTCGATCTTGGCAAAGCGCGCGAAGGCTTCCGCGACCGTGAGCCGCTCGGGCGCGGCGAATGGGTCGGCCGCGCGGCCGCGAAGGCTAAATTGGCGGGTTTCCGCGACCCGCGCCGCCTCGCGCAGGATCGCCATGCAATCGTCCATGAGCGCATCATATGGCTCGTGCGTGCGGTACCATTCAATGAGCGTGAATTCTGGATGATGCAGTGCGCCGCGCTCGCGGTTGCGAAACGATTTGGCGAATTCGACGATGCGCCGCTCGCCGGCCGCGAGCAATTTCTTGCAGGCAAATTCTGGCGAGGTGCGAAGATAAAGCGGAGACGAGCTGCCGTCCGGCGATGCCAGCGCGGTGGCGAAGGCGTGCAGATGCGTCTCGTTGCCGGGCGAAATCCGCAAGCTCGCGGTGTCGACTTCGACAAATTCTCGATCAGAAAACCAAGCGCGTAGCGCTGCCACGATCCGCCCCCGCGCCAGGAGTATCGGCCGACGGTCGGCATGAATGTCGGGGTCCCAAAAGGGAGAGGAAGACGGCGGAACACGCGGCATGATCCTGTCCAGCACGTTCCTTGGCTAGTGTCCCGATTCCGAAGTTTGCAAGAATTTGCGGCAAGCCATAATGCAAACTTCGGAATCAAGGGGGACACTAGCAAGTTTACGATTCTAGTGTGGTTTTTGGATTTGAAGTTCCTATACGAGCAAGCCGGTTAATCGTAGGAACTTCAAATCACCACACTAGCGGCAATTGAGAAATAACTAGCGGCCAGGCACAGGATCAGTATGTTGCGCCCCAGCATCCGAAAGCTAATCTGTAACCCATTGATATTGAGGAAGCCGTGAGAGTCATCGCTAGTTCGCTGCGCAAAGGCAATATCGTCGAAATCGACGGCAAGCTCGGGGTCGTCATGGCCGCCGAGAACATCCACCCTGGCAAGGGCACTCCGGTGACCCAACTCGATATCCGGCGCATCAGCGATGGGGTCAAGGTTTCGCTGCGCTACAAGACCACCGACCAGGTCGAGCGCGCCTTTGTCGAGGATCGCAAGCACCAATACATGTATCAGGACGGCGACGGCTTTCATTTCATGAACATGGAAAGCTACGATCAAGTGGCCGTGCCCGCCGACATCATTGGCGACCAATCGTCCTATTTACAGCCGGAGATGGAGGTCACCATCAGCCTGCACGAAGGCACCCCAGTCGCGATCGAGTTGCCGCCCAAGGCGGTGCTGGAGGTGGTCGAGACGGAGCCTACGGTGAAGGGGCAGACTGCAGCGTCTTCGTATAAGCCGGCGCTACTTTCGAATGGGGTGCGGACAATGGTGCCGCCTTTTGTCACGGCTGGGACCAAAATCGTCGTGATGACTGCGGACGGCAGTTATGTCGAACGGGCAAAAGATTGAGTTTTGCTCGCTACGTGACAGAGTTCCTGAACACTATCTGAATATTTATTCATCCTGCCGATGGTGCGGCCGAGAAAATTTGCCGCACCGCTTGGCATGGAGCGCGTTGAACGCGATAGTAGCGAATCTCAAAGTTGGGATTTGCCGCGTGCGCGTGCCGAGCGAAATTCGGACATGGCTGTGCGCCGCCGCGATCGCCTCTCCGATCGCGCTCGCGCCAGTCGATGCCGTTTTCGCCGGCTGCAAGCCCGATCATTTCCGGCCGCTGTTCTTCATCAAAAGCATGGGCGCCTGTTCGTTCGATCCCGAGACATTGAGCTTTGCCGGCACGCCTTCGGAACAAGCGATGTGCCTGATGCGCGGCATGGATGCGACGCGCAATTTGGTGCCGCCGTTGCAAAACCTCCCGGCTGCACTCGCTGAGCGCGTCGGACAAACGACGGGACTGCCTTCGCGCGCCGTACTCGCCGATTATCTTTCCACGCTGGGGCTCGAAGGTGAGTTCGGCGATTTTCTGTGGCTGCCGGTGTCGCGCGCACACGACAACCAACTTGATGCGCCGATGGCGCGCTATTTCGTTATCCACGATACCAGCGGGCCCAATTTCGGCCACGGCTCCTTTCCTGGCGATATTGATGGCGCCGGCAAGGTCAACGATTTGCGGAATTTCGAATGCCACGACGGATGGGGCAAAGCCCATGTCGTCATCAGCCGCACCGGCGAATTGCTCTTAGCCCACGATTATTCGATTCCCTGGCGTGAGACGAAATTCGAGCAGGCGGCGGAATTTGGCGGCGCGCTGAAAGGACTGTTCGTGCACAACGAAATGATTCAGCCGCGGCGAAGCGCGCCCGGCCGCGGCCGGCGCAACGACGCGCGCTCGCCCAATCCAGCTTTTACGCCCGCGCAATATGATCGGATCGCGCTCCTTTACGTGATCGCCAGCGTTCGCGCTGAGCGATGGCTCATTCCGGCATTCCACGCTGCGATCGATGCGCAAATTGCCAATGGTCATGACGATCCGCTCAATTTCGACATCGAAAGTTTTGCCAAAAGCCTCGACGGCGTAATTGCAAAACTGGGAACGCCCGACCAGATCCAAGCCGCGCATCAATAAATCCAGACCGTTCCCGGCGCCACAAATTCGCGCCACAGCGAGCCTTACGCGATGGAAAATTAGCGGCGGCGGGAAATAATGTCCTGATCATGACGGAATCACATTCAAGTTCAACGCGACGCGCCGTGCTGAGTGCGCTCGGCGGCGTCGCCGCGACGCTGCTCGCGTCACGCGACGCGCGGGCTGACGTTAGTTTCGACAATTGGGTCGCCGCCTTCCGCAGTAAAGCCGTCGCCCACGGCATCAGCGAGGAGACGTATACGCGGGCGACGCGTGGCGTCGAGCCCGACATGACGGGATTGGCCGCGATCCGCAACCAACCGGAGTTCGACCAGCAGCTTTGGCAATATCTCAACCGCGCCGTCTCCGACTGGAGAATTACGGCCGGGAAAGCCAAAGCGAAAGAATACGCGCCGCTGCTTGCGCACATTCAACGGGATTTCGGCGTCGAGCCATCGTTCATGCTTGGCGTCTGGGGCATCGAGTCGGCATTCGGCGACCCGGTGGTTGAGAAAAACCATATGCGACTGGTCATTCCGTCGCTGGCGACGCTCGCCTGGGCCGAGCCACGCCGCCGCAGTTATTGGGAAAGCGAATTGATCAATGCAATGACTATCATTCAGCGCGGCTGGGCCACGCCGGAAGAAATGGTCGGCTCCTGGGCCGGAGCCATGGGGCACACACAGTGGATGCCGGAAGTCTGGTTGCACGTGGGCATCGACTATAACGGTGACGGCAAAATTTCCCCCTATGGTCCGCCGGACGACGCACTTGCCACCACAGCGCGCTTTTTCGTCGAGCGTGGCGGTTACCGCCGCGGCGAGCACTGGGGCTATGAGGTGCGCATGCCACGGCCGATCGGCGGCAAGGGCTCGCGCAGCTACGCCGCCTGGCAGGCGCTTGGTGTTGTGCGCGCCGACGGCGAGCCATACCCGCAGCCGAACGCCACCGCGCGCGCCTGGCTGCCGGTGGCGGGCGGTCCCGCTTTCCTGGTAGGCGCCAATTTTTTCGCTGCGCGCAGCTACAATCCGGCGCTGAGCTATGCGCTTGCTCTCTGTTATCTCGGCGACCGATGCGTCGGCCGGCCGCAATTCGTTCAGCAATTTCCCGGCAGCGAACCGCCGCCGACGCTCGCCGAGGTCGAGGAAATTCAGCGCCGCCTCACTGGGCTCGGCTTTGATACTGGCGGCGCCGATGGCCGCATCGGCAATGCGACCACCCTTGCGGTGCGCAATTATCAACTCAAAGTCGGCATCGAACCGGCCGATGGCTATGCCGGCGTGAGCCTCCTCGCCCGCCTGCGTCAAGGGTCTTGAGTGAAGCAATTATGGCCGGCGCACGAAGGCGATTGAGTTGACTTGTCTATTGAGCGGCGATCCGGTTGGATGATGCCACCGGCCCCGCGGCCTCGATTGGCGAGGCAAAACGACTTTCCCAAAGGAATAGCCCTATGACGCCGCCCCCTTCCGCAACCGCTCGCGCCAAAGCCAACGATGCCGACCCCGGTGTCGCCCGCGTTGAACGCCCGACTCCAGCCGGCGTCAATGCCCCGGGTTTCGGCAGCGATGTGATCGCCGATGCGCTGCGCGTGCTCGACATTCCCTATATCGCGCTCACGCCGGGAGCGAGCTATCGCGGATTGCATGACAGCATCGTCAACTATCTCGGCAATACCAAGCCGCAGATGCTGCTTTGCCTGCACGAAGAAGCGGCGGTCGCCATCGCGCACGGCTATGCCAAAGTGACCGGCAAGGCCATGGTCACCGCCGTCCATTCGAATGTCGGGCTCATGCACGCGACCATGGCGATGTTCAACGCCTGGTGCGATCGCATGCCAGTCGTTGTGCTTGGCGCCACCGGCCCGGTCGACGCCGTCAAGCGCCGGCCGTGGATCGATTGGATCCACACCGCGCGCGACCAGGGTGCGCTGGTCCGTGAATACACCAAATGGGATGACCAGCCGTTCTCGCCGGGCGCTGCGCGGGAAGCGATTTTGCGTGGCACCTGGATCGCCAACACCGTGCCGCAGGGTCCGGTCTACATCAATTTCGACGCCGAACTGCAAGAGGAAAAAGTCGCCGAGCCGCTGCCGCCGATCGAGGTTACGCGTTACATGCCGCCGGTTGCGACCGCAGCGCCCGCCGAACTGGTGCGCGAGGCGGCCGTCATTCTCAAAAGCGCAAGACAAGTACTGCTGCTTGCCGGCCGCAGCTCGCGCAGCACTGAAGCCTGGGACTCACGCGTCGCGCTCGCCGAAGCGCTGAATGCTCGCGTCGTTACCGATCTGAAAATTGGCGCGAGCTTCCCGAGTGACCATCCACTCTACGTCGGATCGCCGCGCGCGATCACGCCCGACAGTGTTGAAGGGTTGAAGAATGTCGATGTCGTGCTCAGCCTCGATTGGGTCGATCTCGCCGGCGCGCTGCGCAGTTTCGGACCCTCGCCTTCGACCAAGGTAATCCAAATTTCCCTCGATCATCGCATTCATAACGGCTGGAGCATGGATCATCAGGGCCTGCCGCCGGTCGATCTGTTGCTGTCCGCCGACCCGGACCGCGTTGTGCCGGACCTTGTCAAAGAGATTGGCAAGAGCGCCAAGCCACACGCGATGCCTTCGCCGCGCGGAACACTCGATAAAGAGCCGGCAAGTTTCACCAATGAACATATCGCGCGGGCCTTGCGCAAAGCGCTCGGCGATCGCGCGGTCACCTACACGCATCTGCCGCTGTCATGGGACGACCGCTGGCTTACGTTCCGCCACCCGCTCGATTACATCGGCTCGGATGGCGGCGGCGGCGTCGGCGGTGGCCCTGGCATTTCCGTCGGCGCGGCGCTGGCGCTGAAAGGCTCGGGACGGCTGCCGGTCGCAATCTGCGGTGACGGCGATTTTCTCATGGGCGTGACCGCAGTCTGGACCGCCGTGCATTACAAAATTCCGTTGTTGTACGTGCTCGCCAATAACCGCTCATTCTACAATGACGAATTGCACCAGGAGCGGATGGCACGCGCGCGCAATCGCCCGATTGAGAACAAATGGATCGGGCAGCGCATGGCCGACCCCGAAGTCGACCTCGCCGCCATGGGCCGCGCCCAAGGCGCCGTCGGATTTGGGCCGGTCACCAAACCGGCCGATCTCGCGGGCGTTCTCGAAAAGGCTATTGCCGCGGTGGACGCCGGCCAGGTAGCGGTCGTTGATGTTCGCGTCGAGCCTGGCTACACGGCCGCCATAACAGCAGCAATGACGCGTGGAGCGAATTAAGATCGGGATTTCACTGCTTGTCATTGCGAGCGAAGCGAAGCAATCAAGTCTAACGTGCTCATCTCGATTGCTTCGTCGCTTGCCTCCTCGCAATGACGATGCTCCCGCAACCGATCTTCAACGACAGCTCCCTACAATTTGAACGTCTCATAAGTCGCGGGATGGAAGAGTTCATCCACTTGGACGCGGCGTGATGACAGTCCCTCGCCGTGATGCTGTGCCAGGAAATAATCGAGCACCTCGCGGTTTGCTTCGACGCCGTATGACCAGAAATCATCGCCCATCAGCGTGCGCGCTTCGCGAAGCCGCTCCTCGACAAACGGCAAGGTGACCTTCGTCGCCGATGTATCCGATAGTTTTTTCAGTCCAACTTGCTTGGCTTGCTCGAACGCCTTGTACACGGCGCCAGCGAGCCAAGGATGACGATCGGCAAGCTCGCGGCGGATACCGAGGACATGCATGATCGGGAAAAAGCCCGTGCGCTTGAAATAGTCTTTCGCCACTGCAGTCGGATCAGGAAACAGCCAGCCGATATGGGCGTGGCCTTTCTCGATCAGCGTCGGCGGCCGCGGCGCGACGAAGCCGTCGATCTCACCGGCTTCAAGCAGTCCGGAAATCGTTGCGCCTTCCGGCGCGTTGTCGAGCCGCACGCCAAGCGGCAACTTGATGCTGATCTTTTCCGGGCGGCCGGCCTGTTCGATGCCGCCGCGTATCCAATGGATGTCCGAGCGCTTGACACCATAATCGTCCTCGAGGAGCGCGCGCGCCCACACATTCGCCGTGAGCTGATATTCTGGGACGCCGACTTTGCAGCCCTTGAGATCTTGCGGCTTTTTGATGCGATCGGTGCGGACATAGATCGAGGTGTGGCGAAAGGCGCGCGAGACAAAAGCCGGCACCGCGATATAGGGACAGTTATTTTGCGCCGTCTTGACCGTGTAGCTCGACAACGATAGCTCGCAAATGTCGAACTCGGCGGCGCGGAAGGCACGAAAGAAAATCTCTTCAGGGACGAGCGTCATATAAACCGGATCGACACCGTCGATTTGAACGTTGCCGTCGATCAGGGCGCGGGTACGGTCGTAGTCGCCGACTGCGACCGAGAGATTGAGCTTCGCCATTCGTATTGCCTTCCTTACCGCTAAGTGCCCGCATCCTGATAGCCGCTCTGTGCGACCCGTGCCAGGACTTGGTCTGCCAGAGCCCGCGACCTGGTATGAAGGCAACCCTATGGCGCCGCAAAGGGCTCCGCCGGCGCAATGTCGGTCAGTTTGAACTGCACGCGCTCCTCACCCTGCCAGCGGTCGAGCGCAAAACACCCGGCGGCGTGAACCTGCCGGCCGCGGCTGTTGCGCAGCGCAATGCCGAGTTTTTGTCCAGCAGCACGGAACGCGATCGCATTGACTGCAGCGCCGTCGCCCGATCTTAACCGCACGCGTACATGCGCCTGGCCCACTTCTTCGACGTAGGTAACAGTATGCGCTGGCAGCGCAATGATCGGCTCTGGATTACCGGAACCGAACGGTCCCGCGCGCCCAATCGTGGCGACAAGATCGCCATCGGCTGCGGCCGCGGTGACCGCGCCATCGATCAACAGGCCGTTGGCGCGCCGCGCCTTTTCAACATCGACCGCAAGTGTCGCCTCAAGATAGGCGCGCAACTCCGCCAGCGCGGTCTTGCGTAGTGTTACGCCTGCGGCCATCGCGTGCCCACCGCCTTTTACCAAGAGGCCCCCGGCCACGGCGCGCCGCACAGCGCGGCCGATATCGACACCCGGAATCGAACGGCCCGACCCCGTACCAATCCCGCCGGGCTCGAGCGCGATGGCAAAAGCGGGGCGACTGAGCTTCTCTTTCAAGCGCGCGGCGACAAGGCCGACAATTCCGGGGTGCCATCCCTCCGCGGCAGTGACGACGACTGCGCCTTTGTCCTCGAGCCCAAGCGCTGCGTCCGCTTCGGCCTCCGCCTGCGCCAGCATTTCCTGCTCGATAGCCTGGCGTTCGCGATTGAGCCGATCAAGTTCGGCGGCAATTTTGGCGGCCTCGATCGGATCGTTCTCGAGCAAGAGCCGCACGCCCAAATCGGCGCGGCCAATGCGACCGCCGGCATTGATCCGCGGTGCAAGCAGGAACCCGAGATGCCACGCCTCCGGCGGGCCGGAAAGCCGCGCCACGTCCATCAGGCTGACATATCCAGGCCGCTCGCGGCGGCGCAGCGCGATCAGTCCTTTGGCGACAAATGCGCGATTGAGTCCAACAAGCGGCACCACGTCCGCAACCGTGCCGAGCGCGACGTCATCTAGGAATGCCAGCAGACCCGGCTCGGGTCGCTCGGCGTGCCAAAACCCCCGCTCCCGCAACACTCGATTCACTGCGACGATTGTCATGAAGGTGAGCCCGACCGCGGCGAGATGGCCTAATCCCGAGAGATCGTCGCGCCGGTTTGGATTGACGATCGCGAGCGCCGGCGGCAGCTCTTCGTCGGCCTGATGGTGGTCGATAACGACCACGTCAAAGCCGCGCTTTTTTGCTTCGAGCAAAGCTTCGCTGCTGGTCGTGCCGCAATCGACGCAAACGAGCAGCGTGGCGCCACGATCGGCCAGTGCGCGCACGGCTTCGACGTTCGGCCCGTAGCCTTCGAATAAGCGATCGGGAATATAGACAATCGGCTCGATACCGCAGCGGCGCAGAAAACGGCCAAGCAATGCAGCCGAAGTCGCGCCGTCCACGTCGTAGTCGCCGAAAATCGCGACGTTTTCACCGCGGACCACTGCATCCGCGACTCGCTCGGCCGCTCCTTTCATGGCGGTGAGAACGTACGGATCAGGCAGCGCTCGCTTGATGGTCGGATCAAGGAATACATCCACCGCATCGGCGTCGATATCGCGACCGGCGATGATGCGGGCGAGCAGTTCGGGCAGCGCATGTCGCTGCGCGATCGCCAACGCCCGTGCCGCGCCGCGTTCGTCGAGCCGGTCGTGCCAAACACGGCCGGTCGCCGAAGTCTCGACGCCGAGAAATAAAGGTTTTTTGGACATTTGCGCGATTCCCGCGCCGCGATGCGGCCGGCACGACGCTATCTGATTCAGTGAATCGGGGTCAAAACGCGTTTTCCCCAATGATCCCCATCGCCGATACGGCGATGATGGGCGTCGGCGCAAATTGAGTTATTTGAATTTATCCACCAGTTGGTGCTCGGCCCTGATCCACCGGATGGTCCCGCTGGTCGAGCACATGACCACGGTTTCAGTCTCGATCATATCCCTGCCGAACTGCACGCCGCGTAACATGGGACCGTCAGTAACACCTGTCGCCGCGAACAGGCACTCGCCTCTCACCATGTCCTCGATCTGATATTTCCGGCGCGGATCCTTGATGCCCATTTTGCTGGCGCGATTACGCTTTTCCTCAGTATCGAGCACCAGCCGGGTTTGCATCTGGCCGCCGATGCAGCGCAGAGCTGCCGCCGCCAACACGCCCTCCGGCGCGCCGCCGATACCAATGTAAATGTCGATGCCAGTTTTCTCCGGATCGGTTGTATGGATGACGCCCGCAACGTCGCCGTCGGTAATCAGACTCACCGCCGCGCCGGCCTTGCGCACGGAGGCGATCAAATCGGCATGGCGCGGGCGGTCAAGAATCATGGCGGTGATCGTCTCCGGCTTCACGCCCTTGGCCTTGGCGAGGTTGACAATGTTGTCTTCGGCGGGCGCATCGAGATCGACAATATTTTTCGGATAGCCCGGGCCAACCGCGATCTTGTCCATATAGATATCGGGCGCATGCAAAAGCGTGCCCTCCTGCGCCATAGTCAGCGTGCCGATGGCTCCCGGCATATTCTTGGCGCACAGCGTCGTGCCCTCCAGCGGATCGACGGCGATATAGACGTTCGGACCCAATCCGGTGCCGACCTTCTCGCCAATGAACAGCATCGGCGCCTCATCCATCTCGCCTTCGCCGATGACAACCGTCCCGTTGATGGCAAGCCCGCTCAGTTCGCGGCGCATGGCGTCCAGGGCTGCCTGATCGGATTTCTTCTCGGCGCCGCGGCCGCGCAGCCGCGCGGCGGCGACCGCCGCGCGCTCCGTCACCCGCACGATTTCGAGCGACAGCACGCGCTCAAGGCCTGAGTGCTGACCGGCCGGCTTCGACAACATGAGGTGATCTCCAGTGCGAACAGCTCCCGCGGGGGGCCGCCCGCATCACGCGCGCTCGATGCGAATCACCTGCGGTCGTCCATACAAAACCCGATCCCGGCGTACCGCGGCAAGGGCCTTGTGGACGGCGTCTTCGCTCGTAGCGTAGGTGATCAAGATGACCGGCACGGTTTCGCCGGAGCGCCCGGATTGTGCAGCGCCACGCGATCCGGCCTCGTGGCGCTGCACAATTGATTCCAGCGAAATCTTTTGTTGCGCCAAGCGCCGCGCGATCGTGGCCGCGGTGCCTGGCCGGTCGCGGGCCAAGAGGCGAATGTAATAGCCGCCTTCGTGATGCTGCATCGGTGCCTTCCGCACCGCCGTCATGCGCGCCGCTGGCCGGCCGAATGGCGGGGTGCGCACGCCTCGAGCAATGTCGGCGAGATCGGCAATGATCGCCGAAGCGGTGGCTTCGCCGCCAGCGCCGGGACCTACCAGCGTGATCGGCGCAATCCCGTCGGCGTCGATGGTGACCGCATTGGTGACCCCCATGACCTGCGCGATCGCGGATTCCTTCGGCACCATGGTCGGATGCACGCGCTGTTCGATGCCTTCGGCGGTTTTCACCGCGACGCCCAAAAGCTTGACGCGATAGCCAAGCTCGGCCGCGGCATTGAGATCCGCCGGCGTGATCGAGGCGATACCCTCGCTATAGACTGCCTGCGGATCAATCTTGGTGCCGAAGGCTAGGCTTGCGAGAATGGCGAGCTTTTGCGCGGTGTCATGGCCCTCGATGTCGAAGCTCGGATCGGCCTCGGCATAACCAAGCCGCTGCGCTTCCTTCAGACAATCGGCAAAGTCCCGCCGATCTTGCTCCATGCGGGTGAGAATGTAATTGCAGGTGCCGTTGAGGATGCCGTAGATGCGCGTGAATGTGGCGCCGTTGAGCCCCTCGCGCAGCGTCTTGACGATCGGAATCCCGCCGGCGACCGACGCTTCGAAATTGAGCGCCACACTATGGCGTTCGGCGAGCGCGGCGAGTCGCTGCCCATGCGCGGCAAGCAAGGCCTTGTTAGCGGTAACCACGGGTTTGCCCGCGGTCAATGCGGTTTCGACGGCGAGCTTGGCTGCGCCGGCGGCTCCGCCGACGACCTCAACGAGCACGTCGATTTCAGCATCGCGTGCCAGCGCCGCCGGATCGCTGACCCAGCGAAATTTGCCGGCATCAAAGCCGCGTTTTTTGCTGCGCGATCGTGCGCTAACGGCGACGACTTCGATATTGCGACCACAGCGCGCAATCAGCTTGTCGCGGCCGCGTTCCAACAGCTGCACGACGGCACTGCCGACCGTGCCGAGTCCGGCAAGACCGACTTTGAGCGGCTCAGCCATAGCGCGTCGCCCGGATTGGATGCAAAAATGACGCGGCCAGGGGAATCCTAGCGCCGCGTCGCCAGCGGAACGACGTTGTGCAGCATTTCCGGCCCGGTTTCAAGAAACCGCCGGATATTGCGGGCTGCCTGGCGAATGCGCTGTTCGTTTTCCACGAGCGCGATGCGCACGTGGCCTTCCCCGTGTTCGCCAAAGCCCGCGCCAGGCGATACGGCGACGCCGGCCTTCTCGACGAGGAGCGTTGAGAAATCGACGCTGCCGAGCGTACGGAATGGTTCGGGTATCGGCGCCCATGCGAACATCGAGGCCGCGGGCGCCGGCACCTGCCAGCCTGCTCGGCAAAACGATTCCACGAGCGCATCGCGGCGGCGGCGATACGTGGCGCGCATCTCGTGGATACAAGCATCCGCACCGTTGAGCGCAGCCGTCGCCGCCACTTGGACCGGTGTGAAAGCGCCATAATCGAGATAGGACTTCACCCGTCCGAGCGCGGCGATGATGCGCTCGTTGCCGACCGCAAAGCCGATGCGCCATCCGGGCATCGAATAGGTCTTGGACATCGAGGTGAATTCCACAGCGACATCGATGGCGCCGGGAACCTGGAGCAGCGAAGGCGGCGGATTATTGTCGAAATAGACCTCCGCATAGGCCAGATCCGACAAGACCAACAGCGAATGCTTTTTCGCGAAGGCGACAAGCTCGCGATAGAAGTCGAGCGTCGCGACACAGGCGGTTGGATTGGACGGATAGCACACCACCACCGCAATCGGGCGCGGAATTGAGAACAGGACAGCGCGCTCGAGCGCTCCGAAAAACGCGTCGTTGGCCTCGACCGGGACCGAACGAATAGCACCGCCAGCCATCAAGAAACCGAAGACGTGAATCGGATAGGTCGGATTGGGAACGACGATGATATCGCCGGGCGCCGTGATCGCCTGCGCCACGTTGGCGAACCCTTCCTTCGAGCCCAGCGTGGTGATGACTTGGGTTTCCGGATTGAGCTTCACGGCGAAGCGGCGCGCGTAATAAGCGGCTTGGGCACGGCGCAGGCCGGGAATGCCGCGAGACGCCGAATAGCGGTCGGTGCGCGGCTTACCGACTGTCTCTTTCAGTTTCTCGACGACGTGCGCCGGCGTCGGTAGGTCAGGATTGCCCATGCCGAGGTCGATGATGTCGGCGCCACCGTTGCGCGCCGCCGCTTTGGCGCGGTTGACCTGCTCGAATACATAAGGCGGCAGCCGGCGAATGCGATAAAACTCTTCCATGGACAAACTCGGCGCGTCCTCTCCGATGAACCAATCTCACTACACTATGCGCGGACCATTATCACTTGGTTTCAGCGTCAGCCGCCTCGCCAGTGTCACTCTTAAGCGGCTGGCGGGCACTCGCCGGCGTTAAGCTCGCCGGTTGGTTTTTCGCCGCGGCGGACGGCGCCGGCTTGGCCGATGTCTTCGCCGCTGTCTTGGCTGGCGGCTTGGACGCGCTCTTGTTCTGGCTGCCTTGCGCTTCGGTGCTTAAGCGGTCCCGCGCGCTGATCAGATCCTCGGTCGCCTGCTGGACCTGGTTGGCATCAAGCGGCGTGTCGGACCGTGGCGGCGGCATATTGTTGACTGCCGGGAACGGTGTCGGATAGTCGGCGCCCGGCGAGCAGGTGCACAGGATCATCGCGGCCGCGACCACCATAAGCGCAGAGGCGAGGCAGCGGGCGGCAAAGCTCGCCAGCAAGCGCGTGATCAAGATTGCGCTGCGCACTGCCTGTCTCCGAAAAACCTCTACTGACTGGCTGTCATTGAATGGCCGGCTCGCTGCCCCAGCAAGCCGCCTCACCGTAGAAATGCTTGCCGCCCCAACAATTTAGGATCATCAACTCAGAGCTCGCACGAGCTGTCAAGCTAAGATGCTATTATGTCCAAAGCGGGACCGGTCGCTGTAGACAGCAACAGCCGGCGGGCCAGCTCCGTGGAAGACACACTTGTGGACCAGCGGTGAGCAGGCCATTTCTGCCAAAAGGGCCGCCGAATCGCGCGGCCACCGAGGAAACGCACGTGCGGGCTCCATCAGAGGAAACGGCGCAGCAGCGGCTGGCAAACCAAGGACCGTCCGCCAAGGAGCCGGAGAAACAGCAAGCGCCGGCGCCGATCCCAATCAATTTTGGGACGGTGGATATTGAGGCGTTCTCGCACAATCTGGCGCGCCTGGTTGAGGAGGGCGGGCGGGCGCTTGCTGCCTACCTCAAGCCGCGCGAGCAAGGCCGCGACGACAATGAACTCGCCGATGAGATCACCGAAGTCGTCAAGACGCTTGGCCAGGTCGCCGAATATTGGCTGTCCGATCCGCAACGCACCGTCGAATTACAGACGAGCCTCGGCAAGGCCTATCTCGATCTGTGGGCTTCCGCCGTGAAGCGGCTTGCCGGAGAAACGGTGGCGCCAGTGGCTGCGCCGTCTCCGAGCGATAAGCGTTTCAGCGATCCGGAGTGGTCGCAAAACCAATACTTCGATTTTTTGAAACAGGCTTACCTTTTGACCGCGCGATGGGCGGACAAGCTGGTCACAGATGCCGCCAATCTCGATCCGCATACCAGACAGAAGGCGGAATTCTATGTGCGGCAGATCACCAACGCGGTGGCGCCCACTAATTTCGTCCTGACTAATCCCGAGCTTCTTCGCGAGACGCTCACCTCCAACGCCGACAACCTTGTGCGCGGCATGCATATGCTCGCCGAAGACATCCAAAGCGGCGGTGGGCATTTGAAAATCCGCCAGTCGGATTCCTCGATGTTCGAGGTCGGACGCAATTTGGCGATCACGCCCGGCAAGGTGATTTTCCAGAACGAGTTGATGCAGCTCATTCAATATGCGCCCTCGACCGAGACCGTGCTCAAGCGTCCAGTGCTGATCGTGCCGCCCTGGATCAATAAATTTTACGTGCTCGATTTGACGCCGGAAAAATCGTTCATCAAATGGTGTGTGGATCAGGGGCTCACCGTGTTTTGTATTTCGTGGGTCAATCCAGACGAGCGGCTCGCGCAGAAGACATTCGACGACTACGTACGCGAAGGACCGCTTGCGGCGCTGGACGCGATCAAACAGGTGACGGGTGAAGACAAGGTCCACGCCATCGGCTATTGCGTCGGCGGCACTTTGCTCGCGATCGCGCTCGCGGCCATGGCGGCGCGCGGCGACGAACGTATAGTCTCGTCGACCCTATTCGCCGCGCAGGTTGATTTCACCTATGCCGGCGACCTGAAAGTTTTCGTCGACGAGGAGCAGGTTGCCGCTCTTGAAAAAAGAATGTCCGAGCGGGGTTATCTCGACAGCCGTTCGATGGCCACCGTTTTCAACATGCTGCGATCAAACGATCTGCTGTGGCCTTACGTCATCAACAATTACCTGAAGGGAAAAGCCCCCTTCCCGTTCGATCTATTGTATTGGAATTCCGACGCCACACGCATGCCCGCAGCCAATCATTCGTTCTATCTGCGCAACTGTTATCTCGATAACAAGCTTGCCAAGGGCAAAATGATGCTCGGCGAAACGCCGATCGACCTGAAAGCGATCAAGATCCCGATTTACAATCTGGCGACGCGTGAGGATCACATTGCACCAGCCAAATCGGCGATGTTTAGCTCAAAGTTTTTCGGCGGCGATGTCAGATTCGTCGTCGCCGGCTCCGGCCATATCGCCGGTGTGATCAACCCGCCGGCGAAGAACAAATATCAATATTGGACGGGGCCCAAGCCCCGCAACGCAGACATCGACGGCTGGCTGGCCAAGGCCAAGGAGCACCCCGGTTCGTGGTGGCGAGATTGGCTCGTTTGGATCACCAAGCAAAATCCGACCGAAGTCCCAGCGCGCATTCCCGGCAGCGGCGCACTCAAAGCGATCGAGGACGCCCCGGGAAACTACGTGAAGGTCCGCGATTAAATCGCGCTTTCGCTAAGCTTGCGCGCAAAGGCGATGCCCGTTCGTTGAATATCATTCACTCGACCAGCCGTTGCAGCTGCGTGTACTTTCAACGCAGCTGGGAGACTGATTTGAGGACGCATTTGATTTTCAGCGCCATCGCGTTTGCGGTGATCAGCGGCTGCGCCAAGGACTCGAAAGCGATTATCGCGTCCTACGACCACGAAAAATTTCTTCGTGAAAAGGCGCAGTACGAGCCGGAAATCGGAAAAGATTTATGGGTCCGAATCCCTGTGTTTTTGTGCACGAAACCGGCGAGCAACCCAGAGGGCGAATGTACTCTCGTTGCAGTAACCACAAAGCTGCAACCGGATGGAATTGAGGAAGGTATGTTCGGTAATCCTTATTACCACGTCAAATTGGCTGATGGCCGGACAGGGTATGTAAACGCCTCCAGCTTCGCAGTAGAAACAACAGAAGTCGACCTGGAGAAGGCGGCAGCGGACTGTAAGCGTCGCGGCAATCCGCGCGTTGGTATGACGGCGAAACAAGTTCGCGCCACTTGCTGGGGTGACCCAAGCCACGTCGATCATCGTGAGACGGTGCGAGGAGTTTCGGAACGCTATGTCTATGGCAAGGGACGATATGTTCTGCTGCACAACGGAGTCGTGACCTCGGTGCAGATGGGCGGTACGCTGCGCTAGCTCAGTCGATGTACTTCGCGGATCATTGGGGGAGACAACCATGTCCAGTGAATTATTCTGGCTCGTGCTCACGGTAGCGATGACTGTTCTGGGTCCCTTACATTCTCGACCGCATCATGGTGCGCGGGCTCATGGGCGCGATGGCCAATCCAAGCCCGAGCGACAAGACGCAATCGCTATGGGCAGGCCGGCTGATGGCCGCGCATGTCAATGCCGTGGAAAACCTGGTCATTTTCGCGCCTCTTGTTTTGACAGCGCGGGCGCTGAGCATCACAACGACCATGACCGCATTTGCTTGCGCGCTATATTTCTGGTCGCGGTTGACGCATGTGGTGGTCTACACGCTCGGAATCCCGGTGTTGCGCACGCTGTCCTTTGCCGCCGGTTTCGTGGCGCAGGCCCTGTTGGTGCTGGCGATCTTCAAACTGATCTGAATTTCGCCACCAGATCTGGAAATTGTGTCCGTCGCTTAAGGAAACAAAGCAACCTGGTCGAGACCCATGGTTTCCGGCAGGCCGAGCATGACATTCATGTTCTGCACCGCCTGGCCCGAAGCGCCTTTGGTCAGATTGTCGAGCGCGGAAACGATGATGGCCCGGCCGGGAATGCGATCAGCCGCAACGCCGATGAAGGTCATGTTGGAGCCGCGGACGTGCCGTGTTTGCGGCGTTGTGCCGAACGGCAAGATGTGAACGAATGGTTCGCGCGCATAACTCTTCGCCAGTATCGCGTGAATATCCTGTGGTGCAGCCTTGGCGCCGCGTACATAGATCGTCGCCAGGATGCCGCGGTTCATTGGCACCAGATGTGGCGTGAAGCTGACGATGACCTCCCGGCCCGCGGCGCGAGAAAACTCCTGATCAAGCTCGGCCATGTGACGATGATGGCCAACGCCGTAAGCATGAAAGCCTTCGGATACTTCCGCGAATACCATGTCCTCGCGCGCTGTCCGGCCGGCTCCGGTCATGCCGGATTTCGCGTCGATGACGATCTCGTCCGGGTCAATAGCTTTGGTTTTGAGAAGCGGAATCAGCGGCAGTTCGGCGCAGGTCGTATAGCAGCCCGGGTTGGCGACGAGCCGCGCGCCCTTGATTTTGTCTCGGTAAATCTCTGTGAGACCATAGACGGCCTCTTTTTGCAGTTCAGGCGCGGCATGGGCGTGACCGTACCAGCGCGCATAAGCGGCCGGATCCGCCAAGCGAAAATCGGCCGACAAGTCGACCACCCTGGTGTGTGGCGCGCGCGCCAGCAAATCCTTGATCACCTTCTGCGTCGTGCCGTGCGGCAGCGCGCAGAACGCGACGTCCGGCCCGCGCTTTTGCCAATCGGCCTCCTCGATGGCACTGAGCGTCGGCAGGGTAAAAGGCGCAAATTGTGCGAACACCTCCGCCATGGTTTTGCCGGCGCGGCGCTCGGCCGTTAGCAGCACGATTTCGGCATGAGGATGGCGCAGCAATAAACGAACGAGTTCGGCACCGGTATAGCCGGAGGCGCCGAGTATGCCGATCTTGGCTTTGGCCGAACTGCCTGTCGCAGACATAAGTCGAATCCTTAAAATCAACCTTGCGCTGTTAGAGAACGCCAGGCCGAATCCGCGGAAGCTTGTCAGAGCTTGTCAGAGAAAGTGCCGCGGACCGGGCGGCACGACGGAAAGGTTAGGCGCGGCCGCGCATACGCGCTCGGCGCCAGGGCTGGCGGTGGCGCTTACAAGACATTGCGGCGGCAAATGACCTATTCATGGGCCGGCGATATAGGCCGCTAGCGCCCAGCAGTCAATTCGCTAAGCGTCAAGGCGCTCACGACTAACGCCCAAATTTGGCGCCTATTTTGGTGTCCAGGTTTGGTGCCCAGGTTTGGTGCTCATGCTTTTGCCGCGCCGGTGGCATAGTTGTGCTTACGCTTGGGGCTGATTCGCTGCTTGTTTCGCTCTGATCTGCCATTGCACCCGGCGGCACGAGGCGCCACATCCAGCTAGGACGAGCCGTGGGAAAGACCGCAAAATCCTCAAAAATACCGGACCTGTTCGCCGACGCGCCGGGGGCGCGCCGCGATAGCGCGCGCAGCGGCTCTTCGCGCGCGCCGGCGGGCGATGCTGGCTATACCGCCAAACACATCGAGGTTCTGGAGGGGCTCGAGCCGGTGCGCCGGCGGCCGGGAATGTATATCGGCGGCACCGACGAAAAGGCGCTGCATCATCTGTTCGCGGAAGTCATTGACAATGCGATGGATGAGGCGCTCGCCGGTCATGCCGATTGGATCGAGGTCGAAATGGCGGTGGATGGTTTCGTGACCGTCACCGATAACGGCCGCGGCATTCCGGTCGATCCGCACCCAAAGTTTAAGAACAAGTCGGCGCTCGAAGTCATCATGTGCACGCTGCACGCGGGCGGCAAATTCGATTCTAAGGTCTACGAGACCTCTGGCGGCTTGCATGGCGTCGGCGTCTCCGTCGCCAACGCGCTCTCGGAACGCATGGAAGTCGAGGTCGCGCGCGGCCAGCGGCTTTATCGGATGGCGTTCGAGCGCGGCAAACCGAAAACCAAATTGCAGGATGCCGGCAAGGCACCGAACCGGCGCGGCACCAAAGTGCGCTTCCGGCCCGATCCGGAGATTTTCGGGCCCAAAGCGCACTTCCGGCCGGAGCGCGTATTCAAGATGACACGCTCCAAAGCTTATTTGTTCGGCGGAGTGGAAATCCGCTGGGCTTGCGCCAAGGAGCTTCTTCGCGGCACGGAAGATGTGCCGGAACAGGCGACGTTTCATTTCGCCGATGGCTTGAAGGACTATCTGTCCGAAACGCTCGCCAGCGCGACGCTGGTCCATCCCGACATTTTCACCGGCAGCGCGGGTAAGATCGGCGCGCACGGCGCGGTGCAATGGGCGGTCGGGTGGACCGCAGACGCCGATGGCTTTCTTAACTCGTACTGCAACACCATCCCGACGCCGGATGGCGGCACACACGAATCCGGACTGCGCGCGGCACTCACGCGCGGACTGAAGGATCATGCCGATCGCATCGGGCAAGGCAAACGCGCCGCCGCCATCACCAGCGACGACGTCATGGTCGGCGCCGGCGCCTTGCTTTCAGTGTTCATCCGCGAACCGGAATTCCAGGGGCAGACCAAGGATCGGCTGGCCACCGCCGAAGCCCAACGCTTGGTCGAGCAAGCGATCAAAGACCCGTTCGACCACTGGCTCGCCGGACATCCGACTGCCGCCAACAAACTTCTCGATTTCGTCGTCGAACGCGCCGAAGAGCGCGTCCGACGACGCCAGGAAAAGGACATCGCGCGCAAATCCGCGGTGCGCAAGCTGCGCCTGCCCGGCAAGCTCGCCGATTGCACCAATACCGCCGTCGACGGCGCCGAACTGTTCGTGGTCGAGGGCGACAGCGCCGGCGGCTCGGCTAAACAGGCGCGCGATCGCGCCTCACAGGCGATACTGCCGCTGCGCGGCAAAATCCTCAATGTTGCTTCCGCTGGCAAGGATAAGCTGGCGCAGAACCAGCAGCTTGCCGATCTCGTTCAGGCACTCGGCTGCGGCACCGGCGTGCATTATCGCGACGAGGATCTGCGCTACGGCCGCGTCATCATCATGACGGATGCCGATGTCGACGGCGCCCATATTGCTTCGCTACTGATCACGTTCTTCTACCGGCAAATGCCGCAGCTCATCGACAAGGGCCATCTTTATCTCGCCGTGCCGCCGCTCTATCGGCTGTCCCATGGCGGCAAAGTTCTTTATGCCCGCGACGACAGGCACCGCGACGAGATCCTGAAGAAGGAGTTCCACGCCAATGCCAAGGTGGAGGTCAGCCGCTTCAAAGGACTTGGCGAGATGATGGCGGCGCAGCTCAAAGAGACCACCATGGACCCAAGAAAGCGGACGCTCCTTCGCGTCGTGCTGGTCGCGGACGACCGCAAGGACACGGAAAAGTCTGTCGAGCGCTTGATGGGCACCAAGGCCGAGGCGCGTTTCGAATTCATCCAGGAGCGCGCCGAATTTGCCGACGAGGCGGCGCTGGACGTATAAGAGACGTCCCCTGCCCGCCTTACGCAATTCCAAGCGGGTTGGTCGCCCGCGAACATACCAAGTGACAAGCGATACCCAGCAACTTTCTTTGATTTGATAGTGTATGGCACTCGATGAGGAGAGCCTTTATGAGGCGACGGGAATTCATTGCAGGTGTGGGCGCGGCGGTTGCGTGGCCATATGTGGTGCGCGCGCAGCAGGCATTACAGCCTGTCATCGGGTTTATGAGTGCACGTTCCCCTGAGGATTCCGCGAATCTGCTGCGGGCCTTTCAAAAAGGCCTCAAGGAGGAAGCGAGTTTTGTTGAAGGCGACAATATTAGCATCGAATATCGCTGGGCGCGCGGCGACTACGCGCTGTTGCCGGCATTAGCCGGAGAGCTAGCAGAGCGTCATGTCAACGTCTTGGTAGCAGTCGGCGGCGATGCGTCAGCGCGCGCCGCCAAGGCAGCGGCATCGCAGGTTCCAATCGTTTTCACGATTAGCGGCGATCCAGTCGAAGCCGGCCTGGTGCAGAGCATCAACCGGCCAGGCGGCAACGCAACCGGGTGTATCGTGTTCAGCACTGGTGAGTTGGATGCAAAACGTCTGGACTTCATGAGCGAAATCGTACCTGGGCCCTCTGTTCTCGGCGTGCTGGTCAATCCAAAATATCCACCTGCCATAGGCCAGGCGCGCTACCTCGAAGCGGCGGCAACAAAAATTGGTCGGGTCATCTCTATCGCAGAGGCCAGCAATGACGCCGAACTGGAAACTGCTCTAAGCGCCTTATTGCAAAAAAACATTGGCGGGCTGGTGGTGGCGTCTGATCCATTTTTCGATTCACGCCGCAACCGAATCCTTGCTTTCGCCGCCGAGCACCGTTTGCCTGGTATCTACCAATTCCGAGATTATGCCCTCGAAGGCGGGCTCATTAGCTACGGCCCGAGCCTCACGGACACGTATCGCCAAGTGGGTGTCTACGCCGCGCGGATCGTCAAAGGGGGAAATCCGTCCGACATGCCCGTCATGCAGCCTACGAAATACGACCTAGTTATCAATCTGAAGACCGCTAACGCTCTCGGCCTCAAGGTGCCGCAATCGCTTCTTGTCGGCGCCGACGAAGTCATCGAATGAGCCACGAGTTCGTGGCTTCTTTCAGTACTGTCGCGTCCTAAAAACATTTGGCAAACGGCTCGTCTCCGAATTGCTTTGCGGCCCTATCCCGCATCGTTGCCTGCGTCCTCGTGGTAGCGGGCAAATTTGCGATCAATGCTGCGGTTAGATGTACGGCTGCTTTTTGTTTCCTGATCCTCTGTCATTCCGAACATGTCGCAAGGATAGCGGTGGCAGAACGCGGTCCAGCCGATTGTATTAAAGTCGTCGGTGTAGAGCACCTCCCCCCAGACATACAGAAAACCATTTAGCTTTAAAGGTCCACTGGCATCGATTTGATCGGCGGGAATGGGCCAGCCGTCAGGGGAACTGAACTCCATTTTTGCTCCCGGCTGCAAAACAGTAGATGAGATGCGCGGCGTTCCAATCGGGAAATCGCTTCTTGCACCATCTGCATCCAATCCAATCGTTGAGTAGATCGAGACATTCCGTGCCGGAGTTTTGCCAAAGCTGCATATCTGGAAATGACCAATCAAATAGTTGTGGCCTATATATTCAGTTATGCCGAGCGGCTCGACGGCAAGATAGGCGCGCAGTTGCTTTCTCGTCGTCTGCTCGGCGTGTTCGAGCGTCTTGTTGGTGACGCTCCATAGTTTGTCGGTGGACCGCCACAAGCGAAACGCGAAGATCGCCAGAACGGCGGCGAAGATTGCGGCGATCAGCGCCGCCCAGTCATTGGCAAATTCGGCAACGTTCCAAGCGGAATCGGAAATCAGAGTGGTCCATGCCTGGATTTGATCGTAGCTCAAACAATGATCCTCGGCGCCTCCCTGCGGACAGATCGGGCTGGGAAACCCCAACGTCGCCCACCACGCGAGCCAAATGGCGGCGCCAATAGCCACCACGCCGAGCCAAAGAAGAAACCGCCAGCTTTTGTGCATTCGCCCCCTGCCGTGATGAAGATGCACCCGCGGTCATTTCGGACTGTAAAGGCGGCAAGATTGAGGGGCTAATATTTTGCAGCAATTCCCGTCGCTTTGTGCCGCTCAGCTCACTCTTTCTCGAAGAGTGTATCCGCGGCCGTCATCAGCCTCACGTCGGGGTGTGTGGCGCAATAGGCATCAAGCTTCTTGGCGTTGGCGGCCAATTGGTTTGTGTTGACGATCGGGGGATCGTCCTCGGCACGATAATAGCCGTCGAGCCAGGCGAGAATGAGGGCCACGTCCTCCTTGCTCGCGGACTGGAACTGTTTGCAGCTCCACGCCGACAAGTCGATGTCGCTTGCTTTCGCCGACGGAGCCCACAGCGGGACGGCCAGCAGGACCGCAGTCATGAGCGCTACAGCAACAGTTTTCATCGCATGCCCCGAGAGGATCATTCCTCGAAATGCAGATCTGCGGCCTTTACAATATCGCGGAACTTGACGATGTCGTCATCAATCATGTGCCGGAAATCGGCAGCCGGACCGCCACCCGGCGTAATCGCGAGATTTCTCAGTTTGGCCGATACGCCGGGATCGCGGATCGAATCGCTCAACGCCTTTTCCAATTTGGCGGTGATTGCCGCCGAGGTCGCCGCCGGTGCGAAAATTCCGCTCCACAGATGGACATCGACACCGGGATAGCCGGCTTCGGCCATGCTCGGCACATCTGGCAACTCGCCCAAACGTTCGGCGCCGGTGACGGCCAGTGCCTTGACCTTGCCGCCCTTGGCCTGCGGCACTGTCGGCGGCGGGTCGGCGATCGCGGTCATGGTCTGGCCGTCGATCACGCTAAGGATCATTTCATTGCTGCTCTTGTACGGGATCATCACCGCCGGCATGCCGGATTTCAACTTCAGCTGCTCCATTGCGATCGTAAATGCCGGCGAGGTGCTGGGATAATTCGCCTTGTCAGGATGCTGCTTGGCCCATCCCGCCAATTCTTTCACGTCGCGTGACGGATTGTCCGGGCTGATGACCATAATCAGCGGAAAGCTCCCCATCATGGCGAGGGGCGTGAGCGTCTTGGTCGGGTGATATTTCAGATCCGGATAGATCGCGGCGGCGATGGACATCTGCCCGCTGGCGCCGACCAATAGCGTGTAACCATCGGCCAGCTGGTTGGAGACATATTCCGCCGCGAGCCGTCCCCCAGCGCCCGGCCGGTTCTCGACGACGACCGGTTCGCCGAGAATTTCTGAAAGCTTCGCGCCGACCAGCCGCGCAAAAATATCGTTACCGCCGCCAGCGGCGAATCCCACCACCAGTCGCACCGGTCGACTTGGATAATCGCTTTGCGCGCATGCCGGCCCAGTCAACCTTGACGCTGCGACGAGCGCCGCAGCGGCGCAAAGGATTAGGCGACGCGAAACAAAACTCATCGGGCATTCTCCATCGGTCTTAAGCTTTTGCAATCGGGATTACAGAACATCCCCAGAAAGGCGTGTGTTCCGCTTCACTCACCACTTCATCCAGTCAACTAGGGCGGCAGTGACTTTCTCCGGCTGTTCGAGTGTGGATAGGTGCCCGCAATCAGCGATCATGACGAGCCGCGCGCCGGTGATCGCGCCGGCAATCTCGCGCGCAAGTTCAGGCGGCGTCGCCTCGTCGCCGTCGCCGACAAGCACCAGCGTTAGGCATTTGATCGAACTAAAGCCAGGTCGCGAATCCGGCCGGCTCATGATCGCCTGCTGCTGGCGCAGAAACGCATCGACGCCAGTCTCCTCGGCCATCATGCGCACCGTCCGCTTCAGGTCTGCATCGTTAAGGCGATTGCGGTGGACGTAGATCGGAAAAGCGATATCAGGAACTTCGGCGTAGCGACCACTTTTCGCGAGCGCGATGACTACTTTGCGCCGCTCGGTTTGCTCGGGCGTTTCGGCGCGCGCGCCGGTATCCAGGAGTGCGAGCCTGGCGACCCGTTGCGGCGCCTGGCGCATGATTTCGAAGGCAATGTAACCGCCCATCGACAGACCGGCGAGGGCAAAACGCGGCGGCGCGCCGGCCAAAATACGTCGCGCGATGCTGGCCATACTGTCGTCTCGGGTATGGTCGGCGACAATTACTGGGCCGAAACGCCACAGCGCTGGAATCTGCTCGGCATAAAGCCGCGCCGAACACGTCAATCCGGGAACGAGCACGACCGGCAAGGCGTCTGGCATGATTGGAATGTCCCTAAGGGAACTTACTGTGAGGGAAGCTGCAGATTACCGGGCGGTCAGAAAAAGTGAAGCAATCCGATAACTTGTTGCATTGCAGCTGGGGCTTTCAGGTTGACTTTCACCCAATCGATCTTATCTTGCGGGCACGCTACGTAGGGCAGATTCGATCGCCGGGCGCGTATTTTCGCTTTTAGCCGAAAAGGTGCTGCCGGCGGTCCTTTGAGGGTTTATGTCGTTTTCCAATCTCGGCTTGTCCGAAAAAGTCGTTTCCGCGGTCGCCGCGGCTGGTTACAAGGCCCCCACTCCGATCCAGGAACAGGCAATTCCCCACGTGCTCGCGCGGCGCGATGTGCTGGGCATTGCGCAAACCGGCACCGGCAAGACAGCGGCTTTTACGCTGCCGATGCTCACACTCCTGGAACAGGGGCGCGCCCGGGCGCGGATGCCACGCACGCTGATTCTTGAACCGACGCGGGAGCTTGCGGCACAGGTTGAAGAAAGCTTCGCCAAGTATGGCATCAATCACAAGCTCAACGTCGCGCTGTTGATCGGTGGCGTCTCGTTTGACGACCAGGACACCAAACTGACGCGCGGCGTCGACGTGCTGATCGCGACACCGGGGCGCTTGCTGGACCATTTCGAGCGCGGACGCCTTCTTCTCACCGGCGTCGAACTCCTAGTGATTGACGAAGCCGACCGCATGCTCGACATGGGCTTCATTCCCGACATCGAGCGCATCTGCAAACTCGTTCCGTTCACGCGGCAGACGCTGTTTTTTACCGCAACCATGCCGCCCGAAATTCGGCGCATCACAGAGCAGTTTCTGCACAATCCTGTCCGTGTCGAAGTCGCCCGGCCGGCGACGACCGTCGCCACTACAACGCAGCTTCTCGTTAAATCGGGCCGCGAGGCGCACGAAAAGCGGGACACCCTGCGGCGGCTGATCCGCTCCGCCGAAGGCTTGAAGAATGCGATCATTTTCTGCAATCGCAAGCGCGATGTCGCGACACTGTTTCGCTCGCTATTGCGCCACGGATTCTCGGTGCAGGCGCTGCACGGCGACATGGACCAGCCGGCGCGCATGGCCGCGCTCGAAAAATTTCGCAACGGCGAGGTGACGTTATTGGTCGCTTCCGACGTGGCGGCGCGCGGCCTCGATATTCCTGACGTCAGCCACATTTACAATTTCGATGTTCCGTTTCATCCGGACGACTATGTGCACCGGATCGGCCGCACCGGACGCGCGGGCCGCAGCGGCACAGCAATTACCATTGCCGCGGGAGCAAATGACGCTAAGGCCGTCGCTGCAATCGAAAAATTGATTGGACAAACTATTGCGGTCATGGAGCCGCCGCCGGGCGCCTCGCAGCCGCCGTCGCGCGCCGAACGACCGCACGGCCATCGTCACGCCGGTCGCAAGGCCCCGTTCGCGCGCAACGACGAGGCCAGACCTCGCCGGACGCCGCCGTCTCCACCGTCCCCGTCGCGTTCACGCCACGAAGATTCGGACGTTTCCCATTTGCCGGCGTTTTTGTTGCGGCCGGTGAAAATCTAAGAGCACAGTTGCTACTTTTAGCGACTGCTCCGGTTCAAAAAAGTCTGGATGGTCCGCGTATCATGCGCGACGCGTGAAAGCACAACCGCCAGTAACGATTCGACCAGCGGCCGCCCTCTCTCGAGGTCCAGTGAGAATTACCGCGCCTCGCCGGCCGCCGGCTCGAGTTGTACCGACTCGCCGCAGCCGCAGGCCGAGGTCTGGTTGGGATTGTTGAAAACGAACTGCGCCGAGAGCTTGTCGACCCTGTAATCCATTTCGGTGCCGAGCAAGAACAACACCGCCTTGGGATCGATCAGGATGCGCACGCCTTTGTCCTCGACCACCTCATCCAGCGGATTGATCTTCGCGGCATATTCCATGGTGTAGGACATGCCGGCGCAGCCGCCGTTTTTCACGCCGACGCGCACAGCGGCAATCGGACGGTCGGCTTTTGCCATGACCGCCTTGATACGCTCTGCGGCGGCATCAGTGAGCCGGACCACCTGAGGTTTCGGCCGAGCAATGGCCATTGTCACATCCTCCGTGCGTCTAATCCTGTCAATTAAGGCAAGCGACTCGCACTAAATATGTAGTGCGCGCCGGTTTCACGCGCAATCACCACATGTTCAACACCGCGCGGGCCTCGTCCGACATCCGGCTCGGGTCCCACGGTGGATCCCACACGATATTGACCTTGGCTTCGCGCACGCCAAGCACCCCCGCGACTGCGTTTTCGACCTGCTGCGGCAATTCCGCAGCCGATGGGCAATTTGGCGTCGTCAAAGTCATTTCGATATTGACCATGCGGTCGTCGTCGATGTCGACCTTGTAGATCAGGCCGAGCTCGTAGATGTCGGCCGGGATTTCTGGATCGTAGATGGTCTTCAACGCGCCGACGATCTCATCGGTGAGCCGCGCCATTTCGTCGGGCGGAATCGCCGACGGCCGCTCTGCAGAGTCCGCAGCGGCGGGCTTGGCTTCAGTTTTGGTTTCGTCGATTTTGGTTTCGTCCGTTTCAATTTGAGCAGTCATGGCACTATCCAAGCAGATTCTGCGCCTTGAGTAACGCCCGTGCAAGGCAATCGACCTCTTCGCGCGTGTTGTACATGGCAAACGACGCGCGGCAGGTCGCGGTCACGCCGAATCGGGCCAGGAGCGGCATGACGCAATGGGTCCCGGCCCGCACCGCGACGCCGGCGCGATCGATGATCGTCGCCACATCGTGCGGATGCGCGCCTTTGAGTTCGAATGAGACGATCGGCCCTTTGTTCTTGGCGGTGCCAAAAATCCGCAAAGAGTTAATCTCGCGCAGGCGATCGTGGGCATAGCGCACGAGCTCAGCCTCATGCGCGCGAATACGGGCTTTGCCGATCGAATTGACATAATCGATTGCCGCGCCCAGTCCGATCGCCTGAACGATCGATGGCGTGCCAGCTTCGAATTTGTGCGGCGGATCGCCGTAAGTGACGTGATCCTCAAATACTTCGCGGATCATCTCGCCGCCGCCGTTGAACGGCGGCATGGCGGCAAGATGCTCGTATTTGGCGTAAAGCACGCCAATACCGGTCGGCCCGTACAGCTTGTGCCCGGTAAAGGCATAGAAATCGCAATCGATGTCGCGCACGTCGACATCGAGGTGAACCGCGGCCTGCGCGCCGTCAAAGAGCACCGGAATGCCGCGCACGTGGGCGATGCGGACGACCTCCTTCGCCGGGACCATAGTGCCGAGCATGTTCGACATATGCGTTATCGCCACGAGCTTGGTGCGTGGAGTGAGAAGCTTTTCGAATTCCTCGATCAGAAAATTGCCCTCGTCGTCGACTGGCGCCCACTTGATCACCGCGCCTTGCCGTTCGCGCAAAAAGTGCCACGGCACGATGTTGGAGTGATGCTCCATAATTGAAACGACGATCTCATCGCCGGCTTTGATGCGCTCGCGCCCAAACGTGTAGGCGACGAGATTGATCGCTTCGGTGGCATTGCGCGTGAAAACGACCTCCTCCTTGCGCCTAGCATTGATAAAGGCGGCAACTTTTTCGCGCGCGTTCTCGTAGGCCTCGGTCGCTTCGTTGGCGAGGAAATGAAGCCCGCGATGCACGTTGGCATATTGAGAGGTGTAGACCTCGTCGAGCCGGTCGAGCACCACCTTCGGCTTTTGCGCCGACGCCGCATTATCGAGATAAACGAGCGGCTTGCCATAAACCTGCATCGCCAGGATCGGGAAATCCGCCCGGATGCGGTTGACGTCATAGGCACTGCTGAGCGTTGCCTGATCCATCTCGCTCGATCTCAACGTCCATCTTTCCGAGCCGGCGGCGGCATCGCGAAGCGTGGCTGCCACACTTATCCGCGCGCCTTGAGCCAGCCTGCGACGCTCTCGATCAAAGCCTCGCGCAAGCCGGCATGCTCAATACCTTCGATCGCTTCGCCGAGGAAAGCCTGAATCAACATTGCCTCGGCTTCCGCCGGCGGAATGCCACGCGCCATCAAGTAAAATCTTAGCTCATCGTCCAAAGCGCCCGCGGTCGCGCCATGGCCGCACTGCACATCATCCGCAAAGATTTCCAGCTCCGGTTTGTTGTCGGCTTCGGCGCGCTCGGACAACAGGAGCGCTTGCGTCATCATCTTGGCGTCGGTTTTTTGTGCGTGCCGGCGGACGATGATACGGCCTTGGAAAACGCCATGCGCCTCGTCGTCGAGCACGGACTTGAACACTTCGCGGCTCTGGCAATCGCGCGCGATATGATCGGCAACGAGCGTCGTATCGGCATGCTGATGGTTGCGCAGTAGCGATGCGCCACGAATCCCGGCAACGGTGCCTTCGCCGTCAAGCCGCAGAAATAGCTGATTGCGCACCACCGCACCGCCGTTGATAAAGCTGAACGTGTTGAACCGCCCATGCGCGCCGATCGCCGCGGCGAGCGTTGAAACATGCAGGGCGCCGGCCCCCTCCCCGATCACCTTGACGTGGTCGACATGCGCGGCATCGCCGGCGAACAATTCGAGCGCGGCGTTGACTTGATTATCGCCACCGGAGGGACCCTCGTGGCTCTCGATCAGCATGGCGCGGGCGCCGTGATCGATCGTCACCAGCGAGCGTGTGAATGTTGCCGTCGGCCGTTCTGACGCGACGAACAACAGGTGCAACGGCCGCTCGATAGTCGCGCCCGCGGCGATGTGGATCACCGCGCCATCGCCCATCAAAGCCGTATTGAGCGCGACCGCGACGTCGTTGGCCGGCGCGAGCTTGCCGAGCCGCGCAGTCAGCACCGGATCGCCATTGGCGAGCGCCCGCGCCAGCGAGCCGACGGAGAGCCCGGGCTCCAGATCGCGCAAATCGGAAAGGTCGGCGACAAAAACGCCATCGACGAAAACGAGTCGGCGCGCATCGAGATCGCCGAGCATTCGACCGGCATCTTTGGCGCGTGCTTTGGCGGTGGCATCTGGCGGGCTTGCCAAAGGCTTGGCATCGTGCATCAGCGCGCGCAGATCGGTATATTTCCACTCCTCAACGCGCCGGTGCGGCAGGCCCTGCTTGGCGAACAACTCAAAGGCTGCATCGCGCCGCGCCGCGATCGCGTCGTCACCCGGCAAGCGATCGCGCACCTGCGCAAACGTCTGCGCCAATGCGGTCTCGGCCGCGGTCTTGATGACGGCGACTTCGGCGTTCACGCCGGAACCTCCTCTTGGTACTCCGCGTAACCTCGTGCTTCGAGCTCAAGCGCAAGCTCCTTGCCTCCGGTCTTGACGATACGCCCGCGCGAGAGGACGTGCACCACATCCGGGACGATGTAATTGAGAAGCCGTTGGTAATGGGTGATGACGACGAACGAACGCTCGGGCGCGCGCAGCCGATTGACGCCGTCGGCGACGATTTTCAGCGCGTCGATGTCGAGCCCGGAATCGGTCTCGTCGAGCACCGCCAGGCGCGGCTCGAGCAGCGCCATCTGCAAAATTTCGTTGCGCTTCTTCTCGCCGCCAGAAAAACCAACATTGACGGCGCGGCGCAGCATTTCCTGATCGATCCCGAGCTTGCCGGCCGTTTCGCGCACCTTCTTGAGGAAATCTGGCGTCGAGAGCTCGGCCTGGCCGCGCTTCTTGCGCTGCGCGTTGAGCGCGGTACGCAGGAAGGTCATGGTGGCGACGCCGGGAATCTCCAGTGGATATTGAAACGCAAGAAACAAGCCGGCGGCGGCGCGCTCGTCCGGCTCCATCTCGAACAAGTTCCGGCCGTCAAAGCGCACCTCGCCCACAGTCGGCCGGTATTCTTCCTTGCCGGCCAGCACATAAGCGAGCGTCGACTTACCCGACCCATTCGGGCCCATAATGGCGTGCACCTCGCCCGCCTTTACTTCGAGGTCGAGACCTTTGAGGATTTCCCTACCGTCGATTTCGACGTGCAAATCTTTGACTTCAAGCAGTGCCATTCAAATGAGCTCCGGATTTATTTGGCGAGAGGTGCGACGCCCTATCGATCGCCCCAGCGCCACCGCCATCCGCCCTCGGTCTTGCGGTAGCTAACAACGCCGAGAACCGCTATGACGATCGCTTCAACGACAAAAAATGCCGTCCATCCCGAGTTTGGCGGAACCAACACTGCAGCCAAAACGATCGTCAGCAAAGCTGCACCGGTGATCGCCCAGCCCTGCCAGGTAACCGGGGTCGCGCCATAGCCGTACCGTTTCGGTTTGAACCAATAGGTGGGCATGGCCTTAGCCAACGCTGCCTTCCAGCGAGATCGAGATCAGCTTCTGCGCCTCGACCGCGAATTCCATCGGCAGCTGCTGCAACACGTCTTTGACGAAGCCGTTGACGACGAGCGCCACCGCCTCTTCTTCGGACAGCCCGCGCTGCATGCAGTAGAACAGCATGTCCTCGGAAATCTTCGAGGTGGTTGCCTCGTGCTCGAACACAGCCGAGGAATTCTTTGCTTCGATATAAGGCACCGTGTGCGCGCCGCACTGGTCGCCGATCAACAGCGAATCGCAATTGGTGAAGTTGCGCGCGCCGCTGGCGCGCCGATGCGCCGTGACCAGTCCGCGATAAGTGTTGTTGGAGTGTCCGGCGGCGATGCCCTTGGAAATGATCCGGCTCGAAGTGTTCTTGCCGAGATGCAGCATCTTGGTGCCGGAATCGACCTGCTGATAGCCATTGGAGATCGCGATCGAATAGAATTCGCCGCGTGAATTGTCGCCACGCAGAATGCAACTCGGATATTTCCAGGTGATCGCGGAGCCGGTCTCGAGCTGCGTCCAGGAGATCTTTGCGTTCTTGCCGCGGCAATCGCCGCGCTTGGTGACGAAATTATAGACGCCGCCGCGGCCGTTGGCGTCGCCCGGATACCAGTTCTGGATGGTCGAATATTTGATTTCGGCGTCATCAAGCGCGATCAGTTCGACCACCGCCGCGTGGAGCTGGTTCTCATCGCGCACCGGCGCCGTGCAGCCTTCAAGATAGCTCACGTATGAGCCGCGATCGGCAATGATCAGCGTGCGCTCGAACTGGCCGGTATTGCGCTCGTTGATCCGGAAATAGGTCGACAGTTCCATCGGGCAGCGCACGCCCGGTGGCACGCAGACAAACGAGCCGTCGGAAAACACCGCCGAATTGAGCGTGGCGAAGAAATTGTCGCTGATCGGCACTACCGAGCCGAGATACTTCTTCACCAGCTCGGGATGCTGCTGCACCGCCTCCGAGATCGGCATGAACAGCACGCCGGCCTTAGCCAATTCCGCCTTGAAAGTGGTGGCAACCGATACCGAGTCGAACACCGCGTCGACCGCGACCCGGCCATAACCGGTGCCGGCCTTATTTTCAGTGCCGTCACCATCGCCCGCCTCGGGTGGATTCTGCACGCCCAGCAGGAATTCCTGCTCGCGCAGCGGAATGCCGAGTTTCTCGTAGGTGCGCAGGATTTCCGGGTCGATCTCGTCGAGCGATTTCGGTCCGTCCTTCTTCTTCGGTGCGGCGTAATAATAAATGTCTTGGTAGTCGATCGGGCCATATTCGACCTTGGCCCATTTCGGCTCGCGCATGGTCAGCCATCGCTTATAGGCCTCAAGCCGCCACGCCAGCATCCATTCCGGCTCGTTCTTCTTGGCCGAAATAAAACGCACCGTATCCTCGGACAGGCCCTTGGGCGCCTTTTCCGATTCAATCAGCGTCTCAAACCCGTATTTGTACTGATCGACGTCGATGCGCCGGACCTGCTCGACGGTCTCTTGCACTGCCGGCATTCGTCCCTCCGCTCACGGTTTCAAGGACCGCGGGTTGGATTTAGTCGGTTATGGTCAGGTGGGCCTTTTTCTTCGGTCACCCCCATAGGGCCAATTCGTGTCTGGCCATTTTTACGTAATATCAGAGGCTTAAATAGCCTCGTTCATTCGCTTCCTGCAGTGGTCAGGCTGCAATGCCCTGCTGCTCCTTAGATAATGCAGTTGCAAGCTTTGTCCAAGCGGTGAGGAACCTTTCGACGTCCACTGCGGTCGTGTTCCAGCCGAGGCTCACCCGCACGGCTCCCCGCTGCAGCGGCCCGGATACCCCCATGGCGGCAAGAACATGCGACGGCTGCACCTTGCCCGAAGAACAGGCCGCTCCTGACGACACCGCAACACCCTCGAGATCGAAAGCGATTATGGCAGTCTCAGCCTTGATGCCGGGCAAAGCGAACAGCGTCGTGTTCGGCAGCCGCTCGACCGAATCGTTACGGCCAAACACCACGGCGTTCGGCGTGCTCGCGAGTAGTGCGGCTTCCAGCCGGTTGCGCAGCGCCGCCGTGTGGGCGATCTCGCTCTCGCAGCGTGCGAGCGCCTCAGCCGCAGCCGCACCGAAGGCGGCGATCCCGGGCACGTTTTCGGTCCCGGCACGCAGCCCCCGCTCCTGCCCGCCGCCGCGGATAAGCGGCTCGGGAAAATGAATATCCTCGCGGGCACGTATGAGCGCGCCGACGCCCTTGGCGCCGCCGATCTTGTGCGCCGAAAGTGTTATTAGGTCGGCGCCCAGCGCCTCGATATCGCAAGGGATTCGGCCTACCGCCTGCACCGCGTCGACGTGAATGAGGCCGCCCGCCGCATGCACGGTCGCCGCGGCTTCGGCTACTGGCTGAATGATGCCGGTCTCATTGTTGGCAAGCATTAGCGAAACCAGCGCCCGCGGCGATTTCGCAATGGCTGCCGCGAGCGCCGCGAGATCAAGCCGACCGTCCGGGCGAACGGGCAGTTCTTCTATTGCCTCGCGCGGAAAGCGTCCGCCGGCGCGCACCGAAGCGTGCTCGATCGCCGAAAGGAACAGCCGTGAACGCGGCCGCTTTTCGTCCGCGGTCTCGATCGCAGGCGTCAGCGCCAGCACATTGGCTTCAGTTCCGCTCGAGGTGAAAAGCACATTGCCGGAGAGCGCCCCGACCAGGGCGGCAATCTGTTCTCGCGCCGTCTCGACCAAAACCCGGGCGGCACGGCCCTCCGCGTGGACCGAGGACGGGTTACCGGCAAGCGAAAGAGCTGCGGTCAAGGCCGCTTTCGCTTCCTCGCGCATCGGCGCGGTGGCGTTCCAGTCCAAATATGAGCGCGCGGACATGGTTTGGGACCACTCGTTATACTTGCTTTTCGTCCCCCGGCTTGTGCTAGAAGTCGCGACCTATGTGGTCGCTTGACCAGGCGCGTCGCCAGTTCCGAAATACCACGTGGTTTTAGACAGTTACGTGCGGTCGCGGGCAGCGTCAAGGATGCCGGTTTTTCTTTTACCGCCGCCGTTTCGCATGGATCGAGGTTAATTCAGGAATGCCCGAGGTCATTTTCACAGGGCCCGCAGGCCGGATCGAAGGCCGGTATCATCCGGCCAAGCAAAAGAACGCCCCCATAGGCATTGTGCTGCATCCGCATCCGCAGTTCGGCGGCACGATGAACCATCAGATCGTCTATCAGCTGTACTACGCCTTTGTGCACCGGAACTTTTCCGCGCTGCGCTTTAATTTTCGCGGGGTCGGCCGCAGCCAGGGCAGCTTCGACCATGGCATCGGCGAATTGTCTGACGCCGCGGCCGCGCTGGACTGGGCGCAATCGGTCAATACCGAGGCGCGCAGTTGCTGGATCGCCGGATTTTCGTTCGGCGCCTGGATCGGCATGCAGCTCTTGATGCGCAGGCCCGAGATTGAAGGCTTCATCTCGATCGCGCCGCCCGCCAATCTTTACGACTTTTCGTTCCTCGCCCCCTGCCCGTCCTCGGGACTGATCATTCACGGCGACAGGGATGCAGTCGTTCCGCATCGCGACGTGACCAATCTCGTCGAGAAGCTCAAAACGCAAAAAGGCATCGTCATCGAGCAGAAGATCGTACCCGGCGCGAACCATTTCTTCGACAGCAAGATCGAAGTGCTGATGACTTCCGTCGGCGGTTATCTCGACAAACGGCTCAAGACCGGACGTGCGACCAGCGTGGCATAAACTGCCTTCTCCATCATTGCGAGGAGCGTAAGCGACGAAGCAATCCGGGTCGGTCTGATTTCTGGATTGCTTCGCTCGCGCTCGCAATGCGATCAAACCCGTTGCAGCAGTGACGTTCTGACGCTTGCATTTAGCGCGCTCCAGCCTTTCAATCCTCGCTCTTACATTCCAAAGACGAACGTTTGAGGAAACGCCAGAGGAAAACCCGAAGGAAACCTAATGCGCAGCAAGATCATCCTGACCGGGCTTCTTGCCCTTGCCGTGACCGGCATCAATGCGCGCAGCGCCGCCGCGCAAGAGACCGTCAAAGTCGGCATTGTCATTCCGATGACCGGCACCTCGGCGGCGGTCGGGCGGGAAATTTCCGACGCGACCAAGCTCTATGTGGCGCAGCACGGCAACACCGTCGCCGGCAAGAAGATCGAGCTCATTATCAAGGACGACCAAAGCGTACCGGACAATGCCAAGCGGCTGGCGCAGGAATTGATCGTCAATGAGAAAGTGAGCTTTCTCGGCGCCGCATTGACGCCGAGCGCGATGTCGATGGCGCCGATCGCCACCGAAGGCAAAGTTGCAACCGTTGTGATGGTGTCAGGCACCTCGGTCGTGACCGACCGCTCACCGTATTACGTGCGCACGAGCTTCACGCTCGGGCAGCAATCCGGAATCATCGCCGATTGGGCGATCAAGAACGGCAGCAAAAAAGCGGTCTCGGTTTTGTCCGACTGGGCGCCGGGCGCGGAAGCCGGCAAAGTCTTCGAAGCGAACTTCACCAAAGGCGGCGGCCAGGTGCTCGACACGCTAAAAGTGCCGCTCGCCAATCCGGATTTCTCGCCGTTCCTCCAGCGCGCCCGCGATCTACAGCCAGACACGCTGTTCGTCTTCGTCCCGGCGGGACAGGCCGGCACCTTTGCCCGGCAGTTCTCCGAACGCGGCCTCGATAAATCCGGCATCAAATTGGTCGGCCCCGGCGACATCGTCGACGACGATGACCTGCCGACCACCGGCGACGCGCTCCTTGGCGTCGTCACTGCCGGCATTTATTCGGCGGCGCATCCGTCACAGCTCAACAAGGATTACGTCGCCGCCTACAAGAAGGCGACCGGCCACCGCGCCAATTTCATTTCGGTCGGTGGCTATGACGGCATGCATCTGATTTATCAGGCGCTGCAGCAGACGGGCGGCAAGACCGATGCCGACACCGTGGTCGGCGTCATGAAAGGGATGGAATGGGAAAGCCCACGCGGGCCGATCTCGATCGATCCGCGCACGCGCGACATCGTGCAGAACGTTTACATCCGCAAAGTGCAGAAGGTGAACGGCGAGCCGTGGGCAATCGAGTTCGAGACCTTCCCCGCGGTGAAGGATCCGCTGAAGGAAGCCGCGGCGCATTAAGAGCTGCCGCTTAGCGCGCTTCGTCATTGCGAGGAGCGATAGCGACGAAGCAATCCAGCGCAAAAAATCCTGGATTGCTTCGCTTCGCTCGCAATGACGAATCAAATCAATTCGTCATAGAGATCCCGCCAAGCGGGGTTTGTCTTTTCGATCAAAGCAAGTTTCTTCTTGCGTGAGCCTGCTTTGAGTTGTTTTTCTCGGACGATCGCGTTTTCCATTGTTGAATGCAACTCATACCAAACTAGCATTTTGCAACTATATCGCGCGGTGAATCCGCGGAGTACGGCATTCCGATGTTCCCAGATTCTGCGGGGTAAATTGGACGTGACGCCGACATAAAGCGTCCCGTTTCGCCGGCTCGCAAGTATGTAAACGAAGGTTGCTTCATAGTTTTCGTCATTGCGAGGAGCGTCAGCGACGAAGCAATCCAGAATCCAGCTCTAGTCAAAAGTCTGGATTGCTTCGCTATCGCTCGCAATGACGAGGCGGCTGCGTCATTGCGAGGAGCGATAGCGACGAAGCAATCCAGCGCGTGTAGCCCAAGCGATTACGTCGTCATGGCCGGACTTGTTCCGGCCATCCACGTCTTTAGCGTAGGCACGTTGAAGACTGGATGCCCGCGACAAGCGCGGGCATGACAAACGATTATGTTCGTCGACATAAAAAATAATTGCGCACACTATTTGATGAATCTCATTCACCGAACAGATGCTTAAGATTCAAAAAACTGTGCCCGCGCTGCTCGCCGGCGCGTTCCTCCTGCCGGCATTCACCGCGCAAGCGCAGGTTGCGACCACGACCAGCCTGACGTCCTCAGAAAATCCAAGCCATGTCAGCGATTCGGTGACATTCACAGCAACGGTGTCCTCGAACGGCGGCGCCGCCCCGACGGGGAGTGTCCAATTTACTGACTTTAGGACGTCCAACCAGGTCTCGGTCGCGCTGACGCCCGGCGCCGGCGACACGTCGACAGCGATGATCACATTCGCGACGATCGACCCCGGAACCCTGCAGACCGGAACCCACGGCATGCAGGCTAATTACCAGCCGACCGGCAACTTCGGTAGCAGCGTGGGTAGTGTCATCCAACAGGTGATCGCCGACGGGGTGACAGGCACGACCACCACGCTGATCTCATCACAAAATCCAAGCGCTTCCGGGCAGTCTGTGACGTTTACGGCAACAGTTTCCGCAGACAGCGGCACCACGGCGCCCACGGGCACGGTGTCATTCCTAGTCGATGGAACAACCGCGAGCACTCCCACGCTGCAAACCGTTGGCGGCCTTCAACAGGCGACCTTCACCACATCATCACTTACGGTTGCGCCAAACGGCCACAATATCACGGCGATCTACAACCTCAACGGCGGCAATGCGAGCTTCGCGGAGAGCTCAGCGAGCCTCACTCAGACCGTCACCAACGGCACGCCAACAACCATTGCGGTGGCGTCGTCGGTCAATCCGAGCACGGCCAATCAGTCAGTGACGCTCACGGCGACCGTCTCGGTGGCCAGTGGCTTCTCGGGATCGCCGACCGGCAGCGTCGACTTTAAAGACATAACGACGAACACTGATCTCGGTACGGCCACGCTGCAAACTGTCGGCGGCGCGCAGCAGGCGAGCGTCACTGCCTCATTTGTTCAGGTGGAGACCCACACCATCCAGGTGACCTACACCCCCAACACGATGACCCGACCTCGTAGATTTCAGCCAGATCGTCACCAGCGGCACCGCCACTACGGCCTCGATAGCGTCCTCGCAAAATCCAAGTTTCCTCGGCAATCCGGTGACCTTCACCGTAATGGTCAAGCCGACCAGCGGCACCGGCACGCCGACGGGCAATGTCATTGTCCAAGATACGACAGTCGGCGGATTTGGGTCGACGGCTGTTACCTTGAACAACGGGCAGGCCACGCTTACCACCAACAACAGCAATCTCAATCTTGTGGGTGGAAGCAATAATATAACCGTAACATATAACGGCGACGCCACCTTCGCGGCCTCGACCGGTTCGCTCACGCAGACCGTCAATACGCCGACGGCCACGACGACAACGGTGATGTCGTCGGCGAACCCGAGCCTGGTCGGTCAGTTAGTGACGTTCACGGCAACCGTTTCGCCGAATAGCGCAACCGGCTCGGTCATATTTACGATCGACGGAACCGCCGGCGCCCCGATCAAATTGTCCGGCGGCGCAGCGACGACCTCTACTTCGACGCTGACCGTCGCTGGCTCACCCCATAGCGTCAGCGCGGCCTTTACCAGCACCGACGGCTCCTTCGGTGCCAGCACCGGTTCGCTCAATCCTGGGCAAACCGTCAACAAGGCCAGCACGACGACCTCAGTGGTGTCGTCGCTCAATCCGGTCGCGACCGGCACGTCAGTGACGTTCACGGCGACGGTCACCGGGAGCGCCGGCGGCACCCCGAGCGGTACCGTCACCTTTGTCGACATCACTACTTCGCTCACGCTCGGCGGAGGCCCGATCATGCTGCAACCCGGCGGCACCGGCTCTGTGGCATCGGTGTCGACTTCGTTTGCTGGGACAGGAACCCATAATATCGTCGCCACCTATAACGGCGACCCTAACTTCAGCGGCAGCAGCGGTTCGTTCAGCGAAACCGTCAACGCCGGGACGACCACGACAACGACGGTTACTTCATCGCCTAACAATCCCAGCACGTTCGGCCAGACCGTCACCTTCACGGCAACCGTATCGGGCGGCGGAGGCACGCCGACCGGCACGGTGACATTTACGATCGATGGAACCGCTGGAAGCCCGATCAACTTGGTCGGCGGCGCGGCGAGCACCTCAACGTCCACGCTGACCGTCGCCGGTTCGCCGCACATTATCACTGCCGCCTATAGCGGCGACGCCACGTTCAGCGGCAGCACGTCGGCGCAACAATTACGCAAAACGTCGTCAACGGTTCGAGCACAACCACGGTGACGTCAACCGCCAATCCGAGCACGCCCGGCCAATCCGTAACCTTCACCGCCACGGTTACAGGCACCGGAACGTCAGCGACGCCACAGGGCACGGTGACCTTCAAGGACAACGGAGCGGTTATCGGCACCGGTACGTATTGCCGCTGCCGCTGAGCGTCAACAAGGGAACAACAACAACGACGCTGACGGCGTCGCCTAATCCCGCTACGCCGGGTCAGCAAGTCACCTTCACCGCGACCGTGACGATCGGCACCGGCACAGGAACACTGACCCCCGGCACCGTGACGTTCATGGACGGCACAACGACGCTTGGCGTAGTGTCGATCAACAGCGCGGGCGTAGCGACCCTCACCCTATCGACACTCACTTCGGGCAGCCATAGCATCACCGCGGTCTATAGCGGCAACACCAGTTTCAGCGGTAGCACGTCGGCGGCAGTCACCGAGCAGATCGGAGCGCCCGCCGACAGTATCAAACTGCGCGAGATGCAGATCTCCACGACGCCGGTGATCGCGCAAGCCTGGGGTCAGACCACCGCGGCCGCGATGGACGATGCGGTCAGTGCCGGCTTCGGCGGCAATCCGCAGTCGCTCTCTCCGGCCGGCACGGGTTTCACCTATTACTTCAATGACGACGCCCCGGCGCAACGCAGCGCGGACGCGGATCAAGACTCGTTGCGCCGGTATCTGGCTTCGCCGAATGGCAGTTTGACGTCGCCGGACGGCAAGTCACCGGATGCAAAGTCGGCGGCGGCGACTGACAGCGTCAAGCGCGTGAATGACGATTTCAATGCACTCGGCTATGCCGGCGGCATGCCGACCAAGGCACCGCCGCCGCCATCATCCACACCGCACGACTGGCTCGCCTGGGTCACCGTGCGCGGCACCGATTACTTCCGCGGCACCTTCGGCGACGATCTCAAAGGCGACCAGGTCGACGCGCTTATCGGCCTGACGCGGCGTATCTCGCCGAATTTCGTGGTCGGCGCATTCGGCGGCTACGAGCGCTTCGATTACTCCTCGCAAGCTTTCACCGCGCGACTCAAAGGCGACGGCTGGACTGCCGGCGCCTATCTCGGCTGGAAGCTCGCGCCGAACCTGCGCTTGGATGCCGGCGCCGCCTGGTCGGATCTTTTCGCCAATGACACGGCCGGCACCGCGAGTGGTAACTTCACCGGCACACGCTGGCTGGTGAACGGCGGGCTGACCGGGACCTATCCGTGGCAGATGCTGGTGCTCGAGCCCTCGGCGCGGGTGTTTGCGATCTGGTAGCATGAGAACGCCTTCACCGACAGCCTCGGCACGGTGCAAGCGGCGCGCAATTTCGAAACCGGCCGCGCGAGTGTCGGCGCGAAAGCGATCTATCCGTTCGCCTGGACGACGAGCACGGTGGCGCTGTCGCCCTATGCCGGCCTCTACGCCGATTATTATTTCTCGAAGGATGACGCGCAGACCGCGGGACTGACCACTGTGCCGCTCCTCCAAGGCTTCTCGGCGCGCGCCACCGGCGGCGTTGCGGCAAGCTTTGCCGGTGGCGCGACGCTCGGCGCCGGCGGCGAGTTCGGCGGCATCGGCAGCGCCACCCACATCTGGACCTGGACCGCGCGCGGCCGGATTCCGTTTTGATGGCGACACGCTAGCGCGCTCCTTCTCCCCGCTTGCGGGGAGAAGGTTGGGATGAGGGGGCGCAGCGATTAGGCTCAGGCTCGCGAGTAGGCCCCCTCACCCGCTCGCTTTGCTCGCGACCTCTCCCCGCGCAGCGGGGAGAGGTGATGGAAATGATCGTGAGAGCTCACGGCTTCGCCAAAATGCCGCCGGTCAACGGACACGGTGCGCCGGTCGTCGTCGGGTACGACAACGGCAGACCGCGCAAGCTGCGCACCGCGAGGTAAGCGATAGCCTGCGCCTCGAGCGAGTCGACCGACCAGCCGACGGCGTGGGCCGTCTCAACTTGCGCCGGCGCCAGGCGCTGCGCCAGCATCCGCATCAAGGTCGGATTGCGCGCGCCGCCGCCGGCGACGATCCAGCTTGCCGGGGCGCGCGGCAGATGCGCCACGATGCGCGCCACCGCCGCAGCGGTGAGCGCGGTCAGTGTCGCCGCGCCGTCGGCGACGCCGATACCGTCGAGCGCGTCACCCACCCAGCTGCGGAATTCGTTGCGATCAAGCGATTTCGGCGGCGGCAACGCGAAGAACGGATGCGCCAACAAGCGCTCGATCGTCTTTTCGTTGACGGCGCCGCTTGCCGCAGCGCGGCCGTCGATGTCGAGCGGCGTGCCGCTTTGCAGCCGCAGGAAATCGTCCAGCAAGGCGTTACCGGGACCGGTGTCGCAAGCGATCAAATCCCCGCCGTCGATATAGGTGATGTTCGCTACACCGCCCAAATTGAGCACGGCGATCGGCGAAGCGCGCTGCAATTGCCGCACCAGCGCGCGGTGAAAGACTGGCGCAGGCGGCGCGCCCTGCCCGCCCGCGGCCACGTCCGCCGCACGAAAATCATACACGACCGGCGTGCCAAGCCGCGCCGCGAGCGCGGCGCCGTCGCCGATTTGCAGCGTCAGGTGCCGTTCCGGCCGATGCAGCAGCGTCTGACCGGGAAAGCCGACCACGGCCACTTCGCCATGCTGCAATCCGTTTGCCGCCAGGAAAGATTCCACTGCCTCGCCATGCGCATCGTTGATGAGCCGTTCGGCTTCGGCAACGACTTCCGGCCGCGCGGTACGGTCGGTCAAATTCGCGGCCGCCGCGGTAGCGCGGCGCAAAAGCGTTCGTTCAGCCTTGCCATAGGGGCGGCAAGCCGTGGCGCCGAGTTGGGCGATGCGTTCGCCGTCGGTGTCGATCAAGGCGACGTCAACGCCGTCCTGCGAGGTGCCGCTCATAAGCCCGATCGCCAAGACCGGGGCGGTGGCCGCTGACGGCCAATCGAATGCCATTTGCTCGGACATGATGCTCAAAGGGTGCCTGTTAATAAGGCTTCCGCATCGTCAGGGGCTTTTGCATACAGCGCCGGACCTGTTACACCAACGGCGTCGCCGCGCCGCCGCGCCGCCGTCCAGAATAGCAAGGCGCATGATCCCGAAAAGTGGGTACCGGCTTTCGGGCAAGATCACGGCCAAATAAGGTCGCATGAACACCTACAAGTCCGACTTCCTCAACGTGCTCGCCACGCGAGGGTTCATCCATCAAATCTCAGAGCCCGAAGCGCTCGATGCATTGGCGCGTTCATCGACCATTACCGGCTATATCGGCTTTGATTGCACGGCACCGTCACTGCATGTCGGCTCGCTGTTGCCGATCATGCTGCTCTACTGGATGCAGCAGACCGGGCATCGGCCGATCACGCTGATGGGCGGCGGCACCACCCGCGTCGGCGATCCGTCGGGAAAAGACGAAAGCCGGCGGCTCCTGTCCGATGACGACATCAACGAAAATCTCAAAGGTATCCGCGCGATTTTTTCCCGTTTCCTGCGCTTCGGCGACGCGGCTGGAAAAACTTCCGGAAACGATGCGAGCAATGATGCGATTATGGCGAACAACGCCGATTGGCTCAATTCGCTCAACTATATCGATTTCCTGCGCGACATCGGCCGGCACTTTTCCATCAACCGCATGCTCGCGTTCGATTCGGTGAAGCTGCGGCTGGAGCGCCAGCAGGAATTGTCGTTCCTGGAATTCAATTACATGATCCTGCAGGCTTACGACTTCGTCGAGCTCTATCGCCGCCATGGCTGCGTCTTGCAAATGGGCGGATCGGATCAATGGGGCAATATCGTCAACGGCATCGATCTCGGGCGGCGGCTGCATAACGCGCAATTCTTTGCGCTGACGGCGCCGCTCATCACCACCTCATCGGGCGCCAAGATGGGCAAGACCGCTTCCGGTGCGGTCTGGCTCAACGCCGAGCAAGTCAGCCCGTACGAATATTGGCAATATTGGCGCAACACCGACGACGCCGATGTCGTTCGCTTCTTGAAACTATTCACGGTGCTGCCGCTGGACGAGATCGGGCGGCTTGCCGCGCTCAAAGGCTCCGAGATCAACGAAGCGAAAAAAGTTCTGGCCAACGAAGCAACAGCGCTGGTTCACGGCCGGGAAGCGGCGAGGCAAGCTGCGGCGACCGCGCGCACGACCTTTGAAGAAGGCGGCGTCGGGTCAACGCTGCCGACTGTCGAAGTCCCGCGCGCGGAGCTAAAAGCGGGCATGAGCGTGCTGACCGCTTTTGTCAAAGCCGGGCTCGCGAGCTCAAACGGCGAGGCCCGGCGCGCTATCGCTAATAACGCGCTCATGATCAACGACGCGCGTGTCACCAGCGAGAAAGCGGCAATCAGCGCAGCCGACGTGACGGCAAACGGCGTCATTAAGCTTTCGCTCGGCCGCAAGCGCCACGTTTTGCTCAAGCCGGTGTGAATCCCCGTCGTCATTGCGAGGAGCCGAACCGGCCACGCAGCAATCCAGAATCAATAATTAAAACGCTGCTCGATTGCTGCGCGGAGCTTGTCACCGGGCCGGCACGGGGTCGGACCCGTTGGCTCGCAATGACGGATTGGTAATCAGCGCACGTTGCTCGTCGCTGCAGCGTTGTCGTCAATCGGCGTGGAGTCGTCGGTCGGCGGCGGGGTGTAAGGAGTGTTGGCCGGGAATTCGAATACTTTACGCAACAATCCAGGAGCCAAAGCCGACAGCGGATTGACGTGCAGCACCGGTCCGGCCGGCTTGCCGACCACCTCATAGGTAACGCCGACCAGTCCCTCCTTTTCACCGCCGAGAAATAGCCCCACGATCGGCAGCTGGCCGAGCAGATTGTTGGCGCCATAGAGCGGAATGAGCGTGCCGCGCAGATGCACTTCGTCATCGGCATAATCGATGACGCCGTCGATGGTGCCGCCGAGCACGGGTCCGCGGACGACCCCGTCGTGCAAGGCAATGCGCCCTGGCGCGCGGGTGAAGTCGACCTTCAAGCCGGAGAACGCCATGTTGGCGTTGCGCTGGGCCTGGCTGCCATTGGCGACCGCGCGCTCGAGCTGGGATTCGTCATGGACGGCAAAATTGCGAACGTTAACGGTGCCGAGCTGAACCGGGTTGGCGGCCGAAGGTGCGTCCATCACCGTCGTCAGCTGTCCGCCGGTCATACGCGCATAGACGTCCGTGAACCGGAACAGCGCTCCGGCGTCGGTCGATTCAAGCTGAACCACTTGCCGCCCGCCCGGCCGGCCGCGCAGGTCCCCGGTCAGCGTGCCGTTGTGGCCAATCTTGGCCATCAGGCCGAGGCTACGTACCTCGCCGTTACGGCGCGACATTTTCAGTTCGAGACTGCGCAACGCCTCGCCGTTATGACCGAGCACGGCGCCGAGTTTCATGTCGAGATCGACATCCGCCGGCGGGCGTTTGGGCGGTGCTTTGACCGAACCGCCGGTTAAGGTCTTGAGGAAGCCGCGGCCGTCATAAGAATCGCCGCGCATGATCGCGCGCAGCGTACCATCCGACATGCGATCGACCTTGAGACTGGCGCGATCGCCGTCGGAAAATCCATAGGACGAGAAATTCGCGGATAACAGATCACCCGCATTATCAAGGTCGACAACGCCCTTTACCCCGCCGCCGGCGCCTTCGATTAGCATATCCTCTAGTCGGATCGATTGCGGCTTGGTCACGAGCGTGAAGGTGGCGCGGGCGGGTTTGCCGGCCTGTTTGACCCAGCCCGGCAGGAAGCCCTCGATCTGTGCCGGCGTCAGATCGGCCTGCACGGCGAAGCGGCCGTCGCGCTCGGAGGCAGTGCCGATCCGGCCGGCAACGTCGACGGGAATCGCGCCGCCGATCGCGCCTGCGGCGTCGAGACCAAGATTGTTGCGCGCAGTCTCGTCGAGCATGCCCTGAATGTGAACCTCGGCGGCGTCGTCGCCGCGCAGCCTGCGATATTCCAAACTCGCCGGCGCGCCGCCGATCTTGACGTCGCCTTTAAGCGCAAAGCCTTGATTGTTGGCGCTGACTTTGAGGTCGGCGGATTCGACCTTTTGGCCCATGATCATGTGATCGGCGGAGAAGTTCAGCGCGTCCACCGTGATCGCATAACTGGTCGATCCGGGCGGTAGATCGGGCTTCAGCGGCATCGCCAAGGCGACGAGCGCAGTCATATTGCCGCGCGTTGTCGCCGGATCGAACGGCGCGCCGGAGGTGTCGCGCAGCCGGTCCATCGTCAGGAGTTCCGCGGCCGCGGGCACAGGACCGTCCAGCTTGAAATGCACGCGTGCCGGCGGTTGGCGCGGCGCGGTATCGGGAACCTCAAACAGGCCCGAAGACAGCACGAGCTTGCGCCCGGACGGCAGGTCGGCGGTCGCCTTGCCAACTGCGATCTGCGCATTGCGACCGACCACATGGACGGCCATGTCGGCGTCGTGGAGCGCCGGCAGACCAGCAACCGGGTGGATCACGCAATTGGTGGCAAGTGCATCGACGGTCAGTCCGTCATCAGGTAGTGGCGGGCCGCTGGCCTTGAGCGTTTCGAATGGAGCGTTCACCGCAATCGTCAGGCGCTCGAGATTGCCGCTCGCCAAATGTTCGTTGAACCAATCGCGAACTTTAGGAGCGACAAAGACAGGCCAAAGTTTTTTCAGGGCCTCAGCACCCATCCGCGTTGCTGCAAGGCCGGTGGTAAGGCGAAGATTGCCACTCGAATAATCGGCATTGCCTGACATCGCGACGCCGAGATCTGCATTGCCAAAGTCGCCCTGAAGGATGGTCAACCGCTTGCCGTGCGGGTCGAACCGGCCGACCACCGCGATGCGGTTGAGAACGAGCGATTCGCCTTGGCTAGAACCTTGAGCGGCAGCTTGGCCGGTACCTGCGGCGGCGCCTTGGGCGGCAGGCGTATTGAGGACTGCGCTGCCGCCCGCGATCTTGAAAGCCCAAGACCCTTGCGGCTGCGCCGGGGCCTCGACTTGCCCGAAGAGCGTGAACCGATTGTTGCCTGAAACGATCTGAAACGGCACTTCGAGAAGACGGCTCGCGGCGTCCCAATTGATTTTGAACTCGGCGCGATCAAGGTCGATCCGTCCGTCGCTGCTGTCGCCGTCGTTGATCGAGCCTGCATTGGCGACGATGCGGCCCACTAGCGTTTGCGGCACGCCACCGGGACCGATCTCGCCTTGCAGGCTCGCCGAGATCGGCAGGTCGACCTGCAACGTTCCGTCACCAAGCCGCGAGGCCAAAAGAAGATCATTGGCCGCCACTTGCCGGGCTTCGAGCGCAATGTTGCGATAGCCGTCGGAGGTCGGTTTGATCGACGCGGTCAGTCCCCATGGACGCTCGGGATTTTCCGAACCGACGGTGACGACAATGCCGCCACTGCGCGGCCGTTCAAGCGTCAGGGTGATGTTCTGGAAGCTCCACCTTTTGCCGGTGCGCTGATCAGCGACCGTCAGCGTGCCGTCCTTCAATCCGAGTTCGCGCAAATCATGGCCGTCGAGACCGGATTGGCCGATACCGTCGAGCCAGGCCAAAACCGCGGCAATGCTGTCTGCGGCGGCCGGATGCGGCATCGCAGCTTGCGACGCTGAACCTGCCGGCAGGGTTGTCGCTGCTGATTGCTTGTCGGATGACCTTTTGTCCAATGGCGCCTGTGGCTGGCTGGTTGCGGGGCTAAGCGGCAAAGGCGCGCTTGCCAATGGTGCGGCGGCTGTCGCGATTGGATGCTTGTCGGAGCTGGACGCGAACACCGTGACTGTGCCGTCCAGCTCAATGCGTACTGCGAGTTCAGCGCCGACGAGACTTAAGCTTTCGGCGCGCATATGCCCGCTGAGTAGGCTCAAACCGGAGACGCGGATTTCCGCCTTTGGCGCGCTGGCGACCACCGTGCCGTCGAGATCGCGCACAACAATGTCACGGACGCGCACGGCGGCGCCGCCATTGGCAGTACGCTCGATCTGCGTTCCGCCGACTTCTACCCGCTCGCGGCTGCCGAAATTCTCTTCGATCGCGGCCACCAGCCAAGGGCTGAAAGCGTCGAGCTGAATAGGGCCGCTCGAGAGCCGCCACCACAGACCGGCGCAGCCGAGCACCAGCACGCCGACGAGGACGCCGCAGCCAATCGCGACGCGTTTAATAAGCTTCCGATGCCGCGCCAAAAGACGCCGATAGGCGGCGAGATAACGGCCGTCGGCCCAGCGCTCGCTGCGACGCGCCGCTGCAAGATTGGCCCGGCGTCGCGGGTGAACAACGGTCTCGCCCCACGGGGTAGACTGTCCGATCTGGCTGCTTTGTTTGCCCATGCCCGCTCGGGCGTCCCCTCGTCCGTGGCGTCGTCACAACGGTATACTACAGCTGATAGGATTAACGCCCCGCGATCGACACCCCTGCCGGCGGGCGTATTTTGAAGACCAAGAATTCTGACGTGAAAGCGTCGAAAGGAAGGCGCAAAGGAACTCAAATGGCCAAAAACGAAGCTTCCCCCGCGGCTTCAAGCCGCCGAGCGAGGGCTAGCAATGCCGCGCCGAGCCTGGGCGTCAAGGCGCCAGCTTTCCGGCTCCTGCGGGACGGCGGCGGAACCGTGTCGCTTGCGGATTTCGCGGGACGCAAGCTCGTTCTGTACTTTTATCCGCGCGCCGACACGAGCGGCTGCATCCGGGAGGCGATCGACTTCTCGCGGCTGAAAACAGCCTTTGCCCGAGCCGGGACCGACATTCTTGGGGTCTCGGCGGATCCGGTCACGGCGCTGGATCGCTTTAAGGCGAAGCACAAGTTGACCATCGCTTTAGCATCGGATGAGGCACACAAGGCGCTCGAAGCCTATCAGGTGTGGCAGCGAAAGACGTTATACGGTCGAAAATTCATGGGCACTGTGCGCGCGACCTTCCTCATCGGTGCCGACCAGCGCATTGCCCACATATGGCCGAAAGTGTCGGTCGCCGGCCACGCCGAAGAGGTTTTCGAGGCGGCGAAAATGCTGTGAGGGGTAGCGCGGTGGAAATTGTTAACCGAAACCTCCAAGTTCCTAACACGACGCTGCCGCGATTTATCAATAGCTAACCTTAATTAAGTGAACTCCGCTCCCTGCTTGCGTGGGAGCGACAATGTCGCAGTGGACGTCTCGGTCGCAACAGACCGCAAGATTTCAGCATCCGCCTCAACATTCCGGACGGCTCCGAACATCGCGGCCGACCGAAGGTGCAGCCCGCAGCACCGAGGCGCGCGAACGTGCGCCGGGCGGCGCACGAAGGCCGTCCGCCTACACCATCGCGCATGCCGGAAAGCAGGTCAGGTTCGGACCGGTTGTGTTCTGGATCGTCGTCGGCACGGTCGTCATTATGGCCGTGTGGTCGATCATTTCGGCCACTTATCTGGCTTTCCGCGATGACGTGCTGCGAACGCTGATTGCACGACAAGCGGAGCAGCAGTTCGCCTATGAGGATCGCATCGCGGAGCTGCGCGCCGACATCGACCGTGCGACCAGCCGACAACTGCTTGATCAGGAGCAATTCGAACAGAAGCTCGACGAGCTGACGCGCCGCCAAAGCTTGCTCGAGTCGCGTGCAGCCGCATTAAGCGGCGCCGACCCTGCAATCGCCGGCTCGATTAGACCTACAGCGAAACCAAGCGCCGAGCCAACCAGCGGCGGGGCGCGCGGCGACCGCAGCCGTCAGTCCAGCATCGGCGCCGCACTCGGACGACTGGAAGCCTCACTCGATCGCGTGGAACAACGACAAGCGTTGACACTCGGCCGGATGCAGGATCGCTATGAGAATAAAGCGCGGCAGATCCGTAACGCACTGGTCCAGCTCGGGCTGCGGCCCGAAGCCGGGGCGCCGGCAAGCGGCGGCCCATTCGTACCGGTCAAATTGCTACCTGATGATCAAGCTTTCGGGCGCGCGCTTATGCATGTCAATCTCGCGCGCACGGATGCCAATGCCTTGAGCAACACCCTTCTCAAAGTTCCGCTACGCAAGCCGGTCACCGGCGAGATTGACGAGAGCTCGCCATTCGGCGTTCGCACCGACCCGTTTGTCCACGAAGCGGCGATGCATACCGGCATTGATTTCCGCGGCGACATCGGCGATCCGATCCGCACCACCGCCGCGGGCACTGTGACCATTGCAGGCTTGAGCGGCGGTTACGGCAAAATGGTCGAGATCGATCACGGCAACGGACTTGCGACCCGTTATGGTCACCTCTCCGAAATCGACGTCCAAGTCGGCGACAAGGTGCACACGGGGGAGATCGTCGGCAAGCTTGGCTCAACCGGACGTTCGACCGGCCCGCATTTGCATTACGAAGTTCGCGTCAAAGGCGAGGCTGTCGACCCGCAGAAATTTCTCGACACCGGCGAGCGGCTATTCGGCGGCTGATGCAATTCTCTGTCAGTGCGCAGTGACCGGATTCGAACGCCCACGCTGCGTTGCTATTCTACATCCTCGACGTGTTTCGGTCCGGTACCGAAGGCCTTTTGCGCCAGCGCGGCCTCCGTGAACTGATCGATATCACCGTCGAGCACCGCCGCGGTATTCGAGGTTGAAACGCCGGTGCGCAGATCCTTGACCATCTGATAGGGCTGCAGCACGTAAGAACGGATTTGATGGCCCCAGCCGATATCGGTCTTCGCAGCCTGCTCAGCGGCCGCCTGCTGTTCGCGTCGATCTAGTTCGCGCTCATACAATTTGGCGCGCAGCATCTGCCAAGCCTGGGCGCGGTTGCGGTGTTGCGAACGGTCATTTTGGCACACCACGACGATGTTGGTCGGAATGTGCGTGAGGCGGACAGCGGATTCGGTCTTGTTGACATGCTGCCCGCCGGCGCCTCCGGCGCGCATCGTATCCACCCGCACGTCCGACTCCTTGATTTCGATATTGATGCGGTCGTCGACCACCGGATAGACGGTGACGCTGGCGAAGGAGGTGTGCCGACGGGCATTGGAATCGAACGGGGAGATGCGGACCAGACGGTGCACGCCGTTCTCCGTCTTCAACCAGCCATAGGCGTTGCGGCCCTTGATTTCGACCGTTGCCGACTTGATGCCGGCCTCTTCGCCCTGCGTCTCCTCGATATATCCGACCTTGAAGCCGTGCTGCTCGGCCCAGCGCACATACATGCGCAACAGCATGTTGGCCCAATCCTGGCTCTCGGTGCCACCAGCCCCGGCATGCACTTCGAGATAGCAATCATTGCCGTCGGCCTCGCCCGACAGCAGCGCCTCGAGTTCGCGGCGCGAGACCTCGGCTTTGAGCTTGCGTAGCGCAGCTTCCGCTTCGGCGATTGTTTTCGGATCGTTCTCGCTCTCACCGAGCTCGATCAGCGTAATTTGGTCGTCGAGCTCCTGCTCCATCCGCCCCAGCGCGGCGAGCTGCTCGTCGAGCGCGGTGCGCTCCTGCATCAGCCGGCTCGCCCGCTGCGGATCGTTCCAGAGATTAGGATCCTCGGCTAGCCGATTCAGTTCAGCGAGCCGCGCGCGCGCCTTGTCGAGGTCAAAGATGCCTCCTCAGCAGCGCAAGTGACTGCTTGATTTCGGCGACGGTCGCTTCGGTTTCGGAACGCATGAGGATTCAGATACTAGAAATCAGATGTCGGATGTCAGATAAGGTCGAATAATTAATATCGCAAACATACTTCCACTTCTGAAATCTGTCCTCCGACAGTGAGCTCCAGCCTCAGTACAATCCCCCTGTGCCGGTGCGTACGACATTGCCGCCATCCGGGGAGCCGGCAGTCGGCACGCCATTGGCGGTTTCGGCGCCAATCACTGAATAGGAATCGGGCGGTGCGGTGCCGGGCTTGAACGCTTCCAGGATGACTTTGGTGTCGCCGGGGCCGGCGCGCATGCCGGTCTTGGCCTCGACGCGGATCAGCTTGATGCCGGGCGGGACACTGAACGGAATCGGCGGCTTGTCGGCGAGCGTCACTTTGAGAAAGTCCTTGACGACTGGCGCGGCGAGATGCCCGCCGGTGGCCAGCCGCGCGATATGGCGTGGCTTGTCGAAGCCCATATAGACGCCGCAAACGACGTCCGGCGAATAGCCGATAAACCACACGTCTTTCTCGTCGTTCGTCGTGCCGGTCTTGCCGGCAATCGGCTTGCCGACTTCGCGCACCACGGTCGCGGTGCCGCGCTGCACGACCCCTTCCATCAGCGACGTGATCTGATAGGCGGTCATCGCATCGATCACTTGCTCGCGGCGATCGATCAACGTCGGCTCTACCTGGTTGTCCCACTTGCTCGCATCGCAGCCAACGCACTCGCGTTGATCGTGCTTGTAGATGGTATGGCCGTAGCGATCCTGAATCCGGTCGATCAAGGTCGGAATGACACGCCGGCCGCCATTGTCGAACATCGAATAGGCCGTGACCATCCGCAACACGGTCGTCTCGCCGGCACCCAGCGCATAAGAAAGGTATGGCGGCAACTCGTCATAGACGCCGAACCGCTTGGCGTATTCGGCGATCAACGGCATGCCGAGGTCCTGCGCTAACCGCACCGTCATCACATTGCGCGATTGTTCGAGGCCGAAACGAAGCGTCGAGGGTCCGAAAAACTTGCCGCCGTAATTTTCCGGTCTCCAAATGCCGCCGCCCTGACCCATGTCGATTTCAATCGGCGCATCCATGACGATGGTGGAGGGCGTGTAGCCGTTATCCAGTGCCGCGGCGTAGACGATCGGCTTGAACGAGGAGCCCGGCTGCCGCAAAGCCTGGGTGGCGCGGTTGAACTGGCTCTGATCGAAGGAAAAACCGCCGACCATCGCTAGCACGCGGCCGGTATGCGGATCCATGACAACCATCGCCCCGGAAATTTCCGGCATCTGGCGCAGCCGATATTGTCCCTGTTGCTCCAGCGGCGAGACATAGACCACATCGCCAACTGACAGCACCTGACTAACCTTCTGGACCGGCTTCGACGGACCGCTCGCAGGCTTTGCCCATTTGACGCCGTCGAGCGTCACGATGCCAACTTCGCGATCCTTGACGACCGCGCCGCCGGGGTCGCGCGCCGGCTGCAGCCCGATGCGGGCGGATTGGTCGTCGACCTGTAGCACGACAGCCATGCGCCACGGTTCGATATCGTCCAGCGATTTGTTTTCGGCGAGTTTGACGCCCCAATCGCCGCTGGCATCGATCTTAGTGATGGCGCCGCGGTAACCTTGGCCTTCGTCGAAATTGACGAGCCCGTTGATCATGGCCTTGCGCGCCACAACCTGCAGCTTGGGATCGAGCGTGGTTCGCACCGACAGCCCGCCCTCATAAAGTTTTTTCTCGCCGTATTTCTCGTAGAGATACCGACGCACTTCTTCAGCGAAATATTCGGCCGCGAAGATGTGGGCGCCGGTCGGTCGGACCGTGACCTCCAGCGGATCTTTCTTGGCTTTTTCGGCTTGGGCGGCGGTGATGTAACCGTCCTCGGCCATGCGGTCGATCACGTAGTTGCGCCGACCAACGGCATCATCGTGCCGACGGAACGGATTGTAATTGTTCGGGCCTTTCGGCAGTGCGGCAAGGTACGCGGCTTCGGCGATCGTCAGCTCGTGCACTGATTTGTCGAAATACAACAGCGATGCCGCCGCCACACCGTATGCCCCAAAGCCGAGATAAATTTCATTCAAATAAAGTTCGAGAATCTTTTGTTTCGAATAAGTGCGCTCGATGCGTAGCGCCAACAGCGCTTCTTTGATCTTGCGTTGGAACGACACCTCATTGGTCAAAAGGAAATTCTTCGCAACCTGCTGGGTGATCGTGGATGCTCCCTGCGGCCGGCGGCCAGTGCCGTAATTTTCAACGTAGAGCATGCCGGCGCGGCCGATACCGTAAATGTCTACCCCGGGGTGCTGGTAGAAATTCTTGTCCTCGGCGGCGACGAAAGCATTGGTAACGAGCTTCGGGATCGCCTGGATTGGGAGATAAAGGCGCCGCTCTTTGGCATATTCCGCCAACAGCGAACCGTCCGCCGCGTGAACGCGGGTCATCACCGGCGGCTCATAGTCCTTAAGCTGTGAATAATCAGGTAGATCCTTGGAGAAATGCCACAATAGGCCGGCAACGGCGGCGACGCCGACAATGAAGAAAATGGTACCCACCGCAAACAGGAAGCCGAAAAAGCGCAGAAGCAGTTTCACGGTGGCACCAATTTCATTGAACCAATTTGGGTTGAGCCAGATTCATCGAGCGCCCCGCGGCGAAATTGGCCGCCTCGCCGCAAATAACGCTTTAAAGGCATTTCGCCCCCCGCGTAGCACGGTGGAGTGTGACAGCAACGGCCCGTGCCCGCTAGCTCGTTCCGTCCCATTCACCTCGTCGCTCCGTTTTTTGTTCAAACTGAGGCCATTGCGCCACATCCATTGCCGGAATTTGGCCCTTAATTGGCGCCTGTACGGGTGCCCGCCAGGCGGGTGGAAAAGTATCCATCAATGGCTGACGCCATCGCATCCGCGGTTCGATCGCGCCAGCTGTCGGAGGCGAGCGACTGCAAATCCTCCTTGTTGGAGACGTAACCAAGTTCGACCAAAACCGACGGCACATCCGGCGCGCGCAAAACACGAAAGCCGGCCGACTTGATCGGCTCTTTGTGCAGCCGCGTGGTTCGCTTGATCGTGCTGACCAGTTTGTGGGCGAATTGCAGCGAAAAGGTCTTGGTCTCGCGTTGCGCCAGGTCAATTAGAATGCCGGCGACATCATCCGGTTGATCCTTGAGGTCGACGCCGGCAATCACGTCGGCGCGGTTTTCCTGTTCGGCAAGCCGAGCAGCTGCGGGATCTGTCGCGGTTTCGGAAAGCGTATAGACCGTGGCGCCCTGCGTGTCCCCTTCCCTTTTCGGTAGCGAGTCAGCATGGATTGATATGAATAAGGCAGCGTCAGCCTCGCGGGCAAATCGAACCCGCTCGGCAAGCGGCACGAACGTGTCGTCGGATCGGGTCAGCAGCACGCGGTATTTGCCCAAAGTCTCGATTTTCTCCTGCAGGCGCTTAGCGAAATCGAGCACAATGTCTTTTTCTTCGATCTGCCCGTTCGGCCCTTTGGTGCCGGTGTCGATCCCGCCGTGTCCGGGATCCAAGACGATGACCGGCCGGGCATCGCCGTTCGAGGATTGCGGCTCGCGCGGCGGCGGCGGCGTTTGCGCGGATCGTTGATCGGAAGCAACTTTTCGCAGGAAGCTGTCGCGATCGGTTACCGCCAAGTCGAGCACCAATCGCGCCGGTGTGCCTTCGCCCGGATCCATAACGAATGCCTTGTCGACCCGTGCCGGTTTGACAAGATCGATCACAATCCGCGAGCCGCCCGGCATGACCAGGCCAAAGCGAAACGCCTTGATCAAGCCGCGACCGGTCTCGCCAGCCTTAGACGGTAGTCGAAACGCAACCTGCGAAATGTCGACGACGACCCGGTCAGGATCGGCAAGGGTAAAAACGTGCAGGTCGATTTTGCGCGTGAGGTCGAGGATGAACCGCGTTTGCGTCTCGTCACCGCCGAGTCTTGCGTCGGTCGCAACCGGGAACGAGTCGGCGGGAACCGTCGCCGGCGCAGCCGGCGCCCGCGCCGTCAAACCAATGGCGGCGAGCAAAACGCCGAAAAAGGCCAAGCGCGCGGCTTGGACGACCATCGGCTCCGACCTCATCCCGGGCCCCTCCTACCCCATTATGCGGGCATAGTTAACTGCGACCTAATTAGCCCGAGAAAAGCCTTGGCAATAAGGCAAAAAGTCAGTTGCCTGCGGGTAAATCCCACAGGCGACTTGCCAATTCGCTGCCGGCGGCCTTAAGAAGGGCGTGCCGACGGTGAAAGGTTCCGGCTGTGTCCGCGTGACGGCCTCCGGCGCGTCCGCCCCGATTGGCTCCCAAAACGATGCCGGGAGCCGGGCAAACGCCGCTTTCGATCCGCCGCACTGCCACGATGTTCGTGGAGACGATGTTCGGACTGATCATGTCTTCGACGAACACCGCAGTTGTGGCGATGCAAAGCTCTGCCAGGGCCACTGGGGATGAGGCCGGCCGGAACTGTGTGCGCCGCGTGTTCGCAGCAGCAAAGCTGCGAAACGGCGTGCCGCAACGTCGGCGTCTAGCGAAATCGCGGCTGCGTTCCGCGCGGCCGCCTCATTGCGGTTTGGAGTTCATGTTCGAGGCGCAAGTCAAGGTTCAATGCAACGGGCTCGGCGGCACTGATTTGTCGCTCGCCGGCGGCCGGACCTCTTATGCTTGCGGCGCTCGCGGCTTCCGAGCCGTTCCAGCCACCGAAAATCGGACCGGTCTCCTCGCGTCCCGCCCATGCGGCGCGGCGCGATTGGGCGTACCGGTCCCCATGAGATTTGCCAATGGCCAACAAAATGCTGATCGACGCGACCCACCCCGAGGAGACCCGGGTGGTGGTTTTGCGCGGCAATCGCGTCGAAGAATTCGACTTTGAATCTGCGCACCGCAAACAATTAAGAGGCAACATTTACCTGGCGAAAGTAACGCGCGTCGAGCCGTCGCTTCAGGCCGCTTTCGTCGATTACGGCGGCAACCGCCACGGATTTCTCGCCTTTAGCGAAATTCATCCCGACTACTACCAGATCCCCATCGCTGATCGGCAGGCCTTAATCGCCGAGGAGGAGCGCGCGCAACGCGCCGCCGCTGACGAAGTTGATCGAGCACCGCGGCGCGCCCGTGGGGCCGCGGCTTCGGCCCGGCGTGATGAGGATGCAATCCGCAGCGACGGTGCAGCTCCCGCCGAGCCCCTTGGCGGCGACGTTATTGAGGCGGAAACGTCTTCGACGGCAATTGAACCCGAAGTGACTGATATAGGATTCGAGCCGCCAACTGGCGCCCCCGACGAGGAGATAGTTGCGCCGGCATTCGAAATGCACGCACCGGAAGCACCAGCCGGCGGAGCTTCCGCCGACGAAGTGGAAGCCGGAATCGTGCATAAAGCGACGACGGGGCAAGCGCCAGATTACAACGCCGACATGGCGCAAGGCACGGCGCAAGATTCAGCGCAGGACTTGGCGCAACAGGACTTGGCGCAAGATGTGGCCCAATCGATGTCCACAGCAGACACCGACGACGAAGGCGCGGTTGCTAAGCAGGTGGGGCCGTTTGAGGACAATGGCGAGGAAGAGACGACAGACGACGTTGTCGAATCGGTAGGCGGCGCCGATGCACTCGAAGAAGTCCCGGATCGTGCCCCACGCTACCGCCGGCAATACAAAATCCAGGAAGTCATAAAGCGCCGACAGGTCATGCTTGTGCAGGTCGTCAAGGAAGAGCGCGGCACCAAAGGCGCGGCGCTGACGACATACCTCTCGCTCGCCGGACGTTATTCGGTGCTCATGCCAAATACGGCACGCGGGGGCGGCATCAGCCGGAAAATCACCAATCCCGAAGATCGTGCGCGGCTTCGAGAAGCGGCGTCCGATCTGGAAGTGCCGGAGGGCATGGGCGTGATCCTGCGCACCGCCGGCGCAAGCCGCACGAAGATCGAGATCAAGCGCGATTTCGAATATTTATTGCGGATGTGGGAAACGGTGCGCGACCTGACGCTTAAATCGACCGCACCCAAGCTCGTGTATGAAGAGGGCTCGCTGGTCAAACGTTCGCTCCGCGATCTTTACACCAAGGATATCGACGAGGTCCTCGTCGCTGGTGCCGAAGCCTACCACGAGGCCAAGGAATTCATGCGCATGCTCATGCCGAGCCATGCCAAGAACGTGAAACTGTACACCGATACCCAGCCGATATTGTCGCGATATGGAGTCGAGAACCAACTCGACGCCATGTTCTCGCCGGTCGTGCAGCTACGGTCCGGCGGTTATATCGTGCTCAACCAAGCCGAGGCGCTGGTCGCCATTGATGTCAATTCCGGCCGCGCTACGCGCGAGCACCATATCGAGGACACCGCGTTCAAAACCAACTTGGAGGCGGCGGACGAGATCGCGCGGCAGCTTCGGTTGCGCGACCTTGCCGGGCTCATCGTCATCGACTTCATCGATATGGATGAAAAACGCAACAATCGGGCGGTCGAACGCCGGCTCAAGGAATGCCTCAAACACGATCGCGCGCGCATCCAGGTCGGCCGCATCTCGCATTTCGGGCTTCTCGAAATGTCACGCCAGCGCCTCCGCACGAGCGTACTCGAAAGCTCAACCGAGAAGTGCCCGTATTGCGGTGGCAGCGGCCATGTTCGCTCGGTCTCGTCGCTGGCTTTGCAGGTGCTGCGCGCGCTTGAAGAGCAGCTGATAAGAGGCGCGACGCACAATCTCACCGCTCGCACGCGCCCCGACGTCGCTCTCTACGTTCTCAATCAAAAGCGTGCGCATTTGCGCAGCCTCGAGGAGCGGTTCGCCATCACCATCACGGTCACGGCTGACGAGACGGTGCGGGCGCCGCAGACCTTCGTGATCGATCGCGGCGAGCAGGTGCATACGATCGAAGCGGCGAAGGCGCTTGCTGAACGGGCGCAGGCGCAAGCCGCACCATTGGAAGAAGAAGACGATCTAGAAGACTTCAGCATTGTCGAAGAGGAAGACACCCAGGCAGAAGTGGCGGTGGCGTCGACGGCGGTGGAACACGGCGAAGGCGGCTCGCGGCGGCGCCGGCGGCGGCGGCGGCGCGGCGGCCGCGACGGCGGCGATCACCCTCACGGACCGTCGCATGGACAAGCACATGGCCAGTCGCATGGCCAGTCGCATGGCCAGTCGCATGGCCAGTCGCATGGCCGGGCGCTGGAACGGGTTGAGCACATCCCGATCGGTGAACCGACCGGCGAGCCGGGGGCGGACGAGATAGAAATCGTGGCCGACGAGAGCATGATCGATCCGACCGGAGGTCTTGCGTCCGAGAGTCATGAGCAGCGCGCCGATGACCATAGCGAGCGTGGCGAGCCGCGCCGTGACGAGCGGCGCCGGCGTCGAGGCCGTCGCGGCGGCCGACGCAATCGGCAACGCAATGATGAGAGCGGCTATGCCGGTCGCGAGCAATCCGGCCCCTCCGCGTCGCAGGAATTCGCGCCGACGGAACAGCTGACCGCACCGCCTGCACCCGAACCCGAACTCAGGCATGCCATCGCCGACCTCGATTCACCGGTCGAGCGCGCAACGCCGCCCGATGCGTCGCCAGCTGCGGAGCCAAGCGAACCCGCTCGCCGGCGCTCGACTGTGCGCGAGCCCGCGCCCGGCGGCGAGGTGCCGGCGAACAATCCAGGGCAAACAGTCTCCGAGTCATCGGAGCCGGTTATTACGGAAACAGGCAACGGTGCTGAAAGCGAGCGGCCGCGCCGCACCGGATGGTGGTCCCGCCGGTTCGCCGGCAGCTAGGCGATGAAAAGCGGCTGGGTCGATCGTGACGCCGAAGCCATTGTGGCTGACGGCGTCAAAGCCGGAATCGATCCCGACCTATCGCTTCGCGTTTACAGCTCGCGTCTCTTGGGCTGTGATCCCAAACTTGTGTTGCACGGCGGCGGCAACACGTCGCTGAAGACCAAGATGCGCGACGCCCTTGGCGCGGAAGTCGAAGTCCTGCGCGTTAAAGCTTCCGGCGTCGACATGGCAAGTATCGCGCCCACCGGCTTTCCGGCGATCCGGCTCGAGCCGATGCGCAGGCTGCGCGCGTTCGCGACCATCGGCGACGAGGAATTGCTGGCCGTCGAACGCGCCAATTTGATCGATCCGCGCGCTCCGAACCCGTCGGTTGAGATGATGCTGCACGCTTTTTTGCCGCACAAATTCGTCGATCATACCCACGCGACCGCAGTGCTCAGCCTCATCGATCAAAAGCGCGGCGAAGAAATTTGCGGCGAGGTTTTTGCCGGGCGCATGGCGTTCGTTCCCTACCTGATGCCGGGATTTGGACTTGCCAAAAAAGCCATCGAGGTTTTCGAACATGCGCCCGGCTGCGAAGGACTGATCTTAAGCAAACACGGTCTGGTCACTTTCGGCAAATCGGCGCGAGAGGCGTACGAGCGCATGATCGCGGCTGTCTCGCGCGCGGAAGATTTCATCGCACGGAACCGGAAGTCGGCTGCGGTGAAAGAGACTCCTCATCAAGCCCCGCCGGTCGCCGCGGTGGCACCGATCGTGCGCGGGGCCTGCAGCGAGAAAGATCACAAAACCGAAGGCGCGTGGCGGCGACTAGTGCTGGAATTTCGCCAGAGCGGCGCAATTCTGGATTTCCTCAACGGCAAGGATTTACAGCTGTTGAGCGACGCTGGCGTGATTACACCTGACCACACCATCCGCACCAAGAATTGGCCGCTCCTTCTGAGCGCACCCGAGTCCACAAAGATGGGTGAATTCGCGCAGGCCACGGGGGCCAAGGCGCAAGCATTCACAATGCGTTACCGGGACTATTTCGCGCGTCATAATAAGCGTGCCGGCGACCAAAAACGGCCGCTCGATCCGCTGCCGCGGGTCGTGCTGGTCCCCGGACTCGGCTTGTTTGGCCTCGGGCAGCGCAAACAGGACGCTGTCATTGCCGCTGATATCGCCGAGGCATGGGTCGAATGCTTGGCCGATGCCGAAGCCATCGGCCGGTTTGAATCAATCTCCGAAGCCGACATGTTCGATTGCGAATATTGGCCGCTTGAACAGGCCAAGCTCGACGCACGCCAAGAGCTACCGCTTGCCGGACAGGTGGCCGCAATTACCGGCGCCGGCGGTGCGATTGGCGCCGCCATCGCGAAATGTTTTGCGGCGGCAGGCGCCGAGGTGGCGTTACTCGATGTCGATCGCGCTGCCGCGCGCGAGCGGGCGAACGCGGTCGGCGGTCACGCGCTGGCACTCGCCTGCGATGTGACCGACGGCGGTTCGGTGAGCGCCACATTTGATAAGATCGTCGAGCATTTTGGCGGAATCGATATTGTCGTTTCCAATGCCGGCGCCGCCTGGCAGGGACGAATCGGCGAGGTCGACGAGGAAATCCTGCACAAGAGTTTCGAGCTGAATTTCTTCGGTCACCAGCGCGTGGCGCAAGCCGCGGTGCGGATCATGCGTGCGCAAGGCACCGGAGGCTGCCTCCTATTCAACATCTCCAAACAAGCGGTCAATCCAGGCCCGAATTTCGGGCCATACGGAATTCCGAAAGCGGCGGCGCTCGCCTTGATGCGGCAATATGCGCTCGATTACGGCGCCGACGGCATTCGCGCCAATGCCGTCAATGCCGACCGCATCCGTTCTGGCCTGCTCACGCCAGAGATGATCGCCTCACGCGCCCAAGCGCGCGGCGTGAGCGAGAAGGATTATATGACGGGCAATCTCCTTAATCGCGAAGTGACCGCCGAGGATGTCGCTCAGGCTTTTCTGCAGCAGGCGCTAGCGCTCAAAACCACCGCCGACGTCACCACCGTCGACGGCGGCAATATTGCCGCGGCAATGCGCTGACGCGCCACCGTTTCGGATCCGGCACCGCCTTGATTGTAATTTGCCGGCCGCGGGGGAAAATAGCGAGTGACGCAACACAGCGTCCCATTCGTTAGCCGCCATGGCTGTTCGCCGGCTGTTGTTTCAATCCCACTGCGTGCGGCCGGAATAGGACCAATCGACGACGCGGCCGTCGCGCTGCGCGAGCTTGGCGATCTCGGCCATTTCCGCTTGGCTTAGTTTGAAGTCGAAGACCGCAGCGTTTTCCGCCAGCCGTTGTTCTTTGCTGGTGCGCGGGATCACGACAATGCCTTGCTGCACCGCAAATCGCAAACAGACCTGCGCCGCGGTCTTGCCATGCTCGGCGCCGATCCGCGCCAAGGTCTTGTCCTTGCGTGCGCTCCCCCGCGCGATCGGACTATAGGCAACCACCGCCATGCCGTGCTTGCGGCAGGCCGCGATCACTTTGGATTGGTCGAGAAAGGGATGGCATTCGACCTGATTGCACGCCAGAGGCTCGCTCGAAAGCCGCACTGCCTGTTGGACGAGCTTCACGGTGAAGTTCGAAATGCCGATGTAGCGGGCGAGCCCGTCGCGCTTGACCTTGCACAACGCCCCGAGCGTGTCTTCAAGCGGAATTTGCGGATTGGGCCAATGCAACAGCAAAAGATCCACCTCGCGCAGATGCAGGCGACTGAGCGAGTCACGCGCCGCGCGCTCAAGCTCGCGCGGTGCAAAATGCGACGGCCAGACTTTCGTGGTCACGAATACCTCGCCGCGCTTGACGCCGGAGGCGTGCAGACCCTCCCCCACTTCGCGCTCATTGTCGTACATCTCGGCCGTGTCAATGTGTCGATAGCCGAGCCGCAAAGCCGCTTCGACCATGCGGGCGCAGGTGCGGCCTCGCAAATCCCAGGTGCCAAGTCCAAGAAGCGGAATCTCGGCGCCGTTCGCCGCCACGCTCGGGACCGGTCCGACAGCGCTCATGAATCCCGCGTCGGTGCTTGCGGCGGACTTCCCACAATAACCTCCATGGATTGACACCACACCTTCCGGCGAACCGCAGCATCAATGATTGCCGGAGGCAATTCCAGCCCTCGCGACGCCGGAGTTTTGTGCGGATATCAACGCGCTTTGCCGAGCACGGCAAAGGCAGCGTCCGGCGCTTCTTCGATCACTTTGAGGAGCGCGCGGGCCGGACCGCGCGGCGAACGCTTGCCCTGCTCCCAATTGCGTACGGTCTCGACCGGCACGCCGATGCGCGCGGCAAAGGCAGTCTGAGTGAGTCCGGTTCGCCCCCGCACATTGCGCGCATAGCGCGCCTCTTCGACGCGCGCCGCGTTATGCGCGGCCGTTGCGATGGCGCGTGGGTCGCTGGCGATCGGGCGTTCGCTGCCATCGGGAAGGACCTCGACCAAACGTCCGTCTGCTTTCAACCGCACGCGAAGCATCGCGCTCGCTCCCGCGCTTTTTCGGTGCGCGATCATACATGATTCGTCATGGATTCAATGAGTTAGTAGAAGCGCCTGCAAACTAGGCCAATGCCTTACAGAGGCAATGGCCTAGTCGGTCAATGACCGCTATCAGAGAGCGGCCCCAGCGGGGGAAGGAGCCTCGACGTGCACGACCTCAAAATCAATGCACAGCGACTTTGGGATTCGTTGATGGAGACGGCGCAGATCGGCGCGACGGCGAAGGGCGGCATCTGCCGCCTCACGCTGACCGACCTCGACCGCCAGGTGCGCGATTGGCTCAAAACGCAATGTCAGGCGCTCGGCTGCACGGTCGCAGTCGACGAGGTCGGCAATATGTTCGCTCAGCGCGCCGGCAAGGATCCCAAGCTTTCGCCGATCGCC
>Ga0310909_10000001_pt1 | contig 102574 bp, 88 predicted proteins | sample GREbulkMGT000H_FD_203449 | JGI IMG/M metagenome (GOLD analysis project Ga0310909, IMG submission 203449) | Lab enrichment of tropical soil microbial communities from Luquillo Experimental Forest, Puerto Rico - GRE.bulkMG.T000H | ecosystem: Environmental > Terrestrial > Soil > Tropical forest >... | reverse complement strand
GGATTTCGACGGCCGCCGGCGGATCGCCGGCGACGATGTGCTCGTCGCCTAGATCCTCCATGAGGATCACGCCGTGATCGAGATCGGCATGCAGGATTTCCGGAGCGGAGAGATCGATGCGGCGCAATCCCGCCGCCAAAGCGATATACGGCACGATGTCTTCGGCCAGATGTGCGATGGCGCTGTATGGTTTGCCATCACGCACCGGCGGGCCGTCGGGCCGTCGCGGCGCATTCATGAGAACGGCGCTCCGTCTGCTTGATGTCAGCCGTTCGAAGATTCGCGTCGAAGCATCGCCTTGCATGCGCTGCCGTTGCGCTTGACCAAGGCCGGACTCGTCAAGGAAGGCGCGTATGAGCGCGATGCGTTCGGCACGCGGGGCGAACGCGCCATAGCCGGTGTAACGGACCTGGCGGATATCGGATTCGAGCGCGGGCGCGAGCGTGAAAGCGATATCAAGGCGGTCCGCCGGCAGTGATCCTGCGGCCCGATCCGGCCATTCCATCAGGATCACCGCGCGGTCCGGCAAATCGTCAAAGCCAAGCTCGGCAAGTTCGACGGCATTATTGACGCGGTACAGATCGGCGTGCGCCAGGCTAAAGCGCGGCAGTTCATAGCTTTGCACCAAAGTGAAGGTCGGACTTGGCACCTCGATGGTGTCGTCGCCGGCGAGATGACGGATGAGCGCACGCACGAAAGTCGTTTTGCCGGCGCCGAGATCGCCGGACAGGGTAATCAGGTCACCCGCCTCGAGCGCGCCGGCGATGTCGGTTGCAAAGCGCCGCGTCGCCTCCTCATTCGGCAATGTCACGGCAAAACTTGCCCCGCCCGGCGCCGTCAGCAGCATGTGAGCCTCGCTATTCCGCCGCGGTCAGGTTGGCGGTTTCGGCGAGGGGGAAGGTACATGTGACAGTGGTGCCTTGTCCCACTGCAGAAGTGATCGTCACCTCGCCGCCGTGCAATTCCACAAAAGATCGGACCAGCGAAAGCCCGATGCCCGGGCCGCGATAACGCGTTCCCAGCGAATGGGTTTCGAACCAGTCGAAGACCTTTTCCAGCATGTCCGCTGGAATACCGGGGCCCATATCGGTGACGGAAAAGACGATAGCGTCGGGCCGGCGTGCGGCGTGCAAACTAACCGTCGAGCCGGCAGGCGAAAAGTTCAATGCGTTGGCCAATAGGTTGAATAGGATTTGCCGCAGGCGCAGCTTGTCTGCGACGAAACTGCCGATATTCGCCGGCGCATTGATGTCCACGGTGACGCCTCCGCTTACCATGCGGTCTTGCACGCCCTCGGCGGCGGCCATCATGGTTTCGCGAATATCGACCGCGGCCAGATCAAGCTGCATCCGGCCGGCATCGATCGTCGCCAGATCGAGAATATTGTTGATCAGCGCCAACAATGTGTTGGTCGAAACCGTGATGTATTCGAGATATTCGCGCTGCTTTTCGCTCAGGGGACCGGTTGCCTGGTCGCCAAGCAGGTGAACAAAGCCGATGATATTGGTAAGTGGCGATCGCAGCTCGTAGGAGACGTGATGGACGAAATCAACCTTGATCTTATCGGCGTCTTCCAACGCCTCGTTGCGCTCGCGCAGCGCCCGCTCGACATTGACTGAATCGCTGACGTCATGAAACGTTACCAGTGTCGCGCCGTCGGGAAGCGGCACGGTGCCGCAATCGATGACTCGGCCGTCGCGCCGTTCGACGCGTCCGAGCGTCGCGTCGCGGCTGTCGATCGCCGTGACTGCGTCGCGCAGGGCCTGCCACGCCAGCGCATCGCCATGAAGCGGCTGGCACAACGAAGAGATTTTCTCGATATGCGGCCGGTCGGCAAGCGATCGGGGGGACAGCCGCCACATTTGCTCGAAAGCGGCGTTGTGCAGCCGCAGCCTGCCATCGCTGCCGAAAACGGCGACTCCCTCGGCGAGCTTGTCCAGCGTTTCGCCCTGAATGTGGATCAGTTCTTCGAAACGGCGTTCAAGATCGAGGCGCTCGGTGACGTCATGAAACAAATAGGTCACGCCGCCGTCGGGGTTGGGCGTGGTCACCACCCGCAAGGTCCGCCCATTCGGCAGGTGCCAGGTATGGTCCTTCGGCTCGGCGGCGCGATAGGCCTCGTGCAGCTGCGATTTCCATTGGCGAAAATCAGGCTCCTCCGGGAGCTTGCGGGTCAAGCGCAACAACTCGATCACCGCGGAATCGGTAGGCCGCTGATCGAGGAAGGCGGTGTCGAGGTTCCACAGAGTGCGATAGGCCGCGTTGTAGAATGTCAGTCGGTGGCTCGCGTCGAACATAGCAACGCTGGTCGGTAGCTGATCCAGCGTCCGGCGATGCGCGTCCGCCAGTCGAGTCAATGCGCTGCGCATTGTCTCGATTTCGGTGGCATCCACGACGATGCCGGCGCTGCCCGCTTGGGTATCGAAGTCGAACACCTCAAGGGTTCGCTGCGCCCCGCCGACTGCGGCGCGAAGCCTTCCGGAAAAAGCCCGGCCGGCGAGCCGGGCCTGGGCGATGCTCTCGCGCGCCGCATTGTCGAGAAGTTCCAAACGCCGCTCCACCGCATCGGTGGCGCTGTCGGTGCCGACGGCGCGCGCATAGGCTTGATTGACGAAAGTCAGCCGGCCGGCGGCATTTCGCGTCCAGGCCGGCGAGGGCAGCGTCTCGACCACTGCCCGCAGCGATGCGGCTTCCGCCGAAAGGCTCTCGTAGCGCTCGAGCAACTCGACGAGTTCGCGCTTGATGCCGCCGGCCTCTTTTAGCCGCAGCACCGCATGCCCGCCCACCGCCCGGCCCTGGACTTCGATCGGATGTCCGGCAAGCGTGCTGAGCGTCATTGCAAACGGCTCGCCGCGCACCCGCAGCGCCTCCACAGCGCGTTCCATCGCAGTGGCTTTGCCGGGTTCGAGCCAGCGGCCGAATACCAGAAGGTCTGAAGCGCCGGACAGCCCGATCGCGGCAGGATCGCCCTCAATGCCGGGTTCGTCATAGGCCACTGACCAATCGACTATGACCTGCGGCTCGGACAGCAAAAGCGCCTTGGCGCGATCGGCTATCTCACGCAGCCGTGCAGCCTCATCGTGCACCCAGGCGTGAAGCCGTGCTGTGCGACCGCGGGTCCGCACGAACGCGGTTGCGATGGCGAACAATACCGCGCCGACGATCAGGGCCAGAAGGGCGATTTGGTGCTGGGCAATGCCATGCTGGGCGTTGAGCGCGAATTCTTGCAACGCCAGTTCGCGCAGCGCCGATTCGTGCAGCGCCAAGCCGGGCTGTTGCGCCGCGCTGGCGGTCGAAGACGCGATTATGCCGACTGCCGCTCCCGATCGGCCAATTCCCCGGCAGCGCCGCTGCGGGCAGCCCCAGCTCCTCCGGATCGTGTCCGGCATGCCCCTTTGCCTCTGCCGGCCTCAACCGCCGTCCCGCCGGCCAGTCCGCCGCGAGCGACCCCGCGAATCGCGCAACTTTACTCTCAAGCGGAATCGCGCCGAAAGAGTCCAGACCGTGAACGGTGCCTCTAAGCGCGGCTAGCTGGTCGTTTTAGCGCCGCGCGTCTGCGGTCCGCGCCTCCGCTGGCGGCTCATTGAGCGCCTGGGCATCGCGCGCCATGTCCTCGACATTGATACGGGATAGCGCCGCGCCAAGTTCGCGCTCGGCGCTGGCGATCGCGGGCAGCACAATTTTTCTCACCAGTTCTGAGCCGGTGATATGCGGCTCGTCGCTTTCCTCAATCGTCCCGGCGGCGCGCACAATATCATTCACCGTCACGCGGCGGCGGTCGCGCGCAAGCTCATAGCCGCCACGCGGGCCGCGAATGCCTTTCAAAATTCCGCAGCGGACCAGCGCCTGCAAGACAGGTTCTAGATGCCGCGGAGGCAAGCCGTGCCGTGCGGCAAGTGTTTTTGCCGATATCGGTTTCCCCTGCTCTTGCATTGCGACGTCAATGACCGCCGCAATGGCGAGAACTGCTTTGCGCGGCAATAGCGACATTGAGCGGAAGGAACGTCAATTAACGCGGATTGGTTCGACGATCCGAGTAATAATGTTGCGATCAGCGTCGTCGCGCGCTTAAGCGTGGCTTAATCGAGGTCGTTCGCGGTCTTGGCGGTCACGCCGGTCGAACCGAAACCACCGCTTTCGCGCCCGGTTGAGTCGAGGCTCACCGATTCAACAATTTTCACCTGTAATATGGGCGCCACGATCATCTGGGCGATGCGAGTTCCCCGCCGAATCTCGAAGCTTTCCGGCCCGAGATTAACGAGGATGACCTGTATTTCGCCCCGATAATCGGAATCGATCGTTCCGGGTGAATTCAAGACCGTAACGCCGTGGCGAATGGCAATGCCGGAGCGCGGACGAATCTGACCCTCGTATCCAGGTGGCAAGGCCACAGCGATACCGGTTGGAATCATCGCCCGCTCGCCCGGCGCGATCTTGACTGGGCTGGCGGCGGGCACGGCAGCGAGAAGATCGAGTCCGGCCGCATGCGCAGTTTGGTAGGCCGGCATCGGCAGGTCTGCGGCATGCGGCATGCGAACAACGCGAAGCTCGGCGCTCACGCGGCCGCTCCATCGAGTGCGGCGGCGATCCGTTCAATTAGCATGCGCGCGACCTGATCCTTGGCTTGCGGCGGCCACGATTCAATGGCTTTGGCGGTGACGAGGTGCACGGTATTGACGTCCCCGCCCATGACGCCCGCTTCCGGCGAGACATCGTTAGCGACAATCCAGTCGCAGCCTTTCTTGATGCGCTTTGCCTGTGCATTGGCAATAACATCATCGGTTTCCGCGGCGAAGCCGATGACAAGGCGGGGGCGCCCGGACGTGCGGTGAGCGACGCTGGACAAAACGTCGGGATTCTCCGTAAGCGCTAGGGTCGGCGTCTGGCCCGGCTGTTTCTTGATCTTGTTCGTGCTTTCATTTTCGCTGCGCCAGTCGGCCACGGCGGCAGCGAATATCGCCACGTCCGCCGGAAGCGACTTCTCCACGGCTGCGAACATTTGCCGGGCAGTCTCGACCTTGACCACGGCGACGCCGGCAGGATCCGGCAGGTTGACCGGACCGCTGACGAGCACGACTTCGGCTCCCGCTGCGGCCGCCGCCGCGGCAATGGCATGGCCCTGCTTACCGGACGAGCGATTGGCGATGTAACGCACCGGATCGATTGGCTCGCGCGTTGGACCGGAGGTAACCACAACCCGCCTGCCAGCGAGCGCAGTGCCCCGCCGCAAGATGCTCTCGACGGCGGCGGCGATCTCTAGCGGTTCGGCCATGCGTCCGAGGCCAGCTTCGCCGTGCTCGGCCATCTCGCCTGAATTGGGACCGACGACCACAACGCCATCTGCTTTGAGCTGCGCGAAGTTGCGCGCGGTCGATTTGGCTTCCCACATCCGCGGATTCATCGCCGGCGCGATCACGATCGGCTTGTCGCTCGCGAGCAGAATCGCCGTGGCCAGGTCATCGGCATGACCGCCGGCCATTTTGGCCAAGAGGTCAGCGGTTGCTGGCGCGACGACGATGAGGTCGGCGTCGCGGGCGAGGCGAATGTGGCCGACGTCGAATTCGCTCTGCGGATCGAACAGGTCTGTAAATGCGCGCTCACCGGCAAGCGCGCCAACCGCAAGCGGCGTCACAAAATGCTGGGCGGCTGGCGTGAGGACGCAGCGCAGGTGCATGCCGCGCTCTTGCAAGCGCCGGATCAGATCGAGTGACTTATAAGCGGCAATGCCGCCGCCGATAATCAGAACGATGCTGGGGCCGCTGGCACTCGCTAACGCCGCACTTTGGTGTTGCGGCGTTGCCGCCGGCGACAACTGTTTCGCAGAACCCCCTTCGCCTTGGTCAGCTGCCTCCCGCAAGATCACCCGGACTTCGTCCTCCATGGATCGGCCATGGCGTGCGGCGCGCAGGCGCAACAGCCTTTTTAGCCTCTCGTCGAGCTGGCGGACGGTCAGGCTGGCCAAGGTCTTTATTCCGGTTTTACTTATGTTCGCAGCAGCTTAGCATATTATGATTGCATTGCAATCAATGCAATCGAGTCCAGGCTCCGTATAATTAGTGCCGTAGGGCGAACCACAAGAGGAGTGCAGCAATGATCCATAGTGCCGCCACCAGCCAGCGGCTGCGCCGCGCTTCGGCCTTGTCGAGTTCGGCAACGGTTTGCGGCGACAGCACGAGCCCGTCGCGGGTGATTTCATCAAGCTGATCGAGGACGCGGGCGCCACGCGTCAGAAGGCTCGGTGCATTGCCGACGAAGCGTCCGACTTCGGCAGCGCCCAGCGCTGCGCTCTCGAGCTTGCCGGCGGCGCCGAGGTGGCGCTCCATCCATTCGCGCACGACCGGCTCGGCTGTGCGCCACATGTCGAGCTTGGGATCGAGCGTGCGGGCGACGCCCTCGACCACCACCATGGTCTTTTGCAACAGCAAGAGTTCGGGCCGGGTGCGCATGTCGAACAGGCCGGTAACCTCGAACAACAGCGCCAACAACCGCGCCATCGAAATGTCTTCGGCGGTGCGATTGTGGATCGGCTCACCGATGGCGCGGATGGCTTGGGCAAAATCTTCAATTGAATACCGCGGCGGTACATAGCCGGCTTCGAAATGAACCTCAGCGGTGCGGTAATAGTCGCGGGTGATGAAGCCGTGCAGGATTTCGGCGAGGAACAGCCGCTCCTTGACGCCGAGTCGCCCCATAATGCCGAAATCCACCGCGATCAGGCGGCCCTCGTCATCGACGAAAAGATTTCCCGGGTGCATGTCGGCGTGAAAGAAGCCGTCGCGCAGCGCGTGGCGCAGAAAGGTTTGGATGAGGGCGCTGGCGAGCTGCGGCAGATCGAAGCCTTTGGCCTGCAATCGAGGCCGGTCCGACAACGGCGTGGCGTCGATCCATTCCAGTGTCAGCACGTCCTTGCTGGTGCGATCCCAATCAACCGCGGGAACGCGGAATTCGGGATCACCTTTGGTATTTTCGGCCATTTCCGAAAGCGCTGCTGCTTCCAGCCGAAAATCCATTTCGACCATGACGGTCCGGCGCAGCGTGTCGACGACCTCGACCAGCCGTAGCCGGCGCGCTTCGGCGGATAGGTTTTCGGCATGCTGCGCGGCGAAGGTGAATGCCGCCAAATCGGCGTGAAAGCGCCGCTCGACGCCAGGCCGCAGAATCTTCACGGCGACGGCGCGGGTACCGGCCGCTGCCGCCACCGTCGCGCGATGAACCTGCGCAATCGAGGCGGCGGCAACCGGCGGGCCGAAGCTCGCGAAAACCGTGTCGACCGGTTTGCCGAAGGAGGTGGCGATCGCCGCCTCTGCGTCGGCCTGGGCAAATGGCGGCATGCGGTCCTGCAAGCTCTCGAGGTCGCGCGCCAGCGCGGCGCCGACCACGTCCGGCCTGGTCGCGAGAAATTGCCCAAGTTTGACATAGCTCGGCCCGAGCTTAGTCAGCGCCGCTGACAACCGGCTTTCAGCCGGGCCAGTCGTGCGGCGCTCCAACAATCGCGCCATCCGCAAAAGCGGACGGGCGCCGACCGGCGCCACCATCGGATCAATAATACCGAAAACGCCTTCGCGGGCGAACACAAAGCCGGCGCGGGCGAGACGGACGAGATGCGCGGGAGCCGAGATCACAAACGCCAGCCGGAATGCAGCGTGACGATGCCGGCGCTCAAGGCCTGGTACGAGACGCGGTCGAAGCCCGCCGTGCGCAGCATTGCGGCGAAGGCTTGCGGCTTGGGGAAGCGGCGGATGGATTCGACCAAATAGCGGTACGATTCGGCGTCTCCGGCCACGACGCGGCCAAGGGCGGGAATGACATTGAACGAATAAAAGTCATAAAGCCGGTCGAGCGCGGGAACATCCACCGAGGAGAATTCCAGGCAGGCAAATCGGCCGCCGATCTTGAGCACGCGATAGGCTTCCGTCAGCGCGCGCTCGATGCGCGGCACGTTGCGAATGCCGAAGGCGATAGTGGCAGCATCAAAACTGCGATCGGCAAACGGCAGCGCCTCGGCATTGGCATCGGTGAAGGTGACCATGGAATGGCCGCTGTGCAGCATCGCGCGCTCGCGGCCGACTGCAAGCATGTCCGGATTGATGTCGCAAACCGTGACGCGGGTCTCTGCGCCGCCGGCCTCAATAAGGCGAAACGCGATATCGCCGGTGCCGCCAGCGATATCGAGCGCCGAAAACGGCAGCTCTTTCGGCGGATTGATCGCCGTCACCAGGGCATCCTTCCAGGCCCGGTGCAGCCCAAAGGACATCAGATCGTTCATCAAGTCGTAGCGGCGCGCCACGCTGTGAAAAACGTCATCGACCAGCGCCTGCTTCGCTGCAAGCGGCACTGGCCTGGAGCCAAAATGCGCGGTTTCCGCCATCGCTATAGCCTCGATCCACAACCATAGCGCGGGCGGCCCGAGCAGGCTATGTCTTTGAAATTAACCACGTTGCAGCACCGGCACTTGCGAACATGCCTGAGCTTCCGGAAGTCGAAACGGTCCGCCGCGGCCTCGAACCGGCGATGCAAGGCGAACGCATCACCCGCGTCGAAGTTCGCCGGCCCGATCTGCGCTGGCCGCTGGCGAAAGACTTTGCAGAGCGGTTGGCCGGCAAAGTGGTGACCGGCATTGGCCGCCGCGCCAAATATCTGCTGGTAGATTTATCGTCCGGCGACGTCCTGCTCATGCATCTCGGCATGTCGGGATCGTTTCATGTGTTTCTCGGCAACAAACATCAAGACCAGCATCTGGGCCGTTACTATCACGAGCGCGCCAACCATCTCACGCACGATCACGTCGTGTTTCACCTTGCGTCGGGCGCTAGCGTGACTTTCAACGATCCGCGGCGCTTCGGTTCGATGAAGCTCGTGTCGCGCGGAGAGCTTGATCACGAGACGCTTCTACGCAACCTCGGGCCGGAGCCGCTCGGCAATGCATTTGATGCCTTAATGCTGGCGCGCGCCTGCCGCGGCAAGAAGACCAGCCTCAAAGCCGCGCTACTCGATCAGCGCGTCGTAGCAGGGCTCGGCAACATCTATGCGTGCGAGGCGCTCTATCGTGGGCGTTTGTCGCCAAAGCGACGCGCTTCGACTATCGCCGACCGCAACGGCAACCCGAACGAACGCGCCGAGCGGCTGGTCGACGGCATCAAGGCAGTGCTGACCGAAGCGATAAAAGACGGCGGCTCGTCATTGCGCGATCACCGGCTCACCGATGGCGAGCTCGGCATGTTTCAACATCACTTCCGCGTTTACGATCGTGCCGGCGAGCCGTGCCGAACCAAAGGCTGCCGCGGCACAATCAAGCGCATCGTCCAGAACGGCCGCTCGACCTTCTATTGTCCGGTGTGCCAGAAATGAGTTCGGCGAGGGATTCATGAGTGAGACCATCATTGTCGAGACCCACGGGCGCGTCGGTCTGATCCGGCTCAATCGCCCGCAGGCGCTCAACGCGCTCAACAGCGCGCTGATCCGCGAACTCGCTGCCGCGATCGATAAGTTCGAAACGGACGATAATATCGGCTGCATCGTCATCACCGGCTCCGACAAGGCCTTCGCCGCCGGCGCCGACATCAAGGAAATGGCCGACAAGGCCTTTACCGATGTCTTTCTTGGCGATTTCGCGGCCACTTGGCATCGCGTCGCCGAGGCGCGCAAGCCTGTCATCGCGGCGGTTGCCGGTTTTGCGCTTGGCGGCGGCTGCGAACTTGCCATGCAATGCGATCTGATCATTGCCGCGGACAATGCCAAGTTCGGTCAGCCGGAAATCAAGCTCGGCATTATTCCCGGAATCGGTGGGACCCAGCGGCTCACGCATGCGGTGGGTAAAACCAAGGCGATGGATCTCATCCTGACCGGCCGGATGATGGATGCGGAAGAAGCCGAACGCGCTGGTCTCGTCGCGCGTATCGTGCCGCTGCAAAGCCTTGTCGAGGAAGCAATCAAAATTGCCGCGACGATCGCGTCGATGTCGCTGCCGGCGGTGCTGGCGGCGAAAGAAGCCGTCAATCGCGCCTTTGAAACCTCGCAGGCCGAGGGCGTGCGTTTCGAGCGGCGGGTATTTCATTCGCTTTTTGCGACGCGCGACCAGAAAGAGGGCATGGCGGCGTTTATTGAGAAACGGCCGGCCAAATTTGAAAACAAATAGTCGGCCTTTAGTCGGCCTTGCCGCGGCTCGGCCCGAGATGTTGTTTTGATCCAAATGAGACATTGCGCCGCGCGCGGCCACGACCGAACAACGAAGTGCCAGTGTTAGAGTGGGTTGCTGATCTTCAGACCGGAGGGCGACTATGGCAGCAACACATCAAGGTGAATGTTTTTGCGGAGCGGTTCAGGTGGAGGTTTCGGGAACGCCGGAAGCGATGGGATATTGTCATTGCCGGTCGTGCCGGTCGTGGTCGGGCGGCCCCGTGAACGCCTTCACACTGTGGAAACCAGAGGCGGTGCGGATCACAAAAGGTGCCGAAGATCTCGCCACGTTTCAGAAGTCGCCGCTCAGCCAACGACAGTTCTGCCGCAAGTGCGGCGGTCATCTTATGGCTAATCACCCGCCGCTCGGACTCGTCGATGTATTTTCAGCGACGCTGCCCACTTTGAAATTCAGTCCAGCCGTGCATGTCAATTACGCCGAAACGGTATTGCCGATGCGAGATGGTCTTCCCAAACTGAAAGACTTTCCCAAAGAGTTCGGCGGATCAGGCGAGATCCTGCCTGAATGAGGCGCTGTGGGCCAGTGACGGCCTTCATTGTGAAGCGGGCGCCACTGCGGGCCGATGCTGTTGGATTGCTTGATCGCATTCTGCAGCGGCAGCGTGATAATCTGCTTTCTCCGTTTTCAACCGACAGGAAACCAGCCACATGCCGAATAACATTCGTTTCTCAAATCCGGACACGATCGCAAAACCGCCAGGCTATAGCCATGTCGTGGAAGCGATCGGACCAGGCCGCATCGTTTATTTTGCCGGCCAGCTCGGCATGGACAGATCTGGCAAGATGGGCGCGAATATCCGCGAACAGATCGAGCTGGCGTTCGAGAATCTGAAGGCCGCGCTAACTTCGGTCGGCGCCGATTTCGAGCATCTGGTCAAGGTCAACAATTATATCGTCGATATCGGCAAGAACATCGCGCAATTCCGCGAGATTCGAGACAAATACGTCAACACAGCAGCGCCGCCCGCCAGCACCACAGTAGGCGTGCCGGAGCTGGCGCGGCCAGGTGCTTTGTTCGAGATTGAGGCCGTAGCGATATTGCCACCAAAATGATGGACCGCGTTCGAGGCGCTCGAAGTCGTGCGGTCACTGAGCTGACCCGCTGCGGGCTGTCGCGGCGTTCACGCCGTTAGCAGGGTCGAGATCATTCCGACCCGGTCTGAGCTTCGACCCAATGCTGGATTGTCGTGTTGCGCAGGAAGTCGACCGCTTCGCGTTCCGCAACGGATTGTACGTCGGGTTTGGCCATCACCGTCGCAACGATCGCATCGCATTTGTGGGCGAGCGCAATCGCCAAAATGGGCATGGGGGATGCAAATGACCGCTCGACCGCAAAGAGGCGGGCGCGCCCAGCCATTATCCCAGCGGTGACTGCGTGACCTGGCGCTAGCGGTTTGTAATTCGTGCCTATGAGCTCGAGATCGCCGACGCGCTCAATTTCATCGTCATCGGACACGCCGGTGGCGCATCGGCAAAATCCGATCTTCGCTCGAAGATAAAGATGGACCTCGCCGCCGCATTTGTCAGCGGCACAGGTAAAGGCCTGGCCATTGCCCCATTGGTCGATCGGGAACGGCCACTTTTCCTCGGACCACATTGGACCTTGCGCATTCCGGTTTGCAACGTCTTGCGAGAAGCTGCTGGCGCTGGCGAGCAGAAATGACCCCCATGCAAAGCCAAGAGAAAATAATGTTTTGCGCGCGGGGCTCATTAAGGCTGCCGTTGTGCTGATCAGTGGTTAGTGCGTAACTATCGCGCGCGCATCACCGGTCAATTCGAGTATGTGCATGCCGGTATTTGCTCGGTCGACGATATAGATATAGCCGCGATCGTCGGTCTCCACATTGTTGGTCTGGATGGCGACTTTGCACCTGTCCTGGCCGTTGAGCTTGACGCAGCGTTTGTCGGTGGCCTCGGTGATTGCGGGAATGAAATATCCGACTTCCTTCGGATGATATGGATCGCGCACGTCGACAGCGCGGACGCCGGCATTGAAGTAACTGAGAAAGACGATTTTCTTATAAAAAATCGGCGCCATGCTTTCGTTCGAGGCGTGCGTGCCGAAACGACCGCCGCGGGAACAGAAATCGCCGCCTTCCGGTACCTGGAAGTTTGAAATCACCATCGGATGTGCCTCGATGGTTACATCGACGAACCACGCCATCTGCCGCGGCTCCTCGCACTCGTTCCGGATCTGCTCGTCGACGATCATGACAATATCGCGCTCCGAGCCGAGGGAGTCTTTTGCGAATTCGGCGATCGGCATTTTCGGCATCGGGAATGTCGTATGCGCGCCGTTGAACGGCGTCATCACGAGCCGGCCCACTTCCGGGTAAAGGAGATTCTCCGGCGTCGGCTCCTTGGGGCCATGGAGAAGCTTGTCGCGGTCGACAATCTGCAACATGCCATTTTTGTTAGTTCCGTAACCGAAGTAAATCCGGTTGTCCTGCGGTCCGAGTGAGATCATGCCGTGCAGCTGTTCCGGAACGGGTCCGGTTGCGCCGGGCTGCTGGCCGGGCAAGCCGAAGTCGCGGATTTTGACCGGGTGCGCAGGATCGCTCATGTCATACACTTCGGTCATTCGCCCGACGCGCCAGCCGGGCACGCCGGAAACGAGGTAGGCGATCCCGCTGTCGCATTCCCAAAAGCTTTTATGCGTGTCGGTGAGTTCGCCTTCGCGCTGCCAAATCAGCGCCGGTTTGGCGGGATCGGTGACGTCATAGATCTGCTGACTTTTGCCGCCGAAGACCCGCATCAGATAGGTCTTGTTAGGGTCGGCTTTGGGCAGGGTGCCGCCGTCGCAGACGCGCGTCATCTGCGCGCCGCCTTCCTCGTAATTGCCGGGCGTGCCGGGGATATGCGCGAGATATTGCGGATGCGCCGGATCGGTCACGTCCACGATTGACGTGCCGTTGAATTCGGGCTGGCCGGTCAGCGGATTAACCGGTTTTGGAACCTCAGGCGTGCCGCCATGGTGGCCGATATAGGCGATGTAGCGATTGCCCTGATGATGGATCGTCGGTTGATAGGCGCTGCGGCCTTGCAGATCGTTGTATCCAACCAGCCGCATGTTCATCGCTTCGGGAGGAGCTCCGATCTTCTGCTCTGCTGCGGAGGCAGCGATGACTGACCCCAAAACGGTGCAGGTGCACGCGCCAATCCAGATGCCAATTAAGATTTGCGCCATTGGCCAGAATCGATTGCGCCTCATACTTTGTCTCCAAACCGATTGGTCGCCGCGTCTTGGCGAGCATTGATCCTTAAAAACCCGTGCGACAATAACGGGCCTGCGTGTTATCCAGATAGGCTTTCGTAAAAAGGCATATCTGCGCGGGACACATGTCTGCGCGCGACACATGTCTGCGCGCGACACGTGGCCGATGGCGACGACTTCGCCAGCGTCGCGAACAAGCGCCATCCCGTTTCGATCTTTGTCGCCGAGTCGCCGAACTTCACCGGCGGCTCTATATTGGCGCTATGCTCAGTGATGACGAGCTTGAGCGGTATGCGCGCCACATCGTGCTGCGCGAGGTCGGCGGGCCAGGGCAGGCGGCGCTCCGTCGCGCACGAGTGCTGGTCGTCGGCGCCGGCGGCCTTGGCGCGCCGGTGCTGCTCTATTTGGCCGCCGCCGGCGTCGGCACGCTTGGCGTCATCGACGATGATGTGGTTGCGCTCTCCAACCTGCAGCGGCAGGTGATCCATGCCACGCCCGATCTCGGCGCGCCGAAGGCAGCAAGCGCTGCCACGACCGTCCGGCGGCTCAATCCGAATGTCACCGTGCAGGCGCACAATGTCCGGCTCGTCGCCGACAATGCGCTGGCGCTGCTCGGCGACTACGATATCGTCGCCGACGGGTCGGATAATTTCGCCACGCGCTATCTCGTGTCCGATGCCTGCTTTTTTGCCAAAAAGCCGCTGGTGACAGCGGCGCTCGGTACGTTTGACGGCACGCTGACCACGATCCGCGCTTTTGAGCATGGCGCCGACGGCAAGCCGAACCCGACATACCGGTGCCTGTTTCCGGAGCCGCCGCCGCCCGGCACCGTTCCGGCTTGCGCGGAGGCTGGCGTGCTCGGCGCGCTCGCCGGCGTGGTTGGATCGATGATGGCGCTTGAAGTGATCAGGGAAATTGTCGGTTTCGGCGAGGGCCTGGTCGGTCGGCTGCTGATGATCGACGCGCGTGCCATGCGCTTCGAGACGCTGCGCTATGGGTGGGATCCGTCGAATCCGCTCAACGGCAAGAAAGCAACGATCCGCGATTTGTCAGTCCACGTGTGATGCCGCCTGGCGCTTTAGCGCGCCTGGCCATGATACACGCGGTTTGGCCGCATGTCGGTCGCGGACGCCACGCGGTTCGTCATGTTGAAAAACCCGGCGACCGCAGCGATGTCCCAGATGTCACGATCGGAAAAGCCGGCGGCCCGCAGCCGCACGCGATCCTCGTCTTCGACGAGCCAGGGCTCGGCCGTCAGCTTAACGGCAAAATCCAGTATGGCGCGCTCGCGCTTGGACAACCGCGCGGCGCGGTAATTCATCACCATAAGTTCGCCGAGCGGCGGATCCTCGGACAATTGGCGCACGGCGGCACCATGCGCCACCAGGCAATAATAGCAGCGGTTTTGCGCCGAGACAGCGACCGCGATCATCTCGCGTTCGAGCTTGCTCAAACCCGACGGCGCCAGCATCAAATCGTTGTACATGGCGACGAAAGCGGACAGCTTGGCCATGTCGAAGGCGTAAGCCTTGAGCACATTCGGCACGAAGCCAAGTTTTTCCTCGCATTTGGCGAAATAAGCCGCCATCTCCGGCGTCAATGCTGCCGGGCGAAGCTTGAGCGCCGTGATCTCGTGGTCATCGTCCGCCGCCGCGGACCGGCGCTGAGCGCCGTTGCCGACTTTGTTTTTTCGTTTGGTCATGACTCTCCCATTGCTTTTCGCCGCCGCTTGCGCCGTTGCCGCAACCCTCGCCAATAAGCACGCGCTGACCCGCAAAGGCGGGTAGCCGATCGTGGTTAAGAACCTTTATTATTATTGTGCAACCTAGCTAGAGCAAACATGAACCTGCACGGCAATCCCGAAGGCAGCGACCGTGAAAGCGGCGTCGCGCTCATCGCGGCGGCGGCGAAATTGCTCGCCAAGCGCAAGTCCGGCGTGCCGAATGGCTTCGTCGCCAAATTGTTCGAGCTGACGGCGCCCGAGGACTTGCGGCATTGCGGTGCGCCGGAACTGGCGGACGTTGCCGAGCAATCGTGGTCCTTTCTTGCCGAGCGACAACCCAGCGCTCCCAAGATCCGATTTGAACCATTGCCTGGAGCGCGCGGCGTTTGTGTCCTTGAAATCGTCAACGACGATATGCCGTTCCTAGTCGATTCCGTTGTCGGAGAACTAACCAGCCGCGGCTTCGAGATTCGTTTGTTCGTTCATCCGGTTTTTCTGGTGCGGCGCGACGCTGCCGGCCGGCTTGTCGAATTCGAAGCGACAAGCGCTGCCGATGCCCGCCGCGAAAGCTTCATCCATTTTCACGTCGAAGGGATCGATGACGCCGCCGAGCGCACCGAAGTCGTGCGCACGCTGGAAGATATCCTCGGCGAGGTCCGTATCAGCGTACAAGATTGGCAGCTGATGCGAGCGCGCGTGCGTGCTGTCATCAGCGAGCTGCGATCGAATCCGCCACCACTGCCGAATGAGGAAACAGCCGAGGCTGTCGCGTTTCTCGAATGGATCGCCGAAAATAATTTCACCTTTCTTGGCGCGCGAGATTACGTCTTCAGCAACAATGGAACGCTTGCGCCGGTATTCGAGACCGGCCTTGGGCTGCTGCGTTCCCCAGACAGGCGCCTTCTTGCGCAATGGAACGAACCGCTGGTGCTGACTCCGGAGATTCGCGCGTTCCTGGAGCAGCCGACACTGCTCATCGTAACCAAAACGAGCGCTCGCTCGCGTGTGCATCGGCGCGTGCATTTCGACTATGTCGGGGTCAAGCGGTTCGACCGTGGCGGCAAGCTGGTTGGCGAGCACCGTTTCTGCGGTCTGTTCACGTCAACGGCCTATACGCAGCCCGAGCGCGGTATTCCTTATCTGCGGCGCAAAGTCGAAGGCATCATTCGCCGCGCGGGTTTTGATCCGGCGAGCCATTCCGGCAAGGCGCTGGTCAATGTGCTCGAGACCTATCCCCGCGATGAGTTGTTTCAGATCGACGAGGATTTGCTCTACCAATTCGCACTCGACATTCTTCACCTCGACGAGCGGCCGCGAGTGCGCGTGCTGCCGCGGCGCGACCGTCTGGACCGATACGTCTCGGTGCTGGTTTACGTCCCGCGCGATCGCTACAGCGCTCAAGTCAGGGCGGCCATCGGCAAGTACTTGACCGCAGCATTCAATGGCCGTCTGAGCGCCTATTATCCGTTCTTTCCGGAGAGTCCGCTGGTGCGTGTCCAATACATCATCGCGCGCGCCGACACGCCGCTGGCAAATCCGGAGCGCCTATCACTCGATCGCAGCGTCGAGGCGATCGTACGCAGCTGGACCGATGCGCTGCGCGAAACGCTCGGCATGGGGGCGGGGGCGGACCCCGTTCGCGCCCGCGTGCTGTTCCGGCGCTATCGCGACGCCTTTCCGATCGACTACCGCGAGGTCTATCCGCCGGCGATCGCGGTTGCCGACATCCGCGGCCTGGAAAATCTCAGCCAGGAACGCCCGCTTAGCGTCGGGTTCTATCCGCCGCAAGGCGCAGCGCCATCGCGGGTCGGCTTGAAAGTCTTCAGCCAGGGCCGTCCGATTTCATTGTCCGAGCGCGTGCCGGTTCTGGAAAACATGGGCTTTCGGGTCGTGGACGAGCGCACCTATCACATCCAACCGGAGGGCGCGGCGGCGGTTTGGTTCCACGACATGGAGCTGGAAAGCGCGTCCGGGCAGGCGATCGACTTGGCTGCATCGCAAGCGCGGCTGCAAGCCTGTTTTCTTGTCGTCATGAGCCAAGCGGCCGAGAACGACGGCTATAACGCCTTGGTGCTTGCGGCGGGGTTGGGGTGGCGCGAGGTCGCGCTGGTCCGGACGATTTCGCGCTTCTTGCGGCAGATTCAGGTTGCCTATTCGCAGGATTATATGTGGGCGACACTGCGCAAACACGCGGCCATCGCCGCGCAGATCGTGGATCTGTTTCGGGCCCGTTTCGATCCGCGCTCGTCCTTGCCGCCGCAACAACGCGCCGCGCAAGAACAGGAAATCTTGTCCGTTATCGAGACTGCGCTGCAAGCGGTCGACAGCCTCGACGAAGATCGCATCATTCGCTTGTTCGTGAGTGCGGTCACCGCGGCGGTGCGGACGAATTTTTATCAGCTGGGCCGCGACGGCCGCGCCAAAGATGTCGTTGCCATCAAATTTGCCAGCCGAAAGCTAGACGCGGTGCCGGCGCCGCGTCCGCTTTATGAGGTCTTTGTTTATTCGGCGCGATTGGAGGCCGCGCATCTGCGCTTCGGTAAGGTCGCGCGGGGCGGGATCCGGTGGTCCGACCGGCCGCAAGATTTCCGCACCGAGATCTTGGGTCTGGTCAAGGCGCAGAACGTCAAGAATGCGGTCATCGTCCCGGTCGGCGCCAAAGGGGGCTTTGTTCCCAAGCGCCTGCCGGCCGGCGGCACGCGCGAGGCGGTGCAGGCCGAGGGCGTCGCGGCCTACAAATCGTTCATATCGACGCTGCTCGATGTCACCGACAATATCGGGGTCGGAACGATCGGCGTGATCCCGCCGGCCGATGTCATTCGCCATGACGGCGATGATCCCTATCTCGTCGTCGCCGCGGACAAAGGCACCGCGACCTTCTCTGATATCGCCAATGACCTCGCGATCGCCCACGATTTCTGGCTCGGCGACGCTTTCGCCTCGGGCGGTTCGGCCGGTTACGACCACAAGAAGATCGGCATTACCGCGCGTGGCGCCTGGGAAGCGGTAAAGCGGCATTTTCGCGAGATGGACGTCGACGTTGCGGTGACGCCGATCACCGTGGTCGGCGTCGGCGACATGTCCGGCGATGTTTTCGGTAACGGCATGTTGCGCGAAAAGACGATCAAGCTCATCGCCGCCTTCGATCACCGCGACATTTTCATCGATCCCAATCCCGATCCGGAACGCACCTTCGCCGAACGCAAGCGGCTGTTCGATCTGCCGCGGTCGAGCTGGCAGGATTTCGATCGATCGGTCATTTCCAAGGGCGGCGGTGTATTCCCTCGCGCCGCCAAGGACATCGCGCTTTCGCCGGAAGCGCAAAAGCTGTTTGGCACCCCCGAGCACGTAACGCCCAATGATCTTATTCGCGCCATTCTCAAAGCCCGCGTCGACCTGATCTATTTTGGCGGCATCGGCACCTATGTGCGCGCTTCGGACGAGACCGACGAAGCGGTCGGGGATCGCGCCAATGATGGCGTTCGCGTCGCCGCCAAGGACTTGCGCAGCAAGGTCATCGCCGAAGGCGGCAATCTCGCCATGACGCAACGCGGCCGCATCGAATCGGCGTTCCGCGGCATCAAGCTCAACAATGACGCCATCGACAATTCGGCCGGCGTGAATACGTCCGACATGGAGGTCAATATCAAGGTCGCGCTGAGCATTCCGGTGCGTGACGGAAGGCTGACAATGGCGGGCCGCAACGCCTTGTTGGCGCGGATGACCGATGAAGTCGCCGGGCTCGTTCTGCGCAACAATTATCTGCAGACGCTGGCGCTCTCGCTCGCCGAGCGGCGCGGCATGGCAGACTTCGGTTTTCTACAGCGGCTTATTCAATCGCTGGAGGCGCGCAGTTTGCTCGATCGCGCGCTCGAATGGTTGCCCGATGATATGCAACTCGAGGAACGCCGCCGACGGCTGGCCCCGTTCACGCGGCCGGAGTTGGCAGTGCTGCTGGCCTACGCCAAGCTCAGCCTCTACGAGGATCTGCTCGAATCGCCGGTGCCCGACGATCCTTATCTGGCGCGCGAACTGAGCCGATATTTCCCTAAAGCTCTGACGGAAAGTTATCCCGATGCGCTGGAGCATCATCGCTTGCGCCGCGAGATCATCGCCACGCAGCTGGCCAATTCCATGATCAATCGCGGCGGCCCATCTCTGATCGTGCGGATCGCCGACCAGATGGGCGCTGCGCCGGCTGCTATTGCCTCGGCCTTTGCCGCAACGCGGGACAGCTTCGATCTCACGGCACTGAACCTCGCGATTGACAGTCTGGATAACAAAGTTTCCGGCAAGTTGCAGCTCGATCTTTATATCGATGCGCAGAATCTATTGCTCGATCGCCTGGTGTGGTTCTTGCGCGCCGTCGATTTTTCCAAGGGACTAGCCGAAGTCGTCACGCATTATCGCGACGGCATCGCCGCCGTCGGCGACAGCCTGGATGAGGCACTCTCGGACGATTTGCGCGCGGTACGCGCCGCGCGCAAACATGAACTTGCCGCCGCGGGCGTGCCGGTCGAGCTCGCCGGTCGTCTTGCCGATCTTCGCGCGCTCATTGCCGCACCCGACATCGTGCTGGTCGCCGACCGCAGCCGCAATGCGGTTAATCGGGTGGCGGCGACCTATTTTGCGGTCGCGGCCTTCTTTGGCATCCAGCGACTAGCCGGCGCCGAGATTCCGGTCGCCGATTACTTCGATCGGCTCGCGCTTGATCGCGCGCGCGATGTGATCGGCGACGCGGCGCGAAAGCTGACGGCGGCGGTCCTTGCCGATGGAGCATGGGGGCCCGGTGCCGTCGATGCCTGGGCCGGCAAGCGCAAAGCGGAGGTCGAGCGGGTGCGATTAGCGATCGGCGAAATGGCGAGTTCCGGCTTTACCGTCTCGAAGTTTACTGTTGCGGCAAGTATCCTCGAGGACCTCACCCGGCATTGAAATCAGACCCCTAAAAGAGAAAAGACCCCAAGCATATACGCGCTTGGGGTCCGTAAGTTGTTGCCTCAACTCAGGCTTATTTGACCGGGCGACGGGGTGTCGGGGGATGGGGAGCCGCCCGGTCGGCCTTGACCACAAACATAGGCCCGGGCCGGGCGAATTCAACGCGGATCACGTATTAGTGTTGACGACTGCGGCAAAAGGCGCGGACGCGTGAGCGGTTCACCGCCGCTTAGCGACAACTTAAGGTCCGCGGTCCTGTAAACCATAACGGTGCAGGTCGGCGCCGTGGGCGTCGAGCCACGCCTTGGCCCTTTCGTGGCCGGGGATCAACCGGTTCACCACACGCCAAAACCGGGCCGAATGGTTCATTTCAACGAGGTGCGCGACTTCATGCGCGGCGAGATAGTCGAGCACGTAGCTCGGGGCCAAAATCAGCCGCCATGAGAACGACAGCACGGCGGTGCTGGAACAGGAGCCCCAACGGCTCGATTGGTCGCGTACATTGACCCGCCGCACATCGAGGCCGAGTTCGCGAGCGTGGCGGCGGCTTGCGGCTTCGAGTTCGTGTTTGGCTTCGCGGCGCAGGAAGTCGCTGACCCGGCGATGAAGGTGCGGCGCATGACCGGCGACGCACAAAAGCCGTTCGCCATTGCCGTCGCGTTCGGTCCACACTGTCCCACGCGCTCCCCCGCGATGCGTGATTCTATGCGGCTCCCCGCGCAATGGCACGATGACGCCGTCGGCGAAGGGTGCTGCTTGCGGTAAGCGGCCAAGGCGGGCCGCAATCCAGCCGCCATGCTTCTCGGCGAATGCGCGCGCCTCCTTGAGCGTGCCGCGCGGCGGAATCGTGAGCACGACTTCACGCGTCGCCGCTTGGATCCGCAAGGTATAGCGTCGTGCCTGCCGATGGCGCCGTACGCGGATTGGTAACACCGCGCCATCGAAGGCGATCTCGACACCGGTGGAATCGCTCGGGCGGCGGTAGAGCAGCGCGTGCGGAGGCATAGGACACCCGAATCCAATTCGCAGCGATATTGCCACATCGCCGACATCCGTGGCGAGATTTAGCCGATCGTGTTGAGAAGTTCAGGCGCTGCGCAGGGCTTGGCGCAGCAATCGCGGGGCAGGACGGCGCGCCGCGCGATCGGACAATGTCATCGACAGCACAAAATCCGAAATTCGTGGTGCGATTTCGGCGCGGAACCGCGAACCGTTGAAAACGCCATAATGTCCGACGCCGGGCTGCAGCCAATGCGCTTGACGATCCGGCGGGATGTTGACGCAAAGACGATGCGCCGCTTCGGTCTGTCCAACGCCTGAAATATCGTCGTGCTCGCCTTCGATGGTGAACAGCGCAACGCGCGTGATCGCCGCCGGATCGACGTGGCGTCCGCGATGGCTCATTTCGCCGTTTGGCAGCGCGTGGCGCACGAACACTGTGTCCACGGTCTGCAAGTAAAATTCCGCGGCGAGGTCCATCACCGCGAGGTATTCGTCGTAGAATTCCTTGTGCTTCTGCGCCGAGTCGCCGTCGCCGCGCACCAGATTGAGGAACAACTGTTTATGCGCCTCGATGTGGCGCTCGAGATTCATGCTGACAAAGCCATTAAGCTGAAGAAAGCCGGGATAAACGTCGCGCATGAATCCGGGATTGGGAAACGGGACCTTGGTGATGACATGGGTGCGGAACCAGTCGAGGCCGCGTTTTTCGGCTAGCGTGTTGACCGCCGTTGGATTGATGCGGGTATCGATCGGCCCGCCCATCAGGACCATGGAGATCGGCACGCATGGGTCGTGCTCCGCCTCCATCAGCGACACCGCGGCGAGAACCGGAACCGACGGTTGGCACACTGCGACGACATGGGTGCCCTCGCCAAGCTTGTGCAGCATCGAGATCAGGTAATCGATATAATCATCGAGATCGAACGGGCCCTCCGCCAGCGGCACCATGCGCGCGTCAACCCAGTCGGTGACGTAGACATCGTGATTGGGCAGGAACGCTTCGACCGTGCCGCGCAGCAGCGACGGGTAGTGTCCGGACATCGGCGCGACGATCAGTAATTTCGGTTGTGGACGCTTTGGCGGATGCTCGAACTGACGCTCGAAATTGATCAGGTTGCAAAATGGCCGCTGCCAAACGGGGGAGATTCGCACCGGGATACGCTCGCCACCGGCGAGTGTCGAATTGATCCGCCACTCCGGCCGGCCGTAACGACGCGTCGAGCGCTCAAACAATTCGCAGGCCGCCGCAACCGACTTGCCGAAGGTGGTGTAGGACAGGGGATTGGCGGGATTCTTGAAGAACAGCCGCGTCGCATCCGCCCAAGCCCGCGACGGGTTCAGGGCGGCATGGCTCATTTCATAGAACCAATAAAGCGGCGTCGAGACGAGAACACCCGTGTCGCCCGGCACCGCCGGCGCGCCCCCAAACTCCCCGATTGCCATACCTGAACCCCGCCCGGCCTGCTGCAGCGCAGCATTGTGACTATCGTGTGTCATACAGTCAACTTAAAAGCAAAGTTTTCCCTTTTCTGTTTTTCATTAGAATCAACGCCTTCCTGCCACTGTGGGCCGGCGTGGCGCGCATTTGTTTTGATCGTGGAACTTAGATGGTTATTCGCCGCTCTGCATCAATGAGCCGCGACGACGTGCACTCTGCAGGAGCTTGAGGAACGCAAATACGCCGGCGGCGAATAGCGCCGCGTTCAGGGCGAGCGCAGCCACCATTAGGTCTGGACGGAACACTTTGTCGATCACCAGCGCGCGCATGCCTTCAAAGACGTAGGTCGGCGGCAACAGCCAGGCGACCGGCTGCAGCCAGCCCGGCAAGGTGGTGACGGGGTAATAGACGCAAGTCAGAGGCATAAACAGAAACATGATCGACCAGGCGAGATTTTCGGCGCCCATGCCGTTGCGCAAGATTAAACCGGACACGAAGATGCCGATCGCCCAACTGGTCAGCATCAGGTTGAAAAAGAACGCCACCAGCGCAATACCAAACGCGTAAAGATTGAAACCAAAGAACGCGATCGCGAGGAATGTCACTGGCACTGCGCCGATTAACAGCCGAACGATGCTCATCACCATCAGCGCAGAGATGAACTCGAATGGGCGCAATGGGCTCATCATGATGTTGCCGAGGTTGCGCGAATACATTTCCTCCAGGAACGAAATCGAAAAACCCAGCTGCCCGCGGAACAGAATGTCCCACAACAGCACGGCGCCGATGAAGGTGCCGCCCGCCCGCGCAAAAAAGCCGGCATTGCTGGCGATGTAATATTGCAGGAATCCCCAGGTCACCATCTGCACGGTCGGCCAATAGGCGATATCGAGGAGCCGCGGCCAGGACGAGCGCAACAAATACCAATGCCGCAGCATCATTGCCGAGATGCGGCGCGCCGAAGATGCCACTGCGGATTTGTATGCAACGCTCACTGTGCGGCCTCCCGCGCCTCGCCGCCATTGCCGCGCGCGACGTCGAGGAAGACCTCTTCGAGCGTGCGGCGGCCGTAGCGCTTGAGCAGCTTGGCCGGGATATCGTCGTCCTCAATGCGCCCGCGCTTCATGATGATGACACGATCGCATAGCCGCTCCACTTCGGTCATATTGTGCGAGGCGAGCAGCACAGTGGCGTGCCGGTTCCGACAATAGCGCTCAAGACGGCCGCGCACCCAGTCGGCGGTGTCCGGATCGAGCGATGCGGTCGGCTCGTCGAGCAAAAGCACATCGGGATTGTTGATGAGCGCTTTTGCAAGCGACACGCGCGTTTTCTGTCCGGCCGAAAGGTTGCCGGTGGGACGGTCAAGGAGATCGGCGAGATCGAGCTCGTGCCCAAGTTCGGCAATGCGCTTGCGCAGATCGTCGACATTGTAGAGCTTGCCGAACACCGTCAAATTCTGCCGCACCGTGAGTCGCATCGGCACTTCGACATACGGACTTTCGAAATTCATCCGCTGCAAAACGCGATAGCGCTGCCGCGGCATTTCCGCTCCGAGCACGGTCACACGGCCGGACGTCGGCGTGATCAGGCCCATGATGGTGGCAATCGTCGTCGTCTTGCCGGCGCCATTGCCGCCAAGGAGCGCAGTGATCGAACCGGGCGCGAGCGTGAATGAAATTCCGTCGACTGCAGGATCGGTTTTGTAGATCTTGACGAAGCGCTCAACGGCTATGGGCGGTGATTGCGGCACCGCGCAGATGTGGCGTGCCTCGCCCTGCGAAGCAAGAGGAGAAAATCTGGCTGTGCCAGCCGGCTATGAGCCTACCGCTATGGAATAACAGCCGAGAAGATGGCAGAACGTGCAATGCAAACGCTCTCCCGCTGACACGCCGTGACCGACACGCCATGACAGACACGCCATGACTGCCATCACACTCGATCAGGCCGAACATATCATCGACGCCATCATCGCGCGCGGGTCGTCGCTCAATTGCCGGCCCTTAAGCGTGATCGTGGTCGAGCCGGGCTGCAAGGTGAAAGCATTCAAGAAAGAAGATGGGTCTTCGATGATTCGGTTCGAAATGACCTATGGCAAAGCTTGTGCCGCGCTCTCGCTTGGGCGCAGCTCGAAGCTCGTTCGCGAGCGCGCCCAGGAGCGGCCGATCTTCATGCGTTACCTGATTGCCGCAAGCGGTGATCAGATCTTTCCCGAAGGTGGCGGCATGCTGATCCGCGACGCGCAGGGCGAAGTGATTGGAGCGGTCGGCGTGACCGGGGACACCGAAGATCGCGACGAAGAGCTTGCCATTCACGGCATTCACGCCGCGGGTCTGAAGACCGACGCGGATTGCACCGGTATGGGCCGCCAAGTCGGCCTGCCTGGTCAGCCGCGACAAGGCTAGTTCTCTTGCTTTCATCACCCGAAAACCAGTTAGCTTCGCGGCATGTTCTGTAACTGCCCGGAATTATGGATCGAAAGATTTGACCGAGTGAGGCCCTATGCAAGTGGGATTGTTTGATCATGTCGAGCACGGTGATCGGCCGCTGACGCGGCTGTTTGACGAGCGGCTGAACTTTGCTGAAGCCGCCGAGGCAGCCGGCATTTACTGCCTGCACGTTGCCGAGCATCACGCGACGCCATTGAACATGGTGCCTGTACCGGGCGTCTATCTCGGCGCGGTTGCTCGCACGGTGAAGCGAATGCGGCTTGGCCCGCTGGTTTATTTGCTGCCGCTTTATTCACCGCTGCGGCTGATCGAGGAAATCTGCATGCTCGATCACCTCAGCCATGGTCGGCTCGATGTCGGTGTCGGCCGCGGCGTCTCGCCTTACGAGCTGAAATACCACAAGGTCGAGCACGATCGCTCGCGCGACATTTTCATCGACGCGTTCAAATGCGTCAGCGCCGGGTTGACGACAGACTCGCTTACCTATGCGAGCGAGCACTTTACCTACAAGGACGTGCCGATCGCGCTGCGGCCATTGCAGCACCCGCATCCGCCGTTCTGGTATGGCTCATCCAATGAGATCGGTTCCGCCTGGGCCGGCGAGCTGGGACTGCATTTCGTCACGCTGGGCCCGATGGCGACTGCCAAAGCCAATATCAGTGCGTACAAGGCCGCGCTGAAGAAACGCGGCAGAGCGGCTCAACCCAAACCGGAATTTCCGGGCGGCGCCGCCATCGGGGTGCAACGGCACATTTTCCTCGCCGATACCGACGCGGAGGCGCATCGTTTCGGCAAGCCGGCCATGGACATTCATCTTGCCCATCTGAACTGGCTGCGTGTCAAACATGGCGAAACGGGTCTCACGTCGCGCTTGAACGTGCCGCGCGGCGCGAATTTCGAGGCGTGTGTCGAGGATCGCACCGTGATCGCCGGCTCGCCGGCGACGGTCCGCGCCGAACTCGAGCGGCAGGTCCGCGAGCTTGGCGTCAATTATCTGCTCGCTTATCTTTTCCTCGGCACCATGTCGCTTGCCGATGCGCTGCGCTCGCTCGATCTGTTTCGCAGCGAGGTCATGCCGCACCTCGCCAAGCTATAGCGCAATAAGGTATCACTTTGCGCCGTTGTCGAGCGCGCGTTGCTGGTCTGTCCGCAGTGCGTCGGGATGCGGCATGGCGATGACGTTGTAACCGCAATCGACGAAATGGATTTCCCCGGTGACGCCAGTCGATAGATCGGACAGCAGATAGAGCGCGGCGCCGCCGAGCTCCTCCAGTGTAACGCCGCGATGAAGCGGCGAATGCCGCTGTTGAAACGCAAACATCGCTCTGGCGTCGCCGATGCCGGCGCCGGCAAGCGTGCGGATCGGGCCTGAAGAAATGGCGTTGACGCGGATGCGATTACCGCCGAAGTCGACAGCGAGATAGCGGACTGAAGCTTCCAGCGCCGCTTTGGCGACGCCCATCGCGTTGTAATTCGGCATCGCGCGCGAGCCGCCATTGTATGTCAGCGTCAGCATGGCGCCGCCATTGGGCATCATCGCGGCCGCGCGCTTGGCGGCTTCGGTGAAGGAGAAGCACGAAATCAGCATAGTGCGCAGGAAATTTTCGCGCGTGGTGTCGGCATAACGTCCGGCAAGCTGTGTCTTGTCGGAAAACGCAATCGCATGAACGAGAAAATCGAGCGGACCCCACATCCGGTCGAGCTCGGCAAAAACCGCGTCGACGGTCGTGATGTTCTCGACATCGCAGGGGAGAACAAGGTCGGCGTCGACCGAGGCGGCCAGTGGCTTGACGCGCTTGCCGAGCGCCTCGCCCTGATAAGTGAAGGCAAGCTTGGCGCCGTGCGCGGCGAGCGTCTTGGCGATCCCCCAAGCGATGGAGTGATCGTTGGCGACCCCCATAATCAGGCCGCGCTTGCCCTGCATCAAACCTGGCATGCGTCAGGCATCCACGTGCTTGAACACGACGGAAGCGTTGGTGCCGCCGAAGCCGAAAGAGTTGGACAGCACGCAGCCAAGCTTCACGTTGTCTTTGCGCTCGCGCACGATCGGCATGTCGGTAAAAGCCGGATCGAGGCGTTCGATGTTGGCGCTTTCGCAGATGAAACCCGAATTCATCATCAATAGCGAATAGATCGCTTCTTGCGCCCCAGCCGCGCCAAGCGAATGACCGGTGAGCGACTTGGTCGCTGAAATCGGCGGACATTTCGCGCCGAATACTTCGCGGATCGCTTCGATTTCCTTTAAATCGCCGATCGGCGTCGAAGTGGCGTGCGGGTTGATGTAGTCGACCGGCGGCTTCACCGAGGCGAGCGCCATTTTCATGCAGCGCGCCGCGCCCTCGCCCGATGGCTGCACCATATCGGCGCCATCGGAGGTGGCGCCGTAACCGGCAACCTCGGCGTAGATTTTTGCGCCACGCGCCTTGGCGCGATCGAGCTCTTCGAGAACGAGGACGCCAGCGCCGCCGGCGATGACGAAACCGTCGCGGTCGGCATCATAGGCGCGCGAGGCTTTTTCCGGTGTCTGGTTGAAATTCGACGACATCGCGCCCATCGCATCGAACAGCACCGACAGCGTCCAATCGAGCTCTTCGCAACCGCCGGCAAAGACAATGTCTTGCTTGCCGGACTGGATGGTCTCGAAGGCGTTGCCGATGCAATGGTTGGACGTGGCGCAGGCGGACGAGATCGAATAATTGACGCCTTTAATCTTGAACCAGGTGGCGAGCGTGGCTGAGGCGGTGGATGACATTGCCTTGGGAACCGCGAACGGTCCGACGCGCTTCGAACCCTTGCTGCGCGTGATGTCGGCGCTCTCGACAATGGTTCGTGTCGATGGGCCGCCGGATCCCATGATGATGCCGGCCCGTTCGTTCGACACCTCGCTCTCTTCAAGGCCGGAATCGCGGATCGCCTGCTCCATGGCGACGTGATTCCAAGCCGCGCCGCCGCCCAAAAAGCGCATCGCCCGCCGATCGATGGCGTCGCTCGCTTCGAGTGTGGGCGCGCCATGAACCTGACAACGAAATCCGAGCTCGGCATATTGATTGGCGCGCACGATGCCGGATTTGGCTTCGCGCAACGAAGCCAGCACTTCCTGCGTGTTGTTGCCGATGGAAGAGACAATGCCCATCCCGGTGACGACGACGCGTTTCATGTCAGCCTCGCCTGCCAATGTCCTGTTGTGAGACGATCCGCCGCGAACCGGCGTTGGTTGTTTGGATCATAGCAATACGTGCGGGCATGATCTTGTCCGAAGCCGGCATCATTTTCGGCGGCGCATTCGGCCGAAAACGTTCTCACGCCCCGTTGGGCTGCGGCTCGGCATCGCGGAACAGACCCACCTTGAGATCGAGCGCGCGGTAAATGACCGAACCGTCCGCCGAGAGCCAGCCGTCGGCAATGCCAAGTACCAGTTTTGAACGCACGACCCGCTTGATATCGATGCCGTAAACGATTTTTTTCATGGTCGGTAGAACCTGGCCCGAAAACTTAATCTCGCCCATGCCGAGCGCTCGGCCTTTGCCGGGCGAACCAATCCAGCCGAGGAAAAAACCGAGCAATTGCCACAGCGCGTCGAGGCCAAGACAGCCCGGCATGACCGGATCACCTTTGAAATGGCACGGGAAGAACCACAAATCGGGCTTGAGATCGAGCACGGCGCGAACGAGGCCCTTGCCGTATTCGCCGCCTACCTCCGCGATCTCGGAGATGCGGTCGAACATCAGCATTGGCGGCAGCGGCAGCTGCGGCCCCTCGACAAAGAGTTCACCCCTCCCGCACGCGAGAAGGTCTTCGTATTCGAAATTCGAGCGGCGTTGCTGCATTCCGCGATTCAGCTGGTGATTTTCCGGCCGGTGCTTAATTCCCTAACATATTGGCATAGCGGGGCAAAGGCGCATCCCCACCATGCCGCGACCGCATGATGGACGCGCTTTTCCCGCTGGGAGCGGCGGTTGCAGGGGTGAAAACTGTCGTATATTGATTTCGTTCGCAACGATTTTTCGCCGACGCTGTCCGGCGAGGAATTGCCACGGTTGGCACTGTTTGCGGGTTTGCCGGGTCAGGGGTTCGCAAGGTACGAACGAGTACGTAATGAAACAGCCGATGCCGATCGCATTTGCACCGACCCCATCCGCGCCGGCGCTAGCCGCGGAGCCGAAGGGCGGCGCGCTCACCGGCTGTCCCTGGCACGATGTCAAAGCCAAGCTGCGTGGCGTCGGCTTGCGGCCAACCCGCCAACGTATGGCGCTTGGCTGGATCCTGTTTGCCAAGGGCGACCGCCATGTGACGGCGGAAATGCTCTATGAAGAGGCGAACCGCGCCAAAGTGCCGGTATCGCTGGCCACGGTCTACAATACGCTGCATCAGTTTACCGAAGTCGGCCTGTTGCGGCAGGTCGCGGTCGATGGATCAAGAGCGTATTTCGATACCAATAATTCGATGCACCACCACTTTTTCATCGAGGATCAGAACGAGCTCCTCGATATCCCATCGAGTGACGTGGTGGTCGGCAACGCGCCGGTTCCGCCTGAGGGCTATGAAATCGCCCGCATCGACGTCGTAGTGCGGTTGCGGCGCAAGCAGCCCTGAATTTTATTCACTTTGGATTGAGCGACAGGAATTTGATGGTGGCTTCAGTCGCTGACGTCCTGTGCGTTTAAGCATGATCCCGGGAAAGCCTGCCCCGGGCTTAATTCGGGTGAAGCCGGTTCCCGCCTGCGCGAAGCCTTGGATCTATTCGCTTTAGCAGCGGCGATCCTCCGATCATTCAATCTTCTCATCCGGATAGACGCCCCATAACGCGCTCTGCTCGATCCAGCCGGCAAAGCCATCGCCGGAGATCTGACACCACGTTCCGGTGCAGTGTTTCACCGATCCCAACACGCCGACCTGAAGGCGAGCGATAATGGCGCTGTGCGCGTCCGGCGTTTGGAACAGCGGCGCCAGATCGGTTTTTGTTTTCAATTGCACCGCCGCCATGCGCTTGCCAGAGAGCAGCGCGTGATAGACCCAACCCTCGGCGCCATCGCAGTCGCGAATGCGGCGCCAATTCTCGAACTCGGCGGTGATTTCGACCGGCCAGCCGGCCCTGGTGTAGATCCAGGACACGTCGTGATCCTTATCGGGGCCACCGCGCACCGTGACCCGGTCCGCTTTGAGGCTGACAAAACGTGGAACCGGCAATCCGCTCGGTGATGTGTCGCCGGCTGCCTTGACCGGACAAGCCATCTCAATGGCAAAACCGAGTGCCAACAGCGTTATCGCCGCCGAAATTGATAGGGTCGGGCCACGTGCGTTACTACCTATCTTGGCACCTGTTCGAGCCATCGCGAGTTGCCTCAATCCCGCCATCGGACGCAGACGTGCCAGCGCCTTCGGCGCGCTTTGTAGGACTATGGCCATCTGCTAGAAATTTTAATGGACCGCTCCCCGGCCCTGGAGTGTCGGCGAGCGGGGTTAAGGAGACCTGAACGGCGGACGCGCAAACGGCTGTTGCAAAGCATGCAATTGCAGGGCTGAATTTGTGTATCTGTTGGAAGTGAGCCAGCGCGAGAGGCAGCGAATGGCGATGGGCAAAAAGCCGCTGGTCGTGGTTACCCGTCGGCTGCCCGACGCCGTCGAAATGCGTATGCGCGAATTGTTCGACGCCCGCCTTAACACCGACGATAAGCCGCTGACACAGGCGCAGCTGGCGGAGGCGGCGAAAACCGCCGATGTCCTGGTTCCGACGGTCACCGACCACATCGATCGCGCGGTGCTCAGCCAGTCGGGCGAACGGCTCAAGCTCATCGCCAATTTCGGCAACGGCGTCGACAATATCGACGTCGCGACCGCGGTGCAGCGCGGCATCACCGTGACCAACACGCCCGGCGTACTCACCGAAGACACCGCCGATATGACCATGGCGCTGATCCTGGCGGTGCCGCGGCGTTTGGCCGAGGGCGCGCAGGTGCTTACCGGCGACCGTGAATGGACCGGCTGGAGCCCGACCTGGATGCTCGGTCACCGCATCTGGGGCAAGCGGATCGGCATTATCGGGCTCGGCCGGATCGGCCAGGCGGTGGCGCGCCGCGCCCAGGCCTTTGGCCTTAAAATTCATTATCACGACCGCCGCCGGGTCTCGCCGGCAATCGAAGAGGAACTGCACGCGACCTATTGGGACAGCCTCGACCAGATGCTCGCCCGGATGGACATCATCTCGATCAATTGTCCGCACACGCCGGCGACCTATCATTTGCTGTCGGCGCGGCGGCTGAAGCTGATCCGCCCCGAAGCCTATATCGTCAATACCGCGCGCGGCGAGGTGATCGACGAGAACGCATTGGCGCGTTTGATCGAGTCGGAACATATCGCCGGCGCCGGTCTCGACGTGTTCGAGCACGAGCCGGCCGTGAATCCGAAGCTGATCAAGCTCGCGCGCACCGGCAAAGTTGTGCTGCTGCCGCATCTGGCGTCGGCTACGCTCGAAGGCCGCGTTGATATGGGCGAAAAGGTCATTGTCAACATCAAGACCTTCCTCGACGGGCATCGCCCGCCGGATCGCGTTCTGCCGTCGATGCTGTAAAAGCAAATCTCGATCCCGCTCATGCACCCGAATCTGTTCGCGCTGCGACGCCTGACTTGCTTCGTGCTGGTCGCGATTGTTGTGCTGCCCGTCCTCGCGCGCGGCGACGAGCGCGTCGCCGATGCCGTTGCCAAGACTCAAGGCGTTGTCGCGCAGAGCGGCATGGTGGTGGCGCAAGAGGCGCGTGCCGCACGTATCGGCGCCGACATTCTTAAACGCAGCGGTAACGCCGTCGACGCCGCCGTTGCGGTCGGCTTCGCGCTGGCAGTGAGCTATCCGCGCGCCGGCAATATCGGCGGCGGCGGCTTCATGGTGATCCATCGCACCGACGGCACGGACACGACCATCGATTATCGCGAGATCGCGCCGGCGGCGATCAACGCCAAAAGCTTTCTCGACGAGTCGGGAAATGCCGATCCCGGCAAGTCGCGCGACTCCGCGCTCGCCATCGGCGTGCCGGGCACCGTCGCTGGGTTGGCACTCGCCGAGCAAAAATATGGCTCGGGACAATTCACGCTCGCCGATCTGCTTGCGCCGGCGATCGCGATGGCGCGCGATGGCATCGCGGTCACCGATGACACCGCGGATTCGCTGCCCAGCGTGCAAGGGCGGCTGTCGCATTGGCCGGCCTCGGCAAAGATTTTCTTCAAGGCCGATGGCAGCGCCCTCGGCCCTGGCGACTGGCTGGTGCAGAGCGACCTTGCCGACTCGCTCGAAACCATCGCCCGTGTCGGCCCGCAGGCATTTTACGATGGGCCGATCGCGGAAAAAATCGCCGCCGCCGTGCAGAGCGCGGGCGGTGTCATGACGACCGATGATTTGAAAAACTATCAGGCGATCGAGCGGCCCCCGGTGCGCGGCAGCTATCGCGGTTACGACATTGTTTCTATGGCGCCGCCGTCGTCGGGCGGTGTCGAGCTGATCGAGATGCTCAACATCCTCGAAGGCTATGATCTTTCTGGCATCGCGCGTGCCGACGCCGCGCGAGCGCTGCATTTATTGATTGAGGCGATGAAGCGCGCCTATGCCGATCGGGCGTTATTTCTCGGCGATCCGGACCGGGTGGCGAACCCGGTCGCACTGTTGACGTCGAAGAATTACGCCGCCGGCTGGCGCGCCGGCATCGATCCGGTTCGCGCCACCGCGAGCGCGGATATCCGCGCCGGCGAAGTGGCGAAGCCGGAGGGCCGCAATACCACGCATTTCTCCGTCGTCGACCGCTTCGGTAACGCGGTCGCCAATACCTATACGCTCAATTTCAGCTATGGCGTTGGCCTCGTCGCCCAGGGCACCGGCGTGCTTCTCAACAATGAGCTCGACGATTTTGCCGCCAAACCCTATGTGCCGAACGCCTATGGTCTCGTTGGCGCCGAGGCCAATGAGCCCGGCCCTGGCAAGCGGCCGCTGTCGTCAATGACGCCGACGATCTTGCTCAAGGACGGCAAGCCGTTTCTCGTTACCGGCTCGCCTGGCGGTAGCCGGATCATCACCACAGTACTGCAGATCGTCGTCAATGTGATCGACCGCGGCATGGATATTGCCGCGGCTGTCGCGGCGCCGCGCATCCACGAGCAATGGATTCCGGACCAGGTTTATGTCGAACCGGGAATTGCCGACGACGTTGTTGCGGCGCTGCAGGCTGATGGCGACAAAGTAGTGCCGCAGCGGCCGTTCACTTCGGCCAATTCGATCATGATCACGCCCGAGGGCTTTGTCGGCGCTGCCGATCCGCGAACGCGCGGGGCGCTCGCGGTGGGAGATTAGCTGCTCGCATTCTCTGGATGGTCGGGGTGATTGGCCGTCGAAGCGAGCGCCATGACGAGGACCGCGCAGAGCGCCACCGGCAGGAAGCCGGCGATCGGCGTGTGCGTAAAATCCCAAAGCCAGCCGCCGAGGACGGAGAGCACCATCGCGATGCCGTAGCTGATCGTGAACATGCCGGCTGAGGTGCGAGGCACGTCGTTAGGTGCGCTCAGCACCGAGGGCAGCGCCAGGCCCAAAACCAGAATTGCCGTGGTGACGAAACCGAGAACCCCGGACCAGAACACGATCCAACCGCCGCTCCCCGCCGTCATGATGCCGACGAGGCTCATAAGCGACAGCGCGCCGGCGACCACATAGGCCCACGGCCGTTTCACCAATCGACCGGCAACAACGAGCATGACCAGCGAAGCCGGCAGCTGGCAGAAATTTTCCGCGGTCAGGGCGCTTGAGATCAAGTCGGGCCGGCCTGCGGTGGTGAGAAAATCGGACAGGAAGGCGTTGGTGACGAAATACATGGCGTTAACGCTGCCGAGGATCGCACCGAGCCGCCAGATCAGCGGCCGCCGCCAATCGGGCCACCATGCCCGCCCGACCGCGGCCGCGCCATTGGTGCTGCGCGGGCGCGGGGCGCAGGCCAGCACCAAGAGCGCGGTGATGAGGACCGGCATCGACCAGACGACAAAGCTCAACCGCCAGCTGTCATTCACGAGCGGCAGCACCAGCGGGATGGTCAGCGCCACGGCAATAGTTTCGCCGACGAGCAGTCCATTGGTGTAGACGGCGGTGGCGAATCCGATCCGCTGCGGGAACCAGGCGCGTACCAAGGGCGGCAGCGCCGGCTGCATGATTGCGATGCCGGCGGCCATGACGATCGTCGTGGCATAAAGCATCGCTGCGTTCGGCAGCGCCGCACGCGCCGCCGACCCGAGTGCGTTGAGGAGAAGACCGACGACGAGCGCCGGCACGATGCCAAAGCGCGCAATGAGAACCGCTCCCGGAATCGCGGCGAGCGCGAACAGCATCGGCGGCAGGCTCGCGAGCCAGCCGACGTCCGTTTCGGATAAATTCAGGTCGCGATGCAGAAGCGGAATGACCGGCGGGATCGCCAATGCGGTGATGCGCAGGCAGACGCCGCAGAGCCACAGCAGCAGAAGTGCGAATGCGCCCGCTCCGCCCGGCGCGGCGCGGCCTTCATTGGCAGTGTTGTCCGTCACGGCATGCATCCCGTCCGACATTGCGGCATCCGGCACGCAAGGTGGTGACGGGTGAGCCTTCAATCAAATCAAGGAATCTGCAGCGGGCGATGGAATTCGAACCGACGCCCCAACCTTGGCAAGGTTTCCGATGGTCTTATGATATTGATCTGCAACGCAGTCTCCGATCAAGCAGTTTCTCTTGCCCAGCAATTGCCCAACTGAAATCGAGCCATGGCCGGATCGGCCACGCTTCCGCCAAACCGTGGTCGGATTGATCTGTCGATGCGGTAAGAAGGCCCGTCATGCTGCGACGTAAGCTTCTGCAGAGAGTTCTCTGGTCTGGAAATGGCCCGCGACTTGCCATGGCCGTTCTGCTTTTTTGGACGACGGCGGTCGAACCCGTGCTTGCGCAGACCCCTCCACCACCCGGGTCGCCTCAGCAGACACCGTCGTCTGGAGCGGCTGTAGAACAAGCCGCGCCGCACTATTCAATGGAAGACCTGTCGTATCTGCTCGAACCCATTGCGCTCTATCCGGACCCTTTGCTTGCGCTGATCCTTTCGGCCAGCACTTTCCCGGTTCAGATTGTCGAAGCTGAGCGTTGGATTGCCTTTAATCCTATATCCGTTCGGCGTGGAGATTTTTCCGAGGTGGACGCAATGGATTGGGATTCGTCCGTCAAGGCGCTCGCGCGTTTTCCGGACGTGATCCGCAAGCTTGCTGATCATCTTGATTGGACTGAATCTCTCGGGACGGCCGTTGCGATGCAGGCGTCGGACGTGACGACGGCTATTCAGTTGCTGCGCGCAAAGGCGGAAACTCTCGGCAATCTCAAGTCTACTTCTGAGCAAATCGTGACCGCCCGTGATGACGGGGGCTCGCGGGTGATCTACGTGTTGCCCGCAAATCCCGAAAGGATTTACGTGCCAGTTTACGATCCAGGGATCGTGTTCAGCAGTTTTGCGAGCGGAGCTATTGCCTTCGGTGTTGGCGTGCTGGTTGGCTCAGCCTGGAATAATCGCTGGGGCTGGAACAATCGCAGGTGGAATCAAATTTGGGTCACTCCGCCAGTATGGCATCCTCCGCCCCCCACTTGGAGACCGCCGCATCCGGGTCGCCCGGGGGGCAGGCCACCGGGACCCTGGAGACCGGATCGCCCAGGCGGTCGGCCTGAACGGCCCGGCGGTAGGCCGGAGCGTCCCGGCAGGCCTGGTGGTCGTCCCGAAATTCCAAACGTTCGGCCGGAGCGTCCCGGCAGGCCTGGTGGTCGCCCCGAAATTCCAAATGTTCGGCCGGAGCGTCCTGGTGGTGGACCCGAAAGCCCGAACATTCGGCCGGAGCGTCCCGGCAGGCCTGGTGGTCGCCCCGAAATTCCCAATGTTCGGCCGGAGCGTCCTGGGGGCGGACCTGAAAGCCCGAACATTCGGCCGGAGCGTCCCGGCAGGCCCGGCGGTCGTCCCGAAGTCCCGAGCGTTCGGCCTGAAAGGCCTTCGACTGGTCCTGAGAGTTCGGGTGGTGGATCGCGTCCTGGGGGTGCACAACGACCCGGCAATGCGGCTCACCCGGGCGGCGGACATCGTCACCAAACTGGACGGCCTCCGTCGCATCATGCTGCGCGGCCACATCAGCCGGCGCGACAACAACCCAGCAATGCAGTTCGCCCGGGTGGCGGGCATCGTCACCACACTGGTGCGCGTCCGCATCAGCCGGCGCGACAACAGTCGCAGCACACGGCGCGGCCCCGGCCGGCTGAGGCGGGGCGTGCCGGAGCGCAGCCCGCGCGACAAGGTAACCAAGGGCACCGCAATCGCCCTGAGGGGGGAGGGCGATCTCGGCAGCAGTAAAAATATGCTCGATGCGCAATGCTCGCATCGGGTGACGGTTGCTCGCACCAGGAGGTCGCGCATGCGCGATTACATTACTTTCGTCATCGTTGCGGTGTGCGCGGTCATTGGAGCGGGGTTATTCCGGGTCGGCTTACATCTCAAAAGTGAGTCGCATGCGAACACTCGAAGGACGCGACAATTCATCACCGTTGGTGTTGCTTTCCTCTTTGCCGCAGTGCTGATTTTGGTGCTTGAGGCAATGAAGTTGTCCCCTGCAACTTGGTAAGCTGATTTCCAGGGATTCGTTCAGGCTAGTCGAGGCAGAAATGTCGGCGCATAAGGCGCCGCATTCGTGCACATTTTTGCGGATTTGTTTGGAGCGGGCGATGGGATTCGAACCCACGACCCCAACCTTGGCAAGGTTGTGCTCTACCCCTGAGCTACACCCGCATCCTTAAGACAGATAACGCGGTCATCGGCACGGTTGGGCGTGGCCGGCACCGCCTTAAAGCTATGCCAAAGAGCGCCTGCCTTTGCAACCGGGCCCATGCGGCACTATCAAGTTGGCTAAAGCGAGATGATTTTGGTTGAACAGGTATTTCGCTTTAGCTTCTTGTTTGAGCATGATCTTTTCCGACCTGCCTTCGCCCGCCGAAGCATCGACCGGAACGATGAGTTGTGGCCAAGGCTTTGCGCAGGCGGAAAACCGGTATCCACCCCAGATCAAGTCCGGGGCAGGCTTTTTCGGGATCATGCGCTAATGCCCGCCACGCCGGATGAACTTCTCGCTTTTCTGGACACGCTTGGAATTGCGCATAAGACCGTCACCCATCCCGCGGTGTTCACGGTCGAGGAAGCGCGCGGCTTGCGCGGCGCCATTGCCGGCGGGCACACCAAGAATCTGTTTCTGCGCGATAAGAAGGGCGCGGCCTATCTTGTGGTCGCGCCCGAAGAGGCGACGGTCGAACTGCGCTCGCTGCATCGCTTGCTTGACGCGTCGGGCCGTTTCTCGTTCGGTTCGGCCGAGCTGATGCAAGACCTGCTTGGCGTCGCACCGGGTTCGGTCACCCCGTTCGCGGCGATCAATGACAAGGACCAGCGCGTGACGGTCGTGCTCGACGCGGCGCTGATCGCGCATGAGGCGCTGAATTTTCACCCCTTGGTGAATACCGCGACGACAACCATCTCGCGCGATGGCCTCATGAAGTTCTTGGCTGCCACCGGCCACCCGCCGCGGATCGAAACTCTATCCGGTGCTCCAGGGTGAAATCCCCGATTGCATTCAGTGGTTTTCTTCCCATTTAATCAGCCAAATAGGGATCAGTCTTGCGCGCGGGGGAAACGCGGGCAATTTTGGACAGAAGACGAGCAGAGCACGCCATGTTGCAGCCAGCCGGAACCGCCACCGCAGAAGCGTCGGTCAAGGACACGACGACGCAAACCTTTGTCAAAGACGTCATCGAAGAATCCAAGCGCCAGCCGGTCCTGGTCGATTTCTGGGCGGACTGGTGCGGCCCTTGCAAGCAGCTAACGCCGGTCCTGGAGAAGGCCGTGAAGGCGGCCAAAGGCAAGGTCAAGCTCGTCAAGATGGATATCGAGAAACACCCCTCGATCCCGGCCCAGATGGGCATCCAGTCGATCCCGGCGGTGATCGCTTTCGTCAATGGCCAGCCGGTCGACGGCTTTATGGGCGCGCTACCCGAAAATCAGGTCGTCGCCTTTTTGGAGCGGTTGACCAAAGATCGGATCGGCGGCGAAGCGAAGGATCTTCTCACCGCGGCCGATGCGGCGCTCGCTGCGGGCGACGCCGCCGGCGCGGCGGACCTCTATGCGCAAATCCTAGCCGAAGATAGTTCCAACGTACCGGCGCTTGCCGGCCTGGTGCGCTGTTATGTCCAGACCGGCGCGCTCGACCAGGCGCGGCTGACCATGGCGATGATTCCGGCGGGGAAGCAAAACGATGCTGCCGTGGCGGCCGCGCGCGCCGCGCTCGAACTCGCCGAGCAGGCCAAACAGGTGGGGCCGGTCGGTGAGCTCGAGCAGAAAGTCGCCGCCAATCCAAACGATCATCAGGCGCGGTTCGATCTTGCGCTCGCGCTCAACGGCAAGGGCCGCCGGCAGGATGCGCTCGAACATTTGCTCGCGATTGTCGGACGCGACCGCAAATGGAATGACGACGCTGCGCGCAAGCAGCTCGTGCAGTTTTTCGACGCGTGGGGTCCGACCGACGAAGCTACGATCGAAGGGCGCAAGCGGCTGTCCTCAATCCTGTTCGCTTAAAGTCGGGCTTTCGGTATTCTCGGCCGTCATGTTGAAAGCCGCGTTGTCGATGCAGTGAATATGGGTGCCGACGCGAGGCGCAGAGTGCGGCATGCCGATGAACACGACCTACAAAGGGCCGGATGCGCTCCCCGATGTCATCCCGGTATTTCCGTTGCCCGGTGCGCTGCTGCTACCCAGGGGGCAAATGCCGCTGAATATTTTCGAGCCGCGTTATCTGGCGATGACTGAGGACACGTTGCGTTCGTCCCATCGCGTGATCGGCATGATCCAGCCCGATCCGGCGCATCCGGGGGTCGATCCGAACAAGCCGAATCTGTTCCGCGTGGGTTGCGTTGGCCGCATGACCCAATTCGCCGAAAGCGGCGACGGCCGCTATCTCATTCAGTTAACCGGCATTGCCCGTTTTCGCGTCGAAGAGGAATTGCCGGTGAGCACGCCATATCGGCAATGCCGCGTCACCTATGCGCCTTTCGTCGACGATTTCGTCGCCCGCAAGGGCGAGGAACAGGTGGACCGCAAGGCGCTGTTGCGCGCGCTGACCGAATTTCTCAAGGCCAACAATCTCAAGGCGGATTGGGAAGGTATCGAGAATGCGCCCAATGAGGCGCTGGTGAATGCGCTGGCCATGATGTCGCCTTACGATGTCGCCGAGAAACAGGCGATGCTGGAAGCGCCCGACCTGAAGACCCGCGCGGAAATTCTGGTCGCCGTCACCGAGATCGAGCTTGCCAAGAGCAAGACGTCGGGCGAAACACCCTTGCAGTAACAGGTGACGCCGCACAGCGACTAATAAATCGCCTGCACATCAACTGGAGCACCTAGATGTCCAGCCCATCGTCCGATCGTCCCGCCGATAGCGTCGATCCCAAATTGCTCGAAATCCTGGTTTGTCCGCTGACCAAAACGCCGCTCGAATATGACGCGCAGAAGCAGGAACTGATCTCGCGCGCGGCCAAGCTCGCTTATCCGATCCGCGACGGCATTCCGATCATGCTACCGGAGGAGGCGCGGCGGATCGATTGACACCGTTCGTCATCCGCGGGCGTAGCCGTTCGAAGAACGGCTCACTTCGCTCGCCTATGCCGCGAGTTCATGGCTCTCTCGCCTAAAGGGCCGCTTGGCCGTATGGATTGCCAGATCAAGTCCGGCGATGACGACGGGAAATGGGGAGGGAAACACCATGATCAAAGTCTGGGGCCGTAACACGTCGTCGAACGTGCAAAAGGTGATGTGGGCGATCGGCGAGATCGGCTTGCCGCATCAGCGCATCGATATTGGCGGACCGTTCGGCAAAAACCACGAACCTGCTTATCTCGCCATGAACCCGAATGGGCTGGTGCCGACGCTCGAGGAAGAGGATGGCTTTTTGCTGTGGGAATCAAACTCGATCGTTCGCTATCTCGCCGCCAAGCACAAGGAGCGCATGCTCGAGCCAGCGGATTTGCGAAAACGGGCGTTGGCCAGCAAGTGGATGGATTGGCAGCTCGGCGTTGCCGGCCCTGCGATCTTCGGTTGCTTTTGGGGCCTTATCCGCACGCCGCCGGAGAAACGCGACCATGCAGCGATCGAGGAATCGAAGAAAAAGACCACCGCCGCGATGACCATTATGGATGAGCAATTAGCGAAGACCGCCTACCTCGCCGGCGATGAATTCTCCTACGGCGATATTCCGGTCGGCATCATTGCTTATCGCTATCGCCAGCTCGTGCCGGAGCGGCCGGCGCTGCCGCATTTCGAACGCTGGTATGCGGCCATTTCGGCGCGCAAAGCCTTCAAGGATCATGTCGCGGCGGTGCCGCTCACCTAGCGCATGATCCCGAAAAGTGGGAGCCGGTTTAGATCATGCGCCAAGAAAACCATCACTCCGCGGCCGCGCGGGCGCCGCCGGAATGCGCCGAGACGATATAATCCATCGCCGCCTGCACGCCGCCTTTCTTGTGCGGAATGCCGGCGAGGCCGAACGCCATTTCAGTGACCGCCAGTGCGCCGATCTGCCAGCCGTCATTGACGTCGCCGAGGTGCCCGATGCGGAAATATTTTTTGGCATAGGGCCCGAAACTTGCGCCATACGAGATATTGAATGTTTCGAGCGCGAGGTTGCGGAACGCGTCGGCGTCATGGCCGTCTGGCAGCAGCACCGCCGTTACCGTCGGCGAGTAATATTTAGAATCGCGGCACAGGATTTCGAGGCCCCAGGCGCGCACCGCGCGACGCGTCGCTTCGGCAAGCCGTGCATGTCGCGCGAACACATTGTCGAGACCTTCCTCGTGCAACATCTCGATCGAAGCCGCGAGACCTTGCAGCATTTGCGTGGCGGGCGTGTAGGGAAAGAAGCCGATCTTGTTCATCGTCAGCATTTCGTCCCAGGCCCAGAACGACTTCGGCAATTTCGACTTATTTGATGCGTCGAGCGCCTTGTCGCTTATCGCATTGAACGACATGCCGGGCGGCAGCATCAGCCCCTTCTGCGCGCCGCCGATCGTGACGTCGACACCCCATTCGTCATGCCGGTAATCGGTGGAGGCGAGCGATGAGATCGTGTCGACCATCAGCAGCGCCGGATGACCGGCGGCATTGATCGCTTTGCGGATCGGCTCGATCGGCGACAGACAGCCGGTCGCCGTCTCGTTGTGCAAGACGCAAACCGCCTTGATTTCGTGCGCCTTGTCCTTGCGCAGGTAATCCTCGATCTTGCCGGGGTCGGCGCCGGTGCGCCAGTCGCCGGGAATGAATTCCGGCTTCAAGCCGATTTTCTGCGCCATAACTTTCCACAACGTGGCGAACTGACCGGTCTCGACCATCAGCACCCGATCGCCGGGCGAGAGCGTATTGACAAGCGCCGCTTCCCAGGCGCCGGTGCCGGTTGCGGTGTAAATGATCACCGGCTTGGTCGTCTTGAAGATGGTTTTGATGCCGTCGAGGCACCGTTTAGCTAATTTGGCGAATTCGGGACCGCGATGATCGATGATCGGGGTGTCCATGGCCCGCAGCACGCGGTCAGGCAGCGGCGTCGGCCCAGGAATCTGTAAAAAGTGACGCCCGACGGCGCGCGACGAATTCTGCGGCATTTTCGGCACTCCTGCGGACGGATAAGCGAATGGAAAGAGCCGGACAGTAACGAGCCGGATATGAAACGGCCATGGGCGCGCGTCCGAGGCGCTCGCGGCTTGTCGCGTTGAATAGCGAATGCGACATTCGGGTCAAGCCCCGATCCGTTACGCTGGCTGGCGCGTTAAAGCGCGCGGGCTATCGCCCAAAACAAAGAAGGAGACAGCCTTGCCGGCGACGCTATTGCCAGCGCTGGAAAAAACGCTCGAACGACGGCTCAAGGCGGAGCAATCGGGCGATGTCCGTTTCGACGCATTTACGCGCGGCCGTTATGCCACCGACGCCTCGCATTATCAGACCATGCCGCTCGGCGTGGTCACCCCTCGCGCAATGGCCGACGCCGAAGGCGCGCTCGCGGTTTGCCGTTCGGAAGGCGTTGCAGTGACGCCCCGGGGCGGTGGCACGTCGCAGGCCGGCCAGACCGTCAACCGATCGGTCATTCTCGACTGCTCGCGATATCTCAACCGGATCATCGAGGTCGACGCCGCGCGGCGCCGTTGCGTGGTCGAGCCGGGAATCGTGCTGGACGAGCTCAATCGCGCGCTCAAGCCGCATGGCTTGTGGTTCCCGGTCGATATTTCGACCGCGTCGCGCGCCACGATCGGCGGCATGGTCGGTAATAATTCCTGTGGCGCGCGTTCGCTGCGCTACGGCAACACCCGCGAAAACGTTCTCTCGATCGATGCCGTGCTCGCCGATGGCGCGCCGGCGCATTTCGGCCGCATCGGAGAGGCTGGCGCCAACGTGCCGGCGGCGCTCGTGCGCGATCTCCTCGCCATCGCCGCGCGCGAAGCGAACGAGATCGAACGGCGATTTCCGAAAGTGCAGCGCCGGGTCGGCGGCTACAATCTCGATGCGCTCGTCCCCGGACGCAACGACATCAACCTCGCGCATATCCTGGTCGGTTCGGAAGGGACGCTCGCGTTTTCAACGCGAATCGAATTGAAGCTTTCGCCGCTCCTTGGCCGGCGCGCGGTCGGCGTTTGCCATTTCGGCAGCTTTCATGAAGCCATGGCCGCCGCGCAGCACATCGTGAAGCTTAACCCGATCGCCGTCGAATTGATTGACCGCACCATGCTTGGCCTCGCCCGTGCCATTGCCATGTTCAAGCCGACGGTTGATGCGTTCCTGCGCGGCGATCCCGAAGCAATCCTCTTTGTCGAATTCGCCGAGGATGACGCAGAAAACGCCCGACGGCTTAAGGCGCTCGCCGCGCTGATCGGCGATCTCGGCCTGTCCTGGGACAAAAGCGGCGCCAAATGGGGCGGCGTGGTTGACGTGCTCGATGCAAAGCTACAAAGCGCGATCGGCGAGGTGCGAACGGCGGGACTCAACATCATGATGTCGATGAAGGAGGAGGGTAAACCGATTTCCTTTGTCGAGGATTGCGCCGTTCCACTTGAACATCTTGCCGACTACACGGCGCGACTGACGGAAATCTTCGAGAAGAACGGCACGCGCGGGACCTGGTACGCCCACGCCGCGGTGGGCTGCCTGCATGTGCGGCCCGTACTCAACCTGCGGCTCGATAAGGACGTCCGTGCGATGCGCGCCATCGCCGAGGAAGCTTTCGCCATGGTGCGCGAATACCAAGGCTCGCATTCGGGCGAGCATGGCGACGGCATCGTCCGCTCGGAATTCCACGAGCAGATGTTCGGCGCCGAACTGGTGAATGCATTCGCGCAGGTGAAGCATCGCTTTGACCCGCACAACCTGTTCAATCCAGGCAAAATCGTCCGGGCGCCGAAATTCGACGATCGCGCATATTTCCGCTACGGCCCTGGCTATCGCGCCGATACGATCGCAACCGCGCTTGACTGGTCGGCCTATCCTGGCGCCGGCGGCGGATTCCAGGGCGCCGTCGAAATGTGCAACAACAACGGCGCCTGCCGGGCACTTGCGGGCGGCGTCATGTGCCCGAGCTATCGGGCCACCCTTGACGAGCGGGACGTAACGCGCGGGCGCGCCAACACGCTGCGCCTTGCCATCACCGGCCAGCTTGGGCCCGACGCACTCACGTCGGACGACATGGCGGAGACGCTGAAGCTTTGCGTCTCATGCAAGGCATGCCGGCGCGAATGTCCGACCGGTGTCGACATGGCGCGGATGAAGATCGAAGTGTTGCGGGCGCGGGCGGAGAAATTCGGCCTGTCGCTGCACGATTGGCTGGTCGGCCATCTGCCGCGCTACGCGCCCTATGCCGCACGCCTGCCTTGGCTTTTCAACCTGCGCGACCGGCTTCCCGGCGCGGCCAAGCTGTCGGAGGCGATTGCGCAGTTCAGCGCGCGGCGACCGCTGCCGAAGTGGCGAAAGGATTATTGGCGAGACGATAAGCCTCTTTCCACGCCGAAGCCAATGCGAGGCGAAGTTGTCCTATTCGCCGACACTTTCAATCGCTATTTCGAGCCGGAAAACATCGAAGCGGCGATCGCCGTGCTTACGGCCGGCGGGTATCAAATTCACTTAGCGCGCCCAGCCGACGGCGGCCGGCCGCTATGCTGCGGCCGCACGTTTCTGGCCGTCGGCAAAACCAAAGAGGCGCGGCGCGAGGCGGAGCGCACGCTGACAGCGCTAGCGCCGCATCTAGCGCGTGGCCTGCCGATAATCGGCCTTGAACCCAGTTGCCTGTTCAGCTTCCGCGATGAGATTCCGTCGCTGCTTAAAAATGGCACAGCTAAACAGGCCGCATCCCGCGCGCTGCTGTTCGAGGAATTCCTGGCCGGCGAAGCCGCGGCCGGAACACTCGACATCAAGTTCGAGCCGGCAAAGAACCGCGCCTTGCTGCACGGCCATTGTCATCAAAAATCGTTCGGCGCGATGCTCGCGGTCGAGACGGCGCTCAAACTTGTTCCCGGACTGGATGTGGCAACGATCGAGTCAAGCTGCTGCGGCATGGCCGGCGCTTTCGGCTATCGCGCCGATACGATCGAAATTTCACGCGCGATGGGAGAATTGTCGCTGCTGCCGGCGGTCCGCCAAGCGCCCGGCGATGCCATCTTCATCACCGATGGGACTTCATGCCGGCAGCAGATCCGCGATGGCGCCGGCCGCGAAGCGATGCATGTCGCCCGCGTGCTCGCCGCGGCGCTTGCATAGGAACTGTCCCCTTCCAAAGCATATTCATGATCGTCAACATAAATTGTTCGCCTTAAGGATGAGGTGAGCCGCGATACGTTGGATTCGACTCCAATGAACGAAGACGTTTTCACGAAACCTCCTCCCTACGGCCGCATTACCGACTGGCTCGGGCCGGAAATGTTGCAGCGCCTGTTGGATTTTGCGCAAAAGCAGCGCGACAGCTTCTTTCAAACCACGGTTGGCTATACAGAAGAAAACCGCAGAGTCGATTTGAACGTCCGGCGCTCGAGCCGGATCATAGCGCTAGGGAGTCTGAAGGAGGAATTGCAGACCAACCTTCGGGCGATTCTACCCGCGATGTTCCAGCGGCTCGGTGCCGAGCCATTTGAACCCAGCAAATTTGAAGTTGAAATGGTCGCGCATGGCGACGGTGCCTTGTTTACCGAACATCGAGACACGGCCATAGAGAGTGAGGACTCCATTGAGGGTAAGAAGTTCGTTGCCCAGCGGGTCATCAGTGCCGTCTATTACTTTCACCGGCTTCCGAAATCGTTCACAGGCGGTATTTTGCGGATTTATCCCCTCATCGGCCGCGACAAATCTAACGCCTTTGTCGAAATCGAGCCTGCCAATGACAGGTTGGTGTTCTTTCCCTCCTGGTTCCCGCATGAAGTTCTGCCGGTGGTCTGTCCATCCGGCCGGTTCGAGGATTCCCGATTTGCAGGCAATTTCTGGATCTACCGCTGAAGCCGCAGTCACGCCTCCTGATCCAGCGCGCTTTCGTGCCAGCGCCGGAGCGCTAGATGGTTCACAAAAGACAGCGCATAAAAAATTGCAATCCCCGCAGCCGATAACAACAACAACGCGCCGAACATGCGCGGGATGTTGAGCCGGTACCCCGATTCGGCAATGCGATAAGCGAGCCCCGAACCTGCGCCGGCGGAGCCGGCGGCGATTTCGGCCACCACCGCGCCGATCAGCGACAGGCCACCGGCGATCCGCAACCCGCCGAGGATGTAAGGCAGGGCCGAAGGCAGCTTCAAATGCCACAGAATTTGTCGTCGCGACGCGCCATAGAGCGAGAACAGGTCGGTGAGGTTGCGATCCACCGAGTGTAAGCCAAGCGTCGTATTCGCCAGCACCGGAAAGAACGCGACGATCCAAGCACAAGCGAGCACGGCCAACGGTTGCGGCAGATAGATCAACAATAGCGGCGCGATCGCAACGATCGGCGTCACCTGCAGGATAACGGCATAGGGATAAAGCGAATATTCGAGGAAGCGCGATTGATTGAACAACACGGCCAATCCCACGCCGCCGACCGCCGCGAGCAAAAAGCCTTCGACCGTCGTCGCTAGAGTGACCACAAGCGATTGCGACAGCAGGTCCCAATCGTCAACCAGCGTGCGCAGAATCAGGCCGGGTCCGGGAAGTACATAGGGCGGGATGTTGTTGATCCGTACGACCGCCTCCCAGAGCGCGAGCCCGACCGCGAGGACGAGAATCGGCAGTGCAATCTGCAATAGACGGTCACGGCGCTCCCGGTTTGGCTCGGCCCGTGTCACGGCTGACCCCCTATCGGCCTTTCCTCGGTCATGGCTCGCGCCAGCGCCGCGGAAGCGCGGCGGCACAGTGCCGCGTATTCAGCTGAGGTGCGGAAGTTCTGGTCGCGCGGATAGGGCGCGTCGATTCTGAGCTCGGCGGACACCCGGCCCGGCCGCGCGGTCATCACCAGGATGCGGCTCGACAGATAGACCGACTCGAAGACCGAATGCGTGACAAACACCACCGTTGTGCCGGTCGTCTGCCAAACCTGCAAAAGATCATTGTTCAGCTTAAAGCGGGTGATCTCGTCTAACGCGGCAAACGGCTCGTCCATCAAGAGAAGCTGCGGTTCGGTGACCAGAGCGCGCGCAATCGAGACGCGCATGCGCATGCCGCCCGATAATTCGCGGGGAAAGGCGCGCGCGAATTTTTCAAGCCCGACACGATCCAGCACGCCGGTCACCCGCTTGGCGATGGTGTCCGCCGCCACGCCCTTGAGCACGAGTGGCAGCGCGACATTGTCGAAAACCCTGGCCCAGGGCATCAGCGTAGGTTCCTGGAAGACAAACCCGATGTGGCTGGTTTTGTCGGCATCTATTCCGCCGGTCAGCCACGCCACGCCGCCCGCGCTGGGAGCGCTCAAGCCGGCGATGATCCGCAGCGCCGTCGATTTTCCGCAGCCTGAAGGGCCAACGAGCGAGAGAAATTCGCCGGCACGAACATCGAAATTGAGATTCGCCAGCGCCTGCGTGCCGTTGGCGAACGTTTTGCCGACGCCATGCAGCGCGAGCAGCGAATGAGGAGTTTGCGGTGCGGTCGCTGCCATCGGCGATTTAAAGCATGATCCCGAAAAGTGGAAACCGGTTTTCGGAAAAGATCATGCTCAAATACAAGCTAAAGCGAAATACCGAATCAACCTAAAATCATTTCGCTTTAGTGCTTCGGCCGCAGATCGAGTCCGACTTTTTTGTTCACGAATTGCAGCGTGTAGCCTTTGCGGTAATCGAGGCTCGGCTTGGTTACGCTCGCGCGCACCATTTCATCAAAGAATTCCCTCATTCGCGCGTCGGTCATGGCGCCGACACCAAGCGTGAGCGCTTCGCCGGAATCGACGATGCCGTATTTCTTCAGCGCGGCAACGCAATACGCCAAGAGCTCGTCGGTCATTTCCGGGTTCTGTTTTTTGATCATTGCATCGGCACCACGATTGTCGCCGTAGATATAGTTATACCAGCCGATGCTCGACGCATCGACGAAGCGCTGCACCAGGTCCGGTTTCTTGTCGACCAGATCGCGCCGCGTCTCGATAAGCGTCGAATAGGCCGAAAATCCCTGATCGGCGAGAAGGAACACCTGGGGGGTGAATTTTGCGGCCTTGGCGATGGCGAAGGGCTCCGAAGTCACGTAGCCCTGCATCGCACTGTTTTTATTGGCAAGGAACGGCTGCGGATTGAACGTGTAGGGCCGCACCTGCGCATCGGTAAAACCATAGTCGGCCTTGAGCCACTGGTAATAGGTCGCGACGCCTTCCTTCGAGATGAACAACGTCAGCTTCTTCAAATCGGCGAATTTGTCGACGCCTTGATCGGGATGCGCGATCAGCACCTGCGGGTCTTTCTGAAACATGGCAGCCACTTCGATCGTCGGCACATTTTGCTCGACCGCGTCGAAGGCCTGCAGCGTGTTGGCGCTGAGAAAAAAATCGATTTTACCGACCGGCAACAGGATGCGGTTGTTCACGTTCGGGCCGCCCGGCACGATCGTGACATCGAGACCGTATTTGCGATAGGTGCCGTCTGCCAGCGCCTGGTAAAAGCCGCCATGCTCGCCTTCGGCGATCCAATTGGTGCCGAACGTGACTTTGTCCAGCGACTGCGCTGCAGCCTGCGATATGGCCGCGCATGTCAAAGCGAGACCGGTCAGTCCAATCCGTAAAGCAATCGCGAGCGGCATCAGTTGCTCCTGTTCGCCGGGCACGCGACAATAGAGCAAGCCCACACTAAAGTCAGACTGATAGACGAGCGAGTGGTGAACTGATGGCGCATCCGACGCGCGCGTTACCAAAGCGCGATTGGCTGGACATGACCTGGCAGGACATAGCCGGCGCCAAAACGGAAGGCTGGATCGCAGTGCTGCCCTTGGCCGCCGTCGAGCAGCACGGGCCGCACCTGCCGCTCGGCGTCGATAGCTACATCGCCGACGCTTATCTCGAACGGGCGCGAGACACGGTGCCCGACGATCTCCCAGTCACCTTTTTGCCGATCCAGCGCATCGGTGTTTCGACCGAGCACCTTGCTTACCCGGGGACGCTGACGGTCTCGGCGCAAACCGCGATTGCCGCCTGGACCGAGCTCGGCAACAGCGTGGCGCGCGCTGGTGTCCGCAAGCTTGTGCTCGTCACCAGCCACGGCGGCAATGTCGCGGCGATGGAATTGGTGGCGCGCGACTTGCGCGCCCGGTTCGGCATGTTGGCGGTGACTGTCGGCTGGCACCGGTTCGGCTATCCCGCCGACGCCTTCTCGCCCGAGGAAAAGAAGCACGGCATTCACGCCGGCGACATCGAGACGTCGCTGATGCTGGCGGCGAAGCCGGACACGGTGCAAATGGAGAAGGCCGCGCGCGCGACGCCGGCGAGTGTCGCGATGGCGCAAGAGTTCAAATGGCTCGGCGCTTACCGGCCGGCCGGTTTCGCGTGGATGACTCAGGACCTCAATCCGACCGGCGCCATCGGCGACGCTACGCTGGCGAAAGCCGACAAAGGCACGGCGGCTTTGGCGCAAGGCGCCAAAGCCTTTGTCGAACTGTTGGGCGAGATCGATCGGTTCGATCTGTCGCGGCTGCGCGAAGGTCCGATCGCGCAAAAGTAAGTTCTTATAAGCCGCCGCGGGCGAGCAGCGAATTACGCGGCGATTTTCACATATTCGAAATCGCCGGGCTTGTTGTCGATGCCGATCCGCGGCGGTGCGATCCAGCCTGCGAACTTGCCGGGTTCGACCACTTGCTGCATCAGGCTGCCGATGAAGTCGCCGTCATCCTGCGACGGCAGCCATTGCTTTCGATCGCGATTCCACGTCGCCTCGTCGATAAGCTTTCCGGCTGGCGTCACCTTCACGTCCTTGAATTCGCCGATCTGCCGATGGAAGCCAACATGCGGCAGTTCGAGTTTGAACGCGACGCCAGTCTTGTCGATGATCTTGTTCCAGCGATCGAGCCCGCGCTGGCAATCGGCGGTGTAGTCATCGCGCAGCCGCATATTGATCGCCGTCAGCGCCGGCTCATCGACGCGCTTGATCTCGCCGTTGACGAGCTTGAGCACGGGGTAGATCGCGCTCTCCAAGCGATGATCGTCATCGATCTTGGTTTCCTGGAACCGGCCTTTGAGCCCGGCAGTGAACGTATTCGCCGCATTCGTGGACACCTCCGAGCCGAACAGATCGAGCGAGAGCGAGTAATGCAGATTGAGCTTCTTTTGCATCGTCGGCAGGTCGATAACGCCAAGCGCCCGCACTTTCTCGATCTCCGCCGGGTCCTCGATCCCGCCCGCTTTCATCGCCTCGCAGGTGCGCTGAATGGTGCGACCGACGCCGGTCTCGCCGACGAACATGTGATGCGCTTCTTCGGTGAGCATGAAGCGGCAAGTGCGCGACAGCGGATCGAAGCCCGATTGCGCCAGGCTTTCGAGCTGCATTTTGCCATCACGGTCGGTGAAGAAGGTGAACATGTGAAATGACAGCCAATCCGGCGTCGCTTCGTTGAATGCGCCGAGCATGCGCGGCTTGTCAGGATCGCCGGAGCGGCGCTGCAACAGTTCCGCCGCCTCTTCGCGGCCGTCGCGGCCAAAATATTTTTGCAACAGATAAACCATCGCCCACAGATGGCGGCCCTCTTCGACATTGACCTGAAACACGTTGCGCATGTCGTAGAGTGACGGTGCGGTCTTGCCGAGATGCCGCTGCTGTTCGACCGAAGCCGGCTCGGTGTCGCCCTGGATCACGATCAGCCGCCGCAGCATGGCGCGGTACTCGCCCGGCACGTCCTGCCAGGCCGGTTCGCCGAAGTGCCGGCCAAACGGGACCTTGCGATCATCCTCTTTCGGCGCGAGCAGGATGCCCCAGCGATAATCGGGCATGCGCACGTAATCGAATTTGGCCCAGCCCTTCGGATCGACCGAGACAGCCGTGCGCAGATAGACGAGCGCCTGTTGAAAGCCCTCGGGCCCCATGTCCATCCACCAATCGATGTAGCCGGGGTGCCAGCTTTCCAAGGCGCGCAGAACTTGACGGTCTTCGGTCAGATTGACGTTGTTCGGAATTTTGGTGGTGTAATCGACGTTCTCGATCGACATGACCGACTCCTCTCATACTCTGCGCGTATCGAAGACCGGCTTCTGCCCGGTCCCATAACGCTTGAGCGCGCCGTCTTCGCCGATGGCGTTCGGCCGCTGGAAAATCCAGTTCTGCCACGCGGTCAACCGCGCGAAGATTTTCGATTCCATCGTCTCTGGCCCGGCAAAACGCAAATTCGCTTCCAGGCCGGTCAACGCGTCGGGCGAGAAGCTGGCGCGCTCCTCGAGAAACACGCGCACTTCATCGTCCCAATCGATGTCATCGAGCGCGAAAGTGACGAGACCAAGCCGCTGCGCGGTGGCCGCATCGATCGTCTTGCGGCGTTCCTGCTCGACCGCGGCGACGTTGTCGGACGACGCCAGGAAGCGGCTCCCAAGCCGCGTTAATCCGTTCGACATCGGATAAGCGCCGAAATTGGCATCACCGAGCACGATGGTTGCCGGCGGCTTGTTGTCGCCGCCGCGGCTGCCGATCAACATGTAGGAGCGGTCGCTGGCGAGCGGCAATTCGGCGAGCGTCCCGGCAAAGCACGAGCCCGGTTCGATCAGCGTCACCAGCGAGCGCGAGGTGAGGTCGACGCGCTTGAGCACGCGTTTCCACAGCAGGCGGATCTCGCGGGCCAGCCAATGCTGCTGGTTGGCGTCGAGGAATTGATCATAGGCGAGTACCTGGTCCGTTTCGCCAGACGATTTGAAGATAATGGCGGCAACGTCGAGCTCATTGAGCCGGATGTGCAAAATCGCGTCATCGAGCTCGCGTGCGAGCTTGAGCGGCCAGAACTCGGCGCCTTGCGCGGCCATTGCGTCGGCTGAAGCGGGCGGCGGCGCACTGGGGCCGCGTACGAGGATCGTGGCGAGTCGTGCAGCGCGGCCAAATTCGACGGAAACGCTCGTGTACTCGATAGCGTCGGAACTGAAGGTCCGCGTCAACGGCGTGAGCTTGATGCCCGGACCGGACGCCACGCGCGGCGACTGTGCCGCGAATTCCTTGGCGCGGGTCTCAATCGTCTCGTCGAATTTCGATCCCGGCACGACCGCATCAACGAGCCGCCATTCGACGGCGCGTTTGCCTTTGACCCCTTCCTCGGTGGTGCAGAACGCGTCAGCATGGTCGCGGCGGACCCGGCGTTTGTCGGAGACGCGGGTAAGCCCGCCGGTGCCCGGCAGAACGGCTAGGAGCGGTAATTCCGGCAGCGAAACTGCCGCCGTGCCGTCGTCGATCAGCATGATGTAATCGGTCGCCAGCGCCAGTTCGTAGCCGCCGCCGGCTGCGGTGCCGTTGATCGCGCAGAGCGATTTGACGCCGGAATTCTCGCTAAGATCCTCGATGCCGTTGCGGGTTTCGTTGGTGAACTTGCAGAAATTCACTTTATGCGCATGGCTAACGCCGGCCAGCATGCGGATATTGGCGCCGGCGGAAAACACCCGCGGTTTGCCGGAGCGCAGCACCAACACCCGCGCTTGCGGATGCTCGAACCGCAGCCGCTCGATCGCGTCGGCCAATTCGATGTCGACGCCGAGATCGTAGGAATTGAGCTTGAGGTCGTAACCTTCGAACAGCGGCGATTTCTCGTCGACGTCCATCAGTAAGGTGGCAATTGGGCCGTCGACCTTGAGCTTCCAGTGACGATAGCGTGCGGGCTCGGTCTGGAAATCGATCCGCCCGCGACTGCCGCCGTGTTCGCGTGCATTTTCGGTTCGCCCGCGCGAAACCGCTTGATCTATCTGGCCCATGATGATCTCGGTCGCCGCGTTTCGACCGCCTCCGCTAAGCTAACTGTCGTTTCCGCACGGGCTCTCCGCAGATATGTATTATAATTCATGAGAGGGCAATCCCGATCCTGTTCCGGCGCTTGTTCCTGTCTTGGCCGGTTCCGCCTCGTGATGGTCGCGAAAGAGCCGGTTGATGAATCCGGCGACCGCTGTAAGCGTGAGTTCCGGCGCCTCACGATAGGGAATGTGACGGATGCCGGGCAGGATGATTGCGTCCACCGGGCAGAAGCATTCCTGCTGGGCCACCTCGATCTGCTTGAGCGTGCCGTACTGATCGTTCTCGCCTTGCACGATCAGAATGGGGACGCGGATATAGCCGAGCGCTTCGATGATGTCCCATTTTTCAAAAGCGGGATGCAGCCAAGGGCCGTTCCAGCTGCGAAACGCGCAATCGACGTCGGTATGATAGGGCTTCAAGCGTTCCCGCAACGCGCCAGTGTCGAACGATTTGCGCGCGCGCCGGATTTCGGCGAGGCCCATTTCTTCGACAAAAAAATGCGGCGCGATCAGCACCAGCCCGCGCACGCGGTGATCCTGCACGCTGCCGGCATAGATCGTCGCGATCGAAGCGCCGTCGCTGTGGCCGAGCACAACGCCGCGCCGGAATCCGATCGCGTCAAGCACGCGCGGCAGCACCTCGCAAGCTTCTTCGTCCATGAACGATGTCGTGCGCGGCAATTTGGCGCCGGTTGACTTGCCGTATCCGGCGCGGGAATAGGCGAAGACCCCGGCGCCGGTCGCCGCCGCGATCTTGTCCGGGAACTCGCCCCAGAGGCTAACGCTGCCGAGGCCCTCATGCAGCATCACGATCGTCGGCGCCGCTTCGGGCGGCGGCCCGATCATGCGATATTCGAGCCGCAGCGGCGGCAGTTCGAGAAAGCCGGTGTCCGACAGTGTCACGATTGCGACCTCAGCAAATCGGTAGTGATCCGCAGCAATTTGGCAAAGCTTTGCTCCACCCCCTCACCGGACGTGTCGAACTGCGCTTGGGCGAGGGCATAGTCGGGGCCGCGCGCCTCGAGAATTGCCACGAGATCCGCCATCGCTTCGCGGTTCTGGGCCATCGGCCGAAAATCGCCTTGCGCCATGACCCGGCCCATATGTTCCTCCGGGCGCGCCTTGATCCAGATCGTGTGGCTACGCCGCATCAATAACGCATAACTTTCGCGATCGGACACGATGCCGCCGGCGGTCGTGATGACAGCGGCATCATGGCCGGCGATCACGCGCTCGAGCGCCGCGCGCTCATGGCGGCGGAAGGTGGCGGTGCCGGCGATTTCGATTATGTCCGGGATGCTGGCGCCGTAATCTTGTTCGACCATCCGGTCGAGCTCGATGAAGGGGCAGCCGAGGTGCCGCGCCAGCAAGCGGCCGAGCGTGGATTTGCCGGCGCCACGCAGGCCAATGAGCGCGATCCGCTGCGCGCGATCGGCGCGCCCCGCCGGCAGAAAACGCGTTTCGATAAGTCTGATCAGCTCGCTTGCGCTTTGATCAGGTAGCTGCGTAACGAGTTCGAGCAGTGCCACGCGGGCGCTGCCGCCCGCACTCGGCTCGCCGAGCAAGCTCGCTGGGGCAACATCGAGCGCTTGAGCGATCGCCCGCAACACCGTGACCGATGGATTGCCGGCGCCGCTTTCGATTTGCGCCAGATAGCGCTCCGAGGTGCGCGAAGCGATAGCCAATTGGCGGCGCGTCATGCCGCGCTTGGCGCGGCTTCTTCGCACCTCGCGTCCCAACTCGGCAAGAAACGCAGCGACGACGCGCGCGTTAAGCTGCGCGTCGACCGCCGATTTGCGGTTGGTTCGCGACTTCCTCGCGAGCGGCACGCGCTCAACCTCATGCACTATAGTTCATATCGTATAATGCACGACGTCCGAGTAATGGCAAGTCGCCACTGCAGCCTCAGGGCAGAATCTTGCGCCAACCGTCGCTGTCTTGACCGGCTTGCACTTCGCTTTCCTCGACCCCGTCCGGTCCCGGATCGTCGGGGGCGTGAACGAGCGGGATCACTGGCTCCGATTTGACCGGGTTCGGCACTGCGCGTGTGTTTGAGGACGCGCCGCGGCCACCTGCATTGCTGTCGCGCGGCGGTGCCGGTGCGATGGCCAGCGGCGGAGGCTCGGCCTCAATGATCGGCGCCGCGATCGCCCCGGTGAGCGGCACGCGCCAGACAAAGGCGTCGATTCGCCCGCTCACCGGGGAAACCGGCAGCCAGCGATCGGAGACGTATCCATCGGCCGTCCACTGCGGGTCGGGCGGCGCATTGAGCGCCCGCGCCATCCACTCCCGCGCGCGGCCCTCGTCGTTGCGTTCGACGCGTTCAAGCCTCGCCATCAAGACACAGACGCGCCGGGTCGGTCGGTCGAGATAGGGCGCAAGTTCACTGCGCGCTTTGGCAAATTCCTGCGCGTCGATCGCGGTGCGCGCCACCGCCAGCGCACCCTCGATATGGCCCGGCACGCGCTTGGCTCCGGCCTCGATCCGTTTGAGCCGGTCGCGCGCGGATTCGCCGGAACGGAGCTCCGCATAGGCTTGCGCCAATTCCGGATGCGGGTTGGCGCGCCAGGCGGCATCGATGACGCGGCTTGCCTTTCGCAACTGGCCGCCCTCCGCCAGAAGCCGGCCGGCCAACGCCGCCGCCGGGACAAGATCCGGCGCAAGCTTGTTGGCCTCGAGCGCGAATTCTTTGGCGGCGTCGCGGTCGCTGTCTTCGAGCGCCCGCGCCCGCGCCGTGAGGAGCACCGCGCGCTGACGCCGATATGTCGCCTTGTCGAGCATGCGCCCTTGCTGTTCGAGCAGGCTGAGCGCGCCAGCCCAATCGCCGTCGCGGCAGCGCGCCTCGAGAACCGCGGTCCCGGCCCAGCCGAGCGAAGGCGCGACGCGAGCGGCCTCCTCGGCATAAGCGCGCGCGCTCACGACATCGTTGCGGCGGCGCGCCTCGATGAAGAGGCCATGCAGGCCGAGCGCTTTGGTCTCGGGCCGCGCCGCCATCGCCTGGAAGGCGCGCCCGGCCGCCTCGCGATCGCCCGCCAATTGCGCGGCTTGAGCGGTCAACAACAGCGCCAGCGGTTCGCCGGGCGCGAGCCGCTGCACTTCCGCGGTAAAACGCTGCGCCGCGGTGACATCGCCAGCACCGACCGCGATTAACCCGTGTGAAATCGCCTCGTAAGCGCGGGTGCCGCGGCGATTGCGAAGTAACCGCGCCAGCACCATCGGCGAGCGTGTAATCGAGCGAATAAGGCTGAAGATCAAAGCAAGGACGATCATGGCCGCGATCACGGCGGCGCCGAGCACCAACAGCGAAGTTTCGATGCGCAAGCCTTGCCAGGTGACGACGACATCGCCCGGGCGGTCGGCGAGAAAGGCGACGCCATAGGCGATCACGCCAACCAGGGTGAAATAAAGGATGACGCGGATCATCGGTTGGATGATTGGGTGAGCGCCGCGAGCGCGTCGGCGGCAATTTGTCCAACGGCAGCGAGCGCCGCCGCGCGCGCCGCGGCTTTTTTGGTGAATGCTGCGGCGAGCGGCTTTGCCGAATCCGGCAGGGCGTTGATATCGGTGAGCGCCGCGGCGATGTCGTTCTGCGCGGCGTCGCGTCTGATCCGATCGATGACGTCTTGAGGTTCGCTCCCCGTCGGCGCATTGACCGGGGTAATGCGCACCAGCTTTTGCGCATTGGTTTTCAGCCGGTCGAGGAAGGTTGCATCTGCGGACTGCGGCTCGGCCGCGTCTTGAAGCGTCGGAATGAGCGCGTCGAGTTCGCGCGCCAGCGCCAGCGCGCTCGGCACACCGCTGGCAGCGAATGGATCGAGGGCTTCAGTCTTCTTCGCATCGACACCGAGCGATTGCAGCGCCGCCAATTCGGCTTGGAATGGCGCGCCGCGCTCGACGGCAGCGCGCAGCGTTTCGGCGGCGATGGTCAGGCGCGCTGCGCGATCGTCCGCGCCCGACGAAGTCAGCGGCGCGGTCGCCGCGGCCAGCCCTTTGACCGAACTCTCAAGCTCCATGATCCGGCCCCCCAGCGCATCAAGGTCGTTGCGTTGCGCTTCGTTTTTGCCGGCTGCTTCGCTTGAGCTCTTCGCTGCCGCTGCGGCACTGAGCGCGGCATCGGCCTGTTTGGCGGCGCTTTGACTCGTTCCGGCTATTTGGTCGGCGCGCTGCGTCAGTGCGGCTAGCGCATCGGCGAGCGATTTTGTTTGCGCCTGAAGTTCGCTGACGCGGCTGCCGAGACTTTCACCTGGCTTGGGCTCGGCTCGCTGTGCTTCGATGGTGCGCTCGATCCTGTCGAGCCGCGCGGCTAAATCCGGGGCGGCCGCAGTCGGCGGCGGACTCGACAGCGCGTTCGGCGACACCGATGGTGCCGAGGACATATTTGACGCAATTGAAGCTGCGGGCGTGGCTTCGCGCGCGGGAATCACAGCAAAGAACCAAAGCACGGCCGCGACGGTCGCCATGACTGCCGCACCAATCAGCGCGCTGGCGATAAGCGAAAAGAGCCGCCCACCCGAGGCGCGAGACGTCGAGGTATTCGAACCGGCAGGCGCTTGTTCGGCCCTAGGCTCGTTAGCCCCCGCCGATGCCGATTCCGCCTCGCCCGCAGCCGGCTGTTCTGCGGAACTATCGATCTCGGTCGCCGCCAATTCGATGGTCGGGGGCCGGCGGGGGGGTTGGTCGTCCGTTTCGCTCATGCGTCCTTATTTAAAGCAAATGCGGCGTAAATGTTTGCCTCGAGCATGATCCCGAAAAGTGGATACCGGTATTCGGAAAAGATCATGCCCAATAAAAAGCTAAAGCGAAATGTCGATCCAAGCACAAATCATTTCGCTTTAGCCGCAAAGTTCGAGCAAGGCATCTTCGGTCGGCCGCGCCGCGACTCGAACATGGGCCGCGCCGGCCTCACGTAGCGGCGCGGCGACGTGCTCCGATAGGCAAAAATGGGCTGGCTTGATCAGTGCGACTTCGAGTAATTCCGAATTGCGCGCCGCCTTGAGAAACGCCTCGGCGCTCGCGCGAGAGAAATGCAGGACAGCGTCGATTTCGCCTGCCAGTGCCGCGGCGGCCACCTCGGGAAGAACGCGCGCGGTCAGGAAGCGATAAACCACGACCACGTCGACGTCGAAATTTTTGCCGCGCAGCGCTCCGCCGAGATCGCCCGCACGTTCTTCGCCGGCAAGATAAAGAAGTCGCGCGGGCGGCTGCAAACGTGTGGCAACGAGATTGATGAGATCGTTCACATTGCCGGCTGCCGAGTTGACCTCGGCGAAGCCCATATCGCGCGCTGCTTTTGCCGTGACTTCGCCGACGGCAAAAACCGGGGTGTCGTGCCATTCTTTGCTCCCGGCGAACGAGGCAATGCCCCGTAATCCATTCGCGCTGGTGAGCAAAATCGCGGTCCACGGCCCGGCTTGGGGGTCGACCTTGGCGACAAGCTCGATTTCGGAGAGCGGCGCGACGATTGGCGCGTGACCGCGCGCGCGCAAAGCGAGTGCCGTGTCAGCGGCGCCCCGTTGCGGTCGCGTCACCATGATCCGCACCGTTTAATCCTCGACGAAAAAACGAGCGCCCGCGCGCGCCTTGATGTCATGGCCGGCATCGGCGCCGAGAGCACCGGCATCGGCGCGTTGGCCTTGCCGGAAAACTTCGATTGCCTCGCTGCCATCGGTTTTGGCGACCAGGCCGTGAAACGTCACGGTTTCGCCGTCGAGACGCGCATGGCCGGCAATCGGCGTGCGGCAGGAGCCGCCGAGTGCGGCAAGAAAAGCGCGCTCCGCCGCAAGCGCGACGGCGGTGTCGGTGTCGCCGATGGCGGCGGCGAGGCTGCGGGCTTCGGCGTCGTCGGCGCGTGTCTCGATTGCGATTGCGCCTTGGCCGGCCGCCGGCAGGAATTCATCGATCTCGAGCACGCCGCTCGCGGCCGCGAGCAGTCCGAGGCGTTTTAATCCAGCAACCGCGAGCACGGTCGCATCCATCCCACCGGCTTCGATCTTGCGCAGCCTGGTTTCGACATTGCCGCGCAACGGCGCGATGCGCAGATCGGGCCGCGCGCGCTTGAGCAAAGCCTGCCGCCGCGGCGACGACGTGCCGACAAGGGCGTTGTGAGGAAGCTCGCGAAGACTGTTGGCGACCCGGCTGACCAGTGCATCGCGCGGGTCTTCGCGCGGCAGGAAGCCGGCAAGCACCAGCCCCGCCGGCAAAATCGCCGGGATATCCTTGGATGAATGCACCGCAAAGTCGATCACGCCGGAGAGCAAGGCCTCCTCGATCTCCTTGGTGAACAGGCCCTTGCCGCCGGCATCGGCCAGGCTTTGTTCATTGGGCCGATCCTGGATCTTGTCGCCGGACGTGCGGATGATCTTGATTTCGATTACATCCGGCGCGATGCCACAGGCCTTGGCCAACGCGCTTTGCGCTTGCCGCGTCTGAACGAGCGCGAGCGGCGAACCGCGCGAACCGAGGCGCAAAGGGCGTGACGGAGTCGAGGACTGGCTCATGAGAGCGCGATCTGATTAAGTCGAGGCACTATGCGTCACTAACATTTTTATTTACGCATGATCGTATCCGAAAACCGGTTCCCACTTTTCGGGATCATGCGCTGGAACGCTATAATACACGGATGCATATCCTCGGCATCGAGACGACCTGCGATGAAACAGCCGCTGCGGTGGTGAGCCGCGGCGAGGACGGCCGCGGGCGCATTCTGTCGAATATCGTGCTGTCGCAGATCGACGAACACGCCGAATTCGGCGGCGTGGTGCCCGAGATTGCCGCGCGCGCCCATGTCGAGGCGCTCGATCACGTCATCGCCAAGGCGATGGCAGAGGCGCAAATCGCTTTCGCGGCTCTCGACGGGGTGGCCGCCGCGGCCGGTCCTGGCCTGATCGGCGGTGTCATTGTCGGACTAACCACCGCCAAGGCGATTGCGCTTGCGCACGACAAGCCGTTGCTCGCCGTCAATCACCTCGAAGCCCATGCGCTCACTGCGCGACTCACCGACGCGACCGCGTTTCCCTATTGCCTGTTCCTGGCCTCGGGCGGGCACACCCAGATTCTCGGCGTCCGCGGCGTCGGCGATTACCTGCGGCTTGGCGGCACGGTCGATGACGCGATCGGCGAGGCCTTCGACAAGACAGCGAAATTGCTCGGTCTCGGTTACCCCGGTGGACCGCTGGTCGAGAAGGAGGCAGCTCGCGGCGATCGCGAACGTTTCGCCTTGCCGCGGCCGATGATCGGGCGCCGCGATGCCGATTTTTCATTCTCCGGGCTCAAGACCGCGCTGCGGCTTGAGGCCGAAAAAATTGCGCCGCTGAGCGACGGCGATGTCGCCGATCTCTGCGCCTCGTTTCAGCAGGCGGTGGTCGATGTCGTCAAGGATCGGCTGCGCACCGGGCTGCGCCTGTTTCGGTCCCGGATCGGCGATCCCACAGCGGTGGTTTGCGCCGGCGGTGTCGCCGCCAACCAGGCGATCCGCAAAGTGCTGCATCGGGTCGCGTTCGAGGTTGGCACCGAACTGGTCGCGCCACCGCCCGCTTTATGCACCGACAATGCCGCGATGATCGCCTGGGCCGGTGCCGAACGGCTCGCGCTCGGCTTGACCGATCCGCTCGGGGTCGCGCCGCGGGCCCGCTGGCCGCTCGATCAGGTAACGAAGGGGGAAAAGGACAAGGCCGAGGTGCCGTGATTACCGCCAGTTCGTCATTGCGAGGAGCGACAGCGACGAAGCAATCCAGGTCCGGCTTCGAGCTTCTGGATTGCTTCGCTTCGCCGGCAATGACGGACGCCGTAATGCCACTTACGATCGCCCCGGAACGACGGGCGGCTACTGCTCAAATCTATCGATGAACCAGCGCAGGAGCCGCATCCAGATTTCGTCTTTGCCGACCGAATCTTCGATGCCGTGTTCGAGGCTGGGATTGTCGTTGACCTCCATCACCACAATGCCGTTGGCCGTTTGTTTGAGGTCGACACCATAGAAGCCGTCGCCGATCGGCCGCGCCGCGCGCAAGGCAATGTCGATCACCTCCAACGGCGCTTGGTCGAGGCCGAAGGCGCGGAAGCCGCCTTCATGCGAAGAGCCGTCCGGCCGGTACTTCACCACCTGCCAGTGGCCGCGCGCCATGCGGTACTGGCAGACGAACAGCGGCTCGCCGGCCAGCACGCCGACCCGCCAGTCGAAGTCGGTCGGGAGGAACTTTTGCGCCAAAAGAAGATCGGTCTCCTCGAACAGTTCGTCGCAGATGCGGCCAAATTCAGCGGGCGAAGCGATCTTATGCACGCCGCGGGAAAACGAGCCGTCCGGTATTTTGACCACCAGCGGTAACCCGAGTTCGTCGATCGCTTTATCGATGTTGGTGTCCTCGGCAAGAATGACGGTCGGCGGCGTCGGCACCTGATTCTGCTGCAACAGCTCCACCAGGAACACTTTATTGGTGCAGCGGATCATCGAAATCGGATCATCGATGACCGGCACGCCTTCCTGCCAGGCGCGACGCGCGAAGCGATAGGTGTGATTGTCAATCGACGTGGTCTCGCGGATGAACAAGCCATCGAATTCGGAAAGCCCGGCGAGCTGACGTTTGGTGATTGGCTCGACGTCGACCGACATTTTCTCCGCAATACGGGCAAAGTGCTTGATCGTGTCGAGCGATGATGGCGCGGTTTTCTCGTTCGGATCGTAGAGCACGGCAAGGTCGTATTTGGCGACCGAGCGCGCCTTCGGATCGCGCCATTCCCGCTTAGTGTGGTTGTGCAGTGACTCGCGGAAGAATTCAGCTTCGCCATTGGCGAGCCGCGTGATGGCACGCGGGCGGATACGGTCGATTGACAGCCAGGTGCCGCCGGTCTCGATGATCACTTCGAGCGCGGGGCAGCGGAACCAGTCGAACAACAACCGGCCGAACGGCTCGAACCGATCATCGCGGGCAATGCCGAAACAGACCAGGAGCTTGAACTCGCCGGTACATTGAAAGTCGGCGCGCCGAGCGCAGCGGTTGAGCTCTTCCTCAAGCTCTGGCAACGCATGCTCGTAGAGCTTCTGCTCGCGCAATTCGAGCATGGTCTCGACCGTGGGCACGACACGATGGCCGCGCGCCTCGGCAAGAAGCGAGGCGTAATAGCCTTTCGACTGATAGGCGTAGGAGCGCGCGAGATTGACGAGCTTCGGCCGTCCCATTTCGAACAGGCGCGGACGCGCCAGATATTCGCTTGTGGTGATGACCTTGTGAGGGGTCTCGGCGTTCGGCAGATCGCGGGGCTGGTCGACGAGGATGACCCAGCCGGTCATGGGCGGGTCCCTTTCAGGTCGAGGCCGAAAAATTCAGCGGAGCCGGTCATGCGGTTGATGTCAGGCGCGGTAAGTGTCGGTCATAGCCGGAATTGGAAGGAATGGCGACTGCGCGGCGTGCGTTTGTCCACCATGAAAGCCGATTCTTGCACCAGTTCTTACATCAGAGTCAGTGGTGGTGGGTAAAAGACTCATGAACGCCGCTCTGGTTCCTTTGCCAGCGCCTTCTCGAAACGCAGGGCATCGACCCGGTCCCTATAATAACCCGGATGATGACCAGAACGGCGATAGCCGGACGTCTCGTAAAACGCGATGGCGCCGCGATCGTCGGCCCGGACTTCAAGCCGCATGCCGCTACGCCCTCGCGAGACCGCGTCCTTTTCCGCAGCGCCCAGGAGCGTGCGCGCCACTCCGCGCCGCCGGGCGTGGGGAGCGACACCGATCGAATACATGCGCGCGAATTTAGAATTGGAGCGGTAAAGCATCAACATATAGGCGGAAAGTTGCCCACCATGTGCGGCGACGATGACCGTGGCACTGGGTGAGGCGAGCAATCGGCGAAAGCTCGGGCGCGAAATCAGGTGGCCGGCAAAACGCGCGCTGTCAAAGATCTCGCGTTCGAGCGCAACCAAAGCATCGAGGTCGCTTCCGCGTCCGCGGCGCAATGTGACGGTAGCGTGACCGGCTTGTAAGCGCGTCACGCGATCTGCCCCTGCAGATGACCCTCCTCAATGCGCCGGACCAAGGCTTCCAGCCGATCGAGGCGGTCGGCTTCTCCCGGCGGCTTGTCCCAGCGCAACCGGTTGATGCGCGGAAATCGCATCGCCAAGCCGGATTTATGCCGCGATGACCGCTGCAAACCTTCGAACGCCACTTCCAGAACCAGGCCGTGGTCGGGCTCGTGCACGACCTCGCGCACCGGGCCGAACCGGTCGATCGTGTTTCGCCGCACGAACCGATCGATCTGGAGAAGCTCCTCATCGGTAAAGCCAAAATAGGCCTTGCCCACTGGCACCAGTTCGTCGCCTGCTTCGCCCTTGGTCCAGACCCCGAACGTGTAGTCGGAGTAGTACGACGAGCGCTTGCCGTGACCACGCTGCGCATACATCAGCACGGCATCGATGATGAACGGATCGCGCTTCCATTTCCACCACAGGCCCTTTGGCCGGCCGGGCAGATAGAGCGCTAGGCGCGCTTTAAGCATGACGCCTTCAACCGCCGCGGCGTCTTTACCGGCGCCGGCCGCGGCGGGATTTTTTCGCGCCGCCATGAGCTCGTCCCAGCTGCGGAACGCAATGAGCGGCGAAAGATCGACGCGCTCATCGCCAAGCCGCGCCACGAAGCGCTCGAGCCGGGCGCGCCGCTCGGCAAACGGCCGCTCGCGCAAGTCCTCGTCGCCGTCGGCAAGGAGATCATAGGCGCGCAGATGCGCGGGAAAGTCCGTCATCAGCTTCGCGGTCACGGTTTTGCGATTGAGCCGTTGCTGCAACACGTTGAACGATTGCACCCGACGATCGCGCATAATCAAAAGTTCGCCGTCAATGGCGCCCGGCAGATGCAATGCCTCAAGAAGATCCTGAAAGCTTTTCGAAACTTCCTCGCCGGTGCGCGAATAAAGCCGGGCGACTTGCTTGTCGCCTTGCGTGCCGGCCACTGCCTGCACGCGGATGCCGTCCCACTTCCATTCCGCCATGAACTCCTCTGGCTTGAGCGCGGCGAGATCGGCATCATCGAGGGCGTGCGCAAGCATCGGCGGCCGGAATGGCGCCGGATCGCCGCTCGCTGGTTTGTCGGCGCGGCCTTCGAGCCAAGCAAATAATTCGCGGTATGGCGGCGTGAGCGCGGGCCAGAGCACCTCGATGTCGTGGACGTCCTTGTCGGCGAGCGCGGCGACGGCCGCTTTGGCAAGGCGCGCCGAGACGCCAATGCGCAATCCGCCGGTGACGAGCTTGATCAACGCCCAGCGGCCGGTCTCGTCGAGCGCATCGAGCCAGCGCGCCAACTGCTGTGGCAATTGCGTTTTGCCGAGCGTCGCCAGCGTTTCGACCACGCGGGCGAGGGTGAGATTGTTTACTGCGTCCCTGCGTACCCCTCCCTCTTGCGGGGAGGGGTCAGGAGCCGGGGTGGAAAAGGGGAGTGCACTAGTTGCCGCTTGTCCATCACCTGCGGACCTTCCTTCCTTACTCTCTCCCGCAAGCGGGGAGGGAAGTTGCTTCGCCGGCCACATCAACGCGACGGTCTCGGAGAGGTCGCCGACATAGTCGTAGGACAATTCGAACAGGACCGGATCGGTGCGTTCTGTAATCAAACTGCGGATGAGGCCGGATTTGGCATGCGGAAAGCTGAGCCCGCCGGTGAGTGCAGCCAGCGCCCAGCCGCGTTCCGGATCGCCGGTCGAACGAAAATAATCGGCCATCAGCCGCAGCTTGTTATTGCGGCTTGGCTCATAAGCGAGGCGATCCAACAATTCGGCGAAGCGATTCATGACCGCTCTTCGCCATTCTTTTCTTCGCCTCTCCCCATTGGGAGAAGGAGTTCGCTGGCATTTGGCGTCGCATTATCAGTGTGTTCTTCGCCGGAAATGCTTTCCTCATCCTCCTCATCGCCGTAACCGACGATGTCGAGCGGGTGCGCCTTCAATCCGCGCGTGGCGCACCAGTGAATCAGCGCGTCCTCCTGGCCATGGGTGACCCAGATTTCGCTCGCCCCGGTCGCTGCGATTGTCGCCGTCAGTCCATCCCAATCGGCATGATCGGAAATCACCAGCGGCAGCGCCACGCCTTGCTGCCGCGCGCGGGCGCGCACCCGCATCCAGCCCGACGCGAAAGCGGCAAGCGGATCGGGGAAACGCCGCGTCCACAGATCGTTCAAAGCCGAAGGCGGGCAGATCGTAATCGTGCCAGCGAGGTTGGGCTTGGTCGCGCCGCGTGCCAGTCGCAACTCGCCGAGCGCAATGCCGCGCTCGACGTAGTAATTCGTAATCTTCTCCATCGCACCGTGCAGATAAATAGGCGGGTTGTAGCCGGCCTGGCGCAACAGCGCGATCAGACGCTGGGCCTTGCCGAGCGAATACGCGCCGACCAGATGGGCGCGTTCCGGGAACAGCGTCAGCGAATGCAACAATTTGGCGATTTCGGCATGCGGCTCACCATGCCGAAATACCGGCAGCGCGAACGTCGCCTCGGTGATGAAAAGGTCGCAGCGCACGAGTTCGAACGGAACGCAGGTCGGATCGACGGTCGGATCGGCGATGTTTTTGTAATCGCCGGAGGCGACGACGCGCAGCCCGTCGGCCTCGACCGCGACTTGCGCTGAGCCGAGGACATGGCCCGCCGGGTGCAGCGTGATTGTCGCGCCGGCGAGATTGATGCTTTCCCCGTAAGGGAGCGCCTGGGTGCTGCCGGCGAAATTCGCGCCATAGCGCAGCCGCATCAGATCAAGCGTCTCTTGCGTCGCCAGTACGGCGCCATGGCCGGTACGGGCGTGGTCGGAATGAGCATGGGTAATAATGGCGCGCTCGACGGGCCGCGTGGGGTCGATATGGAATCCACCGAGCTTGCAGCAAACGCCAGACGCCGAGGGGACAAGAATGTCTTGGGGTCGGATCACAAGTCATAAATAATCCTTGGCGGTTCGCTGTTAAGTGGCCGCCTGCCCGCTGTTTCCTGCCGCCCCTGTCCTCGCCGCCGCTATCGCTAATCTCTCGGTTAGAAATTAGCGCTACATTATTGTCCGACACAGCGGGCATTAGGGGCACGACATGCAGAGATTTTTTTCCGCAGCAATCGCGGCGGCTTCGCTGGCGTTTGCGAGTGCTACGTCAACGCCAGTGTATGCAGGCGGCGGAGATGTTGCCGCAGGAGTAATAGGCGGCCTAGCCGCAGGGACTATTATCGGTGCGGCGGTCGCCGGGCCGCGCTACTACGCACCGCCACCTTTATACGTGGGACCAGCACCTGTGCCGTACTGTTATTGGACGCGTGGTGAGCCGGTATGGGATGCGTATCAAGGCGTGTGGACTTATCCCCCCGTCAGAGTTTGCGAGTAGGATTCAATGGGCCATCACCCGCACCGTGGTGCTTTAACCCATCTATTGCCGCGATTGTTCTAGCGGGTCGTCCTGCACACTCTGACCCATGCCCCGGCATCCGTCCGACGCAGCAATGGGAGCTGAGGCATCTCTCTTCGCCGGACTCGACTCGCATTGATCTATGTCAAGCGCCAGGCGGAGGAGGATTGGGGGCGGTGAAGGAAGACCCCAGTGCTACGCGACTTCGTCTCGTTCCAGCCGCGTACCAGCCGCCCCAACCGATGCCCATAACGACGACACATACAAGAATCGTCGTAGGGAAATCTATCAGCGCAAAGAAAAGTGCTGCCCAAAACATGACACTGCTGAGAATGAGCCCGAGCCAAAGCATAACGCTGCCGAACCGCGCTAGCGTGCCACTCATACCTCCGCCTCCTGAGGCTCCTCGTCATCCCAAGCGATGACCACATTCCGCCCCGAACGCTCGCATGGCCTCTATGGCTCGAACTGTGATCTAAATCACAACGGAGTGGATTTAGCGCGAGCACTGTGATGGGCGACACCGGCCCCAATAGTTGTCCACTGTTTGTGTCCTCCGGTGACCTTGTCAGCGACCGTCGCTACAAGGCGGCGGTCGAACTCGCCGGGCGTGGTGACTTTGCTGCCGCGGCGGATGTCCTGGCGCAAACGGTCGAGGCGGCGCCGAGTTTCGCCACCGCCTGGTTCGCGCTTGGCGCCATCCGCGACCGGCTCGGTGATCGCGACGGCGCTGTCGCGGCTTTCAGTGCAGCGAGTCGCGCCGACCCCGACGATTATCACGGCGCGCGGCTGCAGCTGGCGCGGCTTGGCGCCGGCGATGAGCGAACCCTATCTGCGCCGGCTATTCGACCAATATGCGGGGCGCTATGACGCCGCCCTGGCCGAGCATCTGGACTATCGCGGCCCGGCGCTTCTTCGCGACGCCGTGCAGTCGGCGCTCCATCACATGGGGCGGCCGCTGTCTTTTAGTTTGTTGCTCGATCTTGGTTGCGGCACCGGACTCGCAGGGGCCGTATTTCGCCCTTTCGCCGTGCGGCTTGTTGGCGTTGATCTGTCTGCGGCGATGATTGCTCGCGCCGAGTCGAAAGGCGATTACGATCGGCTCGTGGTCGGCAGTTTAGCGGCCTTTCTCGCCGAGGAAATCGCCATAAGCGCGCGCTACGACCTCGTCGTCGCCGCCGATGTGTTTGTCTATGTCAGCGACCTCGCCCCGGTTCTCGCCACCATCGCCCGCGTCATGGCGCCGAACGGCATTGTCGCATTCACAGTCGAGACGCATTCCGGCGACGGCGTCGCACTGTTGCCGACCCTGCGGTTCGCCCAGGGCGAGCGTTATTTGCGCAACGTGATTGCGGCGGCGGGCTTGAATCTGTTCACGCTTGAGAGCGCGGCGATCCGCACCGAGAAAGGCACGCCGGTAAACGGACTCGTGCTTGTGGCGGGCGCCAATAGAATCGCCTCGACGCAGTAAATAGGTGTCGCAAATTCGTCCCGTCATGTCCGCCCATGCCCGATAGCGGACATTGGCCGCAAGTGAATTAGCCGTAAAAAGGTCCGTGAGGACTTCAGGTTCCGACAAGCAGCATCACGCCTGCTACGGTGGTCGCCACACCAATGATGAGCGCAATTGTTATGTGCGCCGACCGGCGCGTGCCAAGCCACCGGCGATCGCCAGACAAAATAATTACGCCAATCACTATCATGGCGATGCCGAGCGCTTGCAATGGGCGCGGTACTTCACCGAGGAAGAACGCCGCAACCAGAACCGATAACCGGTGACACCATCCACGTCGACGGCGGCTCAAAGCTTTAGATTGCCGCTCCCATGGCCTAATGACACTGAGCGGACATCCCGATGTGCTTAGCCGATGTCTGATTGGACTGGCAAAGCGGACATCGCATCGTCCGGCGCCTGATGGGTGGTTGCGAACTGCATCAGGATGAGGGTGCGCCCTCGTAACGAGACCTAATTGCTATCTTTAGGGCCTTTTCGTCGATCTCATTGCCGTTTGCGTCCTCAATCCAGGCGCTATAACCGATAGCGCGCAAATATTGGGCCAAACCCAATGCGTGTTTAGGGTCGTCCGATTGTATTTTCGCGCGCCCGCTCCGACCTTCCGCCTTCACAAACATACTCACGGGTTACACCTTACGCTGCGTGTAGGTGAGCAAACAATTGGTAGCGATCAATAGCAAAAAGAAGCAAAGGCTCGTAGAGCAAACCGCCCCACGACGACGCTTGGCTGATTGCAGCAAAAGAGGCCCGCGCACATGAAGTTCCGCTGATGAAATTAGGCAGCGGGCGATTCGCAGCCTTCAAAAGCTTGCGGGTGCAAATGCGCTGATGCGTGCTTTGTCGTCGACCGGCTCCTGCCCTATTTACCAAAGCCGCCATGTGAAAAACGCTCCGGTAACCTTTGCTCGGCAACCTACGGCATTGGTTCGAGAGGAGAGATACCGATGACTTTGATGCTGTTGATGGTTGTCGAAATCGGAGTCGCGATGGCGATCGGCTTCGTACTCGGCCGCATTTGGCAAATCCGCTGTGACTTGGAGCAGCAACGCGTCGGCGGGTTTACGGCGCCACCGATCGCTCGCATTCCGCACCGCTGATCTCTTGCTCTCGGACGGCACGTCAAGAGGCCGAAACTAATCCGACATCCGTGCGATGTCCGTTTTTGCCACAAACCGGACATCAAAATCGTGATGTCGCTTTTGACCCGAAGCGGAAATCATCCACTTCGACTATACTAGTTTAAGTCGATACGATGCCGTGTTCCCAGCCTCGAGAGTGGCGATGAGGCGGCGCGATTTCATCACCGTAATAGCGACCGCGGCCGCCGCTAGGCCCCTTACGGCGCTCGCGCAACAACCTGATCGGATGCGCCGGATCGGCGTCTCAGAACCGCGAAGGCGCTTGGCCTCGATGTGCCTTCGTCATTTCGGCTGCGCGCCGACGAGGTGATCGAATGAGGCAGTCTAGCAAAAGTCGTAGGTAATTTGATGTTTAATCCTCTTGAATCATGGAACGCCTGGTTTGCCATATCCGCTCAGGCGGTGCGCATGTGCTGGGACGCGCAGGCGGTGATCTTACTTCGATCCTTGCGTCTAGCCAAAGGCGGTGCAAGGGCCGATGCCGAAACTCAGCGAATGATCACTGAAAAGGTTGCGGCGCTCGCTGAAGCTCAGCTCGCGGTAACGGCCGCCATGCTCAAAGGCAGCAACAAACGTCGCGTCGGGAAAAAGGCGCTGGCCGTCTACGCGAGGCGAGTTCGTCGCAACAGGCACAGGCTGTCGAAATAGTGCGCCTTCCAGTCGCGTTTTAGCAATCTCCGGTTTCGGGGGAAGAGCGGACATCACGGCGACTCGGCGGAATGTCCGCTTTTGACCCGAAGCGGACATGAGCGGCTCAGGATTTCTGGCGTCGAGTCGCGCAGATCCCTAAGGTGATTGCGACAGCAATTTCATGCCACGGCGTTGCGCTGTGGCCGATGCAGAAAAAATGGTTTCGATGGCCGTGACTGTTTAAAAAAATTCGCGCGGATGGAACAGGCCGAGCCGGGGAGCGTTCGAACTGCTGAACCCGCGTCATGTTCCGCGGGGCTTCGAAAATTCTGCAGCAGCTTTAGTACTCGGCGACGTCGCTTATTGTCCTTCGCAACGAACATTAGCGGAGCTGCACCATGAAACGCTTGATTCTGGCTCTCCTCACGGGCGCCGCTCTTGCAGCGTCATCCCCTGCCTACGCGGCCGTCAAGACTATCGTTCTGGTCCACGGCGCCTTCGCCGATGGTTCCGGATGGAAGCCGGTGGCGGACATTCTCCAGAGTCACGGTTACTCGGTACTCGTTGTCCAGGAGCCTGAGACGAGTTTCGCGGCGGACGTGGCTGCGACGCGCCGCGTTCTCGACAAAGCAGGTCCGTCTGTACTGGTCGGCCACAGTTATGGCGGGATGATCATCACCGAGACGGGAATGCATCCCGACGTCAAAGCTCTTGTTTATATAGCAGCCGTCCAACCAGACGTCGGCGAGAGTTTGTCTGATCTGGCAGACAAAATTCCGCCGGCTGCCAAGAGCATTGGACCAGTCGGTGACGGCTTTCTGGCAGTCAACCCCGATGCGTTTGCGAATGATTTCGCTGCAGACGCTCCCAAGCCGGTCGCGCGTTTTATGGCGATATCCCAAGTACCGGTTTCAGGCGAGGCATTGAAGGCGAAGGCCACAGTTGCGGCTTGGAAACAAAAGCCGAGTTACGCAGTAATTCCCATGCAGGACCGAATGATCAATCCGGACCTCGAGCGGTTCATGACGAAGCGGGCGCAATCGCAAGTCATTGAACTTCCGGGTAGCCACGCAATTTTTCTTTCGCACGCGCGCGAGGTGGCAGCATTGATCGAAAAAGCGGCTACGGCAGCGAAGTAGGCCATATAGGCAATCGGCGACGGGGCTGCTTACGCCATCGCTACCCATCGGGTTCCGGAAACAATCGCACCGATCGTTCCTAAGCGCACCTCCGATTTCCGCTTTTGCGGACAAAGCGGACGTGGCGAATTTATGAGTTCATGCCCTGGACGAGGTCCGACTTTCGCTCGACCGATGCGCGCCGTCCCGGCTAGGCTGCCACGGTGAATTTGCTCGATCGCAATCCGCCGCTCCTTCCGGAAATATTCACGCGCTGGTTTGCCAGCCGCGGCTGGACCCCGCGGCCGCATCAGCTCGAACTCCTGGCGAAAGCGCGAGCCGGCCGCTCGGCGCTGTTGATCGCGCCGACCGGCGGAGGCAAGACGCTGGCCGGTTTTTTGCCGAGCCTGGTGGAGTTGAGCGCGCTTTACCTCTCCCCGCACGCGGGGAGAGGTCGACACACCGAAGGTGTGGCGGGGGAGGGGGCGTCTAGGTCTTTCCCCGGCGGCAACGCCCCCTTACCCCGCTCGGACCTGCAGTCTTCGCTACCCTCTCCCCGCGGGCGGGCATTGGGATACGGCCTGCACACGCTCTACATTTCTCCGCTCAAGGCGCTCGCCGTCGATGTCGCGCGCAATCTCGAAAGCCCGGTTGCGGAAATGGCGCTCCCGGTCCGCATCGAAACGCGTACCGGCGACACGCCGGCGTCAAAACGCCAGCGCCAGCGTCGTCATCCTCCGGACATGCTGCTCACCACGCCGGAACAGCTCGCGCTCCTTCTTGCCTCTGCCGATGCGCCTTATTTGTTTGGAAGCCTCCGCCGTATCGTCCTCGACGAGCTGCACGCGCTCGTCACCTCGAAACGCGGCGACCTGCTGTCGCTTGGTCTGGCGCGCTTGTTTCGAATCGCGCCCGAACTGACCAGTATCGGTCTCTCCGCCACCGTCGCCGAGCCGGATGATCTGTGCCGTTTCATGGTGCCGCAGCGCGATCAGCAATCGCGCGCCGACCTCATCGTCGCGCAAGGCGGTGCCCCGCCGGACGTGACCATGCTCGACAGCGACGAGCACGTGCCGTGGGCTGGTCATTCGGCGCGCTATGCACTCGGCGAGCTTTACGCGCTCATCAAAGCCCACCGAACGACACTGGTTTTTGTCAACACACGCAGTCAAGCCGAAGGCATCTTTCAGGACCTGTGGCATCTCAATGATGACAATCTCGCGATCGCGCTGCACCACGGCTCGCTTGACGTGGCGCAGCGGCGCAAGGTCGAAGCGGCGACGGCCGCGGGCCGCCTGCGCGCCGTCGTCTGCACCTCGTCATTGGACCTGGGCGTCGATTGGGGCGACGTTGATCTCGTCATCAATGTCGGCGCGCCGAAAGGTGCGTCGCGACTTCTGCAGCGGATCGGACGTGCCAATCACCGCATGGATGAGCCGTCGAAGGGTGTGCTGGTTCCGGCGAACCGTTTTGAAGTCTTGGAATGCCGCGCTGCCATCGATGCCGTCGCCGCCAACGCGCAAGATACACCGGCGGCGCGCGTCGGCGCGCTCGACGTGCTGGCGCAGCACGTTCTCGGTTGTGCCTGCGCCGGACCGTTTCTCGCCGACGAACTTTATCGCGAAGTGGCGACGGCGGCGCCTTACGCGGAGCTGACCCGCGCCGATTTCGACGCCGTGGTCGATTTCGTCGCCACCGGCGGCTATGCGCTCAAAGCCTATGAACGGTTCGCCCGCATTCGCCAAGGCAAGGACGGACGCTGGCGGATTGCGCATCCGATGGTGGCGCAGCGTTACCGGCTCAATGTCGGCACCATCGTCGAAGCCGACATGCTCAAAGTGCGGCTCGTGCGTTCGCGCGCTTCGAAGCTCATTGCCCGCGGCGGGCGGCTCCTTGGCGAAGTCGAGGAATATTTCATCGAAACGCTAGTGCCAGGCGACACGTTCGTGTTCGCTGGCGAGATCCTCAAATATGAGGCGCTGGTCGAAGACGAAGTCTATGTCTCGCGCACCACGGCGGAGGATCCCAAAGTGCCCGCCTATGAAGGCGGCAAATTTCCGCTCTCGACCTATCTCGCCGACCGGGTGCGCGCGATCATTTCTGATCCGCCGGCCTGGCGCAGCCTGCCTGAGCAGGTGCGTGAATGGCTTGAAATCCAAAAGTGGCGGTCGCAGGTGCCGGGCCGGCGCGAACTGCTGGTCGAAACCTTCCCGCGCGCCAACAAGCAATATCTGGTCTGTTATCCCTTTGAAGGCCGGCTCGCGCATCAGACCCTTGGCATGTTGCTGACGCGCCGTCTCGAGCGCGCGCGGTTGCGGCCCTTGGGCTTCGTCGCCAACGAATACGCGCTCGCGGTCTGGGGGCTTGGCGACGTGGCGGCGCGGATATCGCGGGGCGAGCTTTCGCTCAGCGCCCTCTTCGACGAAGACATGCTTGGCGATGATCTCGAAGCCTGGCTCGCCGAATCGGCATTGATGAAGCGCACCTTCCGCAATTGCGCCATCATCGCCGGCTTGATCGAACGGCGTTTCCCCGGTCAGGAAAAATCACGCCGCCAGCTGACGATTTCGACCGACTTGGTCTACGACGTGCTGCGCAGCCATCAACCCGATCACATTCTCTTGCGCGTCGCGCGCGCCGATGCGGCAACCGGCCTCCTCGACGTGCGCCGGCTCGGTGAAATGCTCTCGCGCATCAAAGGCCGAATCGTGCATAAAGCGCCGGATCACGTGTCCCCGCTCGCCGTTCCAGTCATGCTGGAAATCGGCCGCGAGCAAGTCTATGGCGAGGCCGCCGATTCGCTGCTCGCCGAGACCGAGGCGGAACTGGTCAAGGAGGCCATGCAATGAGCTCCGCCCGTTTTGCCGCTCATTTCGGCGCCAGCGCCAATCGCCTCGCCGGGTCCACGGGGTCGACCCCGGCGCACCGGCGAGCCGTTCATGAGATCGCCATTGCCGGCACCGCGCTTGCGGCCGATCCGGCGGGCGCGCTCTATTGGCCTGATGAAAGGCTGCTCGCGGTAGCGGATCTGCATCTGGAAAAAGGATCGGCCTTTGCGGCGCGCGGCGTGTTGTTGCCGCCCTACGACACCACGACAACCTTGGCGCGCTTGGCAAAGCTGATCGAGCGCTATCGGCCGACTTTGGTGGTGGCTTTGGGCGACAGCTTTCATGACGGCGGCGGTCCGGCGCGCATGCCGGAGGTCTCGCGCGTCGCGCTCAATGTTTTGCAGCGCGGCCGCGACTGGCTCTGGCTCGCCGGCAATCACGATCCCGATCCGCCGCAAGGCGTCGGCGGCCGTGTCGCCGAGGAGCTCGCTATCGGCGGGCTTACCTTCCGCCATCAGCCGTCGCCGCAAGCCAGTGAGGGGGAGATTGCCGGCCACCTGCATCCAACGGCGCGTGTGGCGCGGCGCGGCCGCGGCGTCGCGCGCCGCTGCTTCGCCGCCGACGCCAAGCGCCTGGTGATGCCTGCCTTCGGCGCCTATGCCGGCGGACTCAATATCCGCGACCGCGCGATCGTCGGCTTGTTCGGCGCGCTATCGTTCACGGCGCATCTACTCGGCGAGGGACGGCTTTACGCTATTCCCGCCTCGGTCTGCATGTCCGACTGAAGCGAAATACCCAATCAGCCTAAAATGATTTCGCTTTAGTTTGTCCTCGAATCCGGCCCGGCGAGTTTTGCGCTCGTCGTCCGCGGCTTCGCCTTGGGCTGTGCGACGGCATCCCAGCCGCCCGGCGGCGCTTTGACCTTGATCGCCTCGTCCGGCTGCGGTTCCGGCCGCCAGCCCTTCACCACGAAATCGGCTGCGGCGAGCGTGTCATCGTCGAGTTGTGACGCGACCTCGTCGCGCTTACTGGCGGCTTCCACGTCGCCCTGCTTGGCGGCGAGCGCAAACCACTTGTAGGCTTCCGCGTAATTCTGCGGCTCGCCGTTGCCGCGCGCATAAAGAATCGCGAGATTGTATTGGCTGTCGGTGATGCCGTGATCGGCGGCCTTGCGGAACCAAAGCGCCGCGCTGTGATAATCGCTGCGGCCATTGACACCGTCGGCGTACAGCACGGCGACATTGTGCATCGCTTTGCCGTTGCCCTTCGCGGCGGCGGCGAGATAGAGATCGCGCGCCGCAGCGAGGTCCTTTTTCACGCCGATGCCTTTTTCATAATAACCGCCGAGGCGAAATTGCGCGGGCGCGAGCCCCTGCTTGGCCGCAAGCTCAAGCCAGTGCGCGGCTTGTCGGTCGTTGCGCGCAACACCGCGACCTTCGGCGAAACGCACGGCAACTTCGAATTGCGCAGCCGCATCGCCGGCCATGGCGGCGGCGCGCAAAGCCGGCCCGCCGATCGTGGCCGGCAAAATGTCAATCGCAGCGTCGGGAGCCAAAGTGCTCATCGCCGCGGTGTTCGCGCTCGGCGGCGCCGCGGGTGGCGGGGCTGCTGACGGCGGCACGGAACCGGTAGGATCCTGCGCTGCCGGTGCGGACGGCGCCGACCATATGGCATTCGGCGCAACTGCAGGCGGCGCGGCGCTGGGCGCCGCTGCTGGCTCGCGGTTGGGAGCGGTAGCGGGCGCAGCGTTGGGCGCCACAATTGGCGCGCCGCTCCCGTCAGCCGGGTCCGATGCCGCACCGGAGCTCGGCAGGACTAGCGGTCCAGTCGCGGATGGAGCGCTTGGCGCTGGCGCAGATTCCGGCGGAGCTTGCGACCCGGATTCGGATTTTGGATCAGACTTGGGATTGGACTTGGGATCGGACTTCGGATTGGAGTTGGGCGCGGCAGGCGCTATGGCGGGTGTATTATTTGTTTCCGGGATAACTGCTGGCGCCAACGAGTGTGGTAGCGTGGCGTCTCGGCCGACCTGGCGGTCCTGAAAAACGTGCAATGCAATCTGCAAACAGCCCGCCGTGATGAGCACGATCGCCGCCGCGACCAACAGCTTGCGCAGCCGCGACGGTCTATTGCCCTGCGCTTCGCCGAGCTCATAGGTTCGCCGCCGCCGCCGTCGTCGCGACGAAGAACGCATCTCGATCTCATTCGCCGCCGCGGCAGCTTGAGTGGCGCGCCGCGCAGCGGCGATGAAGTCCTGGCGGTCCGCTTCGGCGATGAGGTCGGCCGGTGCGGCGCCGGCTTGCGATCGGCCAGTCCCGTTACTCGCGGCAGGGCCTTCACTTGCCTCGAACGATTGCGACGGCAGGCCCGCTGGCTCGCTTATGGCGCGGTCGACCGCTGCTTTGTCAGCCGCCGCCGGTGCCAAGCCTTGGCTGCGCGGAGAGCGCATTGCCGCCTCGTTAATATCGCTCTCGATCATCGCCAGGCGGCCGACAACTTGTTCGACGGTGTCATGAACGGCTTCGAGCGAATCTTGCGTGCGCCGCTCACTGCGCTTGATTTCGGCGACGTCGTGCGCGATGGCTGCGACCGCATTGGGCCGCGAGCTTGTATCTGCCGCCGGCGCGGCATCCGCCCCGCGTAGCGTTTCGATATAGGTAAGCAAGTCGGCGAGGCTGCGCTCGATGCCGGCAAGATTACCAAGCCGCGCATCCGACGCATCGAGACGGCTTATTAATTGCGCGATCCGATCCTCGAGGCGCTTGAAAACTGACGGATCGGTCGCGTTAAGGCGAATCCATTCAAGCTTCTCGATCAAGCTGGACAATAGTTTTTCGAGATCGCGCGGCGCGCCGTAGCCGGCTTCGGCGGATGCGTTCAGCGCATTGGTGAGCGTATCGATACGATTGCCGAGCGCCGAAACAACCTGCCCGCTTGCCGCGCCCTTGGCGAGACTATCAATCTTGGCGGCGAGGTTACGCACATCCTCGGCAACCTTGTTGAGCGCGTCGTTCGACGCCACGTGCGAGACAACGCCGCGCAGCGCGCCGATCGCCGTTTCCAGTTGCCGGAGCGCAGTGGGATCTTCCCTGGCGATGATCAAGTCGAGCTTCTGCGTCAGCGCCCTGAGCGCCTCATCGAAACCGACGAGGTTTTCGGCCGTCGTCATGCCGCGCAAGGCATCGCGAACTTCTGCCAGCCCGTGCTCGATTCCTGCGATCGCATCCGAATCACCGGCGCATTCGCGGGAACGATCGATGCGCCCCGCCAGGGCCTCGACCTCGACGCAGAGCGACTCAACCGCCTGGCGCGGCAGCGCTTCAATGAGCTGCCGTCTGATCTCGGCGAGATCGCTGCGGAACGCGCCAATGACCTTGTCGAGATCGGTGGAGCGCAGCGATTCGATCTGCGCCGTGATGCGGCGCAATTGGTCCTCGAGCTCCGGAAATTCGAGCGGCAGTTGCGGTTCGCTGGCCTCGGCAGCGTGCGGGACGGTCCCTGGCGATGGCAGATCGGGCTCAAGCGCGTCAGCGGCGACAGAAGCGCGATCGGCAAATCCATTATCCGACGCAGGGTTGCCGCGCCGTGGCCAAGGCCTATGCCAGCGCCCGTGCGGCGGCTGCGTCGGCGCGCCCCGCATCGGTGCGGCGCCGCGCACCAACCGCTCGAGATGGTCGGTCAGGTGATCGAGGCGGGCGTGGACGTTTTCAAGTTCTCCAGGCGTAAGGATGGATTCGCGAGCAAATCCGCTTGCAAGCCAGCTACCGTGTCCGTGCACATAATCAGGTCGCGGCGGGCGCGGCCTGCTGCCTCGGCTGTAGGCATGGACCCCCGTCTGCGAATCGAGGCGGTCCTCGGGCCAGCCATAATCCTGTTCCGAATAGGCCGCCGACCGCATCTCGGCGCGGCGATTGTGGTCGTCTTGTTCGATGAGATCGTTGAGCCATTCGCCAACCGAGACGCCGGATCGGCGTGCTGCTTCGCGGGCAGCAGCAATGGTTTGCGGGCGAAGGCCTCTGAGATTCCACGGACCGCCAGATGTCATCGGGCGCAAAACCACTTGAGAGGAAACGTGGATCGCCCTGGTTTCTCCGCTCGAAAGCGCGAGCGGAGGGCGCGGTCTTCTGTCCTCGCCCCGACTTTTCCGGATTTACTGTAAACAGGCGGTTAATTAGCGCCCGGCAAGCCCCTGCCGGGCGGCCGGCAAGTCCCACTCCGGCCATGCCATTTCGCCGTCGTAGCAGGGGTGTAAATCAGCTAGGCTCAATCCTCTGGCCGGCCCCAGGAAACGTTGCACCGGACGTTGCACCGGACGTTGCACCGGGAGAGGCCCAGAAGTGGCCTTTAGAGAAGGGCGTAAGTCGAGGGTTCGATGCCGGTCTATAAAGCTCCGGTCGATGAAGTGACGTTCCTGCTCCGCGACGTCTTTCGTCTTGATCGCTACAACAATTTGCCGGGCTTTGCCGACGCGACGCCGGATGTCGTCGAGGCGGTGCTCGCCGAAGCCGCAAAGTTCAGCGAAGCGGTGCTGATGCCACTGAATCGGGTCGGCGATCGGGAGGGTTGCCGCCGCAATCCAGACGGCAGTGTCACCACCCCAAGCGGATTCAAGGACGCCTATAAGAAACTCACCGAAGGCGGCTGGATCGGCGTCTCGGCGCCGACTGAATTCGGCGGCCAGGGCCTGCCGATCGTCATCAACCAGGCGGTTAGCGAGTTTTTCTGTTCGGCCAATATGGCGTTCGGCATGTATGCGGCGCTCACGCAAGGCGCTGCCGCGGCGCTTGCCGTCCATGGCTCGGCCGAGCAGAAAAATCTCTATCTGCCGAAGCTTAACGCCGGCCAATGGTCCGGTACGATGAATCTCACCGAGCCGCAGTGCGGCACCGATCTTGGCCTAGTGCGCACTCGGGCGGCGGCACAGAACGACGGCAGCTACAAAATTACCGGCACCAAGATTTTCATTTCCGCCGGCGAGCACGATCTTGCGGAAAACATCGTGCATCTAGTGCTGGCGCGGATCGATGGTGCGCCTGCGGGCACGCGCGGGCTGTCGCTGTTTGTCGTGCCGAAATTTTTGCCGGCATCGAACGGCGGTTTAGCCGCGCGCAACGCTGTCTCCTGCGGCTCGATCGAAGAGAAGATGGGCATTCACGGCAATGCCACCTGCGTGATGAATTACGATGGCGCGACCGGCTGGCTCCTGTCCGAGCCCAATCGCGGCTTGCAGGCGATGTTCACGATGATGAACGAAGCACGCCTTGGCGTCGGCGTGCAGGGCCTGGCGATGTCGGAAGTCGCCTACCAGAATGCCGCCGCCTACGCCAAGGAACGGCTCGCCGGCCGCGCGCTTACCGGGGCGAAATTTCCCGACAAAGCCGCAGACCCGATCATCGTTCATCCCGACGTGCGCCGCATGCTGATGAGCATCCGTGCCTTCAATGAAGCCGCGCGCGCGCTCGTGGTCTGGACGGCGATCAAAAGCGATATCGCGCACCGTTCGGCGGACGCGAAAGAGAAACAGGCTGCCGAAGATCATCTGGCGCTGCTCACGCCGGTGATCAAAGGCGTGCTCACCGGCCAGGGTTTTGCCAATGCCGTGCTCGCCCAACAGATATTCGGCGGACACGGCTACATTGCCGAGCATGGCATCGAGCAATTTGTGCGCGATGCACGCATCACCATGCTCTATGAGGGCACCAACGGCGTCCAGGCGCTCGACCTGGTGGGCCGCAAGCTGCCTAAGGATGGCGGCCGGGCATTGCAGGCCTTTTTTGCCGAAGTGACCGCCTATAGCAAGGAGCGCGGCGCCGATCCGGCCATGGCGCCCTTTGTGAAGCCGCTCGGCCAGGCGCTCGGCGATCTACAGCAGGCGACCATGTGGTTTTTGCAGAACGCACTCGGCAATCCCGACAATGCCGGCGCCGGTGCGACTGACTATATGCATCTCTTCGGACTGGTCGCGCTTGGCTATATGTGGTGCCAAATTGCCGAGGCGGCGAAAGCCAAAACAGGAGCGGGAGGTGACGGTGTAGCGGACCGGATGGCGCAGCGGTTGGCCACGGGCCGCTTTTTCATGGAACGAATGTTGCCGGAAACCGCAACGCATCTCACCCGCATCAAAGCCGGCGCGGCGAGCACCATGGCGCTGTCCGCAGAAGCATTCTAAAGCATGATCCCGAAAAGTGGATGCCGGCTTTCGGAAAAGATCATGCGCAAAAAACCAGCTAAAGCGAAATACCGAACCGACCTAAAATCATTTCGCTTTAGCGCGGCCCGCTGCCTCGCCGGGCACGAGCTATAGGAGAAATTCCGATGTCGGACGCTTTCATTTATGATCACGTGCGCACGCCGCGCGGCCGCGGCAAGGTCGACGGCGCACTGCATGAGGTTACCGCGCTCAATCTTGCCAGTCAGGCGCTTTCAGCTATCAAGAACCGCAACAATCTCGACACCGAGCTGGTCGACGACGTGGTCATGGGGGTGGTCGATCCGGTGGGCGAGGCCGCCGCCGATATCGCGCGCACGGCCGCTTTGGTCGCGGGCTATGGCGACAGCGTCGCCGGCGTGCAGATCAACCGCTTTTGCGCTTCAGGGCTCGATGCGGTCAACTTCGCCGCCGCGCAGATCATGTCCGGTCAGCAGCACCTTGCGGTCGGCGGTGGTGTCGAATCCATGAGCCGCGTTGGCATCGGTTCGGCCGGCGGCGCCTGGTCGGTCGATCCGTCGATCGCGGTTGCGCATTATTTTCTTCCGCAAGGCGTGTCCGCCGATCTGATCGCAACCAAATACGGATTTTCGCGCGACGACGTCGATGCCTATGCGGTTGAAAGCCAGAAGCGGGCGGCGGCGGCTTGGGACGAAGGACGCTTCAACCGCTCGGTGGTGCCGGTGAAAGACGTCAACGGACTAACTATCCTTGCCAAGGACGAGCATATGCGCCCGGGCACGACAATGCAGTCGCTGGCCGCGCTGCAGCCGTCATTTGCGCAGATCGGCGAACTCGGCGGCTTCGATGCTGTCGCCATTCAGGCCCATCCCGAAGTCGAATTCGTCAATCACGTGCATCACGCTGGCAACTCGTCGGGCATCGTCGATGGCGCCGCCGCCGTGTTGATCGGCAACAAGGAGGCTGGCGACAAAATCGGTTTGAAACCCCGCGCGCGCGTGCGCGCCTTCGCCAATATCGGCTCCGACCCGGCCCTAATGCTGACCGGCCCGATCGACGTTACCAAGAAAGTGCTCAAAGCCGCCGGCATGGAGCTATCCGACATCGATCTGATCGAGATCAATGAAGCTTTCGCTTCGGTCGTGCTGCGGTTCATGCAGGCTTTCGAACTCGACAGCTCGAACATCAACGTTAACGGCGGCGCGATCGCCTTAGGCCATCCGCTCGGCGCGACCGGTGCGATGATTCTCGGCACGCTGGTCGATGAAATGGAACGGCGCGGCGTCGCCACCGGCCTCGTCACGCTGTGCATCGGCGCCGGCATGGGCACCGCAACCATCATCGAGCGGGTCTAAGCGATGCCGAAGCTCGACATTGAAGCGCTGCCGATCGATACGCGGACCCCTTATCCGCCGCCGTTCGACCGGGTGGTGTACGGCCGCGAGCGCCGGCGCCTGGGCAATGCTGCCGGCCTTGATCAATTCGGAGTCAACCTCACCACGCTTCGTCCCGGCGCCGCATCGGCGCTGCGACATTGGCATGAGTGCGAAGACGAGTTCGTCTACGTGCTTGAAGGCGAGGTCGTCCTGATCGAGAACGGCGGCGAGACTGTGCTCAAGGCGGGCGACGCTGCCGGCTTCAAGGCCAACAGCAGCAACGGCCATCATCTGGTGAACCGGACAACCAACGATGCGGTCTATCTCGAAATCGGCACGCGCGCGAAGCACGAGCGCGTCCAATATCCTGACGTCGACCTGGTTGCGGTCCGCGACGACAACGGCATGCGTTTCACCCACAAGAATGGCGATCCTTATGCGTGAGCGGCGGCGATGAGCTTCACCCATTTCAATGTCGAGACTGACGGCGACGGCATTGCGCTTGCGACCTGGGATTCGCCGGGTCGCAGCATGAACGTCATTGACGCGACCGTCATGGACGAGCTCGCGACCATCATCGAGCAAACGACTGCGGATGACGCCGTGAAGGGCGTCGTCATCACCTCGGCCAAGGATGCGTTCAGCGCCGGAGCCGATCTCGCCATGCTGGAAGGCTTGAGCCGCACTTTCGCCGAGCTCGCCGCGTCGCAGGGCGAGGAAGCGGCCATGTCACGCTTTTTCGAGGAGAGCCGAAGGTGGTCGGTCCTGTGCCGGCGCATCGAGACCGCCGGCAAACCTTGGGTCGCCGCCATCAACGGCACTGCGCTTGGCGGCGGCTTCGAATTGGCGCTCGCCTGCCATCGGCGCGTCGCGGCTGACAATGCGCGCACGCGTGTAGGCCAGCCAGAGGTCAAAGTCGGCCTGATACCAGGTGCCGGTGGCACCCAGCGGATCGCGCGGATGCTGCCGCCGTCGGACGCGCTGCAGTTTCTGCTCAAGGGCGATCAAGTGCAGCTCAATCGCGCCAAGGCGATGAAGCTCGTCGACACAGTAGTGCCGAAAGCCGATCTCATCCGCACGGCAAAGGAATGGATCAAAGCGGGCGGCAGCGCCAAGGCGCCGTGGGACGTGGAAGGGTTCAAGCTGCCCGGCGGGCCGGTCTATTCCAAAGCCGGCATCATGGTGTTCACGCCGGCCAACGCCATTTATCGGCGCGAGACCTATGACAATTACCCGGCGGCACGCGCCATTCTTCAGGTTGTCTATGAGGGTCTGCAGCTGCCGATGGATCAGGCGCTGCGGGTCGAGTCGCGCTGGTTTGCGAAAATACTTCGCTCGCCGGAAGCCGCAGCGATGATCCGCACTTTGTTTGTCTCCATGCAGGAGCTCAACAAGGGCGCGCGCCGTCCGGCCAACGTGCCGGCAAACCAGTTGCACAAAATCGGCATCATCGGCGCCGGCTTCATGGGCGGCGCGATCGCTTACGTCAGCGCCTTGGCCGGGCTCGAAGTCGTGCTTATCGATCGCGATCCGGAAACCGCGGAAAAGGGCAAAGCTCATTCGCAAAAATTGGTGACTGATCAGATCAATCGCGGCCGCGCCACTACCGCCGACCGCGATGCCTTGCTCGCGCGCATCAATCCCACAGCCGATTTCGTCGAGCTCAAAGACTGCGATCTTGTCATCGAGGCGGTATTCGAAGATCGCAAGATCAAAGAGGAAGTGATCTCGCGGGCGCAAAACGTGATCGGCGATCAGGTCATCTTCGGCTCTAACACGTCGACGCTGCCGATCACCTCACTGGCGGCGGCGTTCAAGGATCAACAGCGCTTCATCGGCATTCATTTCTTTTCGCCGGTCGAGCGGATGATGCTTGTTGAAATCATCATGGGCCGGGAAACCGGCGACGCCGCGCTCGCCATGGCGCTCGATTATGCACGCGCGATCCGCAAGACCCCCATCGTCGTCAACGATTCGCGCGGCTTCTACGCATCGCGCGTGGTCGGCACCTATCTCCGCGAAGGGCATTTGCTCCTCACCGAGGGCGTGCCGCCGGCCTTGATCGAGAATGTCGCGCGCATGGCCGGCATGCCGGTCGGTCCGCTGGCGCTCACTGATGAAGTTGCGGTCGATCTCGCCTGGAAGATCCTTAAAGCCACGGAAGCCGACCTTGGCCCGGCCGCTATCGACCCCAAGCAAAAAACCTTGCTCGCGGAAATGGTCGAAAAGCGCTCCCGCTATGGCCGCAAGAACGGCAAGGGTTTTTATGACTACCCGCAGAATGCGGCGAAGCGTTTATGGTCCGGGCTCGCCGACCTGCAGCCGAGCAAACGCAATGTCGACGACATCGACATTGCCGAGATCAAGCGCCGGCTCCTCGGCATTCAAGCGCTCGAATCGGCGCGTTGCATCGAGGAAAAGGTCGTCACCGACGTGCGCGAAGCCGATGTCGGTTCGATTCTCGGCTTTGGCTTCGCGCCTTTTACCGGGGGAACCATTTCTTACATTGACGGCATGGGTGTGAAGAATTTCGTCCAAATGTGCAACACTCTCGCCGCGGCTCACGGCGAGCGGTTCAAGCCGTCGAAGCTTCTCATCGATATGGCGAACCGAGGCGAGACCTTTTATGGCCGCTTCGCGCCAGCAAAGCGTAAAGCCGTCGCCTAGAGCATGATCCCGAAAAGTGCGAACCGGTTTTCGGACAAGATCATGCTCAAACAAGAAGCTAAAGCGAAATCGCGATTCGACTTTGCGTCATTTCGCTTTAGCTTCATGACGGCGCATTGCTCAGCGGAAAGCGCCGCCCGTCCGGCTGCGTCCGATCCCAGGGTCCGGCAGGCGTGTGATCAATATGGCGCGTGATCAAGTCGACCTGACGCCGATCGAACAGCGCGACGATCTCGTCAATTGGCTGGCGCAGGGCGTCAAGCCTAAATCGCAATTCCGCATTGGCACCGAGCACGAAAAGTTCGCCTTCACGCTCGAAGGGCATCATCCGGTGCCCTATGAGGGTCGGCGCGGCATTCGCGCGCTTTTGGAGGGCATGCAGCATCTGCTCGGCTGGGAGCCGATCATGGAAGGGTCGAACATCATCGGCTTGTTCGATGTCACCGGCGGCGGCGCCATCTCGCTCGAGCCCGGTGGGCAGTTCGAACTCTCGGGCGCGCAGCTCGCGACCGTGCATCAGACCAGGAGCGAGCTGATGGCGCATCTGGCGCAGGTGCGTGAGGTCGCCCGCCCGCTGCGCATCGGCTTTCTCGGTATCGGCATGACGCCGAGTTGGACGCGCGCTGAAATGCCGAAAATGCCTAAGGGCCGCTACAAGATCATGACCGCCTATATGCCGAAGGTCGGCACGCTCGGCCTCGACATGATGTATCGCACCTGCACGGTGCAGACCAATCTCGATTTCTCCTCGGAAGCCGACATGGTGAAAAAGCTACGCGTGTCGATCGCGCTGCAGCCGGTGGCGACCGCATTGTTCGCCAATTCACCGTTCACCGACGGCAAGCCCAACGGCTATCTGTCGTTCCGTTCGGAAATCTGGCGCGATACCGACAATGCGCGGGCCGGAATGCTGCCATGGGCGTTCGAGTCGGGCATGGGATTCGAACGCTGGGTCGACTACGCGCTCGACGTGCCGATGTATTTCATCAAGCGCGGTGACGACTATATCGATCTCGCTGGGCAATCGTTCCGCGATTTGCTGGCGGGGAAATTAAGCGTGGTGCCTGGAGAGCGCGCCACGATTTCCGACTGGGCGAATCACCTCAGCACGATTTTCCCTGAAGTCCGGCTCAAGCGTTATCTGGAAATGCGCGGCGCCGATTCCGGCTCGCTGCCGAATTTGCTAGCGCTGCCGGCGCTGTGGGCCGGCATTCTCTATGATGACGTTTCGCTCGACGCCGCCTGGGATCTGGTAAAGGAATGGAGCGCCGACGATCGGCAAAGTCTTCGCGACGCGGTGCCGAAACTGGCTTTGGCCGCGACGGTTCGCAGCCGCAGCGTGCGCGAGATCGCGGCGGAGGTTCTCAACCTCGCCCGCGCCGGATTGAAGCGGCGCAACCGGCTCGACGCCGAACGGCGCGACGAGACGCGTTATCTTGAACCGCTCGAAGCGCGGCTTGCGCGCAACACCACGCCGGCGCAAGACCTGCTCGACAAATTTCATGGTCCGTGGCGCGGCTCGGTCGATCCGGTCTATCACGACGAGGCTTATTGAAGTTGATCGGCCAGCGGCGCGAATGTTGCGACCCACCGATTGACGCATCAAGCGCTGGGTCAAATCCCTACCTCAAATCGGTTCTAAGGCACCGCCGCTAATGGCGAGCGCAGCTCCAAATTTGTTTGCGTTGAGCCGTTTTGCCAGCCCAAAAGCCTCATCAAGCGAGGACAAGAATGTTCCGGGATTCTTCTTAGTCCAATGCTCGCCGGATCGGCGGGACGCGAAGAAGAAGATGAAATGGCAAAACTTCGCCATCACATTGGCGGCCGAAGTACCAAAGATCTGCCGATCGGGCCGAACAAAAGAAATGACGGTTTCGCTCGGCTCGACCTGGTCGATCCGCTCGGGAGTTACGACGAGCCGCACGGTTTCGCCACTCTGAGGATCGGCCGATATCACTCTCGCGGGACGCCCGAGGATTTCCGGAATGAAAAGGCTATCCCAGGCGCACCACGTCGACAGGTTGCGACCATCCACCTCGAAGCGATGATGCATGGGCACCATCGCGAGGCCGCCAAAGCCGAGGATACGTCCGCGGTCGTCGGTGTATGTCAGGCCCTTGATCGGCGGGCGGTGCAGAAGCGCTCGGGCTTCGGCGACGGAAATAGCAAGCGCGCGGGCCAGTCGCGCTTCGTCGACCGGTTCGCCCTTCGCAAGCTCCCGGTAGAGCGCAAGGGCGGCCCGTTGTTCTTCAAGCGAGAAGATCGGCAGATGAGGCTTAAGCGCCGCCCAGTATTCGTCCGATGTGGGGATGGCGGGCAATTGAATCGTGGTCATATCGCGCAACAGCTCGTAGCGTGCTCAGCTTGCATTGGCGGACAAGGTAGCGAGCCGTAGGAACAGTACACGCAGCAATCGCCGGGCTTGGGGCGCAATTTGGTACCGCAGCCGGTGCACTTATAGAAGAACTGACACGCATCGGTCGGCATCGTTTCCAGTTTTACGGTACCGCAACTTGGGCACGTGATGACGGATTCGAGAATCATGAATTTTCCCAGAGCGCGTGATCAATTCGCGGTTGCGACGTCGGCGGGAAAGCCAGCGTTCGTTGTCGCAGTGACGAGAGCGGCCACGTTCGTCACAGTATCGTCGAAGGTGACCATGGCTGTGACATCGGCGTCGCCGTTTACCTGCTCGACGCGCACGACCTTGACGCCCTTCACGTGCTCCAGCGTCCGTTTGACGATCGGGCCGCGGAGCGCGCAGCCGGCATGATGCACATCCAACACGGCTATGGTTTCGGACGCTTCCGCCCCCAAGGGGACCGCGACGAAACCCAGAGCGAGGGCGGCCGCCAGGTAATATTTCATGGGTGACCTTTCCATGGTTTAGGGGCTGAGGAAGGCGCGAGCGACATACGGGAAACCAATTGTGATCGCGACGAGCGCTCCCGCGCTCCACAAACTAATCTTCACCATCCGGCTCGAAACCGGCCGAGCGCAGTACGAACCGTCCGCGCAGGCAACTTTGGGCTTGCGATAAGCGAGGTGCGTGCCACAACCGATGAAGGCAACGGCAAGCGCCACGAAAATCGGCTGGTAAGGCTCAAGCGCAGTCAGGTTGCCGATCCAGGCGCCACTGACGCCAAGCACGAACAGCGCAAAAGGAATAACACAGCACGACGCTGCGCCCAGAGCGGCCAAAATGCCCCCCGCGGCGAGGAGCCTTGGCCCGTTCGACGGGCCTATAGTGCGATCGTCCTTGATCGTCATCCGGGCACGATGCATCCTGTAGCGACTACAGGATCAAGGACTTTGCTCATGCCCACAATCACAGATGCGCGAGCCGAACGACTGACGATTGGCAGGCTGTCGGAACGCGCTGGCGTGAATATCGAGACCATCCGCTATTACGAGAAGATCGGGATGTTGCCTGCCCCGCCACGTACGCAGAGCGGTCGTCGCATCTACGGACTGGCGGAATCACGCCTTCTCGGCTTCATAAGGCGCTCCCGCGAATTGGGGTTTTCACTTAACGAAGTTCGCGCGCTGCTACGGCTCGGCGGACCACACAAGGCATCGTGCCGCGAAGTCCGCACGATTGCCGCGCGCCATCTTGACGATATCCGCGCCAAGATCGCCGATCTTCGCAAACTAGAACGATTGCTGGCAAAAACGATCGCGCAGTGCACTGGCACCAGCGCACCAACCTGTCCTGTACTGGACATTCTCGATAACCGGCGCTCGCAATGACGCTGCCAGAGTCCGCTTAGGACCATCAATCGACGCCGTAAAGCTCCTGCGCTTTTCGCAGCGCCGCGTTGCAATCCGCGGCATTGCCAGTGGCATCGGCTTGTTTGGCGCGCGCCAGCGCATCGTCGGCTTCCCCGGTTGCGACGCCCTCGGCGCTGTGGACCGAACTGGGCGTCGGCTGCCGATGCAATTGCGCGCCGACGCTTTGCTGCGCGGAGGGACCGCCTTGCCCGCCCGGGGCGATCGCCGCGACTTGCCGTTCCAACTCGGCGATCTGATCGGCGCACGGACCGCTGACTGCCCCGCCGATGCCTGACAACATGAAAGCAAGCGCGACCGGGAAGCTGATTGTGAGTGCTGAACCGGGGCCTCTGGCTGGACGCCAGGGCTTTCCAGGGCGCCGGTATAGGGTTTGGAAGATATTGCGCATGCCCATCTCCTTGGGAAGTGACGGCAGGCACCCGCTATTTTCTTATTATTGTCGAGCCGGTATCAGTACAACTCAAATACAGGTCTTGCGGTTCGAGTCACGAAAGAATTATTCGACTCGCAGGGCCAACGGGACCAGATTGCGGGCGTAAACTTCGGGAGGGCCGCGTGATCGAGCACTATCACAATATCAATTCGGTCTGTGCGCAGAAGGTGCGCATTGCGCTTGCCGAAAAGGGTCTCGAGGTCAAGGAGCACTTGCTGACATTGCGCGGCGATCAGCACGAACCGGCCTATCGTAAGCTCAACCCCAATGGCGTGGTGCCGACGCTTGTGCATGACGGCAGGCCGATCATCGAGTCTTCGCTGATCCTTTATTATCTCGACGATGCTTTCCCGCAGCCGCCGCTGATGCCGCGCGAGCCGCTTTTGCGCCAGCGCATGCGGCTCTACAACAAACTGATCGACGAATACGTGCACAATTCATGCATGATCTTGACTTTCGCCACGGCGTTTCGCCCGAATTTTCTGAAAATGCCGCGCGAAGCCTGGCTCGCCGAAGTTAACAAGACGCCACTTAAGCGTCGCGCCGAACACAAACGCAGCGTCATCGAGCACGGGCTCGATTCCGAATTTGTTAGCGAGGCTATCGCGCAGCACGAAAAATTATTGTCGTGGATGGGCGAGTCGCTGCAAGCCGGGCACTATCTCGCCGGCAATCATTTTTCCAATGCCGATTGCGCCGTCATCCCCTATATCCTGCGACTTGAGCTTCTCAAGTTGAGCGGCATGTGGGAGCGCTATCCGGCGATCGGCGATTGGTGGGTGCGCATGCGCGAGCGACCTTCGGTCAAGGCGACCATCGTCGATCGTATGTCGGAAGCGGACTGGGCGCCGTTTCGCCATCTTGCGCCGGATCCCTGGCCCAAAGTGCAATCGATCATGAAGGCAGCATAAAAGATACATGTACTGCTGCGGCGAGTCCTGCACGCGCCCACACACATTTTCCAGCTTGGATTGTCTATGGCCTCGCTGATCAATGCTGCGCTTTGTGCGTTGGTCGGAGCGGCATTTTGGACCGCGCTCGGCTATGCCATCACGCGCGATCTGTTGCCGCGCGTGCTGGCGCTCGGCGCCGCGCCCGTTATCGGCTGGGCAGTTTTTAGCGCGGCGACGCTGCCGATCCTGAGCCTGATTGGCTTTTCTCCGCTCACGATCGTAAGCTTGGCGGCGCTGGCTTTGCTGATCGCCGCTGTCTTGTTGTCGCGACCGCCGCCCGCGCTGGAACTTGAGATCGATGCAACGTGGAGGTGGTTGACGGCGGCGGCAATTGCGGCCGCAACCCTGGCGCTTGCACCCGCGCTGGCGCTCACACCGAAATATTCGCAAGCCGGCGTGCATCTCGCCACCCCGATGTTCGATCACGCCAAGATCGCCTTCGTCGACGCCATGATGCGGCAAGGCGTGCCACCGGTGAATTCCGTATTCGGCGCGGCCGACGGCGCAGCTCGGCTTGCCTATTATTATCTCTGGCACTTCAGCGCGGCGGAGCTCGGCCTGCCGCTGCACGCGAGCGGCTGGGAAGCCGATATCGGCCTCACCTGGTTTACCGCTTTCGCGTCACTGACTTTGATGATGGCGGTTGCCGTCTGGCTCAGCAAACGCGCGTGCGCGGCCATCCTTGTTGTCGCCTTGGCGGCGAGCGCCTCGTTGCGCGCGGTCCTGGCTTTCATATTCGGCGATTTCGAGCTGCAACCTTTTTTGCGGCGGCCGAACGGTTTTGCCGGTTGGCTGTTTCAATCGGCCTGGGTGCCGCAACATCTCATGGCAGCTTCCGCAGCGATCGTGGCGATGCTCTTGCTCGCGCATTACACACAGCGGCCCAAGCTCGGTCATGTGCTAACGCTGGCGCTGATCGTAACTGCCAGCTTCGAGAGCTCGGCCTATGTCGGCGGTGTGATATTGGCGCTCGCCGCAGCGGCCTCGGCGCCGCTCTTGCTTCTCGCCGTCGATAAAAAGCGAAGGCTTGCCGCCGCATCGGGGCTAGGGCTTTCCGCCGTGCTGGCGCTCGGCCTTTCCGCACCGTTCCTTCGCGATCAGCTGGCAACGATTGCCGCGCGCGGCGATGGCGGCCCGATCGCTGTCGAGCATTTCGCGGTGCTCGGCGAAATCGTTCCGCCAACGCTGCGCGGCATCCTCGATCTGCCGGCCTATTGGCTGATTCTTCTTCCGCTCGAATTTCCGGCGACGTTCATTGCCGGCACGGTTTCGCTTATCGTTCTCCTGCGCCACGCGCCGCAAGGATCGGAAAAGATGGCTGTGGCCTTGTTGGGCGTGCTCACTACGGTAGGTCTTTTGGCCTCGTGGCTGCTCGCGAGCCGGCTTGGCGATAACAACGATCTCGGCTTACGCGCAATCTTACCTGCCGCTATGATTCTGATCGTCAGCACTGCCGTGGGTGCAGTGGCGGCGTCGCGTCTGCGTGCCGCCATCGCCACCATCGCGGGCGTCGGCCTTATTCTCAGCCTGCCTGGCAGCGCGGCGATCGTTTACGCCAATTGGCGCGGCAACGCTGCCGCCGACGAAGCGGTGTTCGCGCAAAGCCCGGAATTATGGCGCGCGGTGCGGCGCTACGCTGCCGCCGATGCGCGCATTGCCAATAATCCGTTATTCTTGCGGGACCTGACGCCGTGGCCGGGAAATATGTCATGGGCACTGCTCGCCGACCGCAGCTCATGTTTTGCCGGTCGCGAAATGGCGCTCGTCGCAGCCCCGCTGCCGCCCGAGCGCCGCGAGGCGATCAATGATCAATTCATTCGCGTCTTCGCCGGCCAGGCGAGGCCGAACGATGTCGGCGATCTCGCCGCGAAATACGGCTGCGATGTCGCCGTGGTCGTGCCGCAGGACGGCGCCTGGACCAACGATCCGTTTGCGGCCAGCGCCGACTATCGCCTGGCGGAAAGCCGCGACGACCGCTGGCGCATCTATGTGCAGGTGGGGCGGGCTTCGGCTGGAAAGTAGACTAGCGCAACATTCGCTCAGTTCGTCGCTTACACTCCTCGCAATGACACGCTGAGCTAAATTCCCTCGCAATGACACGCTGAGCTAAATTCCCGCATACCAATTAAAACCGCGCTCGCTCCAATAGGTCTCGCGAAAATCGTTGGTAACTTCGATCGCTTTGATCCATTTGGCGTTCTTGTAGCCGAGCTTGGTCGAGGTGCGCAGCCGCAGTGGATAGCCGAATGGATCGCCGATGATCTCGCCGGCATATTTGGTGGCCAGGATCGTTTGTGGATGCAGCGCCGTCGGCATATCGATGCTTTCGGTGAAATCGTCGGCGCAAATGAAATAGATATATTTCGCGGTCAGATCGGCGCCGACACGTTGCAGAAATTCGCGGAAATTCGGGCCGGACCATTGCCCGATATAATCCCAGCCCTCGACGCACACATGGCGGATGATGATCTCCTGCTCGGGAAGCGCATAGAGTTGCTGCGCGGTCCAGGGCCGCTTGTCTGCGATCAGCCCGGCTAATTCCAAGGTCCACGTGGCGCCGTCGACCGGTTTGACGTCCTCGATCGGATAATAGGCGTTAAAGCGGGGTGGCTTTTGCACCTGGGAAGGAGCGAATGTCGGGGCCAGATGATTGGAGCGAAAGATCGCGTTCTGGACGCCATCATTCCATGACGACACCGCGCGCAATGCCTTTTGCACGGAATCGATCTCGCTCACATCGCAGCCGGTGAGCATCGTCAGCGCGCCGAGGCTGACCGCGCCGCGAAGAAGGCCGCGGCGATTGACGTCGGCGACAAGCTTGCGGTTTTCGCTGAGCACGCCCTGGTCAATCGGTTGGCGCGGCCGAAACAGCGACGGAGTGCGGGGGCGAATGGTCATCGTGTTGCTCCGTCAGTGCGGCGTCTCGATCGTCGGAACGGTTTCAATCTCCGGAGCAGGCTCGATCTCCGGAATGGTTTCGATTTTTGGGGTGGGAGTATCGGCGCCGGTGGCCGGCGCGTTGCGCGCCCTGTCGAACCCGTTCTCGAGCACGGGGCCGCCGGTGACCATGGCGACGAGGCTGCGCGGCACCAGTAAAGCGAGCGTGACGTGGACCACGATGAAGGCGACGATCGCCGTCATGCAGAGAAAATGCACCAGGCGGATGTTCTGAAAGCTGCCGAACAAATTCGCCAGTTCAGAAAATTGCACCGGCTTCCACAACGACAGGCCCGAAATCACAATCAGGACGCCGACGACCATCACGCCGAGATAGAGCGCCTTCTGCACCGCGTTGTAATGAGTGAGATCGTCATGGCGCAGGCGAAACCGCAACGCATCGCCCACGGTGACGAAAAATTCGCGCGGCGAAATGGGAAACAGCTTATGCCGAAAGCGTCCGCTGATGATGCCGTAGCTGAGATAGGCGATGCCGTTGAGCACAAAAATCCACATGCCAAAAAAATGCCATTGCAACCCATATTGCGCCCATTTGCCGATCACGATGGCGTCGGGAAAGCGCAGGAAGCTGAACAGAATATCGTCATTGTAGATCTTCCAGCCGCTGCCGATCATGATGAAAATGGCAACAGCGTTGATCCAATGCATGATGCGCAGCGCCAAGGGATGCAGGCGGCGCGGTGAAGCGCGGCCGGCCAATGCGGTCGCCTGTGCGGTTGGCGGCATCGGCAATCCTCTTCGACACGGAACTGTCACAAAACGGACGGACAGCGAGCGGACTTCGGCCTGATCCGGCGCAATCGTTGACTTCATACGGCGTGCTTTTGGCGCGGCACGGTACGAGCGCGAGATCGCATGCGCAAGCCACGCCGGTTCACAAAGCCGCGCAGAAAAAGCAATGGCAAAGAATGGGAAGCGAGTAGCGAATAAAACGCCCAATTTGGTGTTCGAGAGTTCGCGATTCGCTTGGCGTACAAACGCCAACCTCCCTCACGCAATCACGACTTTGTGAGGCCGATAACTTTTTGGTGTTTGATGACTTGTTACCGCTGAGGCGGAAGTGATTGGAACCTTGTCGGCCGCTTTGGCACAGCAAGACAGATTGCACTGCCATGATTTGCAAAGGGGATTTGCAAAGGGGATTTGAAAGAGGGATTTGCAAGAGCACGCATGGCCGATGATCGAGTCAATGGAAAGTCAGATCGCGCAAGTCCGGGCGGCCGCGGTTCCAACATCTCATGCGGGATCGCGTTTATGGCCAAGGCGTCGGCGCCCGGTCGCGCCAAAACCCGCTTGGTGCCGCCGCTCACTTTCGATGAAGCGGCCGAGCTGAACACTGCATTTCTGCAAGACGTTGCCGACAACCTATTGCTGGCGGCAAAACATGGGCCCGGGCACGCCGCTATTGTCGGCTATGCAGCTTATGGTCCGCCCGGCTCGGCCGATTTCTTCGGCCGCATTCTGCCCACGCCGATCGGCCTGATCGAAGCCTGGCTGCCAAATTTCGGCGATTGCCTGTTCCACACGATCCGCGAAATCCTGACGCGCGATCACCAATCGGCGGTGGTGCTCAATTCCGACAGCCCAACTTTGCCCACCGCCTTTCTGGTCGAGACGGCTGCGGTGTTGGCGCAGCCGGGCGATCGCGCGGTGCTCGGTCCATCGAGCGACGGCGGCTATTATCTGCTCGGACTCAAGCACGCGCATCGCCGCATGTTCGACGATATCGCCTGGAGCACCGAACGGGTGGCGGAGCAGACTTTGGCGCGCGCCCGCGAGATCGGCCTTCCCGTTCACATCTTGCCGGTCTGGTATGACGTCGACGATCTCGCCGCCCTGCGCCGGCTCGAGGCCGAGCTTCGCGGCCACTCGCCAACCTCGCGCGGTTTGCATGCGCCGCATCACGCCGGGCACACGGCCAAACTGATCGGCCGATTTGCGCGCGGGCGCGCCCTCGATCCAGCCGCCGCGCGCGTTTTGCACGTCGGCGCAGTGCGCGCTTGACGCCGACACTCATCGGTTTTTCAAGGGGGAATTGATTATGCAGACGGCGACGAGCGGGGCGGTCGATCCGACCCGATATTTCGAGAACGTAGCGACCGACGACGAGGTTCCGCAGCAGGATCCGATATGCCTTTATCTGGAAACGACCAACCGCTGCAATCTTCTGTGCACCACCTGCCCGCGCACATATGAGGAGCTTGAGCCGCCGGCCGACATGAGCTGGGACTTGTTCACCTCGATCGTCGATCAGATACCGCATTTGCAGCGTGCGGTGCTCCACGGCGTCGGCGAGCCAATGCTGGTCAAGCACTTGCCGCGCATGGTGCGCTATCTGAAAGATCGCGGCACCTATGTGCTGTTCAACACCAACGGGACGGTGCTCAACGAGAAGAACGGCCGCGCCCTGATCGCCGCCGAATTGGACGAGCTGCGCGTCTCTTTTGATGCCGCCAACGCGGAATCTTATCGCGCCATTCGCGGCAAGAATTACTTCAATCGCATCCTCAAAAACGTGCGCGCGTTCCGCGAACTTCAGGAACGCGAAGGTCACGACAAGCCGCGCGTGTCAGCATGGCTCACCGGTTTGCGCGAGACGGTCGAGGAATTACCGGATTTCGTGCGCGTTGCCGCCGAAACCGGCGTCAAGGAAGTCCACCTGCAGCGGCTGGTTTTTTTCAAAGAGAACGCCATCGGCTTGGCGCGGCCAGATCAGGCGCTGTACGAGCGGCTTTCCGCCGAAGAGGCGATCCACATCGATCGCGCGACCGCGCTCGCGAACGACCTCGGCGTCATGTTCAGCGCGTCCGGCGGCGCCTCCGAGCCGGGACTAAGCCTCAAGCGCAGCGGCAATGATTCGCCGTGGTCGCTGTGCCGGCGGCCGTGGACGGTGATGTATTTCACCGCCAATGGCCGGGCCCTGCCATGTTGCATCGCGCCGTTTTCGCAGCGTGGCTACGAAAATTACACGCTCGGCGACGCCACGCAGCAGACATTGCGCGAGATCTGGAGCGGGCCGGCCTATCGCGCCTTCCGCCGCGCGCTCAAATCCAACAGGCCGGCGGAAGCTTGCGCCAATTGCGGCTTGCGCTGGAGCCTTTGACGCATTCGTCATGCCCGCGCATAGCTGTTCGAAGAACGGCGTCGCTTCGCTCTCCTATGTCACGGGCATCCACGCCTTGACTTGCCAAAACAAAGACGTGGATGACCGGAACAAGTCCGGCCATGACGTGGAGGGTCAGTTGAATCACGAGGGCATCAAGCAGTCCGTCGCCGTCATCATCCCGACATTCAACGAGGCGGAATCGATCGGCGCCGTCGTCGTCTCCCTGCCGCGCGATATTGTCGATCGTGTCATCGTCGTCGATGGCGGCAGCGCCGATGCCACACGCGAGCGCGCGCAAGAGGTCGGCGCGGACGTCATAGCGGTCGGGCGCGGTTATGGGCGCGCTTGTCTCGCCGGCGCAGAGGCCGCGAGCGCCGACATTCTCGTCTTCATGGACGGCGACGGCGCCGACGATCCGGCGGCCATTGCGGCAATGGTCGCGCCGATCGAATCCGGCGATTGCGATTTTGTCATCGCGTCGCGCGCGCGCGGCGTGCGCGAGCCCGGCAGCATGGCTTGGCATCAGCTCCTCGCCGGGCGCATCATCGGCACTTTGACCGGGTTGCTCTATGGCGTGCGCTATACCGACATGTGCGCTTTGCGCGCGATCCGGCGCGAGGCGCTCCTTAAGCTCGGTATGCGCGAAATGACCTATGGCTGGAATCTGGAAATGCAAATGCGGGTTGCGCGCGCGCATTGGCGCGTGCGCGAAGTGCCGGTCGATTATCGCCGCCGCATCGGCGGCGAGTCGAAAGTGGCGGGCTCGCTCTCCGGCTCGCTCAAAGCCGGCACGAAGATTTTTTCCACCTTCGCGCGCGTTGCGCTGGAGTCGCGTAGGCCGACGTGACTGTGTTCAAGGGCGCAGCGCAGCACGAAGTGGTGCGCTAAGCTCATCTTCCTTTCGTCGCCACCGGGCTTGACCCGGTGGCCCAAGCTGAATTTCCGCGAGCACTATCGAAGATGTTTGCTCGTCAGCATGGATGCCCGGGTCAAGCCCGGGCATGACGAGTCATTCAAATCGCAGCCCGAAAGTCACGCCGTCAAAATGTGCTTGTCGGGATCGAGCCAGAATGCCCACACCGCCGAACCGATGACGAGCAACGCCGCGGCGACGATGAACGGCGCTTGCCAATTGCCGATCTCCACCAGCACCCCGAACACGATCGGCGAGAGCGCACCGCCAATATTGCCGGCCATGTTCATCATGCCCGACACCGTGCCGGAATATTTGCCGCCGGTGTCCATCGGCACCGCCCAGGACGGACCGATGGTGCATTCCAAAAAGAACATCGACGCGGTCAGGCACCACACCGCGACATAAGCGTCCTCCGTCAGCGCTGCCGGGACGATGAAAACCGCGCAGCCGAGGAGACCGGTAATGGCGACGACGCGGCGGCCGATCTTGGCGCTGCCGGTGACCTTAAGAAGATAATCGGTCGCCAAGCCGCCGACGGTGTCGCCGATCACGCCGGCCCACAGCGGCAGCGAGGCGAACAGCCCGACTTTAAGGAGCGTGAAATGCCGGTACTCGACCAGATAGGAGGGCAGCCAGCTCAAGAAGATCCACAGGCAATAAACGTAGGTGAAATAGGCTGCCATGATCGCCCACATGTTCGGCGAGCGAAAGAGCGTGCCCCACGGCACATTGGTTTGCTTTTCCATCGGCGGCGGCTTGATTGCGCCCGTTGCATCGAGACCGCGGATGCGTTCGAGTTCGGCGCGATTCACCAGGCGATGCTCTTCCGGCAGATTGCGGTAGGAAAGGCCCCACCACAGCGACCAAAAAATTCCAACGGCGCCGCAGATCAGGAACACCTCGCGCCAGCCGAATTGAGTCATGATCAAGACGACGAGCGGCGGCGCGATCGCGGCGCCGAGCCGGCTGGCACTATGGGTGATACCCTGCACGAAGCCGCGTTCCGACTGCGGATACCAAAGTTGCATGGCGCGCGTCGCGCCCGGAAATGCGCCGGCTTCGCCGACCCCGAACAGAAAGCGCACGACGATGAACGAAACCGCATTGAATGCGCCGGCGGTGGCCGCCGTCATGAGCGACCAATAAGTGACGATCCCAGTCAGAACGCCGCGCGCGCCCAATTTGTCGGACAGCCAGCCGCCGGGAACCTGGAAGATTGCATAGGCCCAGACGAAGGCGGAAAAAATCAAGCCCATCGTCACCTTGTCGAAGCCGAATTCCTTGCTGATGAGCGGCGCCGCGGTCGAAATGTTGACGCGGTCCAGATAAGTGATGAGGTACATCGCGCTGATCATCAAAAGGACGTACCAGCGGCCCCGGCTCGGACGCGCGGTTACAACGCCGCTCACCTGTTCGAGCATATGATTCACTCCCCGTCGTTGTTCTTGCGCGCCGTTTATTCGCTCGGCGCTTGAGCCACCCTGCCTGTTTATGACTGGTTCGGCAAGCGCGCGGGATGACGCGGGATTAAGCGGGATCGATTTGTATTTTGCCGAACCGGCCGTCACAATTCCTCGACATGTCGCCTGCGAATAGGAGTTGAAAAGAATGATGAAGAGCCGAGGACGCAACCGAGGACAAGCGCTGAGCGACAAAATGGCCAGCGGCGGGCTCGTCCGCATCATGGCGACACACAGCCCGCTGTCGGCGCGCCTCGCCGAAGAGGCAGGCTTCGATGGCCTTTGGGCCTCGGGCTTCGAGCTCTCTGCGCTTTATGGACTTGCGGATGTCAGTTTAATCAGCATGACGCAGCATCTCGAAATGTCGCGCGCCATCGCCGAGCAATCGGACCTGCCGCTGGTGGCCGATCTCGATACCGGCTTCGGCAACGCCATCAACGTCATTCACGCCGTCGAGCAATATCAGCGTGCCGGTGCCGCGGCCGTCGTCATCGAAGACAAGACCTTTCCCAAAGTGACAAGTCTGGCCGCCGATGGCAGGCAGGAATTGCTCCGCGTCGAGGAATTCCAGGGCAAGATCGAGGCCGCCGTCGCGGCGCGCAAGGACGTGGATTTTCTCATTATCGCGCGGACCGAAGCGCTGATCGCCGGCATGGGTCAAGCGGAAGCGCTTAAGCGCGCCGCGGCCTACGAGCTCGCCGGCGCCGACATGATCCTTGTCCACTCCAAACAAAAAACGCCCGACGAGATCGAGAGTTTTGTCAAAGCTTGGACCGGCAAGCTGCCAATCGCGATCGTCCCGACCGCTTATCCGCAACTCAACGAAGCCCGCATTCGCGCGCTCAGCAAGATCGGCATGGTGATCTACGGTAATCACGCCATCCGCGCCGCGGTAACCGCGATGCAAAACACCTTCGCCAGGATTATCGCCGATGGCGGCATCCACGCGGTCGACCAGGATCTCGTCACCGTCGACGAAATCTTCCGCCTGCAACGTATGGACCAGATCAAGGCCGCCGAGCGCAAGTTTCTGCGTTGAGTAGAAGAGGGAGTACGTGTGCTCTTGGCCAGAGTTTTTATTGGATGCAGAGCCCCGTCAACGCTTTCACGTGTCTTCAACGCTCGCGACGCGAGAAGTGTTCGTCATTGCGACCGAAGCGAAGCAATCCAGTCGGACGCTCAGCGCTGGATTGCTTCGTCGCTTTTGCTCCTTGCAATGACGATAGCGTAGTGGCAGTCGGGACTGTGCCAAGCGTAAGACGTGGATGGCCGGAACAAGTCCGGCCATGACGAACAAGGACGTACGCTCTAGCATACACGCCGTTGCACGCATTCGCCGCTATGCCGAGGTTCGTCACATGATCAAGCGCTACAGCGACCACGCCGCCAACGAGCGCACCTTTCTCGCCTGGGTCCGCACCGCCATCGCGGTGATGGCCTTCGGTTTTATCATCGAGCGGTTCGATCTGTTCCTAAAAGTAGTGGCGCCGCAGCTGCCCGAGCGCCAACTCGCGGCCCACGGTGAGCGCTTCGCCAATTGGGCCGGACTCGCCTTCATCGTCATCGGCGTCGTCACCATTGTCATCGCCGCCATACGCTTCACCAAGACCGCCAAAGACATCGAGACCGATGCCGAAGTGCCTAGCCCCGGCGCGCGCTTCGATCTGGCGCTTGCGGTCATGATCGGTTTGTTGGGCGCGTCACTCGCGCTTTACCTCTCCCGCGCCGTGCTGCCGACGATTTAGAGGTCTACGCGCTACTGTTGCTCACAGCGAAAATCGCGCCTGCGCGACGCAACTAGTGCCGCGTCGTTCATCGGCAAATGACACGTGACTCGGCCGACCGACACACACTCCTCGCTAATTCAACGGAACCGAATTGTAAATTGCGCATTGATGGGCAGTGTCTGGGGGAAAATTTGCATGCATGCGACATACCTTCGTGGAAAAGCGGCAGACTGCTTGCGGCTGGCGCGCGGCCTTTCTTCGCACAGCCCGACACGGCACCATCTGATCGCCATGGCCGCGCGATTTGAAAGCCAGGCAAAACAACTGGAACAAGCCGCCGCGCCGGACGAGCCGCGCGAGACGAATTCAGAGAGCAATAATTCCGACTAGCAAGTGCGATTGCGGTCTTGGACTTCGCTGGGCGCGTTAGCGGATCACAAACGCATCAGCCCGACTGCGAAATGAACTGGGTGCAGCATTTGACCTGATCCGGCAGGACCGTCCGTGCCGGAAACAGCGCATCGGGATCGGCGGCTGCGCGGCGGTACGCCAAGGCTTTCGTTAGAATATCGGTATTCACGCCCGGCGGCGGATGTTCGCAAGTGAACGCCACGGCCTCATCATTCGAACCCATTCGCCCCGTGGTCCAGCTATAAACGAGCCGCGCGGGATAGAGCAGCGTTCGGATAAAGGCTTTGTGATCGCTCGGTGTGAGTACATCCATCGCGGCAAAACGGTCTGCGTTTTCCATCCAGTTCGCGAACGGCGCACCCTTCAGATAGAGGCGAATTTCATCGCGCGTTGGAGGTGCGGGCCGAATGCGCTCGCGCTCGGTCAACACCATGGCATGATCGAGATAGTCCGCACGATCAAGTGGCGGAAATCTGCCGATGGTGAAATGGCGATCAGACCAGAACAACGACAGCTTTTGCCCAAGTGCGGCATCTCGCTCGGCCGCTAAACTGCGCAATGTTGCGAGTGTCGCCGTATCGAACCCGTGCTCGGTGACAAGCGCCATGTCGATGTCGCTATAGCGGTGGCTGAAACCGCCATGGGCGAGGCTTCCGATCAGGTAAGCTCCGATCAAGCGTTCGCCGAGCTGCGCCCGATACGACGACGCCAGCGCTCGAGCAAATTCGAGCGCGGCCGTTCGGGCCGTGTCATTCATTTCAATCGGCATGAAACGCTATCGGTAACCGCCGTGGGATGCAGGACTTCGGAATTGATCCATAGACACTGCCAAACGGCAAGCCTTATTGTTTCTTCTGGTCGGCGCGACATAGAATTGATCCATGGACGCTGCCAAACGGCAAGCCTTATTGTTTCTTCTGGTCGGCGCGACATAGAATTGATCCATGGACGCTGCCAAACGGCAAGCCTTATTGTTTCTTCTGATCGCCGCGACGGCGATTTTACCAGCCGCCGCTTGGGCCGCGGACGCATTTCCCAATCGGCCGATTCGGCTCGTTGTCCCGTATCCGCCGGGCGGCGGCACCGACATTGTCGCCCGTGTGCTCGGCGAGAAACTTGGTGCGAGCCTGGGTCAGCCGATCGTGGTCGATAATCGCGGCGGCGCCGGCGGCGTGCTCGGCACCGAGATCGCCGCCAAGGCCGCGCCGGACGGCTATACGCTGCTTCTGGTACCGTCGAGCCACGTCATCAATCCGAGCATCTACGCAAAGCTGCCCTACGACACCGTCGCCGATTTTGCACCGATTGCGATGGTGGCCTCCGCCGCGATTTTGATGGCGGTCAATCCGCACGTGCCGGCCGATACGGTGCGCGGTTTCGTCGAGGCGGCCAAGGCCAATCCGAAGGCGCTCGGCAACTACGGCTCGGCCGGCGTCGGCACGGTTTTTCACCTCACCGGGCAGTTGTTCAATCAGCTCTCGGGATTGTCGCTGCAACATGTGCCCTATCGCGGCGGCGGACCGACGGTGACTGCGCTGTTGGCGGGCGAGGTTCCGCTCGCGTTCGAAACTATTTTGTCGTTACAGTCGCATGTCCGAGCCGGCACGCTACGCGCACTTGCCATCACAAGCGCGCGGCGCAGCACCACGATGCCTGAGATTCCGACCACTGCGGACGCCGGCTTTCCAGAGCTGATTGCCGAAAACTCGTATGCTCTATTTGCGCCCGCCAGGACGCCGGCGCCGATTGTCACGCGGCTGCACGACACCGCGGTGGCGGCGCTCGCCTCACCCGATCTGCGCGATCGGCTGCGCGAGCAAGGCGCCGAGGTTGTTGGCGGCAGTTCTGGTGAACTCGCTTCCTATGTCGCGACAGAGATCCCGAAATGGGCTGCGCTCGCGCGCCAGGCTGGGGTGAAGCCCGAATGATGGCGGCGCGTCCTAAGCGGCATCACTTGGGCCGCGTCAGCGAAGCATGGTCGAGAGAGCGTCTGACGTAAAGTTGAGCATTGCATCGACGTTTTTCATCACGTCGTTACTCGCGCCCCTCCCACCGCACTTCGTGCGGTCCCCCCTCCCCGCTATCGCAGGGAGGGATGCGGAATGCCGCCGCGAGGATGTTTGCTCGGTGCGTCGAATTGCCTGTCCTCGAAAAATTTGGCTGTGTCATGGTTGAGTTTAATTTCGAGTGTCGGCGGCCCAAGCGGAGGGGTCATGTCATGAATTCAAACCAAACAAATCCAAACAAAGCGCTTTGGGAAAAAGGCGACTTCACCCGCATTGCCGCGAGCATGAAAGAGAGTGGCGAAGCGCTGGCAAAGAGTCTCGGCATCACCAAGGGTCTCAAAGTTTTGGATCTCGGATGCGGCGACGGCACAACGGCGTTGCCGGCGGCGCGGCTTGGCGCAGACGTGCTCGGCGTCGAAAGATGTATCGTTCCTGCGCGACACCTATACGTTCAACTTTGCCGGGACGCCCACAGAATTCTTTGACGCGTTTCGGAAATTTTACGGGCCGACCATGAATGCATTTGATGCTGCAGAAAAGAACGGTCGCGCCGCCGATCTGGAGAAGGAGTTGAAGATGCTGTTCAACAGCCACAACAAAAGCCCCAGCAAGGACGTCACCGCGATACCGGCGACCTTCCTCCGTGTGACGGTTGCGGTCAATTAGACGCTGAACGGAGAACGGTGATGACTGGTATCGATCGCAGGTCGCTATCGCTCCTTGGCCTGGCGACGGTGCTGTCGCCGTCTTCCGCCTTTGCCGTGGATTACCCAACGCGTCCAATTCATTTGATCGTCGGTTTTACGCCAGGAGCATCTTCCGACATCGTCGCTCGCCTGTACGCCAAGGGCGCCGGGCCCCTGGTCGGGCAGGAGATGGTCGTCGAGAACAAAACCGGCGCTGGATCCAGCATCGCCGCCGGATATGTCGCCCGCGCCGGCGATGACGGCTACACGCTTTTGGTCGCCGCCTTGTCGACCCTCACCTACAAAATCGTGCATCCGGAAGTGCCCTTCGACCTAACCAAGGACTTTACGCCGGTCGCGTTGTTAGCGGTCGGCCCGCTGGTCATGGCGGTCGACCCGAAACTTGGCGTGAACAGCGTCAAGGAGTTCACGGCGCTTGCCAAGTCGAGGCCCGGCCAAATCCTTTTCGGCACGGTCGGCCCCGGCAGCCTGCCCGACCTTTGCGGTGAGCTCTACGCGGAGCGCGCCGGCGTCAAGCTCGTGCAGGTGCCCTATCCCGGCAGCCCGCAGGTCACGACGGATCTGATCGGTGGCCGCATCATGATGAGCTTCCAGATTACTTCGGCGATCATCGGTCAAATCAAATCCGGACAGATTAAGGCGCTAGCGGTCGCGACCGATAAGCGGTCCGACCTGTTACCTGACGTGCCGACCATGGCGGAAGCGGGAATCCCGGACTTCAACACCCCGCTTTGGTTTGGCCTGCTTGCGCCCGCGGGCACGCCGCGTCCCGTGATCGATAAGCTTGCCGCGGCGGCGAAACAGGCAATGCATGCACCCGATACGGTCGACTTGCTGCGCAAGCAGGGCTTCGCCCCGGAAGACATGG